>Ga0105044_10004901_pt1 | contig 18434 bp, 16 predicted proteins | sample MAT01_FD_78092 | JGI IMG/M metagenome (GOLD analysis project Ga0105044, IMG submission 78092) | Freshwater microbial communities from Lake Fryxell liftoff mats and glacier meltwater in Antarctica - MAT-01 | ecosystem: Environmental > Aquatic > Freshwater > Ice > Liftoff microbial mat | place...
ACGGGGGAAGAAGAGCGGTTAGAAAAAGTTATTTTGCAGGTAGCGCAGGGGTTGGGCGATCGACCTACTTATATCTGGGATTTTGTGGACGGCTATCAAAATAATCCTAATGATCCGGGGTTGGGAAAGCGGAACCCCTTGCAGGCGTTGGAATTTGTGGAGAAATTTCCGGCTAATTCGCCAGTGATTTTTATTTTGCGGGACTTTCAAAGGTTTTTAGAAGATATTTCCATTGCCCGAAAACTTCGGAATTTAGCTCGATCGCTCAAATCTCAGCCCAAAAACATTGTAATTATTGCCCCCAGCATTTCTATTCCGGCAGAACTATCAGAAGTCATGACCATGTTGGAGTTTCCCCTACCGACCGGAGCTGAAATTCGTCAAGAGGTACAAAGTTTATTGACAGCTATGGGGCAGAAATTAGGGGAGCAGGTGGTAGATGAGTTGGTTCGATCGGCGCAGGGTTTATCGATGGAGCGGATCCGCCGGGTAATGGCACGGGCGATCGCTGCCCACGGAGAAATTCAGCCGGAAGATGTGGAATTAATGCTGGAAGAGAAGCGGCAAACTATTCGGCAGACCCAAATTCTAGATTATTACCCAGCCCAAGAACAAATTTCTGATATTGGGGGTTTGGATAATCTCAAGGATTGGCTATTGCGGCGGGGCGGAGCCTTTACGGACAAAGCTCGACAGTACGGCCTTCCCCATCCCAGAGGCTTATTACTAGTAGGCATCCAAGGTACGGGTAAATCTCTGACAGCCAAGGCGATCGCTCATCACTGGCATTTACCCCTACTGCGCCTAGATGTGGGGCGGTTATTCGGGGGCTTAGTGGGAGAGTCAGAATCCCGGACTCGGCAGATGATCCAACTAGCAGAAGCCCTTGCGCCATGTATTTTGTGGATTGATGAAATTGATAAGGCTTTTTCGGGGGTCGATTCCCGTGGCGATGGTGGCACAACTAACCGAGTGTTTGGGACATTTATTAACTGGCTGGCTGAGAAGAAATCCCCCGTATTCGTAGTGGCGACGGCAAATAATATCCAAGCTCTGCCCCCAGAAATGTTGAGAAAGGGCAGATTTGATGAGATTTTCTTTGTGGGTTTACCCAATCAAGAGGAACGGGAAGCCATATTTTTACTCCATCTCAACCGCCTCCGTCCCCACAATCTCAAAAGCTATGATGTCGATCGCCTTGCCTACGAAACCCCAGACTTTTCGGGGGCAGAAATCGAACAAACTATTATCGAAGCTATGCACCTAGGATTTAGCCAAAATCGGGATTTTACTACTGATGATATCCTCACCGCCGCTAGCCAAATTATCCCCCTTGCTCGCACTGCCCAAGAGCAAATTCAACTATTACAAAACTGGGCAGCTTCTGGTAAGGCAAGATTAGCCTCTCGCCAGAGTAATAAATGGCTAAATCAGCAACCCTAGAAGTTCCTAAAAAAGTAGTTGGCTAAATTCTCAAAAAGTAGTTGACTAAATTAATGAATAAAATTTCTATAAATCATGTCTAGATAAGCTATCCTAAATCTGGAATACTCGATTCCCCTTTCTCCTTCACAGAGGCTACGCTAACGAAAGTAGTTTCTAACTAACCTATTTCAGGAGTTTTATGGCAACAGGTGGTTTAGCGAAAAGTGCCTTTTTATTACAGAAATCGACGGGGAAGAAAATCAAATTAGGAGGTGTAGTTGACTCTGCCAAAAAGCCTCCCAAATCCAAAGATTATAGTGCTACTAGATATGCAGAAACAGAGTTGCCCAAAAGGGTAGATTTACGTCCCTATCTAACGGAGGTAGAAGACCAATCTCAGACCAATAGTTGTGTGGCAAATGCGATCGCCGGAGCCTATGAATACTTAGGAATGCGAATTTTAGGAACTTCGGGGGATGTCAGTCGTTTATTTATTTATTACAATGCTCGGCTGATTGATGGCATTGAAGGGGATGAAGGCAGTTCCATTGCTACTAGTATTCAGGTTTTGCAGGAAATGGGGACTTGTAGGGAAAATATCTGGCCTTACCAAATCGAGCAAGTTAATCAAAAACCCCACGATGATGCCTACACAGAAGCTACTCGGTTTTTGATCGAAGAAGCAGAGGAAATTTCCCTAGATTTGCACACCATGAGGCATTGCCTAGCAGAGGGACATCCCTTTGTATTTTCCCTAACTTTGTTCAAGTCCTTCGATCGAGCGAGTCGCCGGGGCAGAGTCCGCACACCGAACCCAGAAAATGAAGCCGGACGCACGGAACACGGTAGACACGCCATGCTTTGTGTTGGTTATTCCGATTCTCGCCAAGTTTTCATCGTCCGCAATTCTTGGGGTGCAGATTGGGGAGACTATGGTTACTGCTATATTCCCTACGCCTACATGACTAACCCAGAACACTGCCGGAGTTGCTGGACAATCCGAGCCGTCACCGATGTAGACTTTACCTCTGGGATTGGTGATGAAGAGGATGATGAAGATTTCTACTACGAAGAGGAAGAGGAGGTAGAAGGGGAAGAAGAGGATGATGAGTATGAATATTATTACGAAGAAGATGATGAGAGTGAGGAAGATGATGAGAGTGAAGACGAAGATGATGAGAGTGAGGAAGATGACGAGAGTGGAGACGAAGATGATGTTGTAGATAGTAGCGATGAGGAATATGAAGATGAAGATGATGAGGAAGATGATGAGGATGACAGCGATGAGGAATATGAAGATGAAGAGGAAGACGATGATGATGACAGCGATGAAGATGATGAGGATGAATACGATGAGGATGACGGCGATGAGGATGATGAATAGTTAATATCAAATCCGGTTATAAGATAGGGGCACAATAAAGCGAATTTGGGATAAGTTATCCACGATACACGCACGACAATTGAGGGGCAGAGTATATCTTTGCCTCTTTAGTTTTGTGAAAATTTGGGAAAAATTTTGGGAAAGCCTAACTGGGGAAATTAGAGTCTTTTATTTTTCGTCGATCGACCAAAGAAACTACCTCTGCTTCATTACTTTCTCTGGCAACCCGAATTAATAACCCTGCACACAACAGACTGGAAATCATGGAACTGCCACCGTAGCTAAAGAGGGGTAAGGGCAAACCAGTGGTGGGGAGTACCCCCGTGGTCACGCCGATATTGAGGAGAGACTGCCCGACGAGAAAAATTGTGCAGCCGATCGCCACTAGCTGATGGACAGGAGTTTTCGCTTTTTTTGCCACGATCAAACCGAGAGTAGCGTAGACCGCCAGTAAGCCCAGCAACAATAGAGAGCCAATCAACCCAAATTCCTCAGCATAGACAGCAAAAATAAAATCTGTAAACTGAATCGGCAAATAAAATAATTTCTGCTGCGATAGACCAAAGCCACTGCCAGATAAGCCCCCAGAGCCGATCGCTAATAGACTTTGAATTAATTGATAGCCGTCTTGGGTCGGGTCTTCCCACGGATTGAGAAACGACATAATCCGCCGTTGTTGGTAAGTCCGCAGACTAATACTAACTACTGCGAGTAATACTCCAGTGAAAGCTGTTTTCCAGAGATAGTGCCAAGGAAACCGACCAGCAAGGGCCATTAACCAGAGAGTAATCCCACAGAGCGCTGCCGTACTCAAGTTTGGTTGCAGGAGAATCACCAATAACATACTGGCAAAAATGCCAATCCAGAGCAGGAATCGATCGAACCGCATTTCCTGCCATTGCCCAAAAATTCTGGCACTTTGTAAGATCAAAAACGGCTTGATCAACTCTGAAGGCTGGATGGGGATGTCGATCGAGCCGATGGCTATCCACCGAGAAGCTCCATTCACCGATTTTCCTAGTCCCGGAATTAGGGTAATGCAGATTAAAAACAGGAAGATCAGCATGAATAGGGGTGAAATTCGTAAGCTCTGGTAGAGGGGCGATCGAACTACCAAATTCATCAACCCCAAACCCACCGCCACCCAGACAAGTTGCCGCTTGATATAAAATAACCCATCCAACTTCTGGGCATCCGCAATGGGGTAAGAAGCGGAAAACAACACCACCAAGCCCACAAATAACCAGAGCAGAGTTAGCCACCGCAGCAGTCTTGCTGTTCCTGCCCAAGTTTGGGGTTCAGCATCAAAGAAAGGTCTTAGGTAGTTGAGTCTCATCTTTATTCTATTTATGGAAGTTTGTGAGGATGGAGGAAATTGGCAGAAGATAAATCATGGTAATTAAGTGGCAATTAAACCATGATAATTAAATGGTGATAGTCAAATCGTGGCAATTAAACCATGATAGTTAAACCGTGGCGAGGGCTTTATCGTAGTCATCAGGAGCAACCAAACGCCATTGAGTGCCACCAGTTAATTCTAATACCTGATCATGGTACTTTAGCAAGCTCAAGCGATGTCCCACACTGACAAAAGTTACGCCCATCTCTTGGAGTTTCTGGTATAACTTTTCCTCATTTTTGAGGTCTAAAGCACTGGTGGCTTCATCTAGAATGGCATACTTGGGTTTGGTGAGAATCAAGCGGGCAAAGGCTAAACGCTGCTGCTCTCCCAAGGATAAAACATCATCCCAGTCTAGCTCCGTATCCCAGCCTTCTACCCTAGTCGGTAATTCCTCTAAGTTAACTTGTCGGAGAACTTGCAATAATTCCTCATCGCTAACTTTCTGACTGGTATTGGGGTAGAGAAGTTGTTCCCGCAAAGAACCCAAAAGCATATAGGGACGTTGGGGCAGAAACATCATTTCTTCGAGTTGGGGACGGACAAGGCGACCTGTACCACTATTCCACAAACCAGCGATCGCCCGGAGCAGAGAACTTTTTCCCGCACCACTAGCTCCGACAATTAACAACCCCTGACTAGAGTTGATCATCACAGATAAATCTTCCACTAGAGTTTTATGACCTTTCGGAGTTTGGAGGGTCAAATGCTCGATCGCTAGTTGGGGTGATTCTACAAGGTCAATTTTCCTAGCTTCCCCAGAGCCATTGCTGCTGAAATCTAGAGTATCCGTAAAGGTAGCGAGACGATTGACCCCCGCTCCAAAAGCAGTCAACCTTTCTACCTCGCTCACAATAATCGATAAAGCCCCTAGAACCTGACTAAAAGCAAAATTTGCCTGACTAATTGCTCCAAAGTCGATATCTCCAGCAAAATAAATAGGAGCCACAACTAAGGAAGGTAAAATCACGACTAAATAACCGTAAGCAGTAGTAAAGAAATCTACATTTCGTTGCCAACCAATCAGTAAATTAAAATTGCTAAAGACATCTGTAAATCGACGTTTTACTTGTCCCGATTCCTGCTCTTCACCTCGATAAAACGCAATGGATTCTGCATGATCTCGGACATGAACTAAACCATAACGGAAGTTACCTTCATAACGCAATTGATTAAAATTTAACCCAATTAAGCGTTTGCCTAAGAAGATTGTCACTACAGTTCCCATAATGGAATAGACGATGAGAATTAGGGTTAAAGATCGAGAAATTGACCAGAGAATTCCTGTAAAAGAAATTAAGTCAATTAAATTACCTAGAATAATTAAAAGAAAAGTTAAGCTAGTTGCAGTGAAGGATTTGACATCTTCAGCAATCCGTTGGTCGGGGTTGTCGATCTTGTCATTGGAGTTGATTTCGTAGTAAGCTCGATCGCTGAAATATCGATCCAAGAAATGCTCCGTCAGCCATTTGCGCCAGTAGATGCCTAGCTTTCTCTGGACAAAGCGATAGATGACAACGATCGGTGTGCCGACTACAAATACGCCTGCATAGATAAAGAGGAACCGCCAAAATTCATCAGGTTTCTTTTCAACTAGGGCATTTTGGAAGAATCTGCCCACATAACTAATAGTAATATTCAACCCACTTACGGAGATGGATAAAACAATTAGCAAAACTAACAGGGTTAATGCTCCCCGCCGATCTGTTGAAAACCAATAGGGCTTGGCGATCGCCCAGAACTTCCGCCACAATTGCCAGTCAAGTCTATTCATGCTACCTTTACTAAATTAACAAGATCAAATTGTAGCAAAATATTACAAAATACGAGAAAATACAGTTATTATCAACTAGAGATAGGGTGTATATAGCTGAGGTGAAGCACTTGCAGGAATACCTGTTCTTTCTTAAAAGCTAATTGCTCGATCAAAATTAATCAAAGCAAAAGTCATTAAAGCTTTTCTATAAGTAAATTCTTGGATAATTTGTCCCAACAGTTACTTAAGAGTTACCTTAGCATTTATCTAAATTTATATATAATTAATTCATGTTTAGTTAGATCTTTGACCATATCTGAGGAAATGCCAATCTTCATAATCTAGCTAATATTACGGATGACTATCTATTAAACACTTATTAAATACCTATTATCTACTCCCTAAACATCTAGAAATATCCATGAAAATCCTTAGTAAAATTTTTGCTCCGAAGCCCATCACCCCTACTCGGAAAAAAAAACGGGGCATAGAAATTAAAACTGCTCCAGAGATTGTCACTATGCGCCAAGCATCAAAAATTGTGGCAACGGTACTCAAAGAAATTTCCCAGATGGTGAAACCGGGAATGACGACGGCGGATTTAGATGTCTATGCTGAGAAACGGATCCGAGAAATGGGGGCAACTCCGAGCTTTTTGGGTTATCACGGGTTCCCCGGTTCGATCTGTGCCAGCATCAACCAAGAAGTAGTCCACGGAATTCCGAGCCGTAAGCAAGTGATCCGCATGGGAGATCTATTAAAGGTGGATACGGGGGCTTTTTATGAAGGGTTTCATGGAGATTCCTGTGTTACGATCGCCATTGGTCAAATAAAACCTGCTGCCGCTAAGTTAATGACCGCCGCCGAGACAGCTTTGTATAAGGGGATTGAGCAGGTAGCACCGGGGAAACATTTATTAGATATTGCGGGGGCGATCGAGGATTATATCCAGACCCAAGGTTTTAGTGTGGTGGAAGAATATACAGGGCATGGGGTGGGGCGCAATCTCCACGAGGAACCAGCCGTGTTTAACTTTCGGACTCGGCAACTGCCCAATGTGAAGCTAGTACCGGGAATGACGCTGGCGATCGAACCCATTATCAATGCTGGCAGTAAGTTTACCCGGGTTCTCAAGGATCAGTGGACGGTAGTAACCACAGATAATGCTCTTTCCGCCCAGTTTGAACATACGGTATTAGTTACAGAAACAGGTTATGAGATTTTGACCGATCGAACCCTTGTCTAGCTTTAGAAGTATAAAATATCCTCTAGAATTAGAGTATTAGTTCTCTTAATTAAAACAATGATAGATACTTACAAAATTTGTTCACATTTCCAAAAAGATAGCCATGTTGTATTGAAAGAAAGTGAAACACTTACAGAGTTAAAACAACTACCCGATAATACGTTTAAGTTGATTGTCTCCTCCCCTCCATACAATATAGGAAAGGAATATGAAAAACAAATTGCGCTTGAGTACTATCTTAATTGGCAAAAGGAAATTATCACAGAACTATATCGACTAGTAACAACTGATGGCAGCATTGTTTGGCAAGTTGGTAATTTTATTGATAAAGGAGAAGTTTTTCCTTTAGATATTTATTTTTACCCAATATTTAAGTCTCTTGGATTGCAACTACGGAACCGAATAGTTTGGCATTTTGATCATGGACTTCATGCATCTAATAGATTTTCTGGAAGATACGAAGTTTTACTCTGGTTTACAAAGACAAAAAATCATACGTTTAATTTAGATCCTGTTAGAGTTCCTTCTAAATACCCTGGTAAACTTCATTATAAAGGCAAAAAAATTGGTCAGCCAAGTGGAAATCCTCTTGGAAAAAATCCATCTGATTATTGGAAATTAATATGTCAAGAATGGGAATCTGGTATTATTGAGATTCCTAATGTAAAGTCAAACCATCCTGAAAAAACAGAACATCCTTGCCAATTCCCTATTGAGTTAATTGAACGGTGTATATTAGCACTAACTAACGAACAAGATTGGGTTCTTGATCCGTTTGGTGGAGTTGGCTCAAGCGTGATAGCTGCAATTAAACACAATCGAAGAGGGATGGCAATTGATCGTGAGCTAAAATACCTAGAAATTGCTAAAGATCGTATAGATTCTTTTTATTCAGGAACATTAAAAATTCGACCTCTTGGCAAGCCTATACATAAACCCACAGGGCACGAAAAAGTAGCACAAATCCCAATTGAATGGCTTAATGAACATCAGGAAAAATCCTTGTGAAAATAGTTGCAAAATATGATTTTAATGGTGGAAAGAAAGCTGTTGAGGAAAAATATAGCTCTGAATTTGCACAAATTGTGACTATTATAAATTCGATTGATTCATCACTGTATAAAATAAAAGAAAGTACAGAAAAAACAATGATGGGAAAAATGCTTTTTGCCCCAAAGGAGATCAATAAAGCATTTAAGACTGAATTTTTAAGAATCGGATGGACAAATCATAAAGTTAAATGCGATTATATTTACGGAGAATATTTATCGGAATATACGCCAGCTAAATCATCACATATAAAACCATTTCGTGATATGGACTTTATAAAGCCCGGAACAAAGTTGGGAGTTGAAGTTCAATTGGGGAAATATGCATTTATGGTTTATAACGTTTGTGCAAAGATGACTATTTTTAGTAATATGGGTTTTATAGATACTGGAATTGAAATTGTGCCAGTAAAGAACTTTGCAGATGAAATGAGTACAGGTGTTTCTTACTTTGAGCAGTTTGCGTGGGACTTACATCATCGCGGTACATCAGATATTGATATTCCAGTCCTTATTCTTGGCATTGATGCGTAAAATATAATAGTTTTAATAGAGCCACTAGATTATTAATTCTTATTTATGAAAATCCTAATTCTGGGGCGGGGAAATTGGGGAGAAACTCTAGGATTTTTGCTGGGGATTAATGGGCATGAAATTAATTTTTGGTCAGTTAGAAATCAACAACCATTAGAGCCAATTTTGAGCGGAGTAGATTTAATTATTTCTGCTGTTTCTATGGGGGGAGTTAGACCAACGGTAAATCAATTAAGCCGCCTAGAATTATCCAAGAATGTCATCTTAATTACTGCCACCAAAGGCTTAGATTCCTTCACCACAAATACCGCCTCTCAAATTTGGCAGGAAGCCCTTCCCCATATCCCCTTAGTTGTTCTATCTGGGCCCAATTTATCCACAGAAATCCGCCAAGGTTTACCTGCCGCTAGTGTGGCAGCAAGTCTAGATTTAGGTGCTGCAAGAATTGTTCAACAGGTATTTTCTTCACCACAATTTCGGGTATATACCAATGGTGATCCCTTAGGAGTAGAACTGGGAGGCACTTTAAAAAATGTGATGGCGATCGCCTCTGGAGCCTGTGATGGTTTACAGTTGGGCACAAATGCCAAAGCTGCTTTGTTAACAAGAGGTTTAACAGAAATGATCCGCATTGGCACCGATTGGGGAGCGCAGGCGGAAACCTTCTATGGGCTATCAGGATTAGGAGATTTACTCGCAACTTGCAATAGTTCCCTCAGCCGGAATTATCAAGTGGGTCATCGTCTAGCTCAAGGAAAAACTTTACCCACCATTCTGCAAGAAATTGGCAGCACTGCGGAGGGCGTGAATACTACTCCCGTGCTGGTGCAACGAGGGGAAAACAAAGGAATTTATTTACCTATCTCTGCTCAAGTCCAAAAGTTATTAAATCAGGAAATCACCCCCCAAGCGGCTGTTGCTGCTCTCATGCTCCGGGATGCCAAACCAGAGTAGTTAGATTTAATTTGAATTTAATAAAACTATCTTAATTTTCAAGGTTTAATTATCAAAATCAGCATAATCAAGGTTTAACTATGACAAATATTCCCGCCCCAATCATCACCCACCCAGCCGCAATATTTAGCCCTTTTCTAGTTTGCTGGCTCATTAATAATCTAGTTCTATCTGCCATCAATGCATAGGCAATTTTCACTCCACCTACGGCAACAATTGTGATACTAATAATAATCCCTGTATCAACATAAGATATTTGGGAAACATCAAAAAAAGCGGGGAAAAACCCAAGATAAAATAATACTGCTTTTTGATCGGCGAAGGTAATAAATAATCCTGTTAAGAAACTAGATATTAAGGATGATTTTAGGGTCTTTTCTACTTCTAAATCTGATAATTTTGATCTACATAATCCTACTCCTAAAAATATCAGATAACTACCACCGAGGTATTTTATAAATACAAAGAGATCGCCTAGGGTTTCCATTAAAAAAGATAAACCCCAAAGGGCAAGAATGATGAAAACTATGTCCCCAATCACTATACCTAGGCTGGTAAAAATCCCATGAATCAGTCCATAGGTAGCAGATCTGGTGGAGACAGCCAAGACACTGACACTAGGAATTGCTGCCAAAATCATCATGGCACTGCCAAGGGCAGCGATCGAGCTAAAAGTCAGACTACTTTCCATAAAATATAATTTCTATAAAACAATAGAGTCCTTCCCTTAAAATTAACTAGGAGATTAAATTTATCCTAGATGTAAATTCCTAAAACTGAATTAAACCTATGACTGCTTTTGTCCTCGATCTCAGTCCAGTTACTACCCTGACCCGTGAACAGTTTTACCTTCTTTGTGAAGCCAACCCCGATCGCAAACTAGAAAGAAGCTCTACAGGAGAATTAATCGTTATGGCTCCCACTGGTGGTGAAACTGGTTTTCGTAATTCTAATCTTAATTTTTACGTATTTAAGTGGAACTTAGAAAAAAAAGAAGGACTTGTATTTGATTCTTCCACCGGGTTTTCTCTGCCACAGGGGAGCGATCGATCGCCGGATGTTGCTTGGATTCCCTTAGAAAAATGGGAAACTTTAACCCCAGAACAACGCAAGGGATTTTTACCCCTCTGTCCAGATTTTGTTATTGAACTATTATCTCCCTCTGATTCTTGGAAATTAGGTCAAGAAAAAATGGCGGAGTATCAAATCAATGGTTGTCGCTTAGGTTGGTTATTTGACCCTAAAAATAAGCGAGTCGCCATTTATCGCCCCGATCGAGAAGTAGAGATTCTCGAAGCTCCAACCCTGCTATCTGGGGAAGATGTGCTTCAGGGCTTTGTCTTAGATGTTCGTTTCTTATGGATATCCTAGGACATACAACAATTTTTATGCTTCCTAACTTATTCGTAGTGTGTCCACATTCTGAGTATCTTGACAGTTTTCTCTTTTTCTATCTCTTGCTATTTATTAGGGCGAATTAAAACTACCGGAGTTTGTTCATCGGCATTCCCGGCGGGATTAGCTCGGAGTGCCTCTTGGAGGAGTTGCTTAGGGACTCCCGAACTGGCGAGGACATCGACAATTTTTAGGTCATTCGCATCAATGATGGCAACATCTAAACCAGTTTTTTGTTTGATGCTATTCACCAAGTTTTGTTGATCTGCTGGGCCAAGGACAATAAATTGATCGTAGGGGGGCAAAGTTCCAGTGACATCATCAATGAGACGGGCTTGATCCCCAGAGAGAGCATAGAACATCCCCGGTTTTTTTAGCACAACTTTAGCAAAAGTCCCTCCTACAAAAGCGTAGATAACTCGCAGGGGCCCAATTAGATCAATCAGTACTTGCAAGCCCCCCGCCGTGGCAAAACTGGAGGTGCGGTAAAAGTATTGACAGAGACGTTTGGCTAACCAACCCGGCTTGACTTCGTTATGGTGAATTAATCTTTCTTGCATGATGGCCATGGGAGTTTCGCTGATGGCGACTATATCTCCGGGTTGGGCATGGGGAGCCACATAACGGGCAATGATATCCTCTGGTCGATCGGTGTGGGTGAGGACATGGGTGCGAATGGGCATGACTTGGGCGACGGGGGTTTGCCGCCACTGGGGTTCGATCGAGGGATCAGGGAATTGGAGAGGCAGAACAATATGCCGAGTTTTGAATATTTGTCCGGCGGGCCCGTAGGTATCGTATTTAACTTCGATCCACGCTGTCTGTAAAGGCTGAAGATTTTCGCCGTGGATTTCTAGTTGAATTTCGAGGGCAGTCTTATCACTGGGTTGAACAATGTAGGCGAGCCAGTAGCCATCATCACGGGGTTGACTATCTTTGTGGCGGGGGATGATCCGGCATTGGTGAGTAATACCCTCTAGACTTTGCTGAGAGAGGAGAGTAACTTTGGCTTCTAGCTGGGGAATCATGACTTCCCGGTAGGAATTTTTATTGATTAATTCTAATTTCCCCGTTAATAAATACTTTTGGGGTTCAAAAACCACATAGCTCCAATCTCCGGCGGTTAATTCCAGTTCGTTGCCGGGACGCGATCGCCAACGTAGCTCTAAAAATAAAGCTGCTCCCCCAATTACTAACAAGATGAGGAAAAGTAGTTTTCCTATAGCAGCAAATAAAATTTCCATAGTTAACAAATATAGTTTTTGAATTAAAGACCTGATCAGATATCCGGCGATCGCCAATAATTAGGGTCTGATAATTTAGTGTTTGATTCCATTAAACCAGAAACCAGACTCTAGAACATTGCCTTCACCTTGTTCAGGCAGTAAATTCACAGTTCAGGAATCATAATGTAGATAAGCCAGTGATCAAATTCGAGACAACCTGATCATCAGATTGTTGATCAAACTAAGGTAGGAGAACCCAATGCCCTATAGCAGCTTCACCCTCAGACAAGTTGAAAAAGATTTTCATTTGCAAATTGAAGAAAAAATTGATCTGTTTGCCCACATTGAGCCGATCGAGGCTAGTGACGACCTTAAACGCATCCTTGCGGAAAATATTCCCCTAGCTCTAGCCATTAATACTGAAAAAGCACGATCAGAATTTTTAATTGCCCCCACCTTGCTGGAATTAAGACGGCGATCGCCCAACCCCATCAGCTTATTTTCTGGCACAGAATTTAACATCAATCCCGAACTAGGACTCACAGGCTATTGCGACTACCTCATTAGCCTATCTAAGCAGCAACTGATGATCAGCGCCCCAGTCATTGCGATCGTCGAGGCAAAGAATGAAGATATCAAATCAGGGCTAGGACAATGTATTGCCGAAATGGTAGCTGCCCAAACCTTTAACCAACAGGAAAACAACGACATTGACACAATTTACGGTATTGTCACCTCAGGCGAAATCTGGAAATTCCTGCAAATTTCTGAGCAAATCGTAGCGATCGACCTCACTGACCACTACATCAATAACGTCGACAAAATTATCGGTATTCTCCTATCTTTCGTTTCTACCGAAGTATAGATAACTATGAAAATTCCCCTTGATATCCCCCAGCCCGATTTAGAGAAATTAATTGCATCAGCGATCGCCGAACCGCGGATACCTCTCTATGGCATCACTTGGCAGCAATATGAAAACTTTATTGAGATTTTCTCTGGACATCAAAACCGACATCTAACCTATCTGCAAGGAGTTTTAGAAATCGTGACGCTTTCGCCAGAGCATGAAATACTAAAAACCATAATTGCAAGACTCTTATATATCTATGCCGATGCTCTGGATATTGACCTATTTAGCTGTGGTTCCGCCACCTGTAAATCCCCGTCAACCAATCGTGGACTAGAACCCGATGAAAGCTTTTGTATTGGCGATCGCAAGCAATTCCCAGACTTGGCGATTGAAGTAACTGTCACCAGTGGCGGTATCAACAAACTGGAAATTTATCAAGGCTTACAGATTCCTGAAGTTTGGTTCTATCAGAGCGATTACTTTTCCCTCTATCACATTAAACAAGACGGCTCTGGCTATCAAAAGATTGCTCAAAGCCAAATTTTTCCTAATCTAGATTTAAACCTGATGGCACAATATGTCTGCCCCGACCTCGAACCCGAAATGGTCAGAGCATGGCGTAAGTTTATCAATAGCAACAATGTTTAAGTGGGGAGTTTAAGTTGGCACGAGTTCACCGGGGCGGAGTTTTGCCCATTTGCCCATTTCTGGGGAGAAACTTTCGCAACCAACAACATCCCATTCCATCTGAATTTCTTCGGAGGTGGTGCGGATATTGACATTGATAGTTGGCTCGATCGCCTCAAAATCTGGATTTTCCGTCAGATGGGGCTGTTGGTGCTGGTGTTCTACGGCGTGGTAGGTGAAACAGCGATCGACATATACGCAATTAATACAAATACACATGGTCATACCTCCAAAAGAGTTAACCTATTTGTTCGTGTTTGTTCGTGGCATTAAATACTAGTTTATCGAAAATCAGAGGAGTTGAAAGATTCCGAGATATTCACGAGATATGCAAAGATATACAAAACTTGAGGCGATCGATTATTTTATATTTCGACTCAACTAGCCCGAAGTTGATGGGTTTTTCGGTTTTCTTGGTTTAGAGGGCAGGGCAGAAATTATTTCCCCATCACGTTTGGTGGCAGCTTGGCTGAGGAGAGAAGCCGCAAAGGAAAGGGCATCATTGTCTAGGGTTCCTCCTGCTAGTTGGGCAAGTTCGGCTTGGCGCTTATCTTGATTATCGAGAACACTGACCCGGACGACAGTGCGTAAATTTTCTACTACTTCGGGTTCTAAACCTTCTGATTCAGAGGATTGATTTAACGATTCTGAGGGATCTAATTTACTTACTTTTCCGAGATGATCCAACTTTTCTAGAGGCTGATTGATCACTTGTTTGTCTACTCGGAAGTGATGATCTGCAAGGGCAGCAACTAGGGGCTGGTGAGTAATGCATAGCACCTGTTGATTGAGTCCGAGGGCATGGAGTTTATCAGCGATCGCTTGAGCCACCTTCCCAGAAACTCCCACATCAATTTCATCAAAAATCAGGGTTTCCTGACTGCTACTTTCCGTAAAACAGGCTTTCAGCGCCAATAAAAATCGACTCATTTCTCCTCCAGAAGCCGTAGCTGCCAAAGGTTGCAATGGTTCACCGGGATTAGGGGAAAAGTGAAACTGTACTAGGTCTGCACCGTGAATATTGGGGGTAGCTGAATCAATGACCACTTGAAATTGCACTTTTTCCATCGCTAGGGGGCGCAGTTCTGCCACTAGTCGAGACTCTAGAGATTGGGCAGCGGTGCGGCGCAGTTGGGTAAGCTGTTCACAGGTTTGGGCTAATTCCTGCTCAAGGAGTTGGGATTGGGTTGTCAGTTCCTCTAGGGATTGTTCGCTATTGGTCAGTTCTGCCAGTTCTGCTTCGATTTGGGTTTGGTAGGCGATCGCTTCCCCTAGGGTTGCGCCATATTTACGACAAATTTGCTTGAGGAGTTGAATCCGTTGGGTAACTTCTTCGAGGTGCGCCGGATCGCTTTCTAGAGTGTCACCGTAGGCATTGATCTGGTTGCCTGCTTCTACCACCGCCAGAGCCGCACTACTGACTAAATCCAAAATTGGCTGTAACTGGGGATCGTAGGCGACCATATCTTGCAGCGTGCCTTCGGCTTTCCCTAACAAATCTGCAACGGAGGAATCACTTTCATTTTGGTATAGCAACTGGTAGGCCTGATAGCTCAATTGCTGTAGCTCTACCACGTGGGCAAGCCGATCCTGTTCCTGCTGGAGGTGTTCCAACTCTTCTGGGTCTTGGAGTTGAGCCTTTCGCAGCTCTTGGACTTGGTATTGCAAGAGGTCTAATCTTTGGAGTTTTTGCTGTTCCGATTGCCGCAGTTTTTCGAGGGCTTGGGCGGTCATTTGGACTTTTTGATAAATCTGGACAACTTTTTCTAGCTGTTGTTGCAGAGCTTCACCCCCAAAGGCATCAAGGAGGCGGCGTTGGACGGCGGGGGAAAGTAGCTGTACGGTTTGTCCTTGGGCGGTGATTTCTACGAGTTTTTCCCGGAGTTCTTCTAGGGTCTGGCGATTGACTAACACGCCATTAACTCGGCACCGCGATCGAACGCTACTAGCTCCACTGGCAAGCTCACGACTAATAATAATCTGCTCTTCGATCGGGTCAATTTCCTGTTGGGCTAACCATTCTAAAAGCTGGGGATGGGCGGCAAAGGTGGCTTCAATAAAGGATCGATCGCTCCCGGTGCGAATCAGCCGATTACTAACTTTTCCACCCAATACCGTATCGATCGCATCCAAAATAATCGATTTCCCTGCCCCCGTCTCCCCCGTCAACACATTCAACCCCGCCCCAAACTCCAACTCCAAGGAGTCAATCAGGGCAAAATTCTGAATCCGCAGCAATAACAACATTTATATAAATTTCAATATTTCTAAGTTCTCTCAAGGCTCTCTCAAGGCTCGATCAAGATTGATACATCCCTAACGATCATACCTTGATTCCCTTACACTGCTGACAGCCCCTATCTAGATAATTTACACATACAAATCCCTGAGCTTGTATTCATAGGGAGTTTTCTGGATGTGAAGATCAGCATTAAATGTTTTTTTAAAGTGTGTTTTTTGATTTTGAATACGAGAAATTGGTGTGGGAGGAATGCTAGTCACAATGATAAAACATACTTTTTTTAGTTTAGTAGGATTATCTGATAGTCTTCTAATAGTTGATTCTATTTGCTTAAATGCATGATTAAGATTAGACCCTTTAAGTTCTATATACACTTCTATGTCGCTACTAGGAATAAGTGCATAATCACAACGTAAAGTTTGTTTATCTCTAATTACACAGTTATCAACTTTAATTTTTATGATCGTAATTCTATCTGGATTTAAAAAAGTTATCTTACTTTTATATTCTTCCAATGGTATTTTTAAATTTGAATTGTTCTCTTGACATTCAGGAGGGATTCCTTGCATAGATAATTTAGATAAGATTTATGAGATTATCGAACTCGATCATTAAGTCTTCAGAAACACTATCAATGATGGTTGCATCGATCAATCCAGTTTTTGGATTAATAATACTAGTACATTTTCCATCAGCTAAGGCATAAGCTGAGAAATCATCAGTCGACAAAGCTTTATACTTCGGCACTATCTTCTCTAATTCTTCTAAATGCTCTGCATCTAATTCCTTATAAAGAATACCAGCTTGAAGTAAATTATTAAAAGAAGTTAGAGTATAAGGACTATGAGTAGTTATAAAAAACTGAAGATTTTCTTCTTTAGGATAGTTAAAGATAGTAGCTATTAGTTCAATAACATTACGTTGTGCTGTAGGAAATAAGTGTGCCTCCGGCTCCTCAATATATAGAGTTTTTCCAATATTAGGATTTAGTGAAAATGGTAAGGTGCTAAGTATAAGTAAAAGAGGTAGTGTTTCCTGTTGTCCAGAAGATGCATTAGCTAAACTAATACGTCTATGATCTACAGCCTCTATATAATCTCTTCCTTTAAGACGAATATATTTCCCACATAAGGATTTTTCTACCAGTTCATTTATTTCATCTTGCAAATGCTTTCTATCAAGGTGTTTCTCTTTAATCCTAGATAGTACTGTATCTAAATTGAGTCTTTTGATATTTTCATAGGTGGAGCCAAATGCCTTCAAAAAAGGGTCTAAAGCATTGTTAGTATAGAGAAAAGAAAATATATTAGTTTGAAGATTAGCAAAAAATGATCGTCCAGCAGGGATAAAAAGCTGAGCAAAGGAAGCCTGCTTACAAATTGATGTACTCAGATAGTTCTGCAAATACTGCCTAGCTGCATAACTACCTAATCGTTCATCTTTAATTCCTTTAGATATATTAATTTCTCTAGAATCTTTGAAGACTTTTCGCAATTGTGCTAATTCTCGCTTATAAAAATCTGAATAAGTAATTGATATTCTACTTTTACTGCTACTTATTCTTACTATTTTTATAAAAACACTATGTATCTTATATTCTATAGAAAAGTCATCATCTCCCCAAGAATCTAGAGGAAAGTATTCTATAAATTTCTTAGAGCAATTGGAATCAAAAGTTCGTTTTGTTTCTTCATTTTCTACTGCTGAGAAAATATCCCAAGGAAAGTTTTTGAAGTAGAAGAGGAGTTTGGCACAGATACTTTTGCCACTAGCTTGAGGTCCGATGAGGATGTTGATTTTTTTGACTTCAATTTCTAAATCCTTGATGCCAACAAAATTTTTGATAATTAATTTTTCAACCATAGCTCAATGATCGGTATGAATAATGGTAATCTTTCTAGCTTAGCATCTATTTTTAAGGATTTTCTGCTAGAGCATATTCCTATATCAAGAGATTCGTGATCGTACTTTGTCAGCAAGTGATCACAAAATTTGCCCAAAGACTAGACTAATACGGGAAAATTCTTTAGTATAAAGTATTATTTACTACAAATCTTTTAGTAGGGCGGCGATCGACTACTAAAACCCAAAAAAAATTCGGCGAGGTTCTTACAGTGCTTTCTCAGAGTATATCTCCGGCGACCCTTATCCCCAAACCCACTCGGCGCAGTGGGGCCTATGCTTTAATCGACAGTCTCAAACTTCATGGAGTAGACCACATATTTGGTTATCCCGGTGGGGCAATCCTGCCTATTTATGACGAACTGTATCGCTGGGAAGCCGC
>Ga0105044_10004904_pt1 | contig 18431 bp, 18 predicted proteins | sample MAT01_FD_78092 | JGI IMG/M metagenome (GOLD analysis project Ga0105044, IMG submission 78092) | Freshwater microbial communities from Lake Fryxell liftoff mats and glacier meltwater in Antarctica - MAT-01 | ecosystem: Environmental > Aquatic > Freshwater > Ice > Liftoff microbial mat | place...
AAGCATAAACATTTTCAGTAAGAACTATATAAACCAATTACTTAATTTTAAACCTAACACATTTGAAACTACACCCGACTCTAACCAGTTGATTTTATTCTAACTTAGAGCGGGACAGTAGTGGACAACAATAATGAAATTAACAAGACTTTTCAACGAATTCTTTAACAGCGAAAAAACAGGTGGACTGATTTTAATTTTCGTGACAGTTCTTTCACTTGGACTTGCAAATTCGCCCTGGCAGACAAATTATATTAGCTTTTGGTATTCCGACCTTGGCGGACACACTATCCTTCACTGGATTAATGACGGACTTATGACAATTTTCTTTCTGCTCATTGGCTTAGAGTTAGAAAGAGAAATTTATCACGGAGAACTTTCAGACATAAAAAATGCTTCATTACCAATCTTTGGTGCTTTGGGTGGTTTACTTGTTCCTGCAGGACTTTATTTACTGCTCAACTTCGGGACAGACATGCAAGCAGGAGCAGGTATTCCTATGGCTACTGACATTGCTTTTGCAATTGGCATTTTATCTCTATTGGGAAATCGTGTTCCGACCTCTCTAAAAATATTCCTGACAGCATTGGCGGTAATGGACGACATAGGAGCAATAATCATAATTGCAATTTTTTATACGACTTCAATAGCATTTGTAAATTTATTTATTGCTTTAGGCATTTTCGGACTTTTACTCGTTCTAAACCGGCTGAAAGTTCACAACCTGATTCCCTATTTAATTGGTGGTGTTGCAATGTGGTATTTTATGTTGAATTCAGGTGTTCACGCTACAATAACAGGCGTTTTGCTAGCCTTTGCAATTCCATTTGGCAACGGTGGAGAGAAATCGCCTTCATTCATTCTTCAACATTTCTTACACAAACCTGTTGCGTTTTTTATTCTACCCTTGTTCGCAATTGCTAATACTTGCATTGCGGTTGGCGATGGTTGGCAAAGCGGTTTAGGACAAACAAACAGTTTGGGAATTATGGTAGGACTTGTAATTGGAAAACCTTTAGGAATTTTTCTTTTTTCATTTATTGGTGCCGGTTTAGGGCTTTGTGTTTTGCCGACAGACTTGAAATGGAAAAATATTATCGGAGCGGGATTTTTAGGCGGTATTGGTTTTACAATGTCAATCTTTATTGCGCTTCTTGCATTTGACAATGTAGACATAGTAAACAATTCAAAAATTGCAATTCTTATTGCTTCACTTATTGCAGGATCAATCGGGTTTCTATGGCTTAGACTGACACTAAAAGCACAAGTTGAAACTGTTAAAACCGATTGATGATAAAAAATGACTGCCACTATCAAGGTATTGGCGAATATTAAACAACGAGGAGCAAAAACATTAAACCACGAATTCACAAAGACTAAAAAAAAAATATTAAATATGATCTTCGTGCCTTTGTGTCTCGTTGGTTTTCTTTAAAGCTTTAATGACGAAGAGCAAAAACATTAACATACGTCGCACAAAGACTCGAAATATTGCGGGTGGCGTGCAAGTTGGAGCTTATGCTTCTAAGCCGTTACATCTCAAGCCCCGAACCGTTATGTGCAACCCTATTGGGAAACAACATTCAAACTAAATTAGCTACAAAATAAACATGGATTTTCAAATTCTCCTTTCAAACCTAACCAGTCCACCTTTGCTTTTTTTTGTGTTGGGAATTATTGCTACAAATGTTAAAAGTGATTTGGAGATTCCTGCATCCTCCAGTAAATTTATTGCACTTTATCTTTTATTTTCGATTGGTTTTAAAGGCGGACAAGAGTTAACACATAGCGGCTTTACGAATGAAATTGTGAATTCGCTTTTATTCGGAATGGCTTTGGCATCATTAATTCCGGTTTACACTTTTTTTATTTTGAAAAGAAAATTAAGCATAAGCGATGCAGGGGCAGTGGCTGCTGCTTATGGTTCGGTAAGTGCAGTAACTTTTGTAGCTGCTGCCTCATTTTTAGAAGCACAAAAAATATCTTTTGGCGGACACATGGTTGCGGTTATGGCACTGATGGAATCTCCGGCGATTATTGTGGGTGTTATATTAATGATGAAATTTGATAAGGAAAGGAAAGACGAAGTGAGTTTAAAATCCGTTATTCAACATTCGTTTACCAATGGAAGTGTACTGATGATTTTAGGAAGTTTAGTGATTGGATTAATTGCAGACACCAAACAAGCCGAAGGTATAAAGCCATTTACAACAGACATCTTCAAAGGGTTTCTTGCAATCTTTTTATTAGAAATGGGAATGGTAACTGCAAAAAGATTTTCTGCATTTAAAAAGTATGGTTGGTTCGCTTCATTGTTTGCTATCATCATTCCTACTGTCAACGGATGCCTTGTAGCGTTCATAAGTCAATATGTAACGCAAGATGTTGGCAACCGATTTATCTTTGCGATACTTGCCGCAAGTGCATCTTACATTACAGTGCCGGCTGCTATGAGTTTAGCTGCACCCAAAGCCGATCCCGGGCTTTATATACCAATGGCATTAGGAGTAACATTTCCGTTCAACATTACCATAGGGATGCCCTTATATTTTATTATTGTTAGTTCTCAAGGATGAAGCAAACTACAATAGAAATATAAAATAAACAGCTATAATTTTCACCAACGATTATTCTTTAATTGTTTTTTCCAAAACCTTCCAATTCAATATGACACAACATCAAAATTAAGGTAGTCTATTCTACTGCATGACATTGTGACAAGACATCTAAGGGCAACACATAATAGTATTCGTTTTGATTTAGTGTTTTTGTCCTGATAATGCCCGAACGCAAAGCTCAGAAACGTTAGCTGCAATTTTAAAAACTTGATAAACATAAAAAGATATGGACAAAAAGACAACAGACATTTGTGATATTCACGCAGATAAAATTGAAATTGCACACTCAATTGAATTTAAGGATTATGGTGGTAAAAAAATATTTTCCGGACAGATTGTAACCGTCAAATGTTTTGAAACAAACCCTTTAGTAAGAAAAGCTTTGGAACAGGATGGATGTGGAAAAGTATTAGTTGTTGATGGTGGTGCTTCCATACGATGTGCATTACTTGGCGATAATATTGGTGAGCTTGCAGTTAAAAATAAATGGAATGGGATCATAGTAAATGGCTGCATTCGTGATTCTGCTGCACTTTTACAATTAGATATTGGTATTAAAGCTTTGGGTACAAATCCGCTGAAAAGTTTTAAAAGAAACGAAGGAGAAGATAATATCAGTTTGTATTTTGCCGGAGTAAATTTTGTACCAAATGGCTATGTCTATTGTGATGAAGATGGAATTGTAACTTCAAAAGAAAAATTATAAATATAGAAGAAGCATTAATAGAATCTTTAATGGGTGCATAAGACAACATGACGATGAGTTTCGTTAAAATATTCCATCTTCTATTTTGATAATCAAATTGACGGCTACGAATTGTTTTTACATGTGTTAACTTGTGTTAACAATCTGAAAGTTTTATTTTTATATTTCACTTTTTGGAAAAGTAAAATATATTGGAATAAATATTTAATATGAACTCGAAATTTAACGAAGCATTGGAACTTATAGATTCTCTTCCTTATGGAGGAGCAGGAACAGTTGATTGAGATTGAAACAAAAAGAATTATAGAAAAGAAAAGAAAAATATTAGCACAGAATATTAAGGAAGCTCAAGCAGATATAGAAATAGAAAATTATGTTACAAGAGGTGTCGAAGAAATTATGAAAGCCGTTGATGAAGAAGTTAAATCTGACAAAGAAATTTAAAAAAGATTCTGTTAAGTTGATTTCCGGTAATTCCGCATTAAGAAATAAACTATCCGACGTTCTTGTAATGAAGCATTGTGCTAAATTCAACAATAGAAATTCTAATGAAATTTGGTGCTAAAAATCCGCCACTTCGCCAAACCGTAAACGTTATGCAAGTCCTATTTCTAAATCAATATTGTTCAAAAACGAATGGAGACCAGAAACCATTACAAAAACGGGGCAAACCCGAAAAGCCATAAGAGTAGGAATTAAAAAATAACAAACATGAAAAAGTATTTAGTCAAAGGAACTTATAACTCTGATGGAGCAAAGGGGTTAATTCAGGAAGGTGGATCCGGACGCAGAACTGCTATTGAAAAAATGTTGGAAGAAATGGGTGGCAAATTGGAGTCATTTTATTATGCATTTGGTGAGGAAGATGTGTATGTAATTGTTGAACTCCCCGATGATATTTCTGCTACAGCCGTTTGGTTAACAGTCAATGCTGCGGGTCTGGTTAAGATCTCAATGACTGTGCTGCTTACAGCAGCCGATATAGATGCAGCATCTAAAAAATCTGTTAGCTACCGGGCTCCCGGTAAAAACTAACAACAAACATTTTGTTCAATAAAAGTATCCTTCTCAATTATTGCAACAATTGAGAAAGCATTTTTATATAACTGATATATGGCGAACATGGCGGTTGACGTGCAAGTTTTGACTTTGTGCCTCTAATGAACTGTAGTGGCAGGTTGAAAATTCGTGCTTAAAACCGCCACAGCGCCGATATCCGAACCGTTACCTGCGTTGCAAAAATCGAGCAACTAACATTAAATCGACATGAAGAAAAAACTAATTGATAACTTTCCCTTTGTATCTTATACAAAGCAAACTTATGAAATTAATGAAATGGGCTTACGCAGCCGGCTTTTTTTTGAATGGATGAACACACGTAGAACAGTTCGTGATTTTTCAGATAAAGTCATTCCCGAAAATATAATTGAAAACATAATTCTTTCTGCATCTACGGCACCTTCAGGCGCGCACAAACAACCATGGACATTTTGTGTGGTAAAAAATCCTGAAATAAAAAAACAAATCCGCTTATCTGCTGAAAAAGAAGAAAAAGAAAGTTACGAAAACAGGATGACGGATGAATGGCTCAGAGATCTCCAACCTATAGGGACCGATTGGCATAAACCATTTTTAGAAACCGCTCCTTACCTGATTGTTGTTTTTAAGAGAAGCTATGAACTGGAAAACAATAATTACAAACATCAAAATTATTATGCAGTTGAAAGCTGCGGTATTGCCTGTGGATTTTTACTTACTGCAATTCATGATGCAGGATTGGTAGCATTAACGCATACACCAAGTCCAATGAATTTTCTATCCAAAGTTTTAAACCGCCCCGAAAATGAGAAGCCCTTTTTATTAATTCCTATCGGGTATCCTGCAGAAGAATGCTGGGTTCCGGATTTAAAAAGGAAAAATATTTCAGAAGTTTGTGTTTGGATTTAGGACTGGGATTGAACGAAACATTTCGAGTTTTGTTTGGTGGCTACTTTGCCTCAATGGGAATTTTTGCTTTTGGTTGTGCAGCAGGAAATTGTTATGCTGGCAGATGCAGCACAGAAGTAATTCATCAAAACAAAACCGGAAGTTCAGGATAATACTTAAGAATACCGCACTGCCTGTAGCCCCAAACCTTTACCTGCAAGCGTAAAACGACACACCACTAAAAATGAACAGACAAACTTAGACCTATATAATCTTTGTCACAGTAATGAGAAAATATAATAGTTACTTTTGAATTAATAATTTAAATCACTTAAAATAAACAAAATGGATAATACAAATCGAATCGGAATTAACAAAGACAAAGCAAAACATTTAGCAGAAAAACTAAATGAACTATTGGCAAACTATTCTTTTTTTTACCAGAATACTCGCGGGTATCATTGGAACATTAAAGGAGAAAAATTCTTTGAACTTCATTTAAAGTTTGAAGAATTGTATAATGACTTACTCTTGAAAATAGACGAAGTTGCTGAAAGAATTTTAACATTGGGACATACACCAAAGCATAATTTTGCAGACTATCGCACAACTTCAAAGATCAAAGAAAGTATTCAGGTAAGTGACGGTACAAAAGCTGTTGAAGATATTTTGAATTCATTTCAAACAATTATAATACTTCAACGTGAACTTCTCACCATTTCTGCAGACGCTGAAGACGAAGGCACAAATGCTTTAATGAGTGACTATATCAGGTTACAAGAAAAATTAGTTTGGATGTATTCTTCATTTCTGAATAAATAACTTTTAAACAATAAAATTATTAACGGTAATTACAGTGTTGCAATTGAGCTCTTTCCAATGGACTTATTTATGACTTATGGGCTTCTATAAATTTATCTTCAATGGAATTAAAAAAAAATTTTATGTGCAGCATGAATTATCTTTATCACAGAGTACCAAAAAGTGTTCGGGGAAATATTCTTTATCCGCTGAATACATTAAAAGAAATATATCCTGATATTTACGAACAGCGATTAAAAAATTACGCCGGGCGTGAATCTATAATGCAGCATCGCATTCCGGTAATGGATTGTTTATGGAATGATGTTTTACATTTTAGTGCAGTCAATCCGAGTGAGGTAAAGCAAGCTCTTATTGAAGCAGGGAGGAATCCGGATTTTGAGATGACTAGTTATCAGGTAGATGCGAAATTACTTACACCGGGAAATACAATCGTATTTTTATATGCTCATGACGAGGTGAAGGACAAGTTAAACCCGAAAAATTTTACGGCATACAATTCTGACGAAGTGTCAAAATATTCATCAATGCCTCAGGCGACCAAAGATTACTATAAGGAAATTATCGGAGAAGGTAGACAACCTCTTTTGTTTCACCGGATTCCGCATATACTTTATAAAGGAACACTCGATATAACGGATTTACCAATTGTTTCTGTATAGTTGCGCGGGTGACGATCCTTATAAAATAGGTATTGCCTATTGAGTTATAAAGAATAACCAAACCCGAAGCAGCTAAGCACATCCTTTACTCTCCAACTGTTAGAGTAAACTTGAAATGCTAATTGAGTAAGATTATTTTAAACGGTCCATCCATAATAAAGAATAAATTGAAAACAAAATTACTATTAACAATCTCCATAATCGTTATTCAAATAATTTCCGGATACTCAAAAGAACTCAAGGGTGATCTGATCATAAAAAATGTGAATGTGATAAATGTGATAGACGGAACTGTCTCCGGATCCATGGATATCGTCATTGTTAAAGATATGATCTCTGAAATTGCAAATCACGATAATAGCACAACTTACAATGCAAGTGAAGTGATCAATGGAGAAGGTCAATACTTAATTCCAGGATTGTGGGATATGCATGTTCATTCGTGGTGGGCTTATGAAAATTTCTTTCCGATGCTACTAGTAAACGGAGTAACAGGTGTCAGAGAAATGTGGGGAGAGCAAAAAGAAGTTGACAAGATCCGAAGCGGGATAAACAGTGGAGTTATAATAGGACCGGACATCATTAGTTCCGGAGCAATTATAGATGGTGTTCCTCCTTTGTGAGAAGGTAGTGATTCAGCAGATACTCCTGAGAAAGGAAGAGAGTTTGTACGGAAACAAAAAGCTGAAGGAGCTGATTTCATCAAGGTGTATTCTTTTTTGGAAAGAGATGTTTATTTTGCAATAGCTGATGAATGTAAAATACAGGGGATACCTTTTGGCGGACATATACCTTTCAGAATCTCTCTCGAAGAAGCTATCAATGCCGGACAGATAAGTCTTGAGCATTTCTTTGGAATACTTGAATTCTGTTCAACAGAAAAAGAGTTCTTATACTCAGCAATGAAAAGCAAGGAAAAGAATGACACTATCTTTGATGCACGAAAGTATTCGACATTTCTTAATCGCATGAAATTTGAAACAGAGACTTTTGATAAATTGAAATTACCTGAGTTGATTGCACTTTTAAGCCGGAGTAATTCATGGCTGTGCCCTACATTAGTTGCTACAGAAGGTTTTATAAACAGATGGAAGCCTGATTATAAACCCATTGACGAAATTAAGTATATGCCTGAATTTACAGTCGATAACTGGAAACCAAAAGTTGATACTACAAAAACAGATTTACAAAAGAGATATACGCAGATTGAAATTGACTGGTATGATCTGACCACTACTGTTTTAAGAGAAATGAAGGACGGGAATGTCAAATTTCTCGCAGGTACGGATTTCCCAAATCCACATTGCTATCCTGGATATAGTCTGCATGAGGAACTGAGATTGTTTGTGGAGAAATTCGGCTTTACTCCTCTTGAAGCACTTCAGACAGCAACGTTTAATCCGGCAGTTTTTCTTGAAATAGATAAAGAGCTTGGATCTGTTGAGGTTAACAAAAAAGCGAATCTGCTTCTTCTTGGATCTAATCCTTTGGAGAATATTAATAATACAAAAAATATTAATGCCGTTATACTACGGGGAAAATTTTACAGTAAAACAGCGTTCAAAGATTCTCTTGAATTGAAAGCACGGTAAAAAAGCTCACGCACTTTGTCAGACTTTTTCGCTACGTTGCTTCATACTGATTCATAGCTCAAGCAACCAGTGTCAGAACGGAAGTTTTGACACAACGTTTTTAATTTCATGTTTCGATACACCAAGGAACTTTTACCTCTGTTCATTCTATTTAGCCTAATGACATCATTTCAAAATTAATTCCCTAAATGAAAACATTTTATAACTTTTTAATTATTTTTTTCCTTTTTACGTCATGTCTGTATTCACAAAACAAAGGTGAAATTACGGGGAGAGTCATTGATAAAAATAATCAGCAGCCGGTTTCAGATGTCAGCATATCCTTAATCAAAGATAACATAGTAGTTACCGGAACTATGACAGATGAAAAGGGTTTTTTCAGAATTCCCGAAGTAAATGTGGGCGAATATACTTTGAGATTTAGTCAACTTGGTTTCAATCCGTTATTGAAAGATAATATAGTTGTATATTCGGGAGTTCCGGCAGATGTATTAGCTGAACTTGAAATAATTACTACTGAAGAAATTGAAGTTCAGGATAAAAGATTTGTAACTCCATCTGATCTCTCAAATTCGTTTAAAAATCTTGAGTATGAGGAGATCAGAAGAAGTCCCGGAGGATTCGAAGATATAGGAAGGGTTGTTCAGACACTGCCCGGAGTTTCATTTGTAAATGACGGCAGAAATGATTTGATAGTCAGAGGCGGCTCGCCGAGTGAAAATTTGTTTTTAGTTGACAATTCTTTTGTTCCGAACATAAATCATTTCGGTTCACAAGGTGCAACTGGAGGTCCTATAAGCATTCTTAATCTTGATCTTATCAGAGAGGTTAATTTTATCACTGGCGGATTTTCCGCAAGATACGGTGATAAATTATCTTCTGTACTGGAAATAGATCTCCGCGAAGGAAACCGAAATGAATTTTTAAGTGAAATAAATCTAAGTGCAACAGGATTCGGAGCAGTACTTGAAGGACCGATCGGAAAGCAAAAGAAAGGTTCATGGCTTTTCTCTGCAAGAAAAAGTTATCTTGACTTTATTTTTAAGGCAAGTGGTTTCGGATTTGTTCCGGAATATTCTTCGGCACAGGTTAAGGGAGTTTATGATTTCGGTGAAAAGAATTCTTTAACAGTCAACGCAATAGGAGTCCTTGATAAAGTTACTTTCAACAATGACGATTTGGAAAACCGACAGGACAATGAAGGCATTCTCAAAAATAATCAATGGGGATATGTAAATACTTACGAATGGAAAACACTTATTTCGAAAAATTCATTTGCACTTTTTAATCTCGGAAGAACATTTAATATATTTGATTATTCCGGAAGAGACTCATTATTCAATGAAGTATTTAAAAATAAATCAGAAGAAGGCGAGACAACTCTTAAAGCCGAATATTTTTTAAATCCTGTTCCTGCCACACAGCTTCAATTTGGCGGCGCATGGAGATTAGTAAATTTTACAAACAATATTAAACAGCAGCAGGATACATCATATTATATTGATCCCGCTACAGGCAAGAGATATGTTTTTCCAGCGCTTCAACTTCAGGGTACAAATACAACCAGTAAAGCATTTTTGTACTCGCAGATCACTCAAATCTTATTTGATAAAATAAAACTGAATCTCGGACTAAGATATGATTACTTCGAATACATTAATAAGAAAAATTATTTATCTCCGAGAGCTTCTGTTGTTGTTCCGCTGAGCAATATTCTGAATTTAAATTTTGCTTACGGAATATTCTACCAGTCCCCTTCTTATGTGTCGCTTATAGCTAATGAACAAAATCGAAATCTTCAGGACATTAGAGCAGAGCATTACATTGCGGGAGTTGAATATTTTTTTTCAAGCGATTTCAGAATGACACTTGAAGCTTACCGTAAAAATTATTCGGATTATCCTGTAAGCACTTTAAGACCTTATCTTATACTTGCAAACAACGGAGGAAATTTTGAACAGAGGGATCAGTTCGGTTTGGAGCCGCTTGTTTCTGCCGGTACCGGATATTCGAAAGGAATTGAATTATTTTTACAGAAAGCACTTACTACAAATTATTACGGAACACTAAGCTTATCTTTGTTTAATGCTAAATATACTGCTCTAGACGGAGTCGAGAGAGAAAGTGGTTTTAATAACAGATATATATTTACGTTAGTAGGCGGTTTCAATTTCGGTCAGGGATGGGAGGCATCCTCAAAATTAAGATTAACAGGCGGAAGACCTTATACTCCTATTAATCCTTTGGACGGAACACAACTAGTCACTGATTACAATACGGCTATTCTTCCAAACTACAGGAGTCTGGATGTAAGAGCACAGAAACGATGGAATTTCAAAAGTTGGACACTTGTAACTTACGTTGATGTTCAGAATATTTTTAACAAAAAAAATGTCACCGAATACATTTGGAATAAATTTACGAAAACGATAGAGCCGGATGAGAGCATAGGAATATTGCCGACAATAGGGATCAATGCTATGTTTTAAAACAATTTAAAAAAGGTTTGGGCTAATTTATAAATACTACCGTCGGTAAATCAATTCATACTTAACTCAAAATTGAAATTGAACCCTTTGTTAATTTACCGACGGAGAGTAAGCATTTTTGATTTCTATTGAAAAACCTTGGGTTAAATTAAAAGCAATTGTTCTATTAAACTTAACCTAAACAAAAAAAAAATGAAAAACTTACAAGAATTAAGAAGCATTCTGATTATTTACTATTTAATTACAGTCAACTTTTTTGTCATTGTGAAATTTTCATTTTCACCCTGAGCATAAATTTTATAGAAGTATGTTCCGCTCGATAAATTGCTTGCATTTAACTGAACTGAAAAATACCCCGCAGTTTTTACTTCATTCACCAGGCTTGAAACTTCTTTTCCGGAAATGTCATACAAAATTATATTAACTCTTCCATCAAAAGGAAGTTCATAATCTATCTTAGTAGTTGGATTGAAAGGATTCGGATAGTTCTGTGAGATACTATAAGAAGTTGGTGCTTCAACATTTATATCATTAGATAAATCGATATTCAAAGTTTCCATTGTAGTCATTTGTTTTAATCTATAGTTATAGATTCCGGTGCCCAGTTTTTCTGAGAATGTATAATTCTTTAGTTCATTAGTATTCTCATTACCTGAAACATTTCTTGCTTTTATCCAATCTGTTGAGGACGAAAGTTTTCTTTCAATATCAAAGCCTGAATTATTGCTTTCGTGTGTTGTTGACCAATTTAATGTAAAGTTGCTTCTAAAAACATTTGCTGTAAAGCTTGATAACTCTACCGGCAATGTACCTTCTGTTAATTGACCTCTTATTTCCCCGCCAGGAGATGCGGCAGTATGAATATTTACATACCATAAACCCCCAATAATTTGTGTGTTTTGTGACGGAGTCAGAATGTATGTATTTGAATAAGACCCCGAGGTCACACCTATTGGAAATCCTGCAAATGCAATGACTACCGACGCATTAACACCCGGAGGAGAATACTTTTACTGACTTTATGACTTTTACAAACCCTATTATAACATTCTTCTGACAATTATGTCATCGAGCATTAAATTCAAATACTAATTGTCCAAAAATTGTGTATTATTCAAATTAAGCGTGGCATACGTTTTGTTTATAAATGTATTATTTATAATTAAACCAAAAAACAAAATGGGACAGGAAGAAAAAAATTTAAGCGGCAGCCCTCAAAGTACGGAACCGGGCTTATTAACAGGAATGTTCAATGATCGTGGAACCACAGAACGCGCATATAATACCCTACGCGAACGCGGATATTCGGATGAAGATATTAACATGATAATGACGGATGAAACGCGCACAAAGTATTTTAAAGACGGAGAAACAGAAGTCGGAACTAAAGCCATGGAAGATGCGGGCAAAGGAGCAGCGATCGGAGGAACAGTCGGAGCTGTTGCAGGTGTTATTGCGGCACTCGGTACAAGTTTGCTGATTCCGGGACTTGGGTTGGTGATCGCCGGTCCGATAATTGCCGGTCTAGCCGGTGCAGGAGCCGGAGGAATTGCCGGAGGATTGATCGGAGCTTTGATTGGTGCAGGTGTTCCGGAGGAAAGAGCTAAGCTGTATGAATCAGGTGTTAAGGATGGAAAGATAGTAATGGGTGTTCGTCCGAAAAATAAGGAAGATGCGGAATATTTTCAAAACGACTGGCGCAACAATAAAGGTGAAGAAATTCACTATTAAGATGTAATTGAAATTAAGATGTAACTAAAAATAATTACATCATTTTATTAATTTAGTCTGAAGTTAATTTGATTGCTTCGACTCTCAATAAAAAAATATGAAAACATTTATTGTTGCAACAGCGATTTTATTAAGTTTATCTTTATATTCATGTGATGAAACTTCCAAACAAAGTTCAAAGAGTGCAGACACGATGGTAATGAAAAAAGATACTGCGATCAAACGAACCGATACAGCAGGTTTTAATAAGTAATGATAAACTCTATTTTAACCGGGAGGAAAATTATTCCTCCCGGTTTTTTTATTGAACAATGATGGATCTTCATTTGGCGTCAATTAACTTATTTAATTACTAAACCCGTTCACCTTACCCACCCTAATTACCTTATCAAATTAGACCCTTTCAACCAAGTTCCTCCACCTTTGAGACAAGCCGGTCTTTATTCATAAAATTATTTTCTTTAGGAATATTATTCGTAAGCATTTAAGGATCCTAAACTGTAATCCCATGCCATGTATGCCATATAGGAGGAATACTTTAAAAAGATTTCGTAGTTAAGAATTTGGAATGGAATTGGGAGGGAATTAGGAATTAATATCTATTGGATAGGTAGTATTTAACATTTGAAATTTAAAATTTAAAATAAAAAAGGGCGGATCTCCTTCCAAGTCCGCCCTGATAACAATTTTCTCTTAGGAATTATTTTACTAAAGCCATCTTCATTACTTTTGTAAAATCTTTTGTTTGAAGTCTGTAATAATAAATTCCGCTTGCAAGATTTACTGCATTAAAGTTAATCGAGTGATAACCGGAAGTAACAATCTCATTAACTAAGGATGCTACTTCAATTCCTGATGTATTAAAAATTTTGAGTGTTACAAAACCTTCATTCGGAATATCAAAATCTATTTTTGTCGAAGGATTAAAAGGGTTAGGATAATTCTGCGATAAATTGAACTCAACCGGAACACCTATAGTAATTTCATTGATTAAATTATGATATTCAAAATTTCCGTTATAATCAATTTGCTTCAATCTGTAATTATATTTTCCTGAACTTAGATTTCTGTTAGTGAATGAATAGTTGTGTGAAGTATTACTTGATCCGAAACCAACTGAATATCCGACTTTTGTCCAATCAGTTGAACCGGATACACTTCTTTCAATATCAAAACCGGAATTATTACTTTCAGAAACTGTACTCCAGTTTAAAGTTACATCATTTCCATTAACAGCGGAAATGAATGATGACAATTCAACAGGCAAAGCGCCCCATAATAAAGTTGCGGTCCTCAGTCCGGTAGTTGTTTTACCCAATACAAGAAGTTGTTTAATGGCAAGCAATCCGGAATAAGTAATACCTGCAGGTATTTGAACCATGGCAGTAGCTTTAATTAAGCTGTTATTAGCCGCACCGGTAACTATTACATCAGGTGAATTTCCTGTACCATCTGTATTTACCGTTATAGTACTTAATGAACCACCTCCTGAAATCGAGAGCTGAATATTATTTACAGCAATCGGATTACCCGCGGTATCAAGTGTCCTGATGTAAAAATTATCAGGATTTCCTGCCGGTTTAATTTCTATTGTTGTAACATGAACAGAGCTTCCACTGTTTGCAATTGTTTGATTGATAATAGTCTGTGCACGGGCTCTTATTGCAGCATCATTCGTAGTTCCGTCCATGGTTACATTAGCAATAACAAGAGCATTTCTGAAATGCCAGACAGCCATTTGCACAGCACAGGCTTCTTCATTTACATCAGGAAGTACATTTAGCGTAGCAGGATAAAAATTATTAGCAATATATATCGCCTCCGGAATTGACGAAGCAGAGTCTACTATCGAATCTCCAAGGCTAATACCTGTACAAAGATCCAAACAGTAAAACGGAATATTTGGAACGTTGCCTACGTTAGCAACAATGACACCCGTATATGCACCGGTATGTATTGTGTTGCAGTTGCTCGATGCAGCACTGAAATTGGTAAACAGACCTTTCCAATTAGCATTAAAAGCAATATCTAATTGTCCTTTGCTTAAACCGAACTGGGAATAAGAATTTGTAACTGAGATGAAAAGCAGAGCTAAGATGAAAATTACTTTTTTCATTTGATTTTATTTTAGTTAATGAATGTTTATTGAGCACATCTGTCAAAAACAATCACTTTGGGTATGATGTCCTTACAGAAGTTTAAGTAATCAAATATTTTTTGACTTACTTATAATCTGAATGTTGAAAAGAAAACGTTATTATTCTTTCAATGTTTCTCTTTAATTTCTATTTTTATTTTTGTGCAGGATATATGAGTCCAAAATTACAGTTTAATTTTTATTGAGTCAAGTTCATTGTTCTGAAAGGGAAAATTTAATGTTGTATACAATTAAATCAAACTAATACTAAATGGGGTTTTATTTCATTTTAATTGAACTCTTACAACAATATAATTATGCTTCAGGAAATTTTATCGATGTTAAACCTCTGCTATAGATATTGGCTAAAACAAACAATAGATTTAAAATACAAATAATTTTAAGCAACGAATTCCGTAAGGGTCAAAATTTTTGTTTCTATTCTATTGTAAGATTATATTCCTGGAATAATAATATTAACTTATAACATTGCCGTCCAAAATGTTTTTGAAAAATTTAAAAAATTTAAAATTCAATCTGTTTTGGTAATATTTTTGCACCAATATCGAATCTTTAAAATCAACCTTTAAATAACCTTGAAGATATACTTATGTGCTTTCCAAAAAAATTTATGTTAATTCTGTTTTAAAAATTAGTGATAATATTTCAAATTCGTGATCATTAGTGAAATTCGTGGCAAGCTTTTTCTTTATTTTGGACAGATGTTAACTTATAAGCTACTCGACATTATTATTAACATTGTTAAAGACATCAAAACCATCAATAAATCTTCAATTATTGTTACGGTTGTCATTGGCAGATTAAAAACTGCACCTAAGCATGCGCATTGAATTTTTCTCTTTTGCATCACGCTTTGTATTACTCCGATGCTGCTGATTCCCATCACAACGAATGTTGCAGCATAAGTAAACATTGGATAAGCTTTCAGTATGTACAAAATTCCGAAGGATAGTTCTATAAAAGCATATACGTAACCATATCCAAGCCATTTCTTTGCAATAATATCATACGAGCTGTAAGTGAATGCAAAATTTTTCAAATCAAGCATTTTAAAAAAAGAAAATATAAGAAAAAATCCTCCCATAAAATTATTCATGATTTCCATCCAGTCTAACTCTCCCGATCGGATTTGTAATAATGCTACCCCAAGAATAATATATAGGAATACTACAATCAGAGGTTTGTAAGTTTTTAGTTTCGAAGTCTCTTCGGTGCTTTCAAGAACATTCCCCTGATGAATTGCAGATGCCTGTTCTTCGATACTGTAATTTCCAACTTTTTTCAGAACTGAATCCATATCTTTTGTTTCAATATGATGATGCATTGTTATTTCGGCTTGTGGAGGATCCAAAGTAACTTCAGCTTTTTCAACTCCTTCAATACCCGATAAAGTTTTTTGTACTTTTGAAACACAACTATTACAAGTCATGCCTGTAATCTTATATGTATGGACCATTATTTAGATTTATCAATTTTATTAAATGAAACTCCAGGAAAGTTTGCAATAAACTTTTACCACAAAATCACAAAGTTGCTTTCAATCAAATCTTTTTTCTTGGTGACTTGTTGGTAAAATTATTTAAGACATTTCAGGAGTTATTTATTTTTAAAATATTAATTCCATTCCTCCATTATTTTTATTTCTGCTTTCTGTTTATCAATTATACCCTGAGCCATTTTTTTTATCTCCGGATCAGATCCGTACTTAATTTCAACTTCTGACATTTCTATTGCTCCTTCATGGTGAGGTATCATCATCATTACAAAGTCCTTATCGGGATCACCCGACATTTTCATATCTTCGTCACTCATACTATTCATAGATTCCATCAGCTTCATACTGTTGTCTCCTGCACTGCTTTTATTATTTTTGTTTTTCTCTAACCATTTCCGCATTGCAGCAATTTCATTTTCCTGATCCTTTACAATATTGCGTGCCAATGATTTGATGTTGTCATTTTTTCCTGACGAAATCACAGAAGTCGCCATATCAATTGCGCCCTGATGATGTATTATCATCATATTTACAAAATCAACATCGACATTGCCTGACATTTTCATTTCTTTCATTTTATTCATCATCATACTCATATTTTTATCCATCATATTATTTTTATCCATACTCTTATCCATACTCTTATCCATATCCTTTTCCATACTGTCCTTCATCTGACGGTCTTTCATAGATGATTCATTCACGTCTCCGACTTTTTTGCAGGATGAGAGAATCAGCATTGTTAGAATTACAATGAATACCGCTGATAAGGGATGTAGACCTGGCTTTCTTAAATTTAATTTTTTCATTTTACTATGATTTTAGATTAATGGAAAATTTTATTTAGTATTAAAAAATTAAGAGTTATTCTTTTATTTACAGCAGTCTTTATCGTCACTTACTTTTTTAAACTTTCTGTAATTAATTAATTAAAGCTTTCCTGTGGATAAATATTCTTAATATCTTTTATGTTTTGAGTAAATTTTTCGTATTCCTTTTTTACTTCAGGTGCTTTCTTTGAATGCTGGAATTCATCCATTGTCCTTCCTGTCATTTCCAGTTCACTGATCTTTGTCTTTAGCAATTCCTGTTTGGATTGATCAAGCCCTGTTGACTTAGCCGGTAATGTTTTTAAAAGATTTATTACTTCTGCAATCGGTTCATCAAAATGATGGGCTTTACCTCCCTGAATTATCTGCCCCAGGGCTTCATTCTTTTTTTCAACCTGATTCCAGATCATTCCGATCTTCGGCGCTGTAACTGTAGTTTGTGTTTGTTGCGTTTGAGTTGGCGCTGTGGTTTTGTCTTCTTTTTTTGTTTGAACTGTTTCATCTTTTTTCTCCCCGCATGCTGAGATTATAAAGCTCAGAGCAAGCAAAGAAATTAAAGTGATTGATGTTAATGTTTTCATTTTGATTCCTTTCTGTTAAGTTAAAATTAGTTGGTTAATATTTGAAAATAATATAGTTACTAAACTTAGTAAAATTAAGAAAACTGCTTACCAAGCTGGGGCTTGGGAATGAGTGAAGATTTGTGAAATTCTAATTTACTGCAACCGGATCTTTACCGGTTATATCCTTTTCCTTACTTTGTTCTAAATAATGATCGACCGCTTTCTTTCCAAATTTATAAAACACCGTGGGTGTAACTACAATATCCAGCAATGTCGAACTCATCAATCCTCCGAATATTACTACTGCAACAGGAAATAATATTTCCTTTCCCGGTTCACCCGCTGACAACATTAACGGAATGAGTCCCAATCCAGCCACCGATGCTGTCATCAAGACCGGCACCAATCTTTCAAGGGATCCTCTTATGATCATTTCTTTACCGAATGTTTCACCTTCTTCTTTTATCAAATGCAGATAATGTGAGATCATCATTATTCCGTTTCGGGATGCAATACCCGTAAGAGTTATAAATCCAACCATCGAAGCAATTGACATAACACCACCCGTTAAATAAATTGCTATCACACTTCCTATTAATGCAAGAGGAATGTTTAATAATATCTGCATCACAATTCTTGCAGATTTAAAATGCATATACAAAACAAGAAATATTGCAGCCAAAGAAAATATGCTGAGTAATAATATTAATTTTGATGCTGATTGCTGCGCTTCAAATTGTCCGCCATAAGTAATAAAGTATCCTGACGGTAATTTTACATCAGAATTTATTTTTGACTGAATCTCTTCTACTACAGAACCCAGATCTCTTCCGGAAACA
>Ga0105044_10004908_pt1 | contig 18424 bp, 9 predicted proteins | sample MAT01_FD_78092 | JGI IMG/M metagenome (GOLD analysis project Ga0105044, IMG submission 78092) | Freshwater microbial communities from Lake Fryxell liftoff mats and glacier meltwater in Antarctica - MAT-01 | ecosystem: Environmental > Aquatic > Freshwater > Ice > Liftoff microbial mat | place...
GGTCATCACGGTCAAAAATGAGCGTGAACTTTTAGAAAATGCGGCCAAAGAATTTGCTCAACTCTTGCGGGTTGATTACACCGGGATGTTGATGTCTCAGACCGATGGCTCTGGCCGTGTCACGGGCGAATATCCGCTGTCCGCCCAGCTAGAGGGCCTCATAATGTCGCCGGATGTGCGCCTGATTTCCGAGAAGTGTGTCAGCGGCCAAATCGCGATGCTCGAAAACATCGCAGATAGCGGATTGTTGTCACAAAAAGCGCGTGAGGCGTTCTCGCAAGCCAAACTCAAGGCGCTGGCATTGCTGCCGATGGGCGACCAGAACGGGCGCTGGATCGGCGCTGTGATGCTCGGTTTCATAGATGAATTGACGCTAGACATCAACACCGTCGATACGGTCTCAGTGTTGGCGCGGCAAGTCGGTAGCCTCGTTTTGGGCGTGCGGCAAGTCGAACGCACCGGCAAACAAGTCAGCCAACTCACCACATTGCTCACCCTCAGCCAAGTTCTGGGGGGCGTCGAAAACGAGCAAGACCTCGGCTATGAGGTCGCCAAAACCATCGCTACAGTTCTGCCGCTAACACAATTCGCAATGCTGCGTGGGGATCCACACACCCAAACGCTGAAACTGGTCGCCCGCTGGGCGAGCGGCGGCCCTCAAAAAATCCAACCCGATCAGCCCGTCTCGCTCAATGTCGGCCAAACGCTCATCAGCCTGATTGGGCAGACCGACGAACTGGTTGATGTGCCGGATTTCAGCGCCGCTACGCCGCCCTTACAAGGTTTGCTTCAGATGGCGAATCACAGTGGTTTGGCCGCTCCGCTGCGCGTAGGGGAGGATCAGGTTGGGGTGGTGGTGGTCGAGTCTGACGACATTTTCGCCTATAATGAGGCCGATAAGCTGGTTTTCAGCCAGTTGGTCGCGCAGATGAATGTCACACTGACGCGATTGAACACCTCATTCGTCCTAATGCGATCAGCCACGAGCAGCAATGCGGTTAATACGGTCAGCCAGCAAATGCAATCCGAGACCAGCGCGCAAGGCGTCTTGCGCGGCGGCACGCTGGCGACCTTGCACGCCCTCAACGCGACGCGAGTCAGCGTCCGATTGGGCAAGCCTAACGCCGACGCCAATGGGGGCAATGATACATACGCCGACTCCAACCGTAATGGCACACAGAAGACGCGAGGATAGGCTATGAGCGCAGAAATTCGCAGTATCACATCATCCGCCTACATTTCACAGCACGCGCTGGACGATGTAAAGCGTCGCTTTTCTACAGGCATCGCGCTTTTGGTTTTAATCGTGCCGCTTGCCTTGGTCATATTTCGCGTCGCATCGGGTGACAGCCAAACGCTAGACTTTCAGACTCTGCTCTCAACCGGCCTCGAAATCGTCGTCGGTATTTTCGCCTTTTTCCTCATCCGCTCCGGCAATTTTGTCGCAGCCGGGGTCATGCTTAGCGCGGCAGTCTTATTCGATTATTGGGTCACACCCGAAACCGAAATCCGCACGCTATTGGGTTTGATTGGCGTCACCGCAGCGGCAATATTGACCGGATCACGCTATTATTTGTTCGCGCTGGGCGTGGTATTGGTCGGTCAATCACTCAACATTATCACTCAGGTTCAAGCTGCCGATAACACCCTAACACAAGAGACCGTCAACACGATCATCTCAACAGCGCTCATCATCCTGACCTCGCTGTTCTTCCGTTACTTCAACAACCTCGCCCAATCCACCGCAGGTCGCGCATCTGTTGCCAACCAACGCCTTGACGCCGTGGCGACGATTGGTCGCCAAACCGCCCGCCTTTTGAACTATGAAGAACTGATTTCTACGGCTGTGGATTTAATTAAGGCACAATTTGGATTTTATCATGTCCAAATTTTCTTGGTGGATGATCGCCGCGAATATGCGGATCTGGTAGCCAGCACCGGTGAGGCGGGTCACCGCTTAATGGAGCGCCATCACCGCCTAGCCGTCGGGTCAGACTCGGTGATCGGGCGCGTCACGCTGTCCAACGAGTCGATTTTGGTCAATGACACCGAAAATGATCCCGGCCACGCCTTCAACCCACTGCTGCCTGATACCCGCGCCGAACTCGCGCTGCCGATGCAAGTATTGATTGACAACCAGACGCGAGTCATCGGGGCATTAGACGTACAATCCACCGAGGCGCTGGCCTTCACCGCCTCCGATATTCAAGCGCTTCAAGCGCTGGCGAACCAAATGGCCGTTTCAGTTCGCAACGCCCGTTTATTCGAGGCACAAGCCGCCAGCCTGATTGAAAATGAGCGACTTTTCGCAGATGCCCAAAAGAATCTAGAAGAGATTCAGCGTCTGAACAGTCAACTCACTCACCAAGCGTGGGACGGCTTTTTGAAGGCCAATTCAGACCTTGCTGGCGTGACTGCCACCTCGCAAGGCGTGAGCGAAAATCAGGACTGGACGACTGAGATGCTGACGGCCTCTAGCGATAAAGCCCCTGTCACCACCACCACCGAAAACGGTCAATCGCTTATCACCGTCCCGATCCTCTTACATGGTGAGGTCTTAGGCGTCATCGAAGTCGAAGGCAGCGACGCACGCGGTCTGGATGTGTTGCCGACGTTGGTGTCGATTTCTGACCGCATGGCTTCAGCACTGGAAAATATGCGCTTGGTCGAGGAAGCCCAAGCGGCCTCCGCACAAGAGCAGCGCATCAGCGCGATGGTCACACGCTTCCAAGAAGCCGAGACCATCGACGAATTATTACAAATCACCCTCGCGGAACTTTCCGAGACATTGGACGCCAAAGGCGGGTCTATCCGCGTCGGCTTGACACAAGGCGCGCAAACAGCGCGATAAATGAGGAGGTAGCGCATGGCACAACGAGGAGTATCGCGAGGGCCGTTAGCCCTGCTGGTAGAATTTGAAGACCGCGTAGACAGCCAACGCGCACGCGGATTGACAAACATTGGGCTACTGATGACCATCGCTGGGGTCATTTTCCTGCTGAGTCAAATCGCCCTCCAAATCATCACGCCCAGCGCCACGCCAGCATCCGGCTTCTATTACGTCATCACCTATATCGGGCCAGCCTTATCATTCGCCACCTATCAGGCGGCGCGGCGCGGTCAGTTGGGATTGGCGTCGGGGGCGTTTATCGCACAGACGATTTTGTTCTCAGTCACGTTGGTCGGAGGTAATTTATATCTCGCCAATGTCGTGATGTTCAGCATCCCGATTGCGGCGGCTGGCGGTTTGCTACGGCGATCCGGCGTCATCGTTACCACGGTGGTCATGATGATCATGCTCATCATCTACGCCATCGGACAGCGCCAAGACTTGACGGTTGTCACGCTTATACCGTCTGCCAGCGTCGTTAATGATTTGCTCGTGGTGGCTTTCACGCTAGTCGTCAATGCAGCACTGTTATATGGGTTCGCCGGGTGGGCGCCGTTGGTGGCCGCCGATGCCCAACGTGACGTACTCTCACTCCAACGAGTGGCGGCCTTTGGCGCGTCATTGGACATCGACGATGAAAACCGGCTGATGGGTCAAGCCTTATCCTTCGCCCGTAGCGAGTTGAAATTTTCATTCGCCCAAGTTTATCTGGCTGGGGCGGGGGGCTACCTTGATGAGCGCGTCCGGGTCATCCCCGGCGGGCAGAACCGTATTGAGCGTTCAAGCTTCAGTGGGCTGCCAGAAGCCAGCGCCGTGCGCGAATCGGCTGTCGTGCGCCGTACCTTGCGCGTGACTCGCGCTGACTCTTATCTGCGACGCACACACTTCCTACCCACCAGTGTGTGTGGTGCGATTCTGCCGCTGGTCTACAACGACAATCTATTGGGCGTTTTGGACGTACAACACGAGGCCATTGAGTTCATCCCTGATTACCAACTTCTGACGCTGCAAACGCTCGCAGATAACCTCGCCGCGACGCTCATCGCCGTCCGCCAATCCATGGCCTTAAAAACCACCGTGCGCCAACAAGAAGAGACCGCGCAAGCCTTGCGCGTGCGCCTACAAGAGTTGACCTCTGGATCGCGTCGTGCCGCTCAACGCACCGGTCAGCGCATCGCGGGGTATGACATCGCTCAAGACGGTCAGCTCGTCCCGTCAACCGATATGCCAGAAATCCTGCGCGCCGGTCTGGAGAGCAGTGAGCTTCAGGTCATCACCGATGGCAACCAACGGATTATCCGGCTCCCCATCAGTCTGCGTGATGAGCAGTTAGGCGTGATGTCATTCACCTTACCGGGTGGAAAACCGCTGACCGAACGCCAGATTGAGACGGCCAAAGTCGTAGCGAACCGTTTGGCGCTGGCGCTGGAAAACAAGCGTCTATCCGAACAAACCCGCGCACAAATTGACCGTGAACGTATTGCCAGCGATATCTCGAGCCGCCTGATCAGCGCCACCGATGTAGACAGCGTGCTGTTGGTAGCCGTCGAAAACTTCCGTGAAGTATTGGGGGCGATCAACTCGCGCATCACGGTTCAACCGTTCACCCCGCCCGCGTCCGAACAACCGACCATGATCGAGGTTGCAGCCGAACTACAACCACAGCCGGTGGAGGACAAAGCCTGATGAATACCCTTATCAATGCCTTAAATATGCGCCACTGGGCGCTGGGGACAAAGCTGGCTGTCGCCTTCAGCTTTGCCTTCATCTTTATGATTATCTTGTTCGTGACCGCATACGAATCGAAAATTCGCACCGAAACCGAGACTCAGCTTCGGAATTATGTGCTTCAGACCGCGCTCACTCGTCGCGCTCGCCTAGAAGGGGAGCTACAACAAGCTCTCGACTCGCTGGCGGAAGCCTCGCAAGCCAGCTATCTGCGCCCGCGCTTGCTACGAGTCATCCGTATCACCGGCACACCGACTGGCGCAGACATCGTATCCCGCGCCGAGGCCACCGACCTCATCCGCTTCCGTCTGATTGAAAATAAGCTGTTCGATAATGTCCGCGTTTTAACCCTGCAAGGCGTGGTTAGTATCTCGGCACAGCCTACCGACCTACCAGCATCCGACCTTGATCTCGTGGGCGCCAATAATGTCGGGACGCCGGGCTATCAAGGCGCGTTGGACGCCCAACTCTTGGGCGAGAATCAACGTATCATCGTCTATCGCACCCCCGGCGGCGAAGACCGGGTTGAAGTCGTGCAAATCCTCGCCTTTGACGGTGAAGTCGTTGGCTATGTGATTGGCCGCATCAATGTGCAATCGGTCATCCTCGACAGCATCACAGACCGAGGCGAAAACACGCCGGTCAATATCACCAGCTATCTGGCAACACGCGGCGGCAACGTCTTGGCCGATTTGACGGTGCGCCCGCAAGCGTTGGCGTCCGCCCGCCGCAGCCCGATTGGTCTGGCGCTGGCAGGTCAGAACGGGTTTTCTGACTATGTGATCTCGAATTTCGATGTCCCCTTGATTGGTCACTATCAGCCCGTGCCGAATACCGCGCTGGCCTTGATTACCGAAGCCCCCAATGACATCCTTCAAGGCGCATTTTCGGCGACGGTGTTCTATGACAATCTTTGGGTCGTCCCCGTCACGGCCTTAGTGCTGGCGGGCTTGGGGTTCCTGCTCTGGCGCGACATCACCAATCCGATCAGAATTGCACAAAAAATCGCCCATTCGGGCATCGAAGGCGACTTAGAGTTTGAAATCCCCAGCGTGACGCGCCGCGACCTGCTGGGGCAGTTGACTCGCGATTTGGTTAGTTCTCGCACGCAATCACAAGACTCGTTCGTCGGGCTGTCACGCCGCCTAGAAATCCGCCAGCGCGACATCCAAGCCACGCAAGAAGTAGGCCGTTTCGCCTCGAATCAGCGCGACTTGCAAAAATTGATGGATGAAGTGGTGAACCTGATTACCAACGTCTTCCCCAACATCTACCACGCGCAAATTTTCTTGAACGACGGTCAGAGCGAGTTCTCGGTACTGCGCGCTTCAACCGGTGAAGCGGGTCGTCAGCTGTTGGCACGCGGCCATCGGTTGCCCATCGGCGGTCAATCCGTGATTGGCCGTACCACCAGTGAAGGGCGCATTACGGCGGTACTCGACACCGACTCCAGCGATGTCCACCGCAAAAACGACCTGCTCCCCAACACCCGCGCAGAGTTAGCCATCCCGCTGCGGATTAACCAACAGGTCATCGGCGCATTGGACGTGCAGAGCTTGACGCCCAACACGTTCACCGACGACCAAACCAGCACACTACAATCCATGTCCGACCAAATCGCCATCTCGCTCGAAAACGCCCGTCTCTACCAAGAATCGGTCAAGGCTCTGGAAGAAATCGCCCGTACCAACCGCGATAATACCGCCGCCGCGTGGCGTCAGCATTTGTTCGGCGCACGCACGCAAGAGATGACCGCGTGGAATGGCCTCAGAACCACCGTCGATACTGAAGCCCTGCGCCAACAAGCCATCCGATCCGGGATGACGCAAATCGGCGCAATCACCGACACTCGCACCATCCCACTGGCCGTCCCCATCAAGCTGCGTGGTCAGATCTTGGGCGCGGTATTATGGGAACTGCCGCTGGTCGAATATTCCGATGACAAAGTGGCGCTGGCCGAAGAACTGGTCAGCCGCCTCGCGGTTTCACTCGACAACGCTCGCTTGTTCGAGGACAGTCAACGCGCCGCCGAACGTGAGCGCGTCGTCAACGACATCGCCTCAAAGATCACCGGTCAAACCGATATCGACACCATCCTCAAGACCGCCGTCCGCGAAATCGGCAAGGCTATCGGGACGGATAACGTCAATGTCCGGCTAGGAGTGCGTGGCGAAAATAAGGAACGCGGCAAAACTGGCCCGCTCGGAAAGCCTAAGACCGGCCCCCTAGTCAATGGGCAGCACGCTAACGGCACGAACGGGCATCATAACGATGCAGAAGGTAGCCCCGATGATGACTAAACAGCCCCTTCGCAAACGGGAGGACGTAACGCGATGACCGCCACATTCAAACGTATCTCAGCCCCGAACCCGACCAAACGCTCGCTACAACAGCGGATGCGTTTTCGCCTGATGCCCATCTTCATCCTGTTGGTGGTGCTGGCGATGATCCCCGCCGCCGCTTTGCCGCGAATCCGCGAGTTAGAACAGCTTGCCACCCAACGCAGTGATGTCCTGAACGCGCTCTCGCGGGATGTCAGTGATCTGCTGGCGCGCTCGGTCACAGATGTTGCGGCGCTGGCGACCAGTTCGTTCGTGCGCGCCTATAACGACGAAGTCGTCCGAGTCGAAAATCCGGTGGCGCCGCCCGCCCGCCTACGACTCGCCCAACGCGACATGCTACGTGCGTTGGCAGACCTCGTGACCCGCAACCCAGAACGCTATCTCTCCATCCGTTACCTCACCCGTGATAATGCGGTTTGGGGCGAAGTCGTCAATAATGCCGGCGGGCAAATCACGCTGGGGTCAAGTTTTCGGGCGCGCGCACCGGAAGAACAAGATGACTCGTTCATCGCGCTGGTCGCTGACGAGACCAATAATGAAATCCGCTTGGGCGAGGCCAATTTTGAGGATGATTACATCCGCATCTATGCCCCGATCCCGTCGCGCTCTGGGGAGGTCATTGGTGGTATTTTGGCGCTAGATGTCAACTTAATCGCCTTCAACGCGCCCCTGAGCCAAGTTAACGATAACGCTTCAAGTTTATTCGCCCAAGCGCGCCGCTCGTTGTTGATCAATAGCCGTGGGCAATTGATCGCGGGATCCGAAATAGATCAGGATTTTGATGACGCCCGCACCTTCATCAGCCAAAATCCCGGCAGCGCCCAAGACCCCGGCAATGTCGTCAATATCACCAACGGTGCGGATCAATATTCCACGGCGCGAATCGACCCGTATATCGGGCTTGACCTGCCGTGGCGGTTGGCGCTGATTGACGATACCCCGCTGCTACTGTCCAGCACCAACGCTTTCTCGCTGATTTCGGTTTCACTGGTCTTAATCACCGGCGTCATCTTATTGCTGGTCTTAGACCGCATCTTGTCCAGCACCCTAAGCCCGCTGGAGTCCGTGGTCACGAGGGCGGCAGAACGCCTGACCACCACCGAAATCCCACGCCTTAGCACCAGCCAAGTCGCGGCGGTATCGGCTCGTGAAAATCCCCGCAATGAACTGGGCAAAGCCATCAGTGAAGACGCACAAGTCAGCACACTGATGAACGCCATCGAATTGGCGACCTCGCGCATTTCAGGTTTGGCTGCCGAGCTTGAAGCCCAAACCCGCCGCCGCGCCCGTGATATTGACGTGGCGGCGCGTATCGGGCGCGCCACCGCCCAGTTAATTGATATTGATGAACTCATCACCCGCGCCATCCAGTTCATCATCATCGAATTGGGCGTCTACCACGCGCAAGTCTTCTTGGTGGATGACCTCGGCCAAAACGCGGTGCTGTCTTATAGCTACGGTGAAGCCGGGCGTAAGCTACTGGGCGCCGGTCATAAGCTGCGAGTCGGCTCTGAGACCGTGGTCGGGCGGGCGTCCGGTCAAAAACGGACATTCGTCGTCAATGACACCCGCGACCCACAGGCGCGCCACGGCTTCAACGCCCTACTGCCCGATACCCGCGCCGAAATCGCCCTGCCACTGCTGATTGGTGACCGGGTGATTGGCGTGCTAGACATCCAAAGCGTGCAGATGGGGTTCTTCACCGACGAAGACTTGGCGGTGTATGAACTACTCTCAGACCAGTTGGCTGTCGCCATCAATAAGGCACAGCTTCTGCGCCAGATTGAGCAACGCATCGAACAGACTAACGCCCAGAATCGCCAATTCACGCGCACGGCTTGGGAGGATTTTGAAGACCCTCTCGCAAAAGAACTGTCCTATACCTATAACCTCAGCGAGGTCAAACCGGCCACGCAACCTCGCGCCAACAACACTATGACAAGTGGTCTGCGGATGCCCATCAGCGTGCGCGGTGAGGTGATCGGCGAACTCTCAGCCGCCCCGCCCGCCGACGAGATGCTCACCGAAAATCACCGTAATCTGCTGCGCTCGGTGGCGGAACGTGTCGCGCTGGCCGTCGAAAATGCCCGGCTGTTCACCGAATCGCAAAACTCGCTGTCCGAGGCGCGTATTTTGTATGAATTGTCGCGTAACCTCAACGAGACAGTCTCGTTTGACGGCGTACTTCAAGCGATGCTTTCAACGGTGGTCAACAACAGTCATCGCTCGTTGCTGTGGCTATTCCCGGATGCCATTACCGAGGACACTCTGCCTAGCATCGCGGTGTTGCGTTCAGATTATTCCAACGACGCCATCATCCCAACCGACCAACGTCCCGTTTCATTACAGGGGGTGGAATACGACTTGGAGGCGTTCCCCTTCCTACAACGTTTTGAAACGGAAGCGATTGTCCTGATTCAAGATGCCCAAAATGACGCCCGCCTCGATCCCTCGACCCGCGCCCTGATGAAAAATACGAACATCGAATCGGCGGTGTTCGTGCCGCTCTATGTCCGCAGTGAATGGTTGGGAATCCTACTGATTGGCTTCCCAGAAGTACGCGACTTCAGCCTACGTGAACAACGGTTGTTCCCGGCGATGATCGACCCGCTTTCCATCGCTACTGACAACCGCCTACTGTTTGAGCGCAACGAAGCGACCAGTACCCGTAACGAAAACCTGTATTCTGTCAGTCGTAGCATCAATAACGCTAAAACCTATTCAGACTTGGTGGCCGCTGCCTTTTCGACCACCACCAATATGAAAACCTCGTTCAGCCTCGCGCTGCTTGAGGGTGAGCCAGATGAATCGGGCTGGCCGACCCTACAGCGCGTGATGGCTTACAGCGAAAATCTCGCGGTACAGGAGATCAACTTCCGTCACCGCATCCGTATCGGCCCTGATTCACCCCTGCGAGAGCGCAATGCAGAGGTGATCGTCGAAGACGACAGCACTGGTAGCCTGCCCGAAATCAGTATGCGCGTACCGTGGCTACCACACCCCGAAGATGTCTGCTTCATGGCGGTGTACCCGCTGTTCAACGCCAAAGGCCCCATCGCCCTGTTTTATATCACGTCGGTAGAACCACACACCCTGACGGCGGACGAAAACTCGACTTATGGCGCGATCACCGGCCAGATGTCTACCCAACTCCAAAACCGCCAACTTCTGGACAGCACCGCCGAGGCGTTGGAAGACACGAACCGTTTGTATGTTGCTACCCGCGAGATATCGGGCGCGCAGAGCCTAGACGACATCTACTTTGCCACCGCTGACCACATTTCCAAGCCAGCGCTGACCGCCGCCCGTGGTGTCGAGCAAGACTTGCGCGTGATGATCTGGTTGGCGCGCCCGGACGCCAATGTAAATGCCCCCTTGCTGGAAATGGCCTATGAATGGTCGAGCAATAATACGCCCTCGCGCATCCTTGATGATGGGCGGCGCACATTCTGGACTCGCGACGAGATGCCGGTCATTGATGTGCTGGACGGCGGGCAATCTATCCTCTTAAATGTCACCGATTCGGTTACGCCGCATACGCCCGAAGCCGCTATCGCCTCAGCACTCCACGCCAACGGCGCCGCCGCCGCCCTGATCGTCCAGATCGAGTCGCGCTCCTACTGGTTCGGCGCGATCATCGTCCAAACCGACAAACCAGAGATCTTCAGCGAACGCTATACGACGTTCGTTGAAACCACCGCCGGTCAGTTGGCGCTGGCGATGGAAAACAAGTTGCTGTTCGCCAAAACCGAAGCGGCCCTCCACGAAAGCGGTCTCCAGTACCAAGCTTCCCGCGCCCTGTCGAATGCCACGACCTCACAAGATGTCTTGAACATCTTGGTCTCATCGTTGATTGGCGCTGACTCCAGCCATGCCTTCATCGTCGAACTCCAGAACAGTACGTGGGAGTCTCTCGGCGCGTCGGTGCGCGTTGTGGCAGAGTGGATGCGCGATGGCGGCTCGCTGTTAAACAATAACATCCTGATGCCCGATGAATTTTCGGCGTGGGCGCTCCTGTCTAGTCCAGATGTCATCACCATCAACGACAGCGACTCCGAAAACGCCCATATCGCCCTCCAATCACGCGGCGTAGACTCGTTGATACTGGGCGCGCTGGACGCCAAATCGCTGGTGGTTATCCCGCTGCGTGTGCAGAACCGCACCATCGGCGCAATTTGGATTAGCGGGAGCGAACCTCAACCGTTCAGGGATAGTGACACGCGAATTTTCCAGTCATTCGGCGAACAAGCCTCGCTCTCGTTAGACGCCTCTCGACTGCTAGAGCAGACCAATCGGCGCGCCCAACAACTCCAAACCTCCGCAGAAGTATCCAACGCTGCCAGCCAGATTCTTGACCTCAAAGAACTGCTGCCCCGACTGGTCGAATTGGTGAAAATTCGGTTTGGCTATGACCACGCGCAAATCTTCCTGATGGATGACAATGACGATTACGCAGAGTTACGCGCCTCAACCGGTGAAGCGGGTAAGAAATTGCTGTCACTGCGCCACAAATTGAGAAAAGGGTCGTCGTCAGTCATCGGTCAAGTGACCCAAAATGGCCTCCCGATCATCGCGTCCGACACGGCAGAGGCTCAAGTCGTCCACGCGCCCAACCCGTTATTGCCGGATACGCGCTCTGAAATGGCGTTGCCCCTCAGCATCAAAAATAAGATCATCGGCGCGCTGGACGTGCAATCCAATAACGCCAACGCCTTCACACCCGACGACATCTCGGCGTTGACCACGCTGGCGGCGCAAATCAGCGTCGCCATCGAAAACGCTAACTTGTATGAGAAGTCACAACAAGAAGCCAACCGGATGGGCTTCCTGTTTGAAATCACGACCTCAGCCGCCGCCGCCACCACCGTCAACGATGCGCTCCAGCGCGTGGTCGATAGCTTAGATGGCATCCTCACCCCGCGTGTGGTGGTGGTTTATATCAAGCAGTTGTATGCCGACCCGCTCGGAAATATGTTTGAAGCGCTAGACGCAATAGTCTTCTCTGGCCTTGACTTCAACAAAGACAATGCGCCGCGCATCCGCATAGCTGAAAAAGGTGGCGGCGCGCTGGGGGATGTCGCCCGTACCCGCCAAGTGCGCGTCATCCGCGATACAGCCGCCGATATCAGCTATCACCCGCTACTCCCCAACAGCGCATCAGCTCTGATTGTGCCGTTGGTCGGCGGCGGTGAACTGCTCGGTTTGATTTTGCTGGAAGGCACAACCGCCAACGAATTTGGCCTAGAGACCGTCCAGTTGGTTCAAACACTGGCAGGGTCTCTGTCTGCCATCATCCAGAACGCTCAATTCCTTGACCGCCTCAAGCGCGCCAACGAAGAACTGCGCGACTTAGATAAGCTCAAGAGTGACTTCCTCGCCAACATGTCGCATGAACTGCGGACGCCGCTGAACTCGATTATCGGTTTCAGCCGTATGATGCTCAAAGGCATGTCCGGTCAACTGTCCGAGATGCAAGAGCAAGACCTGAACACCATCTTTACCTCTGGCAACCATTTGCTGACGGTCATCAACGACATCCTTGACCAAGCCAAGATCGCCGCCGGTAAGATGACCGTCAGCGTCGAAGAATTCGACGTGAAGCCGGAACTAGAAGCCGTGAAATCTATCGGCCTCGGTTTGGTCAAAGACAAGCCGGTTGACCTCCGCATGGAAGTCGCTCCCAACATGCCAAAAGTTTTCGGCGACAAAGTGCGCGTGCGCCAAGTCATGCTCAACCTCGTCTCGAACGCCTCTAAGTTCACCCGACAAGGGACGGTCATCATCCGCGCCTACCCCGTCCACGAGGACGGCAAGGTATGGGTGCGGGTGGACGTGATTGATAGCGGTATCGGCATCGACGAAAGAGATATGCCGCTGCTGTTCGAGCCGTTCCGTCAGGTAGACTCGTCACTGACGCGCACGGCAGGCGGTACGGGTTTAGGCTTGCCCATCGCCCGGTCACTGATGCAACTGATGGGCGGGACGTTAGAAGTCTCCAGCATCATCAATACCGGCTCAACCTTCACCATTAGGATCCCAACTGAGCCGATGCAGCTAGAGGAAGAACCATCGAGTCAGTTCCCAGTTGCCACCCCACAGTCTACCAGTGAAATGGCGGCGATCCCCGCTGACTCGAAACTGGCGATGCCGCCCAGAACCCAGATTCCACTGATGGACGCCAAGCGTCAAGTCATGGTGGTTGAGGATAATCCCGACATGGTAGACCAATATCGGCGCACGTTGCAACGTGAGGGCTTTGAGGTCATCGTCGCCAGCTCGATGTTGGAAGCCCGCGCCATCGCCCCGACCTTGCAGCCAACGCTCATCATCATGGATGTGGATTTTGACGGTGGAGAAGGGTGGGAACTGCTGGAAGAACTACATGCTCGCGACGACACCTCAGACATCCCGGTCATCATCGCGACTCTCAGTGAGGAAAATGAGCGGGCGGAGGCGCAAGGCGCGTTCGCCTTCTTACAGCGTCCCTACGCGCCAGACCAACTGATTGAGGCGGTCATGCGCGCCGAGAAAGCCGCCAACATCCCGCGTATCCTGCTGATTGACGACCAAGATGATGCCCTCAAGTTGTTGGGCGAACTGCTGCGCGAACACGGTAACTTCCGGGTTTATACGGCTCGTAGCGGCATGGAAGGGCTGATGCAAGTGGCCTTCCGCCGCCCGCAATTGGTCATCCTTGACCTACGGATGCCGGAGATGGACGGCTTCGCTGTGCTGCAAGAACTCCGCCAGAACCCCGAAACCTCGCACATCCCGGTCATGATCGTCACCAACGACGACACGCTCAAAGATGACGAGCGCCAACGCTTAACACAAGTTCATGTCGTTCAAAAGGCGGCCATCAGCCTGAACGAATACGACAGCTTCATCCGGGGCGTCAGCGAAAATTTGCGGATGAATTAACACCACGACAATCGATAGAGGCGCGCCCCATGGGGTGCGCCTCTACTTTTAGGCGTGTGAGACGGGGCTGAACATATTCAGCACCAAAACCCCGGCGATGATGAGCGATATGCCGATGACGCGGGCGACATCCATCGTCTCGCTGAAGAACAGCACGCCCAAAATAGCGATGCCAACCGTGCCGATGCCCGACCAAATCGCGTAGGCCGTCCCCATTGGCATCGCTAATTTTAACGACTGCGATAACAGGTAGAATGATATGCTATAGCCGACCACCACCAGCAGACTGGGCAGTGGCTTGGTAAAACCCACCGACAATTTGAGGGAAGTTGTGGCGACCAATTCGCTGGCGATTGCCAATAGGAGATAGGTAAGTGCGCTCATAAGCCCCTCCGGGGGGGTAGGGACGGCATTTTTGCCGTCCGTTTTTGGGTGTCTGTGTGGACGCCCAGAAGGGCGTGCCTAGAGTGATTCGATTAACCGAATTAATTTCTGTGTGAGGGCGCGGCGCTGGTCTGGCGTAGGCGGGGCGAGATGCAGCAAGTCGGTAATCCACAACCCGTCTAATGCCAAGCGCACCAGCCACGCCGTCGCTGGGTCGGACAAGGCCTCTAGGCGAGTTTGCCAGACCGCATAACGCGCTTGCATGGGCTGAAGCAAGGCCGGGTTGACCGCTACCGCCGCCAATAACGCCGCGCTGACCGCCATGCCTTCCGGGTCGGGTTCAAGGCTGGCTTCCAGATATGCCCGCGCCCATCCTAGCGCCGTCGGCTGTTCATTCCCGGCCAAATGCGACTCAATACGCGCCTCGAAATCCATCAAATACCGCTCGACCATGCCCTCAATCAGCGCATCTTTGGACGGAAAATGATAGAGCAAGCCGCCCTTGCTGACGCCCGCCCGCGCCGCAACCGCATCGAGCGTCAAGGCGTTCGCGCCTTGTTCCAACAGCAGTGTATTGGCGGCTTTCAGCAGATTTGAACGAGTCGGGTTGGTGACGTGTTTGCTCATGGCATATTGCTCACTTTACTATACCGTCTGGACGGTTTATTGTCAATATACTGGACGATTAACAGTCGTTGAAAAAACAACCCCTCTCTAGACTATGTGGAGAAGGGGCTATATTTGACTCTAATGGGTGCAATGTGTTTGCGCCTAGCCGCGCACTTGTCCCTCACCGATGATGACCCATTTATAGGTCGTGAGTTCTTCCAGACCCATCGGGCCACGGGCGTGGAGTTTTTGCGTGCTGACCGCGACCTCTGCGCCGAGTCCTAATGCGCCGCCGTCATTAAAACGGGTGCTGGCGTTCCAGAACACGGCTGACGACATGACTTCGTTCAGGAATTTCTCGGCATGGGCGACATTTTCGGTCAGGATGCCGTCGCTGTGGTCGAGGCTATGGGCGCGGATATGGTCAATCGCCTCATCCATCGACTCCACGACTTTCAATCCCAAAATCAGCCCCATCCACTCGGTATCGAAATCATCATCCCCCGCCGCTTCGATGTCTGGTTGCGAGCCGAGGATGTGCATAGCGCGTTCATCCGCCTTGAATGTCACCCCAGCGGGGCGCAAATAATCGACGATTTTGGGCAAGAAATCAGATGCGATGTCACGATGCACCAACACCGTGTCCAGCGTATTACAGACCGACGGGCGGCTGGTCTTGGCGTTGTAGATGATGTTGAGCGACTCGGCGGGCTTGGCGCTGACATCGACAAAGAAATGACAAATCCCGACGCCGCCGGTGATGACCGGGATGGTGCTGTTTTCCTTGCACAACTGATGCAGACTCGCGCCACCGCGTGGGATAATCACGTCGATATATTTGTCCAGCTTGAGCATCTGCCCGACGTATACGCGGTCGGTGCTGCCGATGAGTTGCACGGCGTCAGTGGGGATGTCATGGGCGGATAGCGCCTCATGAACTGCCGTAATCAGCGCCAGATTGGTGCGGAGCGTCTCTTTGCCGCCGCGCAAGATGACCGCGTTGCCGGTCTTGAGCGCCAGTGACGCCACCTCAACCGTGACGTTGGGGCGCGCCTCATAAATCACGCCTAGCACGCCCAACGGGATACGCCGACGGCTGACGCGCAGGCCGTTTTCCAGCGTGCGCTCATCAAAGGCCTTGCCTACCGGGTCGGGCAGCGTGGCGACGTGCCGGACATCTGCGATGATTCCGCCCAGCCGATTCAGCAAGTCCAACCGGTCTAGCAACGCTTCACCGAGTCCGTTGGCGCGCCCCTCGTCAAGGTCAATGCGATTGGCCGCTAGAATCGCGGGGGTATGTGCTTCGAGCGCGTCGGCCATCCCCAGCAATAGGGCGTTCTTGTGATCCGTCTGGGCGCGGGCAATCGCAACCGAGGCGGCCTTAGCGCGTCGTCCCATGTCGTTGAGGTCAATTTGAACCGCTTCTGCGAGCGTCATATCGGTTTAAGCCTCGTCTGTGGCGTCATCGGCGGGGTCTTCCCAACTGACAATCCACACGCATAGCCCGGCCACCAAGATGGTCGCTACAATCAAGGCAAGCCATTGGGTTGGGAGCAAGCCGACATCCGACGCCTCGAACATCAACAGGCCGACCATGCCGACGGCCAGCACCATCCAAGCGGCAAGGCGCGGATGGCGTGACGCCCAAGCCGCACCGGGCAGTTTTGAGAGGAAATTCATGGGAAGACTCCTTGTCGATTACGCCTTATATCCCCATACCTAAAGCTAGGGGCTTTACGGCGCTTTTCTGGTAAATGACATGAACCTCACTCCCCACCCCCTCTCAATGGGGAAAGGGGGAGTCGAGCGACGCGAGGCCGATGGAATCGGGCAACAGGAAGGCTGGGGTGAGGCTTTTAAATCGGCTTCAGAACGCGATCTTTGCGGAGTCGCTTCTCCAAAATCGCCATGCCGTTGCTGGCCGCATCCATCACTGCTTCACGCCACGCCAACACCTCAATCTGGTTGATGGCGATGGGCAGATAGTTGTTCGATTTGAACCCTTCGGCGATTTCACGGGTGGTGGTGAGGGGGAGGAAGATATACGAGACTTCGCTCTCCAACTCGCGGGAGAATTCTTCCACGCTGACGATGAACGAGTCAATCACCAGCTTGGCGGGCGTGCCGGGGCGCAACACCAACTCATCACAGCGCGTAATCAAATTCTCGACCTGCCAGCCCATCAAACCAACGATGTCCTCGTTAGGACTTTGCGCCAGCAGATAACTCTTTTGGCCGAATGACAGCATGACATCCATACGACTCACGGCTTTGCCGCCGTGGGCGGTCACAAACGCGGCGATTTTCTCGGCATTGCCGGGCATCCCGCGACGGATGGTCACGTTGATGCCAGAAGTGGCTTGAGCGACTGGCGCGGAAGATACAGGGACAGCCGCCGCCTGTTGGACGGGTTGTTGGACGCGCTGCATCGGTGACTGGACGGGCTGGGGCGGCACGACGGCCACAGCTGGCGTGGGCGTCATGCTGACGGTGGTCGGCGTTTGTGGGGGCGCTACCAGAAGCGGCTGCGTGGCGACTTGTGAGGTATCGGACGTATTCGTGACCGACACCGCTTGCATCGTGCCAGTGCTGACCTTGTTCAAGAACTGGTTGACGATGTTGTTCCACGCCGTCTGGACTTGCTTCCAAGTCTGCTCGACATCGCTATCGTTTTCGATCACGACGTTGGCGAGTTTCAGCTTGTCGTTTTGAGAATTTTGGGCGAGGATGCGTTTTTTGGCCTCATCTGGCGTCATCCCGCGCTTACTCAGCAAGCGGCGATATTGGGTCTCGGCCTTCGCATTGACCACCCACACCTCATCAACCACATTGATCAATTCGCCTTCGAGCAGCTTAATCGCCTCGACGATGACGACTTTTTGTTTGGCGCGTTGAATCAGCGCGCTGATGGCCTGCCGCACCACGGGATGCGTGACCGCCTCTAGCCGTTGGAGTGCGACAGGATTGGCGAACACAATTTGACCGAGCGCCGCCCGGTTGATGGATTTGTCTGGGTTGAGGATAAACTGCCCAAACATATCGACAATAGGCTTATAAGCCGGTGCGCCCGGAGCCATTGCTTGATGCACCAGCGCATCAGCATCAATCGGGTATGCGCCGAGATGCTGCCCCATTTGGCGTACTAAACTTTTGCCGACCGCGATATTGCCGGTCAAGCCGATGACGTACTTATCTGGAAATCGACTCACGTCCAGCCGTCCTTCCTCGCCGCCGCAGTGATAATCATTAACGGATGATGATGATGATAAAATTTTGAATCACACTAAGTATACCCACAAGCCCGCATTAGGGCTACCTGATTTGTTATTTGGGGTGTATTTCAACTTAGTGCAAAATCCCCACGTCGGCGGGCGCACCCATGGGTGCGCCCCTATTACGAACAACCACCGGCGATTCGTAGGGGCGACAGCGTGCTGCGCGCCCCTATGCACCAAGTTAAGCCCGTTTTGATGTCTTACCCGTTCGACGCCAGAGGCTGAAGCCTCCGGCTACCCTTTTGAAGCCGACTAAAGCCGGCTGCTCGTTACAA
>Ga0105044_10004914_pt1 | contig 18412 bp, 15 predicted proteins | sample MAT01_FD_78092 | JGI IMG/M metagenome (GOLD analysis project Ga0105044, IMG submission 78092) | Freshwater microbial communities from Lake Fryxell liftoff mats and glacier meltwater in Antarctica - MAT-01 | ecosystem: Environmental > Aquatic > Freshwater > Ice > Liftoff microbial mat | place...
GAATGTCCATGCCGAGCTGGATGGCGTCGGTGATGGCGAGCTCGATTTGCGTGAGATTCCGGCAGGGGCCGAGGATGCGCAGGCTCGGAATCACCCGGCGTCGAGGCCCGATGAGCGTGACCGTCTGCTCCGAGGCAAACTGCCCTTCCTGATAAAGCCACTTATGGACGGTAAGCTTCGCGCCAGGGCCGAAGAGGGTCTCCAGATTCTCCGGCGAAATGTGCATGTGCCGCGCAGAGCTGTTCACCAAGAGCTGCGGCGGGGTTCCGGTCGGCACCGCTCTGCCAAGCTGCTTCGCGAGCGTCGAGCGAACGAGCGCTTCGACAGCGGGGCGATTGGCGGCAGTGAGGGAACTCATGTCCGGGCGGGGAAAGTTATATGACTGAGCGTGAGCATATAAGTTTCGCCATTCAGGTCAACGACATTTTTCGTTTTTTTACGAACGGTCTCAATCATAAAATATGGACCGGGAATCCGCCCTCACCCGACTCGCCGCTTTCCGGGCGATAAGGAGCTTCCAATGCCTTGTCTTTCTCCGTTCCGCGCTGGGCTGCCTTCAGGGTGATCCCTGCCTGTGCGAGTTTCGTATCAGGCGCATCCGTCAGCAGCACATCGACCTGCTCCCACGGCAGCAGGAAATGCGGCGCCTGCCGATTCAGCTTCGAGCTATCGATACAGAAGACATGCCGCCGGGTGCGCGATAGCACCACCTTTTGCAGTTCGACGATCGCCGCTTGTGAGTTCCAGAGCCCGCGCGAATCCATCCCTTCCGCCGAGAGGAAAGCCACGTCGAATTCCCAAAGCTCCAGGCTCTTCTGCGCCGTGTCCCCGAGCAGCGTGGACTGGAGGTGCAGGAGCTGTCCCGCCGTCTGGAACACCTGCACGCCAGGAATCGAGGCCAGCATCTCGCCGACCGGAAGGTTCGACGTGACGACGGTGATCGGCGTGACCGGTCGCTCACGGAACGCCTCGGCGAGCGCAAAAATGGTGGTCCCGGAATCCAGAAAGTAGGTCCGGTTCGGCTCAAAGAACGCGAGCGCCGCCTTGGCGATCTTCGACTTCGACCGGGAGGCCTGGCCGCGCCGTTCTCTAAATGACGGAAACCGGTCATTAAACTCATGCAGGGCGCCCCCGTACGTCCGGGTGATCTTCTTCTCCTCGACCAAAGCCCTCAGGTCGCGGCGCAAAGTCGCCTCCGACACCCCGAGTCGGCGGCAGAGCTCCTTCACCGGCAGATACCGGTGCTGCTCGATCATCTGAGCCAGCCGTTCACGGCGGGCATGGACGACATGCAGGGGGACTTTCACGAACCGGTGGCTACCGCCCTTTATGACCGGAGACAATCACAAACTGATCGTTTCGGCGGGTTGCGATCGATCAAGGCTTGCGGACAGCCGCTCCGGTCTGTCGCAGGGCTCCGGTTCGGTCCATTTTCTCGACGATTGCACCTGCGAGAACCTCATGCCCCTTTGGCAGCAGATGCGCGGTGTCCATGAATAGTGGGACGAAATCCAAAGCCGAAAGTGCCTGCTTCATCGAAAGCACCGCGACATCCGGTGCGGCGAAGGATTCCGCGAGTGCGTCCAGGCCGCTGTCGTCCATCGTCGATTCCTTGCCGCTGCCGCGCACGCGGACCTGGGTGACGAGCAGCATCGGCACCCCGGCCTCTCGACAGGCGGCGATGTCCTGTGCGAGGAAGTCCCGCACGCGTTCCTTCCAGACGCGGATTCGCTCTTCATCCATCGAGGCTGCGGTCTCGGCGGCCGCGTCGTTGACGCCCTGCTGCGCGCGGATTTTCTCCGGCAGCAGTGGCCAGAAGATGTTCTCGGTTTTGATCTCGTGGAGGCGGCGGACGAGGACGCTCATCATCAGCGTGTTGTTGGGGTGCCAGTCCCTGCGCTCCTGGCTGCGCCGCCGCTCGCGTTCGTCCTCGTATTCGTTCGAGTTGTTCAAGTGGCGGATCACGAAGTCCGGACTGTAGTTGAGTGCCTTTTGCAGAACGATGTGACACCTTTGCGCTCCGTAGCCGGGGAGGCAGAGGTTCCAGCCTTCGGCGGAAATGCCGCGCTGCCGCAAGAGTTCCGCCACTTTCGCCGCGTAGGCGTCCCTGAGCGACGGGCCGCGCGGGACCGAGTCGCCGACGACCATGATGCGAAATGTGCCATCCGGCTTCCGCTGCCGGTACTGCTGCGGGAGAAACTTGCGGCCACCGGCGCGGACCAAGTTCACGGAACCGTCCGCATTTTCCTGGAAGCCGGCGGTCGGGTGATACCCGTAGTCGAAGCGCCCGGAGAGGCCGCGTGCATAGAACGTGCGCATCGCCAGCTCAGCACCCGCTAGCAGCACGACGATGAGGAGGAAGGAGTGGGTGAACGTGCGCCGCATCAGAATTGGAAATAGATGAACTCCACCTCGCCGCCGGTGCTCGATGCGATGGCGAGGAACATGAACCCATAGAGCAAGCCGCGCCCGATCCACGGCCAGTGGTCGATTTCCACCTCGTCGTCACGCCGGCGCGCGGCGAATTGGAGGAGCGCCAGCGGCGTGGCGTGAATCGCAAACCACAGCGCGGGCGAACGCCAGCCTACCGCGGCTGACTGAACGGCTGCGGGCAACGCCTCGCCGATCGCCGGCTTCGACAGCCCCGCCGCACCTCCGCCGTCCCAATGCGCGAACGCCGCAAACCAGTCGCCCAATTGCGCCAGCGAGCCGCAACGAAAAATCGCCCAGCCGACGAGCGTGAGCGCGAACATCAGCCCGGTGCCGAGAAACACGCGCGGCGCACTTTTCGCCGACTCCAGCGCGTGCAGCGGGGGCACGAGGCGGAAGAGGATCAGCAGCACGCCGTGATATGCGCCCCACAGGATGAACGTCCAATTTGCCCCGTGCCAGAGGCCGGCGAGCACCATGGTCAGGCCGAGATTGCGCATCGTCGCGAACGTCCCGCCACGATTTCCGCCGAGCGGAATATAGACGTAGTCGCGGAACCACGCGGAGAGCGTGATGTGCCAGCGACGCCAGAAATCCGACGGGCCCTGCGCGAAGTAGGGCAGGCGGAAATTGTGATTGAGCCGGAAGCCGAGCAGTTGCGCGGAGCCGCGCGCGATGTCCGTGTAGCCGGAGAAGTCACCGTAGATCTGCACCGCAAACGCCAGCACGCCGAGCAGCGCCCACTGCGCATTCAGCGGCGTATCGGGGGCGAAGGCGTAGTTCGCGAGCAGCGCGCAATTGTCGCCGACGAAGACCTTCTTGAAGAACCCGAAGAGCAGCAGCCGCGCGCCGCGATGAAACACCGCGGGCTCCCACATGCGGGGCGTGGAAAACTGCGGCAGCATCTGGTGCGCGCGCTCAATCGGCCCCGCGACGAGCTGCGGGAAAAATGCGAGGAACGCGGCGAAGAGCGGGAAGTCTGCGACCGCCTTTGTCTCTCCGCGATACACGTCGATCGTGTAGCTCATCGCCTGGAAGGTGTAGAACGAAATGCCCACCGGCAGCAGGATGTGCGGCAGCGTCCAGCCGGCCTCCCAGCCCAGCACGCCGAGCGCGCGGACCAGCGAGTCGGCGAAGAAATTGAAATACTTGAAGAAGCCGAGCACGACGAGATTCGAGCCGAGGCTGAGCAGCAGGAACGCCTTCCGCTGCCGCTGCTCCGGCACGCGCCAGAGCAGCGTGTAGAGCGTGCAGAACAGCACCGGCAGCGCGATCACTGGCACGAGATGCTGCCACGCGACATCGTGGCCCTGCACATGCACGGCCTTGCATCCGAGCATCCACAGAGCGGGCAGCGAGGTCATGACCGCGACTTTTCCCAGCGCCACGCGACGCCGCTCCATCGCGAGCGCGGCGTAGAAATCCACAATCGTCGTCGTGAAATGCAGCGCGAGAAAACGCGCATCCCACGCACCGTAGAAAAAGTAGCTCGCCCCGAGCAGCAGCCAGATGCGCCCGCGCCACGGCAGCCGCCAGTACAGCGCGAAGACGCTCGCGAGAAGAACGGCAAATTCCCACGAGGTGAAAGACATGATGCGCGGCGTACAGCGGCGCGCGGGGTCTTGTCCATTCGCAAGATCGCCGCACAGCTAGCCCCTATGCCTTTCGGCTATTGGGCCAGTAAACGACCCGGGAGACAGCGTCGGAGCCGCGGCAGGAAAGTGACACAGTGCGTCCCGCCTGTGCCAGCGGTCGCGTGGAGAACGTGCTCCCAATCCTTCACGCAGATCGCGACTCGGGAACCTTTCCTGTTTCCCACGCCTGCACAGGTGGGACGCGCTGTGTCATTTTCCAACCCTCCTACTTCATGTAGTAGCGCACGTAGTCCACGGTGAATCTCACCTTGCTCGACACGCGGTCCCCGTAGCCGCCCTCCGGGATGCTCCAGGACCACAGCTTGCTCTCCACCTCCGTGCTCAGCACCATCATCTGCGGCCGGCGCGAGACCGGGCCGCGCGTTTCCCAGAGCATCTTGCCGTCGATGAAAAAGCGGTAGCCCGTCTCACTCCACTCGCAGCCATACGTGTGGAAGCCCTCGTCCAGCCCGAGGTCCGGCGTCACGAAGCCGGAGCCATTCCGATGCGCGGCGTAGCCGTCCCAATGCAGCGTGAAGTTCGCCTTTCCCGCCATCCGTTTTCCCTGCTCATCCACCTCACGGTGCTCGACGAAATCCACCTCGTTGCCCGATGCAGCCACATTCCCGATGTGCGGCCCCATGTCCGGCAGCAGCATGAGATCCGAGATCGACCAGAACACCGACCACGTCGCCGGCGCATCCTGCCACCGGATGCGCGCCTCATAGTAGCCGAACGACGGCTCGAAAATCCCCTCCGAGGAAATCATCCCCGTGTAGTGCTTCCCGCCCTCCGTGTAGGTCGTGATGACGAGCTTCCCGTCGGCAACACTGATCGCATCCGCCGTGTTGATCGCGTCGCGCCGCCTGCCCGGCAGCCACAGCTTCCACTTTCCCGGATCGAGCTGCGTGCCATCGAACTCATCGGCCCACTTCAATTCATATCCCGGAGGAGGCTCCGCCGCTGCGAATGCGACGGCGGCAAGAAGCGTGGCAACCGGTTTGATCACACACCACTCAGTGCCTGGCGTCGCGGACGGAGTCAACCCTCAGCGCGGCCGAGCATGTGCGCTTGCCGCGGCCCGGCAGCAGACGCCACGATGCGATCACGCATGATCGCCGTCGAAGGACTAACCAAACTCTATGGCGACACCGCCGCTGTCAGCGAACTCAGCTTCACCGTCAGCCCAGGTGAAGTGATGGGCCTCGTCGGCCCGAATGGCGCGGGCAAGACCACCGCGCTCCGCTGCATCTCCGGCATCATCCCGCCCACGCACGGTCGAATCGTTATCGCCGGTCACGACCTGCGCGAAGACCCGCTCGCGGCGAAGCAGCAGCTCTCCTTTTTCCCCGACGAACCGCGCCTCTTCGACTACCTCACCGTCCGCCAGCATCTCGAATTCACCGCGCGACTCTACAATGTGCGCGACGCCGCCGGGCGCAGCGCGCGACTCCTCGAAGCGATGGAGATGACGGAGAAGGCCAGCGCCCTGCCGACGGAACTCTCCCGCGGCATGAAGCAAAAGGTCGCGCTCGCCTGCGGCTTCCTGCACCAGCCGCGCGTGATGTTCTTCGACGAACCGCTCACCGGGCTCGACCCGCTCGCCATCCGGCGCACGAAGGACATCATCGTGCAACAGGCGCGCGATGGCGTCGCGGTCATCATCAGCTCGCACCTGCTCCACCTGCTTGAGGAAGTGTGCAGCCACGTGCTCATCCTGAAGCGCGGAAAAAAGATTGCCCACGGAACGCTGGAGGCAATCCGCGCGCAGTTCCGCGAGGGCGACAAGGACTCGACGCTGGAGGAAATCTTCATCCGCCTCGTCGGCGAGGATGCGGGCAAGTGACCGGCGGATGAACGCGCTCGCCTACCTCGTCACGCGCTCCTTTGCGAATGGCGTCCGTTTCCGCCTCCGCCGGTTGCGCCAGCCGAAATACCTCCTCGGGGCGATCCTCGGCATCGCGTATTTCTATTTGTACTTCGGCAAGGTCCTCGGCGGAATGAGCGCGCCCTGGAGCCCGGCGCGTACCTCCGGCATCCCGCTGGGGCCGGAAATCGGCGCTGCATTTCTCTTTGTTGCGACTCTCGTGCTGTCGTGGATCCTGCCGGCGTCGCGTGCGGCGATCGCTTTCACCGAGGCGGAGATTGCCTTCCTCTTCCCGGCACCGATCCGACGCCGGACGTTGATCATCCTGCGGCTGCTGAAGTCCCAATTCGCGCTGCTCGCCATCTCCGTGTTCATGACGCTGATCACCGGACGCTTCCGCCTCGGTGCGGAAGTGTGGTTTCACGTGGGCGGCTGGTGGGTGCTGCTCACCGCCCTCTCGCTGCACCGCATCGGCGCGTCATTTGCACTCCAGCGACTGCGCGAAGCGGGAATGGCCGACTGGAAACGGCGCACTGCCGTGGTCGCCGGCATCGCCGCGCTTTGCGTCCTGGTCGAACTCACCCGGCGCAATCTGCCGCCGCCAAATCTCGTCGCGGACCGGGGCATGCTGCCCGCGTTCATCGTCGGCTACCTCGGTCAGGTATTCAATGCGGGCCCGCTGTCGTATGTGCTCGCGCCTTTCAAGCTCCTCGTCCTCCCGGGCTTCGCGCACGACGCCGCGACGTTCTTCCGCACGCTCGCGCCGGCGCTGGGAATCGTCCTGCTGCATTTCATCTGGGTCGTGCGCGCCGATGTTTCATTCGAGGAAGCCTCCATCGACGCCGCGAAACGCCGCGCCGCGTTTCTCGCCGCGCATCGCAGCGGCGAAGCGCGGATACGCCTCGCGCCCGGCAAGGCCCGCACGCCGATCTTCCGCCTGCGCCCGACCGGATTTGCGCCGGTCGCATTCTGGTGGAAGAGCTTTCTGAAAGTCGGCGGCCGGCGCACCATCTCGCGTTGGGCGCTGTTCCTCGCGTTGCTCGCTGCCATCGCGTGGGCACTCGGCGAAATGGGCAGACTCTCACCAGCGCTGATCACACTCGCCATCGCCATCGGCGTCGGCTGTTACGTCACGATTCTGCTGAGCCTCATCATGATCGGCCAGCACGCCGCCGCGCAGCTCCGCCAGGGCCTCGCCGCGATGGATCTGCTGAAGACGTATCCCATCCCCGGATGGCAGCTCGCAATCGGTGAACTCTTCGGCCCCGTCACCCTCGGCACACTCATGCAATGGTCCGCCCTCGGCATCGGCGTGCTTCTGCTCCGCGCCGGCGGTGCGGAGACGCAGGCATTCGCCGCTCGGCTGAGCCTCGCCGCCGCGGGCCTCGCGATCTTCCTGCCGGCGTTCAATCTCGCCTCATCGGTTTTTCCGTGTGCCGGTGCGTTGCTTTTCCCGGGATGGTTCCGTCCGCAGGAAAATGCCGGCCCCGGCATCGAGACCGCCGGTCTGCGCCTCATGATGGGCATCGTGCAACTGCTCGCCATCATCGGCGTGCTCCTGCCGGTCGCATTCTTCGGCGGGCTCGCGTGGTTCGCCGTGGGAAAATGGACCGCTGTCCTCGTGTGGAAAGCGATCGCCGCCGGGGCGACCGCCGCCCTCGTCCTCGCGATGGAAGCCGGCCTCGGTGTCGCCTGGCTCGGCTCGCTCTACGACAAGTTCGATGTAAGCAGCGAGTCGTGACGGCAGGCCCCGATTCGAACGGGACCACTAACCTGCATTGCTCACACTCCCTGCGTGCGGCGCGACAAGGTGTTGGAGGCGAGGCGGAGCGGAAAGTGGCCTGGGCTTTAGCCCATGCAATGATTCCCCGGGCTGAAGCCCGAGCCACTTTCCAGCCGCCGCACATCATTGCGGCGAAGTGAGAGAACAGCAGGCTGTCTTCACCCACGCCTGCCCATTTCAAGCGTCTGATTTCTTCCGAAAGATGGGGCAGTGCCCATCAGCGTGCATCAGTGGTTCAAAATCTCGTCTCAGGCAGAGTGAACGCTCACTCGTAGGCGATGCCCTTTTTCTTCGCCTGCGCACGCAGCGACTTCGAAACCTGCTCGTCGAAACCGTCGCCCTTGCCCGCCTTCGCGAGCTTCTTCCGCTCGGCGGCGATGTAGGCATCGCGCTCCTTGCTCAGCTCGGTGATTCGCTTCTGAAGTTCCGCGCGCTCCTTCTGCTTTGTCTCCACGTGCGCCTTCAATTCGTCGGGTGCCAGCTTCCGCAGTTCCTCCGGCAGCTCGTCCTTCTTCACCTTGTCGAGCGTCACCTTCTTCTCCGCGATCGCGTCGAGAAGTTCGCCCGTGCCCTGCACGGTCTTGCCGGATTTCATGTTGTAGGAAAGTCGCGACGCCGATGCATCCGGTGTCGCTGCCTCTGAGGCGACCTGCTTTGCGGCCACGCTGCTGCGAGTGCGGGAGTCGCCCCAGCCAATCATCGTCCTGCCGACTTTCGTGTTCAGCTCGCCGAGTTCCTTGTCCTGCGGTGCAGCGATGGCGACCACACCGCCTTCCTGCGGGATCGCAGCGAACACTCCTTCCGAACGATCCGCGATCTCCTTCCACACGCGCGTCGTGTCCGCATCGCCACCGCATTGCACGGTATTGATGACGAGATCGCCCTTCACCGCATCGGTGCAGACTTTTTTCCAGTCCGGCTCGTCCTTGTAAAAGTGCGGCGGCGCGTCGCCCACGAGGTAGATGATTTTCAAGACGCCCGCGTTCTTCGTCCACTCGATCTTCCGCACCGATTCATCCAGCGCGCGCCCGACGGACTCCGGAGTGTCGCCGCCGCCCTCTGCCTGGAAGGTATTGAGCTGCGCATACACCGCATCGAGATCGTCGGTGAGCGGCGTGATCTTCGTCACATAGTCATCGCCGCGATCGCGGTATCCGATGAGCGCAAAGCGCACCTCCGGGGTCGGCTTCGCGGAAATGATGTCATTCGCCATGCTCCAGATTTTCGCCTTCGCGCCCGCGATGAGCCCGCCCATCGAGCCGGTGGTATCGAGGACAAAGCAGACCTCGATGCGCTGCTTCGCGGGCTTCTTCACCGTCTCGGCGACAGGTGCTTTTTCTTCCGCTGTCGCGCAAAGCGGAAGCAGAGTGAGGATCGATGCGATCAGGATGTGTTTCATGGTCGTGGTTGTTCAGCGGGTTTCGGAAAGTTCGGTTCCCTCGAAGGCTAGCTTCGTCGTCTTCACGTCGAGCAGCGGGCCGAGTTCATACACGTTCGTGTAGCCGTAGGTCGCGAGCGCGACGTAGGCGGAGATGTTCAGCGACGCGGCCAGGTTCTTCGCAGCGAGTGAAACTGGCGCGCCGCGGAAGTTGTTGTTGCAGTAAATGAGCACGCGCGTGGTCTTTTCGGGAATCACCTTCGCGAGCGACTCCGCGGTGAAATCTGTGAACGGCAAACTCACCGCGCCGCGGATGTGCCGCATCTTGAATTTGTCCGCGCTGCGCGCATCGAGCACGACGGTGCCCGGCTCCGCGGCCATCGCCGCGAACTGCTCCTCGGTAAGCCGCCGTAGTTTGCGAACCGGCTCCACCTTGCGGGCAATCTCCAGATACTTCGGGAAATCGATCAGCTCATTCGGGATTTGCTGCGCCGCGACGAGTTGGATGCGCACCGCTTTCTCGGCTGCGTGAAGCGGCGTGAGAGCCGCGATGGTGAGGATGAGGACTGGCAGTTTCATTTTGTGGTTTTGGTGTTTGAGCTTTGGTTATTCGAAGACCTCATACAGTTCGCTCCCGAGCGTGAACTGCACATTGCGGCCGAGCGCGAGCCACTGTGCGGACTCAGGTTTGCTCGTGAGCAGGTCGAAGTAATCCTTCGAGCCAAACTGCACGCGGTTGCGCTTGGCATCCTGCTTCACGGACTGGATGGCGGTGTCGGTCCAGTTCGCGCCGTTTTGTGCGAAGGCCTTGCCATTCACCCAGCGCGTCTGCTGCTCGGCGTCGTCGAGTCGCTGCGCCACCTCGCCCGCCTTGCCGGGCAGGAGCAGGCCGGTCCCCGCCTTTCCGCGCATGATGCCGGAGGTCGGCTTCGCCGCAGCCATGCCGCCCGCCGCGGCCTCGGCGGATGAAGTGTTCCCGGCGATGACGCCGCCGAAGTTTTCCTGCCTGGCCTTCTCCAGCGCGGGCGCGACGGTCTGCGCGTTTTTCAGCGAGTCATTTGTGCGGCCGGCGAGAGCGCCATCGTAGCCATCCTTCTTCCCGCTGATGTCACCCCAGCTCTTGCGGTAAAATGTCTGCGCCTCCTGATTGCGGTCGAGCAACTGCAGGCTGCGCGACGTCACCGGCACACCGCGCCGGGCCTCGTCCTCGACGATGAGATAGCTCGTGTAGGGCGTGACGATGGCGTAGCGGCGCGCGAGATCCACGACCTCATCCCGGAGTTCCTTGCTCTCGCCGCGCAGGCGCACCTCATCCAGCAGCCAGCCCACGCGGCGCAGCGCCCAGAGCTGTGCGATGAAGTCGTTGTCCGATTCCTTGCCGGCGAATTTCACCCGCTGCGTCATGCGCTTCGGCTGCCCGTTCAGCGTGCCATCGAGGAGGAGGTCGCCTTCACCATCGCCAGAGTACCGGCCCGCGAGCACGAGTTGATCGCCGCGGAAAAGATCGGGCAGCGGATTCGGATAGAGCTTCGTGACCTTCACACCTGCGGGGAATTCCAGTTTCAGGTTCGTGAGCAGCGGCTCTTTGATCTTCGTGAAGAAGTTCGACACTTTCACTTCGAGATCCTCCTCCGGCAGCACGAACTGCGAGGCGGCGCGCGTGCGCTCGGTGATTTTGTCGAGCAGGTGCGTGTTGATGTCCGTGCCGATGCCGAAGCAGAAAATCCGCGTGGTGCTCGCCTTGTCCGCCGCTGTGTTGAAAACGCGGGCGACGATCCGCTCCTCGTCCGTCTCGCCGATCGTCGGCTTTCCATCCGTGAGAAACACGACCACGAAAGGCCGCGCATTGTCCGCGGGCTTGAGCTTCAGCGAGCGCTCCAGCGCATCCGCGATGGCCGTGCCGCCGATGGGCTTGAGGCCCTTGATGAACTCCTGCGCCTTGTCGCGATTCGCCTTCGTCGCGTCGGTGAGTTTTTCAAAGAACGGCTCCGCCTCCGTCGAGAACCGCACCAGCTCGAAGCGGTCCGCGTCGTTCAGATTTTCGACGCAGAATGCCATCGCCTTCTTGAGCTGCTCCAGCTTCTTGCCCGCCATCGAGCCGCTCGTATCCATCACGAAGACCACGTCCTTCGGGTTCACGTCGCGCGTCTTCATCACGTCCGCGCCCGGCGACGCGAGCAGGAGGAACCAGCCATCCTCGCCCTCCTTTTTGTGCGTGAGCAAATGCACGCCGACCTCGCTGTCCGCCGTCGAGTAGAGCAGTTGAAAATCCGTGTCGGGCCGCGTGTTCGACGCCTCCCAGCCGACCACCGCGCGCTTCTCGCCATCGCGCTTGATGTCCACGGAATGCGAAGGCGAATAGAGCGCCTTGATCGGCGCGTCCTGGTTGATCGTCACGCGCATCGCCACGGTCTTCAGCGGCTGCGCGGAAAATTTCTCCGTGTTCAGCGGATACAGGTAGCTCGCGATGCCGCCGTCCACCTTCAGCAGCTCCGTGTACGCGAGCGTCACCTTTTTCCGCGAATGCGGCTCGATGGGAAAGATGCGCACGCGGAACGCCGCACGCCCCGTGTATTCGAGCAGCGCGGGATCCTTCTGCCGGCGCACGATGTCCTCGTAAATCGCCCGCGCCTTCGCCGCGTCGAGCAGCTCGGCCTCCATGTCCTTGTCGCCGATGCGCATCGTGAACTTGTCGAGATGCGCGCCCTTCGGAATCGGGAAGATGTATTCGCCCTCCAGGTTCGCATTGTTCGGATTGAAGAACTCCTGCTCCACCCGCGTCACCGCCTTCTGCCCGGTGATGTCCACGTCCACCTTGTGAAACGTGACCTCCAGCGGTGCGAAGACGTAATGCGGTCGCGGCGGCGGCATCGGCCGCGGATGCGGTGGGAACGGCGGGTATGGGGGAGGCAGCGGCGGCGCGAATGGCGGCGGATTGTGAATGATGATGAATCCGTCGGCGCGCACGCTGCCGATCAGTGCAAGCAGTGCCGAGAGCACAGCGAGGAGTTTTGCTTTCATGCTCTGAAGCTGCCACGGAGGCGCAAGGCATGTGTCAGGCGGCTGTGCGGAGTTTGTCAGAAAATCGTCACAAAAGACGCGCCCGCTTTACGGCACCTTCTGCGGGGCGGCGGTTAGCGGGGGGCGCGGTAAACGGGGAAGAAGGCGCTCTGAAGCACGTCTTCCAGCGGGAGTCTGGCGGCGTCGGCGCTCAGGGCGGCCATGGTCCGGTATTTTTCCTGATCCGTGATGAGGCGCAGCGTAAAAAATGGGAATGTGAGCGGGGAGAAGCCGCGCTTAAATTCGAGAAGGCGGTCGCCCGAGCCTCCGACTCCGCCGCCGAGGTGAAAGTAGCGATTGCCGCGGGATTTTGCCCAGATGGCCACATGGTGCAGGACCAGATGGAATGGGGATTTGTTCAGGTGCCGTGTCCTCGTGCCTGCGAGGTGCGCCTGGACGATTCCGTCGCACTCGAACAGGACGCACGCCGCCGCCTGCTCGCCCTCAAATTCCACGGCGCAATAATGCACCTGCCCGGGCATGTCCGCGAGTCTCGCGAAGTAATCGCGACCGAAATAGTAGGAATCCTTCGCCTGCACCCGGTCCATGGTGTCCTGATAGATTTCCATGAAGGGAACGAGGTTCTCCCCGAGCGGCCCGATCCGGGGCACGTAGCCCAGCTTCCTGCATTTGTTGATGGTCCACTGATGCCCATGCCGCATGCCGGCCCAGATGGTGGCTTCGTCCTGGCTCAAATCGAAGGCGACTGCGTCGCTCGGCGGACTGAAATAGTTCGCTGGAAAGAGCGCGGAGAAGCCGTCGCTGAGCAACGGATTCATGCGGAAGAAAGCCGAACAGACTCCCTGCGCGCGCAGCGTCTCGCTCAACCGTTCCATCGCCGCCCGCACGAACTCCCGGGACTTCCGTGCGGCGTCGCTGAGCAACAAGCCCGGATAGCCGTAGGGCGAGATGACGTCGTACACATCCGCCGCCGCCGGGGCTTCCGGGAAGAGGGAATCACACCGGCGCAGCAGGTAGGGAAGGAACAGCTCCCGTTCTCCATCCGTGGCGCTGAATGCCCTGGGTTGCGCTGCGTTGGAATCGCCTTCCAGCCTTGCGTACTCGGGCAAGTGGTAGAAGTCGTGCCGGAGCCGGTGGAGGGCCTCACGCCAGCGGGGATCGTCGTTTTCCAGATGCGCATGGTCCATCACTCGCCCTCGGACCAGACCGTGGGAAAGACGGACGGGTCGCTGAAATCGGCATCGCCATTCGGGAGTTTCCGGCAGAGCTTTTCATCAAAGATATGGACCTCCCTGCCTTGGGCGTTGCGATAGGGACGATAGTGGTTGCCGCCATCCTGCAGATGGACCGCGAAGGAAAGCCGCGGCTGGCCGCTGGTGTTCGGATAGCTCGCATGGACGGTCCAGCCGTGGTGAAAACTGACCTGTCCCTTTTTCAGCGTCATCGGCACGACGCGGACTTCCTTGCCCTGCGCGCGGAAATTCTGCTCCAGCTCCGCCAGGTTCTGCTGGTTGAAAAAGCGGACGTCCTGCAGGCCCTGCCAGCGATGACTCCCGGCCATGACGACGAGCGGGCTGCGCGTGACTTCCACCGAATGGAGAGGAATCCAGGCGGTGATCAGATTGTCTGAACTGCATGTCGCCCAGTACGCGCGATCCGCATGCCAGCCGGTGATGGTGCTCGATGCGTCCCCGGTCTTCGACGGCTTGAAGATGAGTTGATCATCCAGCACGCGAATGGTCTTGCTGCGCGTCAGTTTCGCCGCGATCGCACCCAGCACAGGATAAACGGCGAGCGTGTGCAGTTCCTTCATTTGCAAGGACACGAATTCATTGTTGCGCATCCCGTCGCCATCGCCCGGCTGCCAATTCGAATATCCGGTCTCGAAGGGCAACACGGAATCCCGTTCGCCTCGATAGAGGCGTTCGCTGCCGGCGCTGGCCGCATCGATCAGCGCATTGGGCAGGACTCCCTCCTTGGAAATGTAGTAGCCGTTCTCTTCATAGGACGCCACGTCCTGATCATCGGGCAGGAGGGCGAGTTGTTCGGCGGTGAGCTTCATCGAAGGCGTGGGTCTGTGGGTGTGATCGGAGCGGTTCAATTCCGCGCGCGCCGGGCCGCGAACGATTCCGACACCTCTCATTTACGGCGAGTGTGAAAATCAGAGAACGCCGGTCAATTGTATTCATCAGATCGCCCGCGGCCTGTTTCTGAACGGTCGGCATTTCGCCACGATGCACTTGCTCCGACGCCACGTGCGACCGGCTGGCAGCGTGTGATTGAAAGCGGGTCGAAGGAACGATGCGATGCGCTCAAGGGGCAACGGTGAGACCGCCCTCTCGCTGCGGCTGCTCCGCACCGCATCGAGCCGACGATAGTAGCCGACGGCGTGAGGAGGCGGGCTGATCTTCCAATCCACAATCCGCAATTCAGAATGCCCGCCTCCTCACATCGTCGGCTACAGGCAATCACTGGCAGCGGCGCGGAGCGACCGCTGCCAGAGGGCGCTTTCAAAGCGCCCCTCCTTGCGCCTGCTGCGACCTGCCCAATGTCGCTCTGGACACGAATCAAATCACGCCCCTCTCGCGCCGGGGTGTGATTGAATTCCGGTCCACAGAAGTCTCTCTGTGTCCTTCGTGCCTCTGTGGTTTACCCGAGTGCCCTCTGGGCTCGTGTTGGCACTGGAGCGGCGGCGAGGCAACCGGGCCGAAGCATGCCTCCGCCACCCCATCGCCCCCTCTGTCTTGGGTGGCCTTTTTCAAACCGCAGCGGAATCCCGATACTCGTGAGCCTCTCGCAAAACTCAGCAGTATGCGGGCGGGATGCCATCACTCCTCTGAGCGATGACGCCGCGCGTTGGTTACCGTGTAGGTTTTGCAAGAGCCTCTCGTGTCCCCTGAATTGAATATGCCCCCCTGGGTTCGGTGGACCGACTTTCGATCACACCCGGGTGTTACCCACGCACCTCGCCATGGTTTGGCGCTCCGCATCGGCCCGCGTAGGAAGCCGTTCAACCACGATCGCGAGCGCCAGGTATCCGAAGAAGCCATGCCAAGTCCTCCGTGGCACCCCGAGTGCTCCTACACACTGGTATTCAATCACCATGATGCAACGGCCCGATCCTTCGCCCGGAGGCACGTCTCTGCGCTGCCTTCTTGATGCGCGCACTTCCGCGCGGCGAGCTGGCTTTACCCTGCTGGAGACGGCGATTGCCATTGCCATCACGGCCATCGGCTTTCTCGGGGCGTTCGGGGCGGTCCTGCAGGCCGGAAAAATGGCCTCGGCAGCAGAGGAGGATGCGCTGGTTTTCAGCGGTCTGGAGCAACGCGTGGATCAGCTCCGCCTGCTCCAATGGAATGAACTGACGGATGGCACGGGGATCATTGCCGAAGTCTGGACGGCCCGCCCCGAAGCCATGAAGGAAATCACCGTTTCGCAGGAGACATTCACCCTCTCGCCATGCGACGTGCCGGGCACCCAGACCCTGGGTGCGACGTGGAACGGCACCTCGATCCCGACGACGAACCCCGGCGCCGGCACGGCCCTCAGCAGAGCGAGCGCCGTGAAAGTCGTCGCCACTCTCACCTGGACGGGCCGCCGCTCGGCGCAGTCGCAGACGCGGAGCCTCGTGACGGTGATTTCGAGAGGAGGAATTTCAAAGAGTGTTCGCCCTTAGCGCCATCCGGCGGTCCACCGCCTTCACCATCGCGGAGCTCCTCATTGGCCTCGGTGTCACTGGCATTTTCATGGCTGGGCTCGTCCGGGTGTGGATGACCCTGAGCTACTCGGGAATGAACATCGCCTCCTTCGCTGCGCGCCAGAACGACCAGATGCGCGTATTTGACTACCTGAAGCGGGACATCCGGCGGGCCACGACGATCGAGATTTACGACGCCGGGACGCTCGTCACCGGCACCACGACTTTCGGACCGGAACTGCGGCTCACCATCCCGCAGTACTATTCCGACTCCCGGGAGGAGGACAACGCGATCGGCCCCAAGGCGACGAACACGCCCACCGTCACCTCGGGCACCGTGTCCTACGGGACCGCCCTCACGGTCCGCTACTTCACATCCGGCGGCGCAGTGATCCGCGACGAGGCGGGCGCGGCACGCACGGTCGCCAGCGCCGCGGGCGCATTTGTGCTCGCATTCAAAAAGGAAACCACCGGGGCCATCCGCAGCCGCTTGAATTTCGACCAGGCGATGCGCGGCAGTTCCACCCGGGCGCTCACCCGCCAGGTGGATGTCCTCTGCATCCCACGCTTCGAATTCCAACCATGATCGACGCGCTCCTGAGAATGCGACGCCTGCAGCCGCTCGCGGCCGGCCCGTCCGGTTCGACGCTCATCGCAACCCTCGGCGTCCTCGCGCTGACATCGATGATCGTCGCCACCACACTGTTCGAGTCGCAGAACCGCTTCCGCGCCAGCTACCAGTCCTCGCGCTGGTCCCAGGCTGCCCACGCGGCAGAGGCAGGAGCCGAGCTGGCACTGATGAGCGCGCAAAATAATTCATGGACCGCCGACGGCTGGTCTGCCGCTCCCGACGATCCGGGCGACCCCGCGGTGACAAAGACCTTCATCCTCTCCACCGGCGTCCCCGCGACCGGACCGATCAATGCCGAGGTATCCGTGGATAGGATCTCCATGTCCGGTGCGGAATGGCTTCGCATTCGATCCAGAGGCCTCGCAGATCTCTCCGGCGGTGCGCCTGCCGGGATTGATTCGCAGGACGTCCTGCTCCGAAAGCTGAGCCTCCGGGTCGATCGCTCCACCGGCGCCAGCGTCGGCACGACACCCCGGGCGATCCGGACGATCGAGATTCTCGCGCAACCGCGACCCGCATTGCCATTCAAGCGTCCAATCCTGATGGACAAAAGATTCACCATGAGCGGCGGCTGGGTGGACAGCTTTGACTCCGACGATTCGACAAAATCGACCGCGGGCCTCTACGACGTCGCAAAGCGCCAATCGGGAGGCACCGTGGGCATCAACGACACCGAAGGAGCCTCCAATATCGGAAGTGCCTTCATCTACGGCGATTTGAAGTACAGCGGCGCGGCGCCTGCCAGCACTGGGAACGTCCAAGGCACGATCTCGACCCCATTCAGCGACCTGATCTCGCCGGTGCTCTCTCCGGGCGATGCGGCCAGCCCAAACTATTGGACCACTTTCAACCCCACGCCCACGAATATCACCAATACGACCACCCTCACCGGCGGGACGAAATCTTCGCCGGCACGCTACAAAGTCACTTCCGTGAACATCGCCGCCGGCAAAGTGCTGACCATGGCTCCCCACGCAGTCGGCGTGGAAAGCCACATCGAGGTCTGGGTCACTGGAGATTTCACGACATCCGGCAGCGGCTACATCCAACAGGAAGCAGGCGTCCACGTGACCTATCACGTGGAGGGGGATGTCACCGTTTCCGGGTCGTCCTTCAACAACCTGACCAACCGTGCCGCCAACAACATCATGAACGTCGTCACTCCCGCCGTGGAGGTAAGCCAGACGGTCACCGTTTCCGGCAGCGGCACATTCATCGGGGCAATCAACGCGCCTGGCGCAGCGCTTACGGTTTCCGGCGGCGCGGAGATGAGCGGTGCGTTCATCGGCAAGACGATGAGCATCAGTGACGGGACGAACATTCATTTCGACGAGGCGCTTCCCAGAATCGGTGCAAACGGAGACGCCGGATACCAAGTATCGAGCTTCGTCGAGGCGGTACGGTAGCCGGACCAGGGCAGTCGCACCAAAACCCCGCGGAGTCAGGATGGGAGAATGTCCCATGGACAGTTTGCCCGCGCCCGACGGTGGGGATACTCGCGTCCGCGCCCGTCGCGAACCACTCCCCTGGCGGTCGCGGCAGACTGCTGAATCTCAGCGTGGCCTGCACGGCGGTTTCGCTCAGCCCGAGCGGCTGGCCGCGTGCGTGCAGCCAAACTTTGAACCACACGGCCTGAATGAGCGTGGAAATCACTGGCTGATCCTGCAACGAGTCCATCTTCGCCACCATCCGCTTCCTGGCATCTTCCAGAAAAGCGACCACCTGCTCGCGTTTCACCGCCGGAAAGCCATCCCGAAAATTGTCGATGGCTTCGCCACCCTCGCTGGAATCCATGAGTGTCAAAACCGGAACGCGCATCCCGGCGAAGACAGCCGTCCCGCCGATCACGTGTAGAGTAGGCGGGAAGCGACGGGGTGAGAGGCACAGCCAATGACCGTCTGCTTCCCGCCCCTCATCAAACCGGACGGGCGGTTTTCCCGCATCCGGCTTTCCGGGTTCCTTTGTCGTCGA
>Ga0105044_10004919_pt1 | contig 18408 bp, 19 predicted proteins | sample MAT01_FD_78092 | JGI IMG/M metagenome (GOLD analysis project Ga0105044, IMG submission 78092) | Freshwater microbial communities from Lake Fryxell liftoff mats and glacier meltwater in Antarctica - MAT-01 | ecosystem: Environmental > Aquatic > Freshwater > Ice > Liftoff microbial mat | place...
GCCCAAGCCAGAGGTGACCGGAAAGTAATCAGCCGGCACATCGCTGATCGTCATGACCGACTTCTCGCGCAGGGCTTGTCTCGTCAGGCCGCCCACGGGATGAGGCTGGTCGGGCCCGTCAGAAGCACGCACAGGAATCGCATAGGCGCCCACGAGGCGGAGGCGGCCCTCTTCCTCGGCAGAATACATGGCCCCGACCTGGGCGTTGAGATAGCGAGCGACAAAGCTGACGATCTTTTCGCCCAGTTGCTCGACCTCCTGCTCACCTTGCAGCCGGACACTGAGCTCGTTCTGCCCCGCCCTCAACCAGGCCTGCGTTTGCATCGCGCGAAAATCCTGCGAGGACACGACGGCGGCGGCGACGATCAGGAAGACCAAGAGCGCTGATCCCGCCCAGGTGACGAACGTCGAGAAGGCGGCGGCCCGCTCCCATTCCTGCGTGTTGGCCTCGAGGGTCGCGCGCTCGGTGGCCTGCATCTCGCTGATCAACGCACGCAGACGTTCCATCATCACCTTGCCTCGGCCCAAACGAACCAGCTCAGGCGCGGCTTCAGACTGACCAGCGTGCTTCAGTTCGACGCCTTCTTTAAGAATGGCCATCCGGTCGGCGGCGAGGTGTTCGACGGCCTCAAATCGCTTCAGTTGCGCTGGGTTGTCTGCCGCCAAGCGCCGAATATTCGCGAGGTTGCCCGGCAGTTCGGCGAGCGCGGCCGTATACGGATCGAGATACGACTTGTCACCGATCAGCAGATAGCCGCGTTGACTCGATTCCGCGTCCGTGAGCGTGGAGATCGAGGCCTCGAGCGCTTTCGTCATTTCAAGCGCTTGCATCATTTGTTGTGCGCCCGTCGATCGAGCCTGTAGGGCGCGATAGGAGACCACCGACATGGCCACGACGGCAATCAGGGCGGCCATGAAGCCGAGCAGGGTCTTTCGTGGCAGTGCCGAACTCCATCGGCCACCGGGGGTGGCGGATGGGCGATCTTCGCCGAAGCGCTGGTCGGGAGGGCTCGGCTGCGGGGTTTTGTCGCCCAACGATTCTTTGGTCATAATTTCGTCTCAGTGGCGCTTCGCCAGTCGGTGGTTAGCTGCGGAAAAAAATCGCGGACGGACCCAGCGGCCGATGCGCGCAGGTTTACTATCCGAGGATCTCGCCGCGCATCCCTAGAGCGGAACCGGCTGCCGTCGTTGGCTAAGTCACTTTTCTTCATGGTTAAGTTGGGGTTGGAGAAACGCACGGCGGCGATGGTGCTGAATAATTTCACACCAAAGAGCGTCACCCCGCGCCCGACGGAAGTCGCGCACGTATCGCATTCTGTGTTCCCTGTGAACACCGATAGCGAGAAGCATAGCGAGAAACATCTCAGGCGATAGCGAGACCCATCGCATGGGGTGAAGACCCACTATCGCGATCGATCGCGCCCTGAAACAAACCACAAATTGATTCCGGGAAATCTACGGCGCTGTGGTTGGGGTGGCGCGCGGTGCATTGTCTTCACGCCGGCTGAACTGTATCGAGGTGGAACGCGACGTTCCGACTTTGCCAAGGCTACGACGGACAAGCCGGGCGCGCGGGGTGCCGGAGGATAGCCGCGTTTGAGCCGCAGGCGAAAGCGCGGTGTCTGGCGGCCCCGTTTTCGGGCTGCGCCCTCAAACGAGGCTACACGCACGAGGCAAAACCCGCCCGGCTTGTCCGCTATAGCCTTGGCGACGGCGGGAGGTCGGGTTCCACCACGGCAAATGCCTGCGCTGCTCCCTCAATCGAGGCTAGGCCCCGGCCGCAGCTTTTCGGCATTCGTGAATCATTCGTGTGCTTCGTGGGCCAATCCTCCGAGAAACCCCGGAGTTTTCCCACTAATCACACGAATAGACACGAATGGAAAACCACATGAGCTATGGGGAAAACGAGCTGAGCCTGTCACGGCGCAAACCGGCTGAACTGTATCGAGGTGGAACGCGACGTTCCGACTTCGCCAAGGCTACGACGGACAAGCGGGGCGCGCGGGGTGCCGGAGGGTAGCCGCGTTTGAGCCGCAGGCGAAAGCGCGGCCAGCGGTGCGCGATTTCGACCACGTTGTCGCTCCGCTCCAACGCGGCGACTCCTTTGCATGAACCAGCCGTCGCAGGTCTCCGGCGCGGCCAGCGCCTGCCGCTACGTTTACCAGCGCCCGCTCAACCCCACAGCGGCCGGGTGTGCGTGCCGGCGGGGACGATTTCATTCGCGGGCACGCCCCGGGGGAAACAGATCTTACCCACGGCATCCTGAAAATCATCCGCCCCGCGCAGGATCTCGATTTCCAAGCGCAAATAATAAAGCGGCAGCGGACAATCGATGTCAGCGGGGATGCGGACGGCGTCCTTCTCGGTGGTCACGATGAACTCGGCCCCGGCTTTCTTGGCGGCGGTGTATTCCTCCACGAGATCTTCGCGGGTGAAACGGTAGTGATCGAGAAAGCGTCGCACCTGGGCCAACTGCGCCCCCCCCTCGTGAAGAAACCGCTCGAAGCTCTCCGGCGTGGCGATGCCGCTGAAGGCCCCGATGCGCTTGCCCTTCATGTCTTCGAGCGGGCGGCGCTCGGCGCCACCGACGCGCTGCAAGTACTGCGGCTTGTGCGCGCATTCGATGATTTCCACGCCGGGGTTGAAACGCTTGATCACCGCTTCCAACTCCTCGTCGCGATGGCCGTTCGACTTGGTGAGAAAAACATACGAGGCCCGCTTCAGGTGCTTCACCGGCTCGCGCAATATGCCGCGCGGCAGCACGAAGCCGTTGCCAAAGGGATTAGTCTTGTCGACGAGCAGGAGATTCAAGCGGCCCTTGAGCGGGAGATATTGAAAACCGTCGTCGAGCACGAGCGTGTCGCAGCCGAAATGCTTGATCGCATACGCGCCGGCCTTCACGCGGTTTTTGTCCACGAGCACGACCACGCCGGGGAGATTTTTCGCGAGCATGAACGGCTCGTCGCCAGCGACCTCCGAATCGAGCAGCACCGTCACGCCATCGCTCACCACGCGCGGGGGTGCCTCTTCGGTGTGGGTAAAACGATACCACCATTTTTTCCAAAACGGCGGGGCCTTGCTCTTGTAACCGCGACTGAGAATGGCGACCTTGCGCCCACGGTCATGCAGGGCGCGGGCGAATTTCTCCACGACGGGCGTCTTGCCGGTGCCACCCACGGTGAGATTTCCGACCACCACGACGAGGCAGCCGAGCGGAGTGTCGTGGAAAATACGATTTCGGTACAGCCAGAGCCGAAGCTGCACCACGCCGTTGAAAACATAGGACCAACCTTGCAAAAACACGCCGAAGAGCACCGCCCCCACGCCTTCCCGCTTACCGAGAATCACATCGAGGCCGAACTGGGAGAACTCGTTAGCTTGATGGCGGATCCAGCGGTTTAACATGACATGAATAGACGTTGCGCGATGAAAGAGGTTTAAGTGAAGTCTTGCTACAGGCCGGTTCAATAACATGCAATACCGGCTTCTCACCAACATGTCCTACAAGCTCTTCATTCCCGGTCCAATCGCCGTCTCCGACAAAACTCTGCGCGCCATGGCTCAACCCATGATCGGGCACCGTAGCACCGACTTCGTCGCGCTCTACCAGTCCATCCAGCCGGACTTACAGGCGCTCTTCTACACGCAGGACCCCGTGTATATTTCCACCAGCAGCGGCTGGGGTTTCATGGAAGGCGCGCTCCGCAACGTCGTGCAGAAAAAAGTCCTCTGCTGCATGAACGGCGCTTTCTCCGACAAGTGGATCGATGTCGCCCAACGCTGCGGTCTCGCCGCCGGTGCCCTGAAATTCGAATGGGGCCAGCCCGTCGATCCCGAGGCCCTCCGCGCCGAACTCGCCACCGGCCAGTACGACGCCGTCACGATCATCCACAATGAAACCTCCTGCGGCTGCATGAGCGATCTGCCCGCGCTTGCCGCCGTGCTGCGCCAGTTCCCCGACGTCATCAGCATCATCGACACCGTCAGTTCCTTCAGCGTGATGCCGATCAAGAAGGACGAGCTCGGCCTCGACATCATGCTCACCGGCTCGCAGAAAGCCCTCGCCCTGCCTCCCGGCCTCTCGCTCATCTCGCCTTCGAAGCGCGCCCTCGCCCGTGCCGCCCTCAGCAAGACCCGCGGCTATTATTTCGATCTGCTCGAATTCCAAAAGAATCACGAAGCCAGCATGACGCCCAGCACGCCGGTCATCCCGCTCATCTACGCGCTCAAGTCCAAGCTCGCCGACATCAAGCAGGAAGGCGCCGAGGTCCGTTATGCCCGCCATGCGCGGCTGAATCAGACCATGCGCGATTGGGCGTTCGCGAAAGGTTTCACCCTCTTCCCGAAGGAAGGCTACGGCTCCCTCTCGCTCAACTGTTTTGCCAACACACTGAAGGTCGATCTCACCGCGTTGAACAAAATTCTGAAGTCCAAGCACAGCCTCGTGATCGACGGCGGTTACGGCAAACTCAAGGGCCTGACATTCCGCATTTCAAACATGGGCGACGAAACCGACGAAACCATCGCCGCGCTGATCAAGTCCCTCGACTCCGCCCTCGCCGAGCTCGGAGTGAAGTAAGGCAGCGCATCGAGCATTTCCCCAGTGGGGATATCCCCAGCCGGCCGGATAAATCCCCGCCGGCTTTTTTGCGCCATCGGTCCGACGTCTATTTGGATTCGCGTCGTGGGCTGACCGAAAAACTCCGTAGCAGGTAGCGTGCTTGCCAGCGCTATTCTGCTGGCCAGCAGAACGAGGCAAGCGCGCAACCAACCAAGTCAATCCTGGTCAGGTGCGAGTATGGCCGCCTATCGGGCGATCCTTTAATGCAGACGGATAAAAAATCCGAAATTTCAGATCGGTGATCGCATCCCCGTTCATCCGCAAAATCCGCCGCGAAATTTCTGTGCCTTGCCTGGGTTTTCATTGGTGGCACATTCGCGTTATTCGTGGGCAAAACGGGTCGAATCATCAGGCACTCCCTGAATCGGGAAGTACTTCAATGATCGGTTGCGCGGCAGTGATCTGTTCTCCTTCCCGGGTCCAACGGTAGAGTAACGGGCCTTTGGTCTTCTTGAGTGATTTAAAAAACACTTTGTCCACGCGTTGCTGCATCGTCAGCTCCTCCACTCCGCTCGCACTGCAATTGAAAATTTTGGCGTAGCCTTTGTAGATGCGCGGATCGCCTAAAATGCGCGAAGCGCCCGCCCCCGCCTCCACCGGACGACGATCCAACACCAGAAAACTATAGGGCAGTGATCGCAGATCGATCCCCGCCCGTTGCCCGAATTTCACCCAATCGGAATCGGCGTAGATATTCATCGGCGGCTCAGCAAAGTGATGACACCAGTGCCGCTCGTTGCCCGTCGTCATCAAGCCGCAGCCCGCCTGATGTGTGCAGGGCGCCACCGCTTGCAAACCTTGGGCCCGCGCTTTTTCGCGCCAGCCTATCAGGGACCGGCTCACTTCATGCGTGCCGGGTTCAACCCAGAGGACGGTCTGCGCGCGGGCGAGCAAACCCGTGAGTTCCGCCCGGGCGATTTCATCGAGTTCATTCAAGACATGACTGAGCACCAGTACGCCGATCGGCTCCTCGCTCCGCAAAAAACGGGTATCGGCCCGCTCGACGGTCAGCGCGGGAAATATCTGACGGGCCCGATGCTCCGCGAAATCAATCGCCAACGGAGAATGATCGTGCAACCGCAGACCGACGCAATCGCCTGCGCCCAGAAAATCCACGACGCGCCGGCCCGCAATGCCGCTGCCACAACCCCAGTCGCACACCGTCACTCCCACGGGGGGCGTCCAGCCGCGCAGACGCAGTTCCCGCAGCACCGCATCCCATTTCCAACCGATGCGCTCGCCATACGTGAGATCGTAGCACTCCAGATCCGTCATCGTATGCCAGTAAGGTCCGGCCGATTTGGCGGAGGAGAGAAAAGTTTGGCGAAGACGGTCGAGCACGTCCCAATCGAGCGATTCCAGTTTCATGCGAGCTGAAAATAAAAGTAGCCCGGGTCGCCTGACCCGGGGGCATAGAAATCACGGGTCGGGAGACCCGTGCCACTGTTTTTCCTCTGAAGAATTCGTTTCATGCAATATCGCACCGACGGTTTATTCGGCATGAGAGGACAGCTTGAAACCAAAATGCCGAGCCAGCGCATGGGTTTTGATACCGTAGAAATCCGCCAGCGTGCGAATCTGGGCAGCCGTTTCCGTGGAGTCCGGCTTTTCCGTGCGCTTCGTGGCGGTGATCATCAGGTTTCTCGCGGTATGTTCGGTGGAGATGAATTCAAACACCTTGGTGTCGTAGCCCGCCCATTCGAGCAGGAGCGCCCGAAGCGCATCGGTAACGAACTCGGCGTGGCGCTCCTGAAAAATTCCGTGGCGCAACACCGGAGCCAGCAGGGGCGCGGCGGTCAACTGCGGGCGCAGTTCCTTCTGACAACAAGGCGAGACCACAATCAATGTCGCTCCGGCCTGCACGCCTTTAAAAATAGCGTCGTCGGTCGCAGTGTCGCACGCATGCAAGGCGATCAGAACATCGAGCGCGGTGCAGGATGCCGACTGAATGGTTCCCCCTTTAAAAGTGAGGCGCGCCGAACCCGCGCGGCGGGCGATGGCCTGGCACTTTTCCACCAATTCCGGCCGCGTCTCAAGGCCCATCACGTTGGTCGGACGGGAAGCGACGAGGTTAAAATAGTCGTGCGTGGCAAACGTCAGGTAACCTTTGCCGCAACCCATGTCGGCGATTTCCACCGGCCGGTTCGTGGGCAGGGCCGCCTCGGCCGCGAGGTGACTCAGAATCTCGACGAACTTATGAATCTGCCGGTGCTTATCAGCCATACCGGGACGCACGACGCCCGCTGGATTGGTGACCCCCAACGCTTCCAACCACGTCTGGCTCGTCGCTGGCAGCAACCGGGATTTGGTGCGATCGTGGTCGGCGGGCTGAATCTCTCCTACGGCAGCCGGGCCAAAGCTATAGCGGGGTTCACCCTTCTTATTGTATTCGAGCTGAGCCGTTCGCGCGGTGGTGAAAAGATGCGCGCTGTGAAACTGCGCCCCCACCAGCGTTTCGATCTGGGCGAGCGCCTCGGCGGGAATAAAATTTTTCGTGATGTCTTTCGTGGTGTACCGCCAAACAAACGTAAGATGCGGTGCCCCGCGCAGGGTCAGCGGGCGAATGTAGATATTCTGGAGATCCGCTGCGCCTCCGCGCGCTTTGCCCAGAGTGAGCTTCACAAAAGTACTGTCCTGCACGCTGGTGCGCAATTCAGTGAGGAAAGTTTCGCGAAGATCGGGTCCCATGGGTGAAACCGAAAAATGCCGGAGCACGCGGCCCGCCGCAAGAAGGGAGTGACTGGAAAATCCAACGGAAATCAGGCAGTCGAGAGCTAAGAGTCGAGAGTCCAGAGCACGGCCGAACGGTGAACACCGCTATCGAACATAAAATCACGCAGGTCGAGTAGCCGTGTGGGAGCGCAGCGATAACGCGGTGCCATGCACACGCCGCGCCTGACCGCGCTTTCGCCGATGGCTCAAGCACGGCTACACCCCCCCCCGTCTCAGCTCGCGCGCAGCGAAATGCCTTCGCGAATCATCGCTTCGGCGATCTGGATCGAATTGAGTGCGGCGCCCTTCCAGAGGTTATCACCGCTGACCCAGAACGAGAGACCGTTGTCCAGCGCGGTATCGAGGCGGATGCGACCGACACCGCACTTCACCTGCCGACTGAAATCCAGCGGAGTGGGATAAATTTTATTGGCGATATCGTCCACGAGCGTGGCCCCGGCAAACGCCGCGATCGCCGCACGCGCGGCCGCGATATCCACCGGCATTTCAAACTCCGCATTCACCGCCACCGAGTGGGCGCGCACGACGGGCACACGCACGCAGGTCGCGGAAACTTTCAGCGCAGGCAGGCCCATGATCTTGCGACTCTCCTCGCGCATCTTGGATTCTTCGCCCGTGTAGCCATCCGCGCCAAAACTATCCACCTGCGGGATGAGATTGAAAGCGATTTGGTACGGATAAACTTTGTGGATCAGCGGTTGGCCTTTCGCGTAGGCTTGGACCTGCGCTTCGAGTTCGTCGATCGCATCGGCGCCCGTGCCGGAGACGGATTGGTAGGTCGCAAAAATCACGCGCTTCAAACCAAAAGCCTTATGCAAGGGATACAGCCCCATGAGCGCCACCGAAGTCGAGCAGTTCGGACTCGCGATGATGCCCTTGTGTTTGCGCGTCGCCTCGAGATTGATCTCGGGCAACACGAGCGGTACATCCGCGTACATGCGGTAGGCCGAACTCTTATCGAGCACCAAGCAACCGCGTTTGACCGCCTCGGGGGCCAAGGCCTTGGCGATGGCGCCCTCGGCCGCGAAGAGCGCAATATCCAAGCCTTCAAAAGCCTCAGGCGTGGCCTCTCGCACGGTCACTTTCTTCCCGCCGACATCCATGAGACGCCCCACGGACCGGGCCGAGGCGAGCAGCCGCAGCTCCGCCAAGGGGAAATTACGCGACCCCAACAGGCTGATCAGTTCTTGACCGACCGCTCCGGTGGCTCCGACGATACCAACTCGATAAGTTTTATTGCTCACGTGAAAGAATATTTGAAACAGGTGAATGAAAAGTGTCTCGCGCTCGGACTCAAGCCGACATCGCGTACTATTGTCGTATCCATTGCCCGTCAGTTGCTTGGATTTTATCAAAACGGCGCTCTCTGCAAGACCTACGTCATATCCACGTCGCTGCGACCGCCTTCGAACGTGAAAGATTCCCTCGGCACGCCCCGTGGCCTGCACGAAATCGCCGAGAAGATCGGTGCCGACGCCCCGCCTGGGATCGTGTTCAAGGCCCGCGTCAGCTTGGGCAAACATTTCAACGAGCTCGAGGAAGAGCTGCAGGCGAAAAATCTGATCACGACGCGCATTCTCTGGCTGAGCGGACTCGAACCCGGCGTGAATGCCGGTGGCTTAGTCGATACCCACTCCCGGTATATTTATATCCACGGCACGAATCACGAAGACCGGCTCGGCCGACCCTCGACTTCCGGTTGTGTGCAAATGAACAACCTCGAAATCATCGAGCTCTTCGATCTCGTGCGCACGCACGATCAGGTGTGGATCGAGGACTGAGGACATCACTCAACGCAGCATGGAATTGCGGCAGGGCGAAGCGTCCCGCTGAGCCGCGCGCGATTAACGGCCCACCCGGAGGGTTCGCCCTACCCCAAAACAAACCCCAAGACAAAGGAACCGAACAAAATCTTTGACGATTCTGTACGGCCTCACCGCAGCGCCCAGAGCCACGCGCCGAAATGCAACGTCGCACACGCTGCCAGCGCCGCGACGAAATCATCCACGACAATCCCCCAACCGCCCGGCCAGGATTGCAGCCGGCGAATTCCGAGCGGTTTCAAAATATCGTAGAAGCGAAATAAGCCGAAGCCCGCCAGCGCCACCACCCACTCTGGCAAATGCGCGGTGAATCCGCTGTGCCAGAAAAGAAACACCAGCGGCATCACGACAAACTCATCGAGAATCACTTCGCCCGGATCTTTACGGCCCATCCGCTTGGCGGCCTCACCGGTGAACGCCACGGCGACATAGCTGGCGATGAGCGTGTAGACGAGCGTTTCGGCCCAGCTGAGTCGGCGAAAAAGCAGCAACGTGTAAAGCAACCCCGCGAGCGAACCCCATGTGCCCGGTGCTGGTAAACATTGCCCCAGCGGTCCGAGCGTCGCCACCCTGATCACAAATTTCGCCGGCAGCCGGCGCAGCCAAGTAGGTTCCGCGAGTGTCATGTTCACTCCAGCACGACGTGGCCGTGCTTCCGAAAATAGGAAATGCCCGAGGTAATCGTCAGCACTGAGGCCAGAACATAAAGGCCGACGCCGCCATAGTGAATGAACGAGACGAACCGGGGATCGCCCAAGAACGAGACATCGCTGTAATCCTTGGCGAACATCCGCGCCCCGAGGAGCCAGCCGATGGAGTTGAGCTGGACGAAGGTTTTTATTTTTCCACCTGTGTCGGCTTCGACAATTTGTCCCTTGGTCGCGGCGGCCATCCGCATGCCGGACACCAAAAATTCCCGGCCCAAAATACAAAGCAGCAGCGCCATGGCGTACGATTCGAAACCCATGAAATAATCACCCACCACCAGCGCGATCATCAGGCCGACCACCATCACCTTGTCGATCACGGCATCCATGAATCGGCCGAACGACGACACCTCGCCTCGCGCCCGGGCGATCATGCCATCAAACCAATCGGTCAACGCCGCCGCGATAAAGAGCCAGAAAGCAATCGTGGGTGCCCAAGAAGTGCCGCGATCCATCAGCCAGACGATGGCAAACATCGCAGGCACGCGGGAGACGGTCAGCCAGTTGGCCAGAGTAAAACGCATGAAAGGAAGTCGAGTCGCGTGGCCCTCACTTGGCAATATCCGAGATGGTGAAACGCAAAATTTCCTCGCCATCGAGGCGGCGCTGACAAGTAGCCCGCACGTGAGCCATCGGCGAAAATGCGGTCAGTGGTGACGAGGCGCCCACCGCGTTGTCGCTGAGCTCCAACACGGCTACTCAGCCGGCCGAGGCTCCAACTCGTCGATAAGTAGTGCGCTGGTTGCACCACGGTCACGTTGCGAGACAAGCTCGCAACCTACCCAGTCTTGTAGCACCTGCGTCATCGACGAAAATGCGGTCATGGGTGACGATGCTCCCACCGCGTTGTCGCTTCGCTCCAACACGGCTACTCCAACTTCCCGGTAGCCGCATTTGAGCGCAGCGAAAATGCGGTTCCTCAGAGGCCGTGTGGTCGCTGGGCTCCCACCCGGCTACTCGCCCGGAAAACTTCCTCGCCATCGGGGCACCCCTGCCCTTTTCTCCGCCCATCAGTTACCCCTATGAGACTTTGCCTTTACCCCGGCTCGTTTGATCCCATCACCAACGGGCACCTCGATGTCCTCCAGCGCGCCGCCAAGTTGTTTGACCGCGTCACGGTCGCCGTGGCGATCAGCACCACGAAGAATTCCCTCTTCAGCACGGAGCACCGCGTCGAATTGATCCGCGCCAATCTCACTGATCTGCCCAACGTCGATGTCGTGAGCTTCGATGGGTTGCTCGTGGAATTCGCCCGCCAGCAAAAAGCCCAGGCCATCATCCGCGGACTGCGCGCGCTCTCCGATTTCGAGTTTGAATTCAACATGGCTCTGATGAACCGCCATCTGGAACCCGAGGTGGAAACCATTTTCGTCATGCCGAAGGAAGCCTACAGCTACACCAGTTCCTCGCTGGTGAAACAGATCGCCAAACTCGGCGGCGATATCGCGCACTTCGTCCCCGCGAATGTGGCTGTAGCGCTCAAAGAAGTGCTCGCGAAACGCTGAGCTTGATCGCGTCAGCAGGTGGGCGTTGGTTTCCACTCCGACGCGCTGTTTTGTAGCCGCACTTGAGCAGCAGCGAAAGTGCGGTCGCCGCCGCGGCGGCGCTGCCACCACGTTGTCGTTTCACTCCCACGCCGCGACCAGACCCACGCGGCGACCAGCTCACTTCGCCGCCACCGGAGTCAGCATCTCGACGGAGTAAATGCGAATCGCGGCGTTCACCTGTCCCGGGTTCGCCCGATCCATCGAGATCGAGCATTTATCAATACCGAGATAGGGGGCCTTCTGACTCAGCTCTAAATAAAACTTAATGAGTGACGGCATGCCGACTTTCCGAATCGTCACTTGGAGACTATGCATAGCGAAGTTTTCCGAGCGCTCGGTTCTCGTCTCGCCGATCGTCACCTCCATGCCCTGCGTCAAACGGTTTACTTCGGTGAAAGCTTGCGTGGCATTGAAGGTCTTGGCGGGATTTAATTGGGCGGTGACTTTTAAAGTCCGCTGTTCGACCTGCGTTTTATTTTTCAGCCAGTTCTGTTGTTCATCGATATCCGCACTCGTGATCTTCCACTCCTGCTTCAGCAACTGGGTCCGTCCGAGTAATGAGGTCCCCCACCACAGCGCGCCAATGAGAATGAAAGCGGCCATCAGCACGCGCTCGCGCATCGTTTTACTGTTAAAGAAATTTTTCATTTGCTGTCCCCCTCGTGGGCAAAATCCGGCTTAAAGGTCACCTTAAGATCAAACGAAGTGATCCCCGAGGGTTGCAGCCTTTGATTACTCACCACCACTTTTTCCACTCCGGGAGCTTTGTTCAGCGCCGGCTCGAAGTCGCGCATATCGGCAGTGTTGCTGACCTCGATACTCACCTCGATCTGCGTCGGACTATTCGTCGTGGTCTGCTTAAAAAGCATCGAGGCCGGTCGGCTCTTGTTAATCAGCGCAATCATTTCAAAGGGTTTCAAGCGCTGCCCCGCCATCTGCTCCATCCGGGCCGCCAAAGTATTCGCCTGCTCGATATTCTGGACGGCGGGAGCGTTAGCTTTCACTTTCTGCTGGGTACGGTCCAAGACAACGCCGGCGAGCTGCAGACCCACTTCCACTACGGCACATAAAAGCAGCGCGGCGGCGGCTCCCGCAAAACTACGCCAGAGCCAATTTTCGCGCTGCTGGACCTGCGCGAGGGCGACCAATTCAGCCTTGTCCCGCACATCCATGCTGCGGGCCATCGCCACGGGCAGCAGCGTCGCCATGGTTTGGCCGGGTTTGTCGAGTTTCAGGCTGAGTCCTTCTTTGCCCCAACGCTCGATGACAAAATTTCCGCTCAGCCGACGCGGCGAATCTGTCGGCCCACCGAAACGTTTCGCCGCCTCCTCCAGCAATTCGCCCGCCGCGAGCTCGGCCGGGACGCCTGCTGTTTTGCGAAAAAGCAGGCCCGCCGGTAATTCGCTGCCATCCCACGCGATCAGTTGGAGCCCATCGTCATGCTCGTAAAGCCACGTGCCGGCCGCTGGCGTCGTCGCCGGGGCCAGCCAAAGGGCAAACTCCGGCAAAATCAAATCAGCGGTGCTCCAACTGGAAATTTCCTCGGCAGTGAAATTTTTCCGATAAGCCGCAAAGATCAAAGCCTGCTTGCCATCACGTGAGGCGCAAAATCCATGGAAAATCTGCGCCGGGGCAAACGGACCAAAGGTGTCCAGCGCCAGTTCGACTTGCACGGCTGCATCCTGCCCAGGGGTCAGGGCGATGCGACGAACGAAGAATTTATCGCCGGGTAGTAGCACCACCGATGACATGCGTCGAGGGGAGGGAGCGGCGGGAGGTTGAGGGGCCGGGGATGTCATCCTGTTTTTAGGTGCCGTTGTTCTCCCGAAGTTCCAAGATCTGAAAGGGGGAGTCCACTTTATTGCGCGTCGTGCCTCTTTTAGCCGGAATTTGCACGACGGAACCCGCCGGAAGTTCCCCGTTAAGTCCGAGACCAGCCGGTGGCGGCGGGACGGCCGCAGGCGTGGAGCCGGCCGGACTGACCCAGACATCGAGCCGGTATTCGCGCGAGCCTTTCTTCACGGTAATCAGCAGATGGAGGCAAATCGCATCCGCGCCCAAACCAGCCGGCGGTGGATTATCTTTGCCCAACACCCCGGACATTTCGCCGGGCGCGCGATAGAAGGAATTATTCGCGCGATTGGTTTCCCGGGCCTGCACCAGTGAATCGATATGCGCCACATCCAGTCCCAGCGCCAGCAGGCCTTCGGGCCGGGCTGAATTCACGTTGCTCGCGGTGAATTGATAAAGCGAAGCGCCTGCGATGAAACGGTGGCCCAGCTCGTTCCAATGACCATCTTCATCAAAAAAGATTTCCCGACTGGCAGGGATCGCGCGCAACTCCTCGAAGGAGCGCAAGGAGCGTTGCGGTGCCATGTACGGCAGAGCCGATCCGGCGAAATTTTCCGCGTCGAAACCGCTTTTCTCCGGAATGTGATTCGCGTTGGTCCAAACCAGCAGTGCATCCACCAGATCGTCCAGTGAAGTAGGTGGACAACCAATGGCATCCATGTAGCCGCGTAATACGGTCTCGTCCGCTACCGGCAACGAGAGTTTACCCGTCTCATCCTCCACGGTCACTTCTGCACTATAACCGGCGGATGGCTGGTAGTTCATCAGGTCGAGTGGCTGAGCCCAGCCTTGCTCGGCCGCGTGCAGACCGTTGTCCACCGCCGCATAATCGGCGAGCACCGCCAAGCTCGCCTCGAGAGCGGAATACGCTTCCTGCCGCATAGCCGTCTTGCTTGAGGCTTTGCTTTCCGCCGCCAACTCCACCGCCGCGCGGTCCATCAACCGCGTGAGCAAAAACGAGGTCAGCAAAATCACCCCCAGCACAAAGATAACCACGGAGCCGCATTGCGCGTGCTTGATTCCCTTGAGCGGACTGGAGCCGCGCCGCCCTCGGCGCGGAGTCGACCGCAGCACGCGGCGAGGGTGCCGCGTCTCCAGTAATGGCCCATCCAACCCAAACTCCGAGCAGTGTTCCTCCGCAGAGGAACCGCCGGCCGAAACAAAATGGGGCATGCGAGTTTTCATCAGAAAGCGACGCCCCCGCTCCCGATGGGCAAGGTGAGTTCACGCTGTTCTTCGAATTGGTCCTGTTTGAAAGCGATGATCAAGCGATCAGGCAACACCCACTCGCCCGACCGACCGCGGCGCAGGGTATCTTCTTTGCGCCAGCTATCACCATTCTCCTCGTGATACGCGTAGGACAGTTTGGTCACGAGCGGTGAAATCAACACCGCCCGGGGCGGATCATTCTTATCATGTTTTTCGAGACGCGAGCGCCAGTAGAGCATGAGCCCTTGGTTGGTTTCCAGCCCCAGACTGCACTCCACTTCCGGCAAAGCTTCCTCGGGCCAACGCATCAACCGGTCACCATCCAGCATATCAAACCCGAGCAAATTCGCCGTGCCGCCGGTCCCCTGGCGAACCTCTCTCACCGTGAAGGGCTCGGCTGCCGTCACTCCGCCATGCGGCCAGGCTGCGCGCCGCAACAACGACTCCACGTGACGTGTCACCGCATTCACATGCTGGCTGAACAAACGTTTCTCCCCGCCCTGCCCCCATATTTCTCCCATGGAAAAAACAAAGGAAAACAGCGCCGTGACCAACATCGAGAGGATCGCCATCGCCAGCAGCAATTCGACGAGCGTGAAGCCGCGCGAAGTGCGGCGAGTGGCAGAAGGGTGGAACCCGGCCTCCCTTGGGGCCTGAGCCTGTCGAATGGCCGGAAGGGTTGGCTTGAAGCGCAGAGGAGAAAACGCGTCCAGCCTGTCCTTGGTGCCGGCGCTAGGGCCCGCACTTGTCGCCGTGCCGCTCCACCCTCGCCTATCGTCACGCCCACAAGGGCCGGCCCTAGGCCCAAAAAACCGAGGCAATTTCGAAGACCGAGAGATACGTGTCGCCTTCATTTGGAGCGCTGCTTCAGCAGCCGTTGCCGCGTGATGTCGCGTAGTTTTTCCCGCTCAGCGGGATCAGACCACGTCGGCCGCAACAGCTGGACCATCTGGCTGCGTTGCCAAGCCTCCGGGCCGGTCGTCTGCGCGGTTTCCCCCCTCAAATTCACCCGAAACAAATCCGCCACATCCGTCGGCTCGATCTTCGCTGTCCAAACCAACTGCTGGCCGTTGGTCAGTGCCAAGCGCCCGCCCGCCTCGACTTTTTTGCGGTCGGGTTCCAACAGCACGCTCAAGCGCAACCAATTCCAATCTTCTTCCGCTTGCTGCCGCCCGCCCATCGCACTGTAGCTGCTGATAATATTGAGATACGCCGCCGACAGCACGACCGCCGCCAACGCAAAAATCGCCAGACTGATGAGCACCTCAACCAAGGTGAAGGCTCGGCGTAACTTGGATCGGCGGGTCATCATCGCATCACGGGGTTTTCCGGGTGATCGCCGCACAAGTCCACTGGTCGATTTCCAATTGGGACGGGTGCCCCTCGTTATCGACCAGCTGCACCTTGAAGTTTTCCACCGTACCGTCGGCAAAGAAATGCACCGCCAGCATTCCGCCTCGCTCGATCAACTGACCGCCAATGAGCACGGTCTCGCGTTGATCGACCGGCAGAAATTCCACACTTTTACCCGGCCAGGCGACACTCGCAGCGGTCTCCCCGGTCCCCCAGTGCAATAAATTTTTTTTCTCATCATAACGCATTTTCACCGTCCGATCTCCTTCCACCGCCTGCAAACGGGCCGCTTGGACGGATTCCCAAAAAACATCCTTCATGGTCTTTTCCTGGGCACGGAAAAAATCAGAGACCCCGGCAATGAACAGCGAAACCAGCAGAGTCATCAAGGCCAAGACCAGCAGGATTTCGATCAGAGTAAATCCTCGTCGATAGTTACGGTGCGCCGCAGGGATATTCTGACGATGCCACATTGCGACCAGAGGGGTCACCAATTGCCAATGTCGTCCTCGGTCCCTTCGGTTTTATCCGGTCCTTTGGAAAACAAATCATATTTCATTTTGTTCTTCGACCCCGGGAAACGATATTGGAAGGGTTCGTGCCACGGATCCAATTGCACTTTGCCACCCTCATCATCCATGTACGGACCGCGCCAACTACCAGCTGCATTTCCGGGCACCACCAACAGTGAATTCAATCCTTCAGCCGTGCTCGGATAACTGCCCATATCCATTTTGTAGCGTTCGAGCGGCAGCTTCATCGATGAGCGCACGGCAATTCCGGCAATCTTGATCTGGGCGGCGTCTTGCGCGCCTCCAAGACCCTTAAATAGTACACCCGCCAGCAAACCGATAATAGTCACGACGATTAGAATCTCGATCAGAGTAAAAGCGCGGACGGATGTTTTCACGGTCATGTTCATTGTCTCGATGGGGTATTAGGAGTGGGACCGGTGGAGGCACCGGGCCTAGGAATAGGCATCGGACCGGTGCCCGTGCCGGGCGTGGGCATGGGCATCGGGCCACTGCTGCCCGACGCACCGGGAAGCCGCATTGGACCACTGTTACCGGTCGCGCCGGGTGTCGGGGTCGGCATATTCGGAGCCTGCTGGCGCAAGGCCCGACGGCGGCGAATCTCGTCGGCGATTTGCTGCATATGGTGCGCCTCGGGGCTTTTGCCCACGCCATTGGGAAGAAATTGTTGTCCAGACAGACCCGCCGCTCCGTACGGCATCACGGCTTGCACGGGCATTGGCGAATTCGGCACGATCCGTGGACCGCTTTTTAAAGTCAGGGACAGTGGTCGGCCATTTTGCTCCAGGGAAATCGTGTGCGCCTCCGCATCGTAGCTCTTGATCACCACATCACCATTGGCGTCATTCAAGCCGACCCAACGCGAGCGCTTCGTCGCCGTATCATAAATACTAAAAAGCGGCTGTCCCTTATCTTCCCAAATGCTGCGCAGTTCCAAGAGTTGATTACCTGCTTCGATCGGTTGACCGGACTTAGGGGCCGCGCCAAAGGGCGAATTACTTAGCAAGCTATCCAACTGGCTGGCCGCGATCCCCACCGCCGGACTCACCAAGGAGCCGATGGCTAGAAGCAGCAACACAGGAGAGCGTGGAGAGATGACGTTCACAGTCTGCATTAATTAGTAATGAGTTAACTTTTCGCAATGTCTAAGAATCGATAGCTTGGAAACCGATGTAAAATTCAGAAACAGCGCCGGCACGGGTCGGAGGGCACGGGTCTCCCACCCGTGAGTTTTGGAATCACGGGTCTGGCTGGAGACCCGTGCCACGAAGACAGACTTCAGACCTCTTGATCCCAAAATCAGCCTGATGAAACAGGATTCCGCTGGTAGGGCGTTATCAAGCGTAAGCGACACTCGGCAGCATCCCGCCGAGCCGCGGCTCACCCGGGAGGGTTCGCCCTACCTATTCAGTGCAACCTCGGTAGCGGCGCTTGCCCTCAAGCGCCACAGGCTCACTCGCGGCGCGCCTCGCACGAGTGGCGGTTGAGGGCAACCGCCCCTACCTGAAGTCCAAATTTTTCGGAACGCTGGTGTGGTTCGTGGGCCAAGCCTCCGAGAGAAAATCCAGGTTGCCCACTAACCACCCGAATTTTCCCGAAGGGAAACAAGCCCAGCCGACGGGATAACGCGGCGTGAAATCACGTCACGCTCCGCGCTCTCCGGCCATTCGACAGGCTCCGGCCGTCCTGAGCGCAGTCGAACGGACGCGTGCTCCGCATTAATTGTATTATATCCCGATTCGCGGCGGAGTTGAGTTCACCCTAAGTCCTCGGGATCAGGATGTCTGTGGTGAATGGCGCTAAGTTAAGGAGGTTGGTCGTCATGCTACCATGCGTGATCAGGCCAACTGTTTTGCATGAGGCATGTCGGGCCGGCCCTTGTGGCCGTGCCGGAGGGCGCATCGGAAACGGCTCGCCCACAAGGGGCGGCCCTGCGAAATTCCGCAGCAAATCATCGCAGACGAAACGTCAGGCAGTCGACGAACCTGCCGCTTAACTTAGCGCCATTCATGTCTGAGGTTGCGAGCTCGC
>Ga0105044_10004923_pt1 | contig 18397 bp, 14 predicted proteins | sample MAT01_FD_78092 | JGI IMG/M metagenome (GOLD analysis project Ga0105044, IMG submission 78092) | Freshwater microbial communities from Lake Fryxell liftoff mats and glacier meltwater in Antarctica - MAT-01 | ecosystem: Environmental > Aquatic > Freshwater > Ice > Liftoff microbial mat | place...
AAAAAATATGATTTCCATACTTATCATAGACGACCATCCTTTGGTGGGCAATGGTATTAGCACCATGCTAAAAGGAGAAGAATACCTGGAGATTGTAGGCATTTGTAAAACAGGAAATGAAGCGTTGACTTTTTTAATTGATGCTCAACCGAATATTATTTTACTGGATATCAGTTTGCCCGATATTGATGGACTTGAACTGTGCTCTATGATTCGAAAAAGTAATTCCTTTTCAAAAATTATCGGTTTAACGTCTACCAACGAAGCAGGTATCATAACACAATTTCTTTACAAAGGTGGCAATGGGTACCTGCTGAAAAATATGGAAAGAGCGGAACTGTTAACCGCTATCAATGAGGTAATGAGTGGTAAGGTATTTTTAAGTACAGCCGCCAATCAGAAAATATTGGAACAATATAACTCTGTAAACCATGCGCTAATAAATGCTTCGGTATTAACAAGGCGGGAGAAAGAAATATTACAGTTGTTGCATGAAGGGTTAAACGGACCGCAAATAGCTGAGCGGCTTTTCCTAAGCACTTTCACCATTGAAACACATCGTAAAAATTTAATGCAAAAACTGAATGTAAATTCTACCCAACAATTGCTAAAAACTGCCCGGGAAAAAAAGTTGGTGTAATGAGAATGAGTAGTTGGAAGGATGTTGAAATTCCAACACAAAAATTAAAGCATGCTAAGAATCGTGGCTGCTACCACAGCAGCGGTTTCGGTCCTCAATCTTGTTTCGCCTAATACAACCGGCTTAAAATTATTATTAAGTGCCAACGCTATTTCATCAACGGAGAAATCGCCTTCCGGGCCAATTAAAATAGTTGCAACCTTAAAAGGCTGGTAGGTTGTCAATTCATTTCTGGGCTTTTCATCTTCACAGTGAGCAATAAATTGTTGGCCTTCGAAGGGTTGTTGTACAAAGGTTGAAAATTTAATCGGTTCATGCATTTTGGGTAACCAACTTTGTTGTGATTGCAGCATAGCACTGATCAAAATGCTTTTCATTCTATCGTGCCGGAAGTGCTGTTTTTCTGTACGGCTGCATAGTAGTGGAATAATTTCGCTCACTCCAATTTCTGTTGCTTTTTCAAGGAGCCATTCAAAGCGGGTGCTGTTTTTTACCAGCGAAACAGCGATGGTTATTTTTTTTTCTCCCTTTGGTTGATTGGGACAAGACAGGATTTTTACCACACATTTTTTTCGATTGTCATCAATTATTTCAGCGATATATAAATTGCCTTTGCCATCTGTTAATTGCAATTGTTCGCCGATTTGCATGCGCAATACCTGGGCTACATGTTTGGATGTATCCACGTTTAAAATAAACTGTGTTGAATTGGTTTTAATATCTTCGGAGTAAAAAAAAGGTAGTGCCATAAATAAAAAAGGAGAATGAAAAATCAAATTTAATTATTCATTCTCCTTTAAAAAATTTTCATTTAATTAAAACGGTGCGTCGTCATCGAAATTGTTGTTGTTCATTTTGCTTTCTTTCTGGATGTACAATTTAGCACCGCCGCCATCATCACCTTTCACCGGCCTGAAGTTGCCAGAGCCACCACCACTGCCACCTGAAGAGCTGCCTCCAAAATCACTACCGCCCTCTTCATCTTCTACAAATTTTTGAATGTGGAGCAATGCTCTTAGCTTAACCGTATCCAAACTACCATTTCGGTGCTTGGCTATTTTTACATAGGTTTCGCCCTTATTGCTTTCGCCCATTTCGTTTGCGGTGATGTCATAGTATTCCGGGCGATAAAGGAACATTACCATATCGGCATCCTGCTCAATCGCACCTGATTCTCTCAAATCACTTAGTTGTGGAATTTTAGCGCCTTCTTTTCTTTTCTCTACCTCACGACTTAACTGCGAAAGTGCAATAATCGGCACTTTCAATTCTTTTGCCAATCCTTTTAAATCCCTGGATATTTTACTAATCTCCTGCTCCCTGTTTCCTCCTTTGTTATCACCACCGCCACTCATCAACTGCAGGTAATCGATAATGATCAGGCCAATGTCATGTTTGTTTTTTAAACGGCGGCACTTGGCCCGTAATTCAAAAATATTTAGCGCCGCTGTGTCATCAATATAAATCGGGGCGTTGCTCAGGCGCTCAATTCCACGCTTGTACAACTGTTTCATTTCATGCTCTTCTAACTTTCCACGGGTAATTTTTTCCAGCCATATTTCGCTCTCCGCACTTAAAATACGCTGTACCAATTGGCTGCTACTCATTTCCAAACTAAAGAATACAATCGGTGTTGGCTTGGTGGGGTGAAGGGCTGCACTTCTTGCCAGGTTTAACGCAAAAGCTGTTTTACCCACAGATGGTCTTGCAGCCAATACGATCATATCTGTTGGCTGCCAGCCATAGGTAATTTTATCCAAAGAAGGGAAACCACTTGGCACACCGGTGATGTCTTCATCCCGGTTACGCATATCTTCAATTCGCTGGATGGTTTTCACCAATACTGTATTGATGTCTTCAAATGCACTCCTTAGGTGATTATTGGTAATTTCAAAAAGTTTGCTTTCTGCATCATCCAGCAGGTCAAAAACATCGGTACTGTCTTCATAGGCATCCGCAATGATTTCACCGCTGATGCGAATCAATTCACGCTGGATAAATTTCTGCAACACAATCCTGGAGTGCGCCTCAATATTAGCAGATGATACAACCGCATTGGTTAGTTTGGAAACATAATAGGGGCCTCCAACCAATTCAAGGTCTTCTTTTAATTTAAGTTCTTCAACAACGGTTAACAAATCAATCGGTAAGCTTTTTTCGGCCAGCGATCGCATGGCTTTAAAGATCCGCTGGTTGGCTTCTCCGTAGAAACACTCTGGTTTTAAAATTTCAATGACGGTATCAAATGCGCTTTTTTCCAGCATGATGGCGCCTAATACCGCCTCTTCCAGTTCTTTGGCTTGTGGAGGTACTTTACCAAACATCATATTGTTCAAATCCAGCGTAGGTTTTCTTCTTGTTTTTCTGTCTTTATTTAGGTTAGTAAGCTCCATTTAAAAATTAAGTTATGCTTGTTAAGTAGGAATTTTTTTTGAAAAATAGCTGTTGAATGGTCATTTATAAGGTACGAATAAGCGGCTGGGTTAGCAATCACGCCTGCAATCAGAGAATACTTATAACCGTAAAAATTGTTGCAGGCGGCTAAGATAAATCCAAATCACTTACTGATTATCCACAAGATAGCATTGATGTCTTTTTATAATGATTGTCCACAGGTAATCCACCGGCGAAATTAGTTTATTAATAGCTTATGCACATGATTATTAACAGGCAACATTCAAATGGGGCGGCTTTAGCTGGTCATTTATTCACACTGAAAAATAGATATTTTTATTTTTCTGCACTTGTTAACTTTTTTATTTTAGTTGGTTTTATGGAATTGAATTATTAATTGAACTGGCATTAATTGTACTATTGAAAATGATGCTTTTTTTAAATGATTTTTTTTGCCGTATAAAAAATTATCTTTTTTTGACCGCTTTTACGCTTAGTTCTCAATAACTATCTTTGCCGAATTATATTTAATAATTCAACGATCAATCAATGACCATTAGTTATAACTGGCTTAGTGAATATTTACCCGAAAAGGTGGAGCCTGAGAAATTAAGTAAGATTTTAACCTCCATCGGTCTGGAAGTAGAAAGTCTGGAGAACTACGAAGACTTAAAGGGCGGCTTAATAGGATTGATAATTGGTGAAGTGCTGGAATGCGTAAAACATCCTGATGCAGATAAATTGAATATCACTACTGTTAGTATTGGCACCGGAGAAAATTTGCAAATTGTATGTGGTGCATCAAATGTGGCTGTAGGTCAAAAGGTAGTGGTGGCAACTGTTGGAGCTACTATTTACCCATTTAGTGGCGATCCGCTCACCATGAAAAAAGCTAAAATTCGTGGGGTAGAAAGCTTTGGGATGATTTGCGCTTCGGATGAAATTGGTTTAAACAATGATCACGCCGGCATATTGGTATTGCCTGCTGATACAAGGGTAGGAATTGCAGCCGCTGAATATTTTAAGCCATACCATGATTTCGTTTTTGAAATAGGTCTTACTCCCAACCGAATGGACGCCATGAGTCATATTGGTGTTGCAAAAGATGTTTGCGCCTGGCTTTCGCACCATAACAAAAAGGAAACTCATATTAAATCTCCTTTCAAAAATAATTTTAAAACGGACCACCACGGTTTGCAAATGGAGGTGGGGATCGAAAACAGGGAAGCTTGTCATCGATACGCAGGTGTAAGTCTGCAAGGTGTAACCATTGCGGAAAGTCCTATTTGGTTGCAGCAAAAATTGAAAAGCATTGGTCTCAGGCCAATCAATAATATCGTGGACATCACCAATTTTATTTTGCATGAAACAGGGCAGCCACTTCATGCATTTGATGCAGATATGATAACCGGTAAAATAATTATTGTGAAGAATTTGCCAGAGGGTACTGCTTTTACAACGCTGGATGAAAAGGAAAGAAAATTATCCTCAGATGATTTAATGATTTGCAACGAAGATTCGCCTATGTGCATTGGTGGTGTTTATGGCGGATTGCATAGTGGTGTAACAAAGGAAACAAAAAATATATTTTTAGAAAGCGCATGGTTTAATCCCCAAACCATTCGTAAAACTTCGTTGCGGCATGGGTTGCGTACCGATGCGGCTACCCGTTTTGAAAAGGGTGTTGATATTAGTAATACCGTAAATGTTTTAAAAAGAGCAGCGGTGATGATTAAGGAGATTGCCGGTGGTGAAATTGCTTCAGATATTACAGATGTTTACCCAAGTCCAAAAGTAAAAAATGAGGTAGCACTTAAATTTCATTATTTAAAAAAGCTAAGTGGTAAAAATTATCATGGCGATACTATCAAGAATATATTAACTGGTCTTGGATTTGAAATTATCAAAGAAGGCATGGATGATTTGAGGGTAGCGGTACCTTTTAGTAAACCGGATATTACCATTCCGGCAGATATCGTTGAAGAAATTATGCGGATTGATGGGCTGGATAACGTGGAAATACCTTCCGCAATCAGCATATCGCCGGCTGTAGAAACGCTGGCCCAGGCTGCAGCTTACAAAGAAAAGATAGCCTCCTGTCTTGCCGGAACTGGGTTTAATGAAATATTTACCAATAGTATTACCAATGCGGCTTATTATAGCGAAGCCGTATTGCAAACAACGGTAAAAATGATCAACAGTCTCAGTGCCGATTTGAATGTGATGCGACCGGCTATGATGGAAACCGGGTTAGAAACCGTCTCCTACAATTGCAACCGAAAAAACAATGATTTGCAATTATTCGAATTTGGGAAAACCTACCAGACATCCGCTGTTGGCGATTACCAGGAGCAACAACATGTTAGCATTTACATTACCGGGAAAAAGCACCTGGACGGCTGGAAGGAAAAATCAGCTAAGGCTGATTTTTATTATGCTAAAGGTATATTTGAAAAGATAATTGCCTTATTGGGTTTAAAGATCAGCGCATACACTCAGGTGGCGGATCAGCAATTGGACGGTTGTGTAACGGCCATCATTCAGAATGAAATTGTTGCCAGTATTGGAAATGTAAATAAGAAAGTATTGGATCGGTTTGAGATAAAACAGCCGGTTTTTTATATAGATATCAATTGGGATAAAGTACTTCAACTGAATGGGGCAATAAAAATTCAGTACAACGAAATTCCAAAGTTTCCTGCGGCTATAAGAGATCTTGCAATAGTAGTGGAGAAAAATTTGCATTATCAGGAAGTGGAGAAATTGACTTATGGCTTGAAAGTGAATAGGCTGCAAGCTGTTAATTTATTCGATGTGTTTGAAAGTGAAAAATTAGGTGCCGGTAAAAAATCAATGGCAGTAAGTTTTACTTTTTTGGATGAAGAAAAAACAATGACTGATAAAGATATTGACTCCATGATGGCAAAAATCATTTCGGTATATGAAAAGGAATTAAATGCTGAAATCAGAAAATAATTTTCCAGTTTGAAAATGTTTTCTGGTATCGGGGATTGAAGCAATGCTTAGTGAATTACTGTATTGAATGATATTGTACAATATAAAAAGGTAAATTGATTTTTTCAGACTGGGTAATAGTCAAATTAAATGAGTGTTTTAGTTGAAAATATTAAAAGAATCAATGGTAAGCTTCAGCAATTGCTGAAGCAGTTCCAGCTATTACAAAAAGAAAATGAACAATTGAAAGTCATAATTCAGGATTTGAAAACTATTCAGGAAAATGATTTACTTCGTATCAGCCAGTTGGAGCAACAAGTTGGGATTTTAAAATCTGCTGCCGGTAAAATGAATGAAACAGATCGAAAAATGTATGAAAAACAGATCAACCAATATATCCGGGAAATAGATAAATGCATCGGATTGCTAAGTGAATAAATTTATGAGTGAGCTGATTCCCATTAATATTGTAATAGCCGATAGAACTTATCGCATTAAAACGCTTCCCCGTGATGAGGAAGTAATAAGGCGTACATTGAAGACCATCAACGACAAGATCATTGAGTTTAAAACCCAGTTTTCCGGGAAGGATATGCAGGATTATATTGCCATGGTGATGATATGGTATGCCACTCAAACAAGCGCTGATACCAACCCATCTTTGGAAAAGGAAATGGTAGATGCCTTATTAAAAATTGAAGAGCAGATGGATAAAGCATTGTAAATTACTCTTATACCAACTCAAATCCGCTCATTTCTCTACAAAAAATCATTACCTTCGCCCACCCTTCCTATTGCCAATAAATTTTGCATGCGGAGAGAATTTATCAGATTGTGAACCGATTTAAAACAAATAAAATCAATGGAACCAAACATACTTTCCATCATCATAGGAGCTATAGCCCTGATTATTGGAATTTTACTGGGTAAATTTATTTTTGCCAAAAACACTCAAAAACAAATACAAGACGCTGAACAACAAGCTCAAAAGATTATTGTGGATGGCCAGCTTCAGGCAGAGAATCTTAAGAAAGAGAAATTGCTGGAAGCCAAGGAAAAGTTTGTACAACTAAAGTCGGATCATGACAGGGAAGTGTTGCAACGCTCACAGAAAGCGAACGAAGTTGAAAATAAAATTAAGCAAAAGGAGCAGTCTATTAATCAAAAAGAACAAAATCTTGACAAGCAAATCAAAGAGAATGAATCTTTTAAAGAAACGCTCAATCGCCAGATTGAAGTGGTAAACCAAAAGCGTACGGAGCTGGAAAAGCACCAGGAAGAACATATACGCAGACTGGAAAAAGTAGCCGGCTTATCAGCAGAGGATGCCAAAGCCCAGTTGATTGAAGGTCTTAAACAGGAAGCTCAAACCAAGGCCCTGGTTTTACAACAGGAAATAATTGAAGAAGCAAAACTAAAGGCCAATAAAGAAGCTCGCAAGATTGTTATTCAAACCATACAGCGCACTGCTGCTGAACAAGCGATCGAAAATTCAATCACCGTTTTTAACCTGGAAAGTGATGAAATTAAGGGTTCTATCATTGGAAGGGAAGGTAGAAATATCAGGGCGATAGAAGCCGCTACCGGTGTAGATCTGATTGTAGATGATACACCTGAGGCAATTGTGCTTTCATCATTTGATCCATTGCGCAGGGAAATTGCCCGTTTATCATTGCAGCGTTTGGTAGCCGATGGCCGTATTCATCCTGCTCGTATTGAAGAGGTGGTTGAAAAAACAAAACGCCAGTTGGATGACCAGGTAATGGAAATTGGGGAACGTACTGCAATGGAATTGGGCGTACATGGTTTGCATAAAGAATTGATTAGAATGGTTGGTCGTATGCGTTTCCGTTCTTCTTATGGGCAAAATTTATTGATGCATAGCAGGGAAACGGCCAATCTTTGTTCGATTATGGCAGCAGAGTTGGGCATGAATCCCAAGCTGGCCAAACGTGCCGGATTGCTGCATGATATTGGAAAAGTACCCGATGAAGAAACTGAATTAAGCCATGCATTGCTGGGCGCAAAACTGGCGGAAAAATATGGTGAAAATCCTGCCGTGGTAAATGCCATTGGAGCCCATCATGATGAAATGGAAATGCAATATGTTATTTCACCGATCATCCAGGCATGTGATGCTATCAGCGGAGCAAGACCGGGCGCAAGGCGTGAAATCATGCAACAGTACATCCAGCGCATTAAAGATCTGGAGAATCTTGCACAGGCCTACCAGGGAGTTGAAAAAGCTTACGCTATACAGGCAGGTCGTGAGTTGAGGGTAATTGTTGAAGCAGACAAAGTAAGTGATTCAGATAGCGATAGGTTGAGTTTTGAAATAGCACAGAAGATACAGACTGAAATGACTTTCCCGGGACAAATAAAAGTTACGGTGATCAGGGAAAAGAGAGCAGTGAATATTGCACGATAATATTTTAATAATAAAAGCTACCTCCTAAAAAGGTAGTTTTTTTTATATTGTTTCCCGCTGACGTTTCAGTATGAACAATTGCGCCGATGGGTTATCCCAATTTTAAGGGACTTCTTTTATTATTTTTGCTATGTTGTTTTTTTACAGTGTATAGACAGATGATTTTAATAAAATGAAAAAATATCCATCTTACATTTTACAATTATCAATTAAACCCTTACCTTCGCAGTCCGAAAAAAAATAAGAATATGAACGCAGTAGATTTTGTACTCGAGCAGTTAACAGCAACACCGGCACTTCCAAAGTTTAAAGCAGGTGATAATATCACTGTCAATTATAAAATTGTTGAGGGAACCAAAGAGCGTATCCAAAGTTTCAAGGGCGATGTTATCAAACGCCAGGGAACAGGAGCCACCTCAACTTTTACAGTACGTAAAATGAGTGATGGTGTAGGCGTAGAACGTTTATTCCCTTTTTATTCACCAAATATTGAGAGTATCGTTCTGAACAAAGTGGGTAAAGTACGTCGTGCTAAATTATTCTACCTTAGGGAAAGAAGTGGTAAAAGCGCTCGTATCCAGGAAAAGAGAATGGCTGTTGCACTTAAAAAATAATCAACTACACAAAATATTTTTGAAGCGAAATCCAATAGATTTCGCTTTTTTTCGTTTAGGTGCGACAATTTATACCGGATTGGAATGATTATTGAAACAGGGTGGTCGTACAAAGATTTTTGAAACCGTTCAACAATCACCTCAATTTAATTTTTAACCACTAAACCACAACCCCAATGAAAAAATTAATGCTCCCCGTAGCGATCATTTTAGCTGCAACTCTCTTAATCTCATGCTCCAGAGGCATTACCATGAATGAAGCTGCAAATGGCAAAGCAAAATGTGGCCGCCATCTCAGGTAATTATTTATTTAAAGATCATTTCACGGGTTCTCACATTAACATGTAAACAACAGAAGTTTTAATCAAAAGGGTTCAAAGAGTCATTATTTAATTTATCTTTGTTTTTCAATTTTAATTATTATGATAGTTTCAAACATGTTAGCCTCCGTATTATTATTTGGAATGCCGGGTGGTTCCGAATGGATATTTATTATCCTTGCAATTGTTTTATTGTTTGGCGGTAAGAAAATCCCCGAATTAATGAAGGGTATTGGTAAAGGCATGCGTGAATTTAAAGATGCAAAAGAAAATGTGAAAAGTGAAATTGAAGAAGGCATGAAGGAAAAAGACAAAGATCAGGAATTAAGGGAATTAAGACAGCAACTGAACCAAGTAAAACAGGCTCAGGAATTGCCTAAATAATTTTTTACAACCAAGTAGTTAAGGCTGAAATAAATGACAAGTACTTGTCACTTATTTCAGCCAATTTTATAAATACCAATCCATAAAATTTGAATTTGTTTATAAATATACAGGCTTACCAGAAGCAGTTGTTATCCGGAGCTACCGATTGTGTTACAACAGTCAGCAATTATCTGGAAAAAATTGATCAATACAAGCATCTAAATGCATTTACCGAAGTATTTGCTGAAGAAGCTTTAGCGAGAGCTTCAACGTTGGATGCCAGCCAAAAAAAAGGAGATAAATTAGGTAAGTTACATGGCGTGGTGGTAGGCATAAAAGATGTTTTATGCTACAAGGATCATAAAGTAACCGCAGCTTCAAAAATACTGGATGGCTTTGTTTCGGTTTACAATGCAACCGCAGTTCAACGTTTGCTGGATGAAGGAGCGATTATAATTGGCGTTTGTAATTGTGATGAATTTGCAATGGGGAGTACCAATGAAAATTCATTTTATGGTAATGTATTAAATGGGCTGGACGAAACAAAGGCCCCCGGCGGATCATCCGGCGGAAGTGCAGTAGCGGTGCAGGCTGGCATGTGTATGGTAAGTTTGGGGAGTGACACTGGTGGATCAGTAAGACAACCGGCAGACTTTTGCGGTATTGTTGGATTGAAGCCAACCTATGGCAGCATATCACGGTATGGTTTAATTGCCTACGCATCTTCATTTGACCAGATAGGAATTTTTAGCAACAATATTGAAGATGTAGCAATAACGCTTGAGGTTATTTCAGGACCTGATGAATTTGATAGTACTGTTTCATCCGTTGGTACTAAAGCCGTAGGGCAGAACTTTCAGAGTGGATTACCGGTTGATGAAAATAAAAAATATAAAATTGCTTATTTCAAAGAAGCGTTGTTTCACCCATCTCTGGACGCAGAGATAAAAGAAAATATATTATTGCTTATTGGTAAATTAAATGCCGCAGGCCATTTGGTGGAGGCAGTTGATTTTGATCTGCTGGACTATATTGTTCCGGCGTATTATGTTTTAACAACTGCGGAAGCAAGTAGTAACCTAAGCCGGTTTGATGGGGTGCGTTATGGTCATCGAACAAGTGAGCCGGTTGAGGATCTGTCAGCATTTTATAAACGCAACCGAAGTGAGGGATTTGGCAAAGAGGTAAAGCGCAGAATTTTATTGGGCACCTTTGTGTTAAGCGCCGGATACTACGATGCTTATTTTAGTAAAGCACAGCAAGTAAGGCGGATGTTGGTGGATAAAACAACAAGCATATTTAAGGAATATGATGCGATTGTATTGCCAACAGCACCAACCACGGCAGTTTCAATAGGAGAAAACCAGGATGATCCAATTGCTGTTTACCTGGCTGATATCTATACTGTCTTTGCCAATCTAACCGGGCTACCGGGTATATCGATTCCTTTGTTTAAACATAGCAATCGGATGCCTTTTGGCCTACAGGTACTGGCGAATAAAACGGACGAGTCAACTTTATTACAACTATCAAATCTTTTGATGCATCGGTTCAAAGCTGTTTAGCATCAAAGTAATATGAAAAAGCTTTTAGTCATATCGATTTTATTTTTTCAAATGCTGCAAGTTTCGGCTGGCGAATCATTCCTTTCTGTTAGTAAAGGGTTGCAACTACAAAATATAAAAGACACCATTTCTGATAAGGATACTGCCAAAGAAAATGAACTAATAGATGAGGTAGTAAAGTCGAGGACCATTCCAAAAAAGGAAAAGGTTCAATATTTCAACCAGGTTACAAAATATGGATTTAAGAATCTGTTTAGCAACTACAGTTATAACTCCACGCTGCCTTACAACACCCAGATTAATCCAAACGCTGAAATTTTTGTACAGGATTATATAAAAGTACATGGCCGTTATTTGCAAAATATGAAAGGCTGGGGACAACCGTATTTTAACCTGATTGAAAGTGTCCTTCAACAGTATGGGTTACCACGGGAATTGAAATACATTGCAGTAATTGAATCTAACCTGAGTATAGGTGCTACCAGTGTTGTTGGTGCAGGTGGGCCATGGCAGTTTATGCCTTATACTGCAAGAGATTATGGATTGGTTGTAAATGGCTATCAGGATGACCGCAGAGATTATTATAAAAGTACACACGCTGCGGCCAGGTATCTGCTGTCGCTTTACAGGCAAATGCACGATTGGTTGTTGGTAATGGCAGCCTACAATGGAGGACCGGGAAGAGTGTACAGCGCCATGAAAAGAAGTGGTAGCAAAGATTTCTGGGATATTCAATATTATTTGCCGGCTGAATCGAGGACCTATGTAAAGCGGTTTATTGCTACACATTATATTATGGAAGGTTCGGGTGGAGTAACTACCACCGGGGGGGCAACATCTGGAATAGCTGACTTGTCTTCAATCGATATTAACAGGACAAATTATTCTGGCAATACTGCTAAGCAAAATCCATACAATACCAAATCTGCATTATCAGCCGAACAGTTAGTAGATGTTGAAATGCTTTCTATTTCAGGTAAATACAATTCACTAATCATTGCTAAAAATCTGGCAATTGACATTGCTCTTTTCAACCATTACAACCCAAATTTTGATGCCACCATGTCATCTACAGGCAATTATGATCTTCGGTTGCCTCCAGACAAAATGCAATTGTTTGTTGTAAACAAATATCCAATACTGAATGAATCGATCCAGGCACTGCTGAATGGTGCAGTTGTGCCACCCAATAAAATTGTTTATCCCAAAACAAGCCCAAAGAAAAAGTCCTGATTATTTCAGCAGCCCAGTACTTGTTTCATACTGGAAACTTTCAGTAAACATTCCTTGTATTCTTCTTCCGCATCACTATAAAATGTAATGGCACTGCCTGCCTGGAATGAGACATACTTCTCTTTCGCATTGTACAAAATACTCCGGATCACTACGTTGAAATCTGCATTTCCTTCCGGGGTTACATATCCAATTGCGCCCGAAAACAATCCCCTCCTTGTTTGCTCATAGCGTTCAATTATTTCCATTACCCTTTTTTTTGGGGCACCTGTCATACTTCCCATTGGGAAAGTCGTTTTTACCACATCGATCCAGTCTGCACCGGCATCTAGTTCGCCGATAATCGTACTGATCATTTGGTGAACCTGTGGAAAACTATAGATGCCAAACAATTCTTCTACCTTAACTGATCCCTGTTTACAAATTCTGCTCAGATCATTCCTCACCAGGTCTACCACCATTACATTTTCACTTTTTTCTTTTTCGCTGTTAAACAGGTGTTGCCTGCTTTGTTCATCCAGTATAGGGTTTTCTAAATTGCGTTTAGATGTTCCCTTTATTGGTTGTGAAAAGATAGTGTTTCCCGTTTTCTTAAAATATCTTTCAGGGCTGGCGCACATGCAGTAATGGGCGTCTAATTTATAGAAGGCTGCAAATGGATTGGGAGAGATGGCGATCAGCGAGTTGTAAACACTCAAAGGATGAATGGTAGCCTCATTTGCATAAAACTCCTGGCAAAAATTCACCTCATAACAATCGCCTCTTAAAATGTGCTGTTGTATTTTTTTTACGGTAGTAATATAATCCTCGTGGGTTATTCTATTTTGAATGTTAAGTGGAGAACCTGCCTTACTTTCAATACCAGCATCGGTAGCATTGATTGATTCAAATATTTTTGCAGCATCATCTTCGCAAAAAATCGTAAGTCTGTTTTCATTTAACTGTAGTACTATTTCCGGAATAAAAAAGAAGCCATCCGGAAAATGCAGGCCATCAAAATTGCTGGAAGTTAATTGCTCGGTTTCATTTTTAAGATCATATCCTAAATGACCAAAAAGCCAATCCTTTTCGATACTGCAAAAATCTTTTAAACTACCAAAGGCAGCACCTGCTGACAAAGTTATTTTTCGCCTGCAACCTACGGCCAACAGGCATTCAAATGCTGGCGTTTCAAAATGATATTGGCTGTTATCCAATAAACAAAAAATGTTGAACGGTTGTACCCAGTTCAACATTTTATTTCTGAATTCAGTAAAATTATTTATTGGAAAATAAATCGATTTTTTCACTTAATTATTTTTCTCTGCCGGTATTTCGAACTTCTCCAAAGCTAATTAAAAATCATCGTCATCGTCAAAACCAGCACCTCCGCCATCAAGGTCATCAAAGCCCAGATCCTTAAAGTCGTCGTCAATTTTGAAATCATCTTCTTCATCTTTTGCTGCCTTTTTTCCAACTGATTTTTTTGCAGCAGATTTCGGAACATCAAATTCGTCAAAGTCCGGATCCCAATCATCGGCATCATCTCCCTTTTCCCAGTCATCGGCTTCTTCTACATCATCTACGTCGTCATCGTCATCATCATCATCCTTACTTTTTTTTGAAGCAGCCTTTCCTTTTTTTACGGGAGCAGTTTCTTCATCCAATTCGTCATCATCGTCATCCTCTTCGTCTTTTTTAGATTTGGGAGCTGCTTTTGCTGCTGATTTTTTTGAAGGAGTCTCTGCAAGCGGAGTCATTTTTTTTTCTTTATCTGATTTAGTAGCCATATATCAACTTATTAATGCTGTAAAATTTCTTATTGTTTTTTTAATAGCCAAAAAAAAAGGCATCTTTTTTTTATTTTTATTCTTACGCCAGTATGATCTGGTCTCTACCCGGTCCATTACTGATGTATTTTACCGGAACCTTTAAAAAATTATTGATGTAATCAATATAGGTTTTCATGTTCTGCGGTAAAGCATCGTACTGGGTAATGGCGGTGATATCAGTCTTCCAGCCTTCAAAGCTTTTATGTACAGGATCAATTTTTACTCTATTCATTTGAAAAGGTACATAATTTTTTTCTTCACCATTTACATTATATCCATTACAAACTTTTAATTCAGGCAGCGAATCAAGTATATCTGTTTTAGTCATGATGATCTGGGTAACACCATTAATCATACAAGCAAAATTTAAGGCTACCAAATCAATCCAGCCACATCGGCGAGGTCGCCCGGTAGTTGCGCCGAATTCACTACCAATTTTGCGAATCAGTTCACCCGTTTCATCATCCAGTTCAGTTGGAAAAGGACCACTTCCTACTCTTGTGCAATAAGCTTTTGAAACTCCATACACTTCCTTTATTTTCTGCGGTGCTATGCCAAGACCAGTGCAAACGCCGGCAGAAATCGTGTTACTGCTTGTTACAAAAGGGAAGGTTCCAAAATCAACATCAAGCATGCTTCCCTGTGCACCTTCTGCCAACACTTTTTTTCCTTGTTGTATTTTGTCGTTGATGAAATATTCGCCATTTACAATCTTAAAGTCTCTCAGCAGTTCAATGGATTCAAAGAATTCATCTTCCCAGGTACTAATGTCTTCCTGGAAATTATAATTGTCCAGTAAACGCTGGTGTTTCAATCTTATTTTTATGTACTGAGAAGTAAAGCTTTTATCAAGTAAGTCACCCACTCTTAAACCGTTGCGACCGGTTTTATCCATATAGGCCGGACCAATACCTTTTAAAGTAGAACCAATTTTTTCAATACCTTTTGCCAGTTCACTTGCTTTATCCAATGCCCGGTGCGTTGGTAAAATCAAATGTGCCCTTTCGCTGATGTATAAATTCTTCTTGTAATCAATGCCCATGGAGGCTACTGTTTCACATTCTTTTTGTAGGGTAACTGCATCCAACACCACACCATTCCCAATCAGGTTTATTTTGTTCTCGTGAAAGATACCACTTGGTATTTGGTGAAGTACCACTTTTTTCCCGTTTACATATAGCGTGTGACCAGCATTTGGACCACCCTGGAAACGGGCAATTATATCATAATTGGGAGCAAAATAATCTACAATTTTCCCCTTGCCTTCATCACCCCATTGAAGTCCTAAAATTACGTCTACCATTTTTTTTTGTTCGTTTATGTTTTTTATTAGAATCTATTAGCCAATGACTTCTTTACCGGAAAGGCTTATGTCACAATCCTGAAAGAAGGGGCAAAGCCAAACACCATTTACCTGTAGGCTTCGTTAGTTACTTTAATGCAAAAAATGATTCAGTCTTTCCTCCAGAAATTATAATCCGGCGGTAAAAATAAATTGAAATATAACAACCACCTAAAATGATATTTATTTGTTTAAAAATTGGGGAGAAACTTCAATAGCCAGCCTGGAATGAAACCGGGAATTCAATACCCAATTGAATTGCGTTTCATACTAAACTGTTCGCCTGATCTTGCTGTATTTATAATTGATTTTAAAGTATTGGAATAGCAATTTGGTGATCGGCTTTATTTTTTTTCGTCAGTTTTTTATGCAGGAGTAAAATTGTTTATCTTCGAATTCTTCATGAGCCAATTATTTTCCAGAATAGCGATTTTATTTTTTTGCGTGCTTTGCCATTTGGCAACTACAGCCCAGGTGTGTACCGGCTCCTTAGGCGATCCGGTGGTAAATGTAACTTTTGGAGCAGGCTCAAACCCTGGTAATCCGCTTCAGGCTGCCAGTACTACTTATAGTTTCACCACTAATACTTGTCCTAATGATGGAAGCTACACTGTTGTGAACAGTACATCAGGTTGCTTTGGAAACAGTTGGTACAATATAACAGAAGACCACACTCCCAATGACAATAGCGGTTATATGATGTTGGTAAATGCTTCCTTTAATCCTGGTGATTTTTACGTTGACACCGTAAAGGATTTATGTTCCAATACCAAGTATGAATTTGCAGCCTGGATCATGAATGTGCAGTACCCAACACAATGCGGCGGAAATCCAATTACACCAAAATTGGTTTTTAATATAGAAACAACAAGCGGGGTTGTTTTGGGAACGTATTCAACCGGCAATATCGTATCGCCTGGAACCCCGGAATGGAAGCAATATGGACTTTTTTTTACAACACCGATAAATACCAGCAGCGTTGTGATAAGACTTACCAACACAGCTCCGGGTGGTTGCGGTAACGATCTGGCATTGGACGACATTACTTTTCGCCCCTGTGGTCCAACGGTAACAAGTGCATCCAGCACCAATCAAAACAAGATAGATATGTGTATTGGCAGCACAACCAATGTTCCACTTTCTGCTACTGTGGGTAGTGGCTATATTGCACCATCTTTGCAATGGCAGTTAAGTATTGACGACGGAAATAGTTGGGCAGATATTGCAGGCGCTACATCCCTTTCTTATATCGTTAATCAAACTACCATTGGTATTTATAAATATAGGCTTTCGGTAGCCGAAGGCACCAATATCAGCATTGCAAACTGCAGGGTTGCATCTAAGCCCGTTACAATCACCATTCATGATTTGCCCGTTGCAATTGCGTTGAGCAATAGTCCGGTCTGCGAAAACCGGGTTGTTAATTTATCGGCTTCTGGTGGTGTCACTTATTTATGGAGTGGACCAGCAGGTTTTAGTGCTACAGTGGCGGCGCCTTCATTCATTGCCAAGAACAATTCTTCGGGCCAATACAATGTAATTGTTACCGACCAGTTTGGTTGTAAAAATACAGCCGCTACAAATGTTGTTGCCAGTCCAAAACCTACTGCTGTGGTGAGTGGTACACAGCGAATTTGTGAAGGCGATTCTGTTCGATTACTGGCAAGCGGTGGCAGCGGGTATTTATGGTCGCCTGCTATTGGTTTGTCTGCTGTAGATATTGCCAATCCAATTGCCAAACCGGTAGATTCAACTGTTTACAGAGTTGTTGTTAGCAGTAATAGTAATTGTACCGATACCGCCACAGTAATAGTGAACGTAGTAAAACGACCAACTGCGAATGCGGGTCCGGATAAAATTTTACTAAAGGGCCAGTCGGTTGTATTAGAAGGAGCCGTTGGTGGATCAAACGTAAGTTTTTCCTGGACGCCAGTAACCTATTTGAATAATCCCTCATTGGTACAACCAATTGCGACCCCCTTTAATGATATGTTGTATTCCCTGGAAGTAAGGTCGCCAGCCAATTGTGGTGTAGTATCCGATAACGTATTTGTGAAAGTGTACAATGATATTTATGTGCCATCAGCTTTTTCTCCCAACAACGATCGGCTAAACGACACCTGGCGGATAGAAGCGATGGTAGCCGTGCCCAATGCCAAACTAACTGTTTACAATCGTTATGGTACAATCATATTCGAAACTACCGGCAACAATAGAGAATGGGATGGCAGCTACAAAGGCAAGGCTTTGCCCGCCGGTTCATATGTGTATATGATTGATCTGAAAAACGGTCGGCCGATCAAAAAGGGAACAGTGATGATTTTGCGTTAATGCCTCTCCCAGCCTGAAATTAATCAGTTTAAATAATTCACCTAACTCAACAGTTGGAAACACTGGTTGGCTATCTCCAATTCTTCATTCGTTGGAACAATTAATATTTTCACTTTGGAATCTATCTTGTTGATTTCGTGAATTCCGTTGAATCGTAGTTCATTTTTTTCGTCATCTAAATTTATCCCTAGGTAATCAAGATTGGTTGTAACGAGTTTTCGGGTAAGTGAGTCATTTTCACCAACGCCGCCGGTGAATACGATTGCATCAAGCCCGTTGAGCACAGCCGTGTAAGAACCAATGTATTTGCGAATGCGGTAGGCATACATATCATAAGCTAATTTCGCCTCTTCATTACCTTTCTCAATTTCATTTTTAATGGTTCTCATATCACTAAA
>Ga0105044_10004926_pt1 | contig 18395 bp, 20 predicted proteins | sample MAT01_FD_78092 | JGI IMG/M metagenome (GOLD analysis project Ga0105044, IMG submission 78092) | Freshwater microbial communities from Lake Fryxell liftoff mats and glacier meltwater in Antarctica - MAT-01 | ecosystem: Environmental > Aquatic > Freshwater > Ice > Liftoff microbial mat | place...
GCGCCGTCAGCATTATTTCGCGCGGGCCGACCCGAAACTTCGAGGGGTCGGTGACTGCAGCCTACAATTTCGACTTCAAGGGCTATGACGTATCCGGATTCGTATCCGGCCCTATCAGCGATACGCTCGGATTCCGCATTGCTGCGCGCATCCAGGACCAGGATGGCTGGATCTATAACCGCGCAACCGACACTGATGATCCCCGCCTCCAACAACAACTGGTGCGCGGAACGCTGCGCTGGGAGCCATCGGACAGCATCGATCTCACTGCAAAACTCGAGTATGCTAATCAGGATATTCGCGGCGGCGTCACCGTCTCAAGCGCTGTGAACACGCCCCAACGACCGCGCCTGACTCGTTATCTTGAAGACAGCGCGCTCGGCCAAGAAGGGCAGGAAACCGAATCGGTGCTTGGCTCTGTTACAGCCAATATCGAAGTAGGCGACCACGTCATCACGTCGGTAACCGGCTATTCCTGGTTCGATTCGAACATCGTTAACGGGTTTGACCAGACCATTCCGGAAACGCTGAACAACACGCAGAACACAGTGTACAACAGCTTTCCAGAGCGCTTCGACCAATTTTCGCAGGAGATCCGTCTGCTATCACCTGAGGGGCAGACGCTGGAGTACATTATTGGCGGATACTACGATAGATCGACGTACGCGCTGACTCAGTTAGGCGGATTTAACATTGCTGCTCTCAACTATTTCGGATTGCTGCAGACGAATTTTCGACAGACCTCGAGGACCTTGTCCGTTTTTGGACAAGGAACGCTCAACCTCGGCGACGCTTTTCGCGTTATTGGCAGCCTTCGCTATACCAATACGCGCAAGGATGGGACCTTTGATGGGGAGCTCGTTTATGGCCCGTTCCCGCTCCGACCGCTCACCAGCGCTAGCGGGCGTATCAACGAGGGGTTGCTCGATCCGTCGGTCACGGTACAATATGATTTCTCCGACACCGTGATGGGGTACGCGACCTATGCCCGAGGCTCTAAATCGGGCGGGTTCGTCAGCAACACCTATGGAACAAGAGATGCAACATTCATCTTCGATCCCGAGCGGTCGCGCAACATTGAGGTCGGCGTAAAGTCGACGTTCGGAGGTGGTCGATTGATCCTGAACGCCGCAGTCTATGATCTGGAGTTCTCCGATCTCCAGGTTTCAGTCTATAACCCCACAATCTCAACCTTTCAGACGGGCAACGCCGCCAGTGCGCGTTCACGCGGGATCGAGGGTCAGCTGATCTGGAATCCGAGCACAAGCTTCACCTTGAACGCGTCAGCTTCGTGGCAGGATGCGAAATATCTCGACTTCCCGGGTGCTGCCTGCCTTGCAACTCAGCCGATAACCGAATGCAATCCGGCCAGCCCGGCGAGCATTGCGGCGAACAACATAGCAGGCGCGCCGCTCACGCTGGCCTCCGATTTCACCGGTAGTGTCCAGGGAACTGCGCGTGTTCCCCTGAGCTCCGACCTCCGGCTGGACACGACAGTGGTGTTGGCCGGCCGGACCAAATTCTTCAATTCGGATAACCAGAGCCCTCTGTTCGGCCTGCAAAAGGGCTATGCGAAGGTCGACATGCGGATTCAGGTGACCCCCGCGAGCGAACGCTGGCATGTTGCGTTGATTGGCAAGAACCTGACAAACGAACTGACCACAGGCAGCGCGTTCAACTTGCCAAGACCGATCACCCCGGTGTCGCGTGCGATTCTGTATGTCGAGCCTGGCCGCAACATCGCCATCGAGGCGGGTTTCCGGTTCTAGGCCAATGCCGGATGGCCTAGCGGACCTTGCCGCTTTCCTGGACCGGGAAGCGGCAACTGCTGTCGTGCTGAGTTACGCCGACGCGCTCGACAGTCGGGATTGGAGCGCCTTTCGCTCCCTTTTCTGCGACGAGCTGATGATCGACTATGGCGCAATCGGATCGATCTTTGGCCTGATAACGGCTGACGCATGGACCGACCGCTGCCGCTTGCTGGAGGGTTTCAGCAGCACCGCCCATCGCATCCACAACTTGCGGGTGACGATCGTTGGAGACAGGGCGACCGTTTCCAGCATCGTCGATGCAGCGCATTTCGCCGAGGTTGATGGCGAACAGATTTCGGGCGACCTGATCGGCCGATACACCCATATGCTGCATCGGGATTCGGGCTGGAAGATCGCCGGCGTAGCCCTTGATGTTATAGGCCATCCCGCAGGGCGAGCAGCGTTCGAAAGGGCTTTCTCTGCGGCCCGCGCCACGCATTCCGAAGGACGATTGCGATGATCGATGTCTATTTCACGCCGACCCCCAACGGGCACAAGGTGTCCATCATGCTGGAAGAGATCGGCGTTGCCCACCAGCTTTTCAAGATGGATATGCTCAACGGTGAGCACCTTACGCCCGACTTTCGCCGCATCAATCCGAACGGGCGCCTGCCCGCCATCGTGGATCATGAACCCATCGGGGGCGGGGCGCCGCTGCCGGTGTTCGAGTCTGGCGCCATTCTTCTCTATCTGGCTGAAAAGACCGGACAGCTGCTGCCGACCGATCTCAGACGGCGAAGCCAGGCGCAGCAATGGCTGATGTGGCAGATGGCGAGCTTTGGCCCGATGCAAGGACAGGCCCATCACTTCATCCGCTATGCGCCGGAGGGACAGGACTACCCCGTCGAACGCTACCGCAATGAGACGATCCGGCTGCTGCATGTTTTGAACGGCCGCCTGAGTGAAGAAGCCTTTTTGGCAGGCACATACTCTATCGCGGACATCGCCACATGGCCTTGGACGCGGGCAATCCGCGCCATTGGTCTGACGCTCGACAAATTTCCCGCCGTCGAGCGCTGGTTCGATACGATCGGGAACCGCCCTGCCGTGTTAGCAGGCACCGATGTCAGGAACGCTCCAAACCTCTCCAGCGCGCGGCCACGCCTGACCGAAGAACAATGGTCCAACCTGTTCGGCGAGAATATGCTTTCCGCTCCCACACGCTAAAGCGTGTCCGCATGTCCCCACTGTCGCTCGACCTTGCCTGACTGCCGTCGGATGGCGACCCAGTCACCGCCCTTGCGGTTTTCGTCTTCAATCAGGTTGATCACGCCGTCTGCGATATCCTCTGGCGTGCAGCGTTCGTTGTTCTCCAAAACCGGGATCATCCAGTCGGCTGCGCCGTCCGCCCCTGTCTTGAACAGGATCGGCGTGTCGGTCAGCCCGGGCAACACGCCCACCACACGCACATTCCACTGAGCCTGCAGCCCGGCGCAACAGCGCGTGAACATCATCACGCCAGCCTTGGTGGTGGCGTACATGGCATCGTAGAACCCTGTTCCCAGCGCCACTGTCGAGACGGTATTGATAATCACACCGCCGCCCCGCTCACGCATTTGCTGTGCAACGATCTGTGTTGCTGTCACGAGGGAGGTCAGATTCACATCGATGATCCAGCGGAGCCTCGCGATGTCGGCCTCGGGAAACTGGGGGCTGCCTGATACGACGCCAGCATTATTGTGCAGGATATCGACCGAGCCATGCGCCGTGAACCAGCGTTCGGTCGCCTCCAGGTCGGCAAGATCGAGCATGTGGACCGTCGCGCGGCAACCGTGCGCCACTGCCTGCCTCGACGTTTCCTCGAGGCCGAGCCCGTCTAGGTCCACCAATGCGATTTCGGCTGCCCCATGTTCGGCGAGACGCAGAGCGGTAGCGCGACCGATGCCCGACGCCGCACCCGTGACGATCACAGTCTTCCCCGAAATTTCCACGGCAGTCCTCCTCCCACTTAAGCTGTAATCGTAAACCACATTGACAGATAAACTTAAAGTCCTAAGGATTTGCAAGGGACGCGGCGAAGCAACCCAGACCGGCGCCCGGGGAGAGCGATGACCCAGACGACCAGCCTTGAAGGAGGGGCCGCGCCTTCCGATCGCGCGTTTGCCGCTCGTCGCAATGTGGCCCTTGTGATGCTGTTCATCGTGGGCACGATCAACTTCGTCGACCGGCAACTGCTTTCGGTGCTCGTCGAACCGATCCGTGCCGAAATGGACTTTAGCGACACCCAGTTCGGCCTGCTCACGGGCCTCGCCTTTGCACTCTTCTACGCCATCATGGGCATTCCCGTGGCTATGATCGCCGACCGCTGGAATCGGGTAAAGCTGATTGGCATTGCATGTATCGTGTGGAGCGGGTTCACGGCAGCTTGCGGGCTGGCCACGAACTTCTGGCAGCTTGCCTTGATGCGCTTCGGTGTCGGCGCTGGAGAGTCCGGCGGGACCGCGCCATCGCTGTCCGTTATCGCGGACTATTATCCCCCGGCCCGGCGCCCTATGGCGATCGGCATATTCACCCTGAACGGACCGTTCGGCGTTTTCGTCGGCGCAGCCTTCGGCGGATGGGCGGCTACCACTATCGGCTGGCGCAACGCCTTCATCCTGATGGGTGTGGTGGGAATCTTGATCGCGCCGATCCTTATCTGGCTCGTCCGTGAACCGCCGCGCGGACAGATGGATACAAACAAGCCGGTGGATGAAGCCCTGCCGTTTCTCCAGACCCTGTCCATCTTCTGGCAGCGGCCGTCGCTCAGGTTACTGATGATTGGCAGCGGTCTCTCGGCTTTTGTCAGCTATGGCATGCTGAACTGGATTCCCGCCTTCCTGATCCGGACGCAGGGCATGCCCCTGTCGGCACTGGCAACATGGTTTGCACCGGCGGCGGGCATTACCTTCGGCATCGGCATTCTGGGGGGCGGCTGGCTGGTGAGCCGGCGGGCGCAGATTTCGCCTCGCGCCTATGGTACGATACCGGCGCTGGCCACGATCGTTATCGTGCCGACCTTTGTCGCTGCGCTGCTTGCCAATAGCTGGCAAATGTCTCTCGCGCTCATGCTGGTTCCAATGGCTGCCTGCACAGTATATGTGGCGCCCGCTCTTGCGCTTGTCCAGAATCTGACCCCTCCTCGCTCTCGGGCCACAGCAGCGGCTGTTCTGATGCTCATGTTCAACATCATTGGCCTGGGCCTTGGGCCGTTGTTCGTCGGCGTGATCAGCGACATGTTGAAGCCGGTCCACGGCGACGACAGCCTGCGCTGGGCACTGATGGCGATCATGCCCTTCACTTTGGTGGCAGGCTTCGCGCAGTTCATGATGACAAGGTATCTCGACAAGGATTTCGCCGGATGAGGGACTTCGTCGAATGACCGATGTCGCAGGCAAGACTGCATTCATCACTGGCGGCGCGAGCGGACTGGGCTTCGCAATGGCACGGGCTCTGGCGGCAAGGGGTGCATCCGTCATACTTGCGGACATCGATGGCAGCGGCGTCGAGGCCGCTGCCGACTTGCTAAGACAGAATGGTTCGAACGTCCTCGCCATTCAGCTTGATGTCACCAGCGAGGATAGCTGGGCAAAAGCCGGCGCGGTTGCACAGGCGTTTGCGCCGGTGCGTATACTTGTCAGCAACGCCGGTGTCGGCGGCGGTTCGGGCGCATTCGAAGACTACAGCACTGAAGTCTGGCGCTGGAATTATGGCGTCAATGCACATGCGCATCTTTACGCCTGCCGAACTTTCCTAGGCAGCATGAAGGTTAGTGGCGAGGCATGCCATCTCGTCATGACGTCGTCCATGGTCGCCATTGTGCCGCCGCCTATCTCGGTTGCCTATATCAGCTCCAAATATGCGACGCTTGGCATAGCGATGGCGCTGCGCAATGAACTCGCGGCCACGAAAGTTGGGGTGTCCGTTCTGATGCCGGGCATGTCGGCCACGCGCATAGTGGAAACGACCAGAACACTTCGCCCTGCGACAACCGAAGTGGGCGCGGCTGCGGCGACAAGCATTGCGATGCAAGGCGTGCTTGCCGGTGGCATGTCGCCCGACCGTATCGGCGCATATGTCGTGCGCGCGATTGAAGCGAACAGATTCTGGATCTTCACCCACCCTGAGTGGAAGGCGATGGCGGAGCAGGTAACGGCAGACATGCTGTCGGCCTTCGGCGAGTCTGCCGATCCGGACTACCGCGGCGATGATATCGATGGGCTCATTGCTGCCAACGGCGGCCGCATGTTCGGCGCCGGCCGAAGGGAAGGATGATGGCAGAAGCTGACGACAACGCGGCGCTGGCAAAGCGGCTGTTTGATGCGATCGAGCAGGGTGATATCGAGACCATGATGACGTGCTTCGCGCCCGATGGCGAAATCTGGCACAACACCGATGAACTGGTCGCCACTCCCGGGCAAACCGCCGCTACGCTTGCCGGGATGGTCGAGCGGATCAAGGATCGGCACTACGCCGAGCGGCAGCTCAACGTCTTTCCGGGAGGCTTCGTGCAGCAGCATGCGCTGACGGGCAGGCGGGCACATGACGATGTGGCAGTGCGCCTGCCTTGCGCCATCATCTGCAGGGTTGTGAAGGGAAGAATCACGCGGCTCGATGAGTATTTCGATTCCGCACATGTCGCCGAATTCCGCAAATTTGCTTGAGGAGCAGCGAATGCCCGTGTTGCGCCAGGTTCCACGGTCGGAAGTGTCCGACGAGACGGTGAAGAGATACTATGATCGACTTTTCGGGGACCGCGATCCGGTTGCCGAGCCGGGCACCGCGACGGGAACACCGGGCGACTGGTGGACAGTATTCGCTCTGGCGCCCGACATCTTCAAGCACGCTGTCGATGGCTTTGCCGTCTATCGCCACCCGGCGCGCAAGATCGACCCTGTGCTGCGCGAGCTGGGGCAAACCCGTGCAGGCTGGGTCAAGGGTAGCCAGTTCGTCTTTTCGCAGCATTGCAAATCCCTCCGCGGCCTGGGGGTGAGCGAAGCGAAGATCGCCGCTATCGCCTACTGGACCGTGGCCGACTGCTACACCGAGCAGGAACGCACCGTTCTGGCTTACGCAGACTGCCTTTCCCAGGCAGGAGGCCGTGTACCTCTGGAGGTTTTCGACAAGCTCAAGACCTTCTGGTCGGACGAGCAGATATTCGAATTCACCTACATCACCTGCCTGTACGACATGCATGCCGTGATCACGCGGGCCTTGCGGATGGAATATGATGCCCGCGAGGATCCAATTGTCGAAATCGCTGCGCCAGAAGGCTTCAGCGCTGCGGACTTCCTTGGTGCGCCCCGCACCGCACCTTGATGAACCCGGTGTGTTGCGCGCCGATAATCGTAAAGCAGGTTGACAATTGAAATCTGGAATGAGATGGAAAGTGATTGGAGGTCGGAGATGAAACTCTACACTTCGGTCGGCCCGAACCCTGTTGTGGTGTCGATTTTCTTGGCTGAGAAAGCCCTAACCCTCCCGCAGGTCGAGATAGATCTTCACGGTGGGGAGAACCGGCGCCCGCCCTATTATCCGGGCGTGAATCCAGCCGGCCAGATGCCTGCGCTTGAACTGGACGACGGGTCCATCCTGACTGAGGTGACCGCCATATGCGAGTATCTGGATGAACGCTTTCCTGAGCCGCCACTGATCGGCATCACAGCCGAGGAGCGGGCCAACACCCGTATGTGGGCAAGGCGCGTCGACCTTAAAATCTGCGAGCCGCTGGTCAACGGTTTTCGCTTTGCAGAAGGGCTGGCCTTGTTCGAGCCTAGGATACGTGTTCTGCCCGAAGCGGCTGCAGGATTGAAAGCCGTCGCGCAGGATGGTTTCAGGTGGTTGGACCCGCACCTCGCAGACCGCGATTTCATTGCCGGTAACAAGCTCACGCTTGCCGACATCCTCCTGTTCGCCTTTGTGGAATTTGGAATGTCGGTTGGCCAGCCGATTGACCCTGTCTGCACCAACCTGCTGCGCTGGCAGGCCCGGATGAAGGGCCGTCCCAGCGCCCAGCCACGCTGACCTTGGAGGAGAGAAACCATGACCCGTCACAATAAAGAATTCGAGTTCCGCGGCGTCAATCACTTGGCACTGGTGTGCAAGGACATGGCGCGCACCGTGGAGTTCTACCGCGATGTTTTGGGTATGCCTCTCGTGAAGACACTCGACCTGCCGGGCGGGCATGGCCAGCACTTCTTCTTCGATATGGGCAACGGCGACAGTCTTGCCTTCTTCTGGTTCGACGGCGCACCGGAAGCGGTTCCCGGCATCTCGGCGCCTGAAGCGCTTCCAACGCAAGGCAATTTCATGACTGCGCACGGGTCGCTGAATCACATTGCCCTCAATGTGCCGTCAGAAAAATTCGATGAATATTATCAGAGACTTGTAGACAAGGGCATCAAGGTAACGAAGATTTTGAACCATGACAACTCGCCGACCCAAACGTCGGATCATATGCATGACGGCGTCTACGTCCGCTCTGTCTATTTCTTTGATCCGGACGGTGTGTGTCTCGAGTTTGCAGCATGGACAGCCGTATTCGACGAGCGTGACGTCGCGCACGATCCTGTCGAGGCAAATGGGATCAAGCGTGCGGGCATGATAGTGGCCACGGCCATGGCCGGCAACGATGTTGCAATGGCCCGGTAACAGTCTGTCCCCTCGACAAGCGCCTTTGCCCGTCATCCCACTTATTATCGGCCTTGAATTGGATAGAATACTAATCAATTATGGCAAAGGTTGAATTCTGCAGGAATAGCCGTGCGCCCTCACCCCATTCTGCCTACGGCCATTGTCGGCAGCTATCCCCAGCCCGACTGGCTGATCGACCGCGATCGCCTTAAGGCAAGCCTTCCACCGAGGGTGCGCGCAGAACAGCTTTGGCGCGTTCCGGCACCTTGGCTCGCGGATGCGCAGGATGCAGCAACGCTGATGGCCATTCGCGATCAGGAAGAGCTGGGAATCGACATCATAGGCGATGGGGAAATGCGCCGGGAAAGCTACTCGAACCGCTTGGCAACCGCCCTGTCGGGCATCGACTCCGAACGGCACGGGACGGCGATCGATCGAACCGGAAAGGCCAACCCTGTCCCCCTCGTATCCGGCCCGATCCGCAGAATCGGGCCCATAGAGGCGCAGGATGCAGACTTCTTGCGCCGTCATTCGACACGACCGGTCAAGCTGACGCTGCCGGGCCCGTTCACCATGACGCAGCAGGCGGAAAACGCCTTCTATCCTGACGCCAGGTCGCTCGCGATGGATTATGCAGACGCAGTGAATGCCGAAGTCAGGGACCTGTTCGCAGCTGGAATTGATGTGGTCCAGTTGGATGAGCCGTATTTGCAGGCGCGTGCGGATGAAGCGCAATATTACGCGATCGATGCCATCAACCGAGCGCTGGACGGGGTAAGCGGAATGACTGCCCTGCACATCTGTTTCGGCTATGCGATGGTACATGGAGCGGGTGTGGCAAAACCACAGGCCTATGACTTCCTGGCCGAGCTGAATGATTCGGTCGTGGATGTGATCTCTATTGAAGCGGCCCAGCCCGGTCTTGACCCGGCAATCCTTGCCAAACTGCCGAGCAAGACAATCATGTATGGCGTTCTGGATCTGTCGATTCCGGATATTGAAACGCCGGAGACAGTGGCTGACCGCATTCGGGATGCCCTGCGCTACGTGGATGCGGATCGGCTCTGGATCGCGCCAGACTGTGGCATGAAGTATCACAGTCGCACGCATTCCCAGGCAAAGCTGAAGGCAATGGTGGACGGGGTGGCGATGATCCGGTCTGAGCTTTCCTAGGAGTCGATGAAGTCCGTCAACAAGGGTACGACACTTTCAGGCGCCTCAATTGTCGGCAAATGCCCCGCGCCAGCGATTATCACGAGGCGGGCGGACGGAATGGCAGACAGTATCTCCTCGTGATGCGCACGGCTGGTAATTCCGTCCTGATCGCCCCAGATCAGCAGCGTGGGTATGCTGATCGCGGCCAGCGACGGGCGGCTGTCGATGCGAGTCATGATGGCGCGCTGCTGGCGGAGGAAAATCTCCGCGCCGGTCTCTGCCGCCATTGTGCGTGCAATCCCCAGCAGCCGCGCGTCGGCCCGCTTGGCTTCCGGGAACAGGATGGGAATCCGCTCCTCCACCACATCCGCAAAACGGCCGCTTTCTACGAGATCGATGTAGCCCTGCCGTCGGGCAGTCTGGGCCGGTCCATCGGCCGACGCGAGGGTTGATATCAGCACCAGCGTCGCGACCCTGTCTGGCGCGCGGCGGAGCACCTCAAAGGCGACAAAACCACCCATTGCATGCCCGACAAGCACAAAATGCGGAGGTGCAGCGTCGAGCAGGCGCTGGGCGATCCCGCCGATACTGTCATCGCTGCGGTTGTCGGCGATGACAATTTCACGGTCCAGCCAGGCTTCAAGAAGCGGTCCCCATACAGGCTCTGTGAGCAGCTGACCTGTTATGAGAACGACTGGAAGCGACATCAGATCACCTGGTGCAACAGGGGCTCGCCGGCCGAGAGGCGGAGGCAGTTGTGGTGTGCAACCACAAGGCTGCGCGAGAGGGTTTCGGGCGTCAGCCATGCGATGTGGGGCGCAAGAACGACATTGGGCAACGCCAGCATGGGATGTGCGCGGGGCAGCGGTTCCTGAGAGAATACGTCGAGCCCGGCTCCACGCAGAAACCCTGACCGAAGCGCCTCGGCCAGCGACCTTTCGTCGACCAGTTCGCCGCGCGCCGTATTGATGAGGACCGAACCGCGCTTCATGGCCAACGGATTGATCGAGCCGCGCGTCTCGTCTGTCAGCGGCATGTGCAGTGAAACGACATCGGCATCTGCCAACAACCTATCAAGCTGCCAACGCTCGTAGGGGGCGACATGATTGCTTCGCGACGCGTAGATGACCTTCGCACCCAATGCTGCAAGCACAGGCGCAAGGCGCTGCGCCGAGTTTCCAAAGCCGACAAGTCCGACAGTGCGCCCCCCGATTTCACCAACGCTGTCCAGCTCGGAGGGGTCTGCTGACCATCCTTTCCCCTCGCGCGTGCGCCCATCGAAAAAACAGGTACGGCGCAAAACGGCAAGCATCAGCGACAGGGCCATCTCAGCGACTGCCTGGCTGTTGGTGCCCGGCATGTTGCACACTGCCACCCTATGCTGGCGCGCAGAGTCGAGCGCGATTGTGTTGACGCCGACACCAAGCTTCTGGACTAGCTTCAGCTTTGGTGCCGAAGCAATGAATTCTGCCGTAACAGGCGTCAGCACGTGCAGCAGAACACGGATGTCGCCCGCCACGGCGTCAAGGGGTTCGCCCTCGTCTACATGGGTAACGGCCCCGGTGCCAAAGATCGCTTCGACAGCAGCGCGGAATCCGGGGCTCGGGCGAGCGTGGAGGACGATCATGCAAGCGACTTCGCAATTGCTGGCGTGAAGGCGGACGAGCCGGCAAAGACGGCGCTGCTCCCGATCGCCTCCTCGATGCGGAGGACCTCGTTCCACTTCGCCATCCGTTCCGATCGGGTAAAGCTGCCAACCTTCAATTGCCCCGCGTTCCAACCGACCGACAAATGGGCTATTGTCACATCCTCGCTTTCCCCCGACCGGGCCGACACGATCGTGCTCCAGCCATGTGCAACGGCAGCATCCAATGCAGCCTTCGCTTCGCTGATGGTGCCCACCTGGTTGACCTTGATCAGAGCCGCATTGCATGCGCCCGCCTGTGCCGCTTCAGCAACCCGCCTTGCGCTCGTAACCAGAACATCGTCGCCGATCACCTGCACCCGGTCTCCTATTGCCTTGGTCACTGCCCGCATGCTCGCCCAGTCATCCTGGCCGGCCGGATCCTCAAGAGAGAGAATTGGGTAACGCTTCGCCCAATCGACCATGCGCGCCACCATCTCTTCGCCCGAAAGGCGATGACCATCCAGCGCCAATGTGTAGCCCGACGCATCGCCGAACTCGTTCGCGGCAATGTCGAGCGAGATGTAGACGTCCTTGTGGCCGCTTTTTTCGATCGCCAGCGCCAGCGTATCAAGCGCGTCCTCATTGGACTTGAAGGTCGGCCACCAGCCGCCCTCGTCGGCAACGCCGGTGAGTGGGCCCTTGGCTTCCATCAGCCGGCCAGCCGCCCGATAGACGTCGTGCGCAATCTCCATGGCGCGGCGAAAGGAGCCGGCCTTTGGACACATGACCATAAAGTCCTGCACATCCGTACGGCGGCCCGCATGCGCGCCGCCGCCGAAGATCTGAACTTCTGGAAGCGGAATGCGAACGGGCCTGTCACCAGCCAGATAGCGCCACAGCGGTTCGCCCCCATGGGCTGCCGCTGCGCGGAGCACCGCCATCGAAACCGCAACGATTGCGTTGGCGCCAAGCCTGGCCTTGTTGGGCGTTCCGTCGATCTCGCACAGTGCTCTGTCCACCGATTCCTGCTCGCGCGCATCGAACCCCAAAATCGCTGGGGCGATCTCAGCCGCGATTCCTGCTACGGCACGATCGACGCCGAAGCCGGCAAACCGTGCTCCGCCATCCCGCAGATCGACAGCCTCGTGGACCCCGCGTGAAGCGCCCGCCGGCGCGATTGCACGACCGACTGCGCGCGACTGCAGCACCACTTCCGCTTCGACTGTGGGTCGACCACGCGAATCCCAGAGCTGGCGGCCAGTGACGGAAGCAATGCGGGCGGTCATTTCGCACTCCTCTCCCAGTGTGCGACAAGCATATCGATGGGGCATTCCGACATGAGCCGCGCACGAGCCTGTTCGCGCACGATTGCTTTGTGTGCCGGGTCGGTAAGATAAGGCGCAGGCGATTTCCCCTCGACGCGAGCGAGCAGAAGCGCCGCCGCCAGGCGACCGGCGCGCTGCAGCAATCCTGCTGCCTCCTCCCAGGTGATGGCGTCGCGATAGCCATCGATGAAGTCAGTCGCCGCCAGCTGCATCCGGGCATCGCCAAGCCACACCGCTTTTAACAGCAGATGGGTTATGCAGAAAGCAAGATCGAAGGCCGGGTCGCCATACACTGCACATTCCGCATCCAGGAATACAGGGCCATCGGGACTGATCAGGATGTTCTTCGGGCTAACATCGCCGTGCACGAGCGCAATCTTCCGCGACACAAGGTCATCGGCGATCGCTCTCAAGTTCGACGCGAGATCGAGGTTGGTGCGTGCGACGTAGAGGATGAAGGGAGCCACCCGAAGCGCGCGGAACATGGAGTCGGTCGGGAAAGCGCTTCGGTCAATGGCGCTGTTGGCAGTTGCCGCGTGAACGGAGGCTATGCTTCGACCGACCGCTGCAGCAAAGCCCCTGTCCACGCGGCCCGCTATCAGCTCATCCTTCCATACCGGGCAGTTTTCCAGGAAGCGCATGACGAAAGCATGCTCACTGCGAAACTCGGCCAGAACCTCGGGCGCGAGATGAATGTTGATGCTGCGTGCCCGCTGCAGCCAGCGCACTTCATTTTCGCTGCGCTCGACCGGAGCCTCCCAGTCCGCCTCGACACGCAGCCTGCCCAGCGCTTGTTTCACCACAACGGGGCCTCCCGGGGTATCGACTTTCCAGACATCACAGGAGACACCACCGGCCAGCGGCTCGAAGACTGGATCGCCTTCTCCGATTACGCCTGCCCGGCGCAGCCCATTCACGATGCCTTCAGTGGCCACTAGAGCTTGTCCCGGATCCAGCTTCCCGCCAGGTCAGCGGCATTCTGCCGTTCCGCCAGGGAATCCTCAAAATAGTGCGCGCCCGGGATCAGTTCGAGGCGTTTGTCCGCTGAACCGAGAAAATCATGGATCTTGCGTGCGTCGCTCGGGAAGACACCGGTGTCGGCCATCCCCTGTATGACAAGAGCCGGTGTGTCATGCTTTGAGGTGCGGAGCTCCCTGACAGGGGGAGGTTTCCAGGCTCCACATGTTCAACCAAGTCTTGATCATGTTGGCGCGACCGATGCTGGGGGTGCGGTTGGCAATCCGCGGATCGCCGCGATAACACCAGTTGGGCTTGCGGGCCGAAGGATCGATCGCGGGATCGACACAGCGGATATCGCCCCAGCAGCGGAACAATGGGAACAGGCGGTCAGGGATGCCGGCCTCGTTCAGGCGCTTGAGTTCGGCTTTCGCCCAATCGGTAATACGCTGATTCCGCGCGCGCTGGGCTGCGCGATATTTCGCGATGAAGGCCTCCGAATAGGGCGGGCCATTGTCCGGGTTGAACGGATCGAGTGCCGGATCGGTCGCGACGGGATCGGTCTCGTCCACCACCGACGCATCCATCCAGTCGGTCAGCACTTCGGGCCGCCCCTGGTGTGCGTTGAAGGAAATGTAAAGGTCGCCCTTCACCAGCATCGCGAGTGCATCCTGACCAACGGAGGGCAATCGGTCCGTTAAGGTCGGCGCAATGGCTTCAGCCTGATACGCTCCCATAATCGACCCCCCGCCTGAATTGCCCAGGATGACGATGGCTTCCGCCCCAGCCTCTTCCCGCAGCCAGCGCATGCCGACGCCGATGTCCAAGATGGCGTGCTCCAGCAGAAACTGGTCCTCGACACCGCGATACCGCGTGTTCCAGCCGAGAAACCCAAACCCCTGCCGTGCAAAATGGGGCGCGATATAATGTTCCGAGAAATCGACATTATAGTGTGTGGCGATGATCGCAACCTTTGGACGCTTGCCGCTTTGCGTCCAGTAAATGCCCTGGCAGGGGTGTCCTCCCGCCATGATGCGCGGAGCGGTGGGTGACGCCCGGCCGATGAAGTGCGCGTCCAGTCCTTCGATCCCGTGCGGATCCATCATCGTCTCCCCTTGGCGGCTGGTTACCTGTTGCTTGTCAGTTGGCCGCTGCAAATGGCAGCGCATAGCCTTTCAGGCTCGCTCGGATTGCGCGTTTGTCGATTTTGCCTGTCGGGCCCAGCGGAATCTCGCTGACGAACAGGATGTCGTCCGGCATCCACCAGTTGGCAATGCGGCCTTCTAAAAAGCTCGTCAGGTCAATCGCTTGCGCAGTCATTCCCGGTCTAAGCTGGCAAAGCAGGATTGGTCTTTCGTCCCACTTGGGGTGGGCAACACCGACCACTGCGGCAATCGCAACGGCTGGGTGGCCCATCGCAATATTCTCAATCTCGATGGAACTGATCCATTCACCGCCCGACTTCACCACATCCTTGGCTCGATCGGTAATCTGCATATAGCCTTCGCTGTCGATGGTGGAGACGTCACCGGTATCGAAGAAGCCCTCCTCATCCAGCAAGTCGCCCTCCTCTCCACCAAAGTAGGCGGATGCAATCGTCGGCCCCTTGATCATCAACCGGCCTGGCGTCTTGCCGTCGTATGGCAGGCGGTTTCCGGAATCATCGACCAGCTTCAATTCAAGTCCGCACAGCAGGCGGCCCTGCTTCAGCTTGTAGCCAATCTGATCCTCGTCCGATCTTGCAGCGACTGAAGCGTTGGGGACGGACACCGTGGCCAGCGGCGAGGTTTCCGTCATTCCCCAGCCCTGGACGACATCGACGCCATAATCGTCGCGGAAGGTGCGGATGATCGAATCAGGGCCGGCCGAGCCGCCGGTAGTGACGCGCTCCAAGGTCGAAAAGCGCAGATTGTTTGCTTGTATATGCTGCAACAGCATCTGCCAGACCGTCGGCACGGCTGCAGAATAGGTGACCGATTCTGACTCGATCAGATCGTAGATCGATTTGCCGTCCATTCTTTGCCCTGGAAGCACCAGTTTCGCGCCGGCCGCCGGCGCGGAATAGACAACGCCCCAGGCATTGGCATGGTACATTGGAACAACGAGCAGGACCGTGTCGCGCGCGGACAACGCCAGAGCGTCACGTTGCAGGGTCATCAGGGCGTGCAAAGTATTTGATCGGTGCGAGTAAAGCACTCCCTTTGGATCGCCCGTTGTGCCGGATGTGTAGCACAACCCACAGGCCGTCTTTTCGTCAAAGCCGCCCCAGCGATAATCTGCAGGATGGCCGGCAATCCAGTCGTCGAACGCAATCGCGGGAAAAGGTGTTTGCGGCAAGTCTGCATGGTTGCAGAAAAAGATTACACGCTCGATTGAAGGAACCTGTTCAATCAGTGCGGATACGATTTCGGCGCAGGCTGGATCCGCCAACAGTAGCCGATCACCGGCATGGTTTGCGATATAGGCAATCTGGTCGAGATAAAGCCGCGGGTTTAACGTGTGAAGCACCAGCCCCATGCCGGCTGCTCCGTACCAGGCGGCAAGGTGTCGGCCGCTGTTCCAGGCCAGTGTCGCAACCCGGTCTCCCGGTTGCATCCCGGCTTCAGCCAGAGCGTTGGACACGCGCTTCGCTTCGGAATGAATCCGGGCATATGAAGAACGGGAAACCTTGCCTGCTGCGTCGCACGAAACCACCTCGCGGGCACCATGCCAGGTAGCAGCATGGTCGAGAATCCGGTCCACCGTAAGCGGTGCATCCTGCATCAGTCCCTTCATGTTGGCAAACGCATCCTTCCTGCGATCCTCTATGATATCGAGCCGTAAAGGATAGTATGCTAAGTAAATGAGTCTTACAACGCCACCCTGCCTTGCTTTCGCAATAAGCAACTTCTAGCGCCTTGCTGGTGCCCATAGACGGCAGGACAGGCAAGGAGAGGTCACCCTATCCCAATGCGCTCGGACCAGCTTATCATCGACCTGTTTCAGCGCTTTTGCTGGCTGGATGAAGGTCTCCAGGCCCGGTTGCGCGACAAGGGCTGGCCCGCTGTCAACCGGACGCAGTCAATGGTGATGACAAATGTCGTCAGCGGCACCGTTCGCCCGGCGGAAATCGCGCGAAACTTGGGAATTTCCCGCCAGGCCATCCACAGCACGCTCGCGCAGATGGTCGAGCTCGGCATGATCATCCTGGACGTCGACCTGCACGATCGCCGCCATCTGATCGTGTCGCTCACCGATCGGGGCGCGCGCATGCGTCAGGATGCCCAACTGGCCATGGATGCTCTGTCGACACAGATAGCCGAGAAAATCGGGCAGGACAGGTTCGAGACGATGCTTGTCGCACTCCAGGCCGACTGGGGCGCCAATCTCGAGCCGGAGAACGTGCGAGCTCTTCGCTAAGAAGCCAGCGCGCCGGCCACCTTGACCAGTCGCGCGGCTGTGAAATCCACAAGCGACGCTGGAAGGCTGTCCTTTAGATTGCCATTGTCATCAAACGCCAAATGGGCGGAGGGCACAACAACTTGGTCTGGTATCACGAGCATCTGCACCGTTGTCAGGATCTGGCGCAGATGCATCAGTCCGCGCAGTCCTCCGAACGGGCTGAGTGAAGCCGACATGATTGCCGCGGCCTTGCCCCGATAGGCCGTGAGCGCCACCATCCCCTCTTCCCCAGTGGGGCGTGAGGCCCAGTCAAGGGCGTTTTTCAGAAGCGGCGACACCGACCCATTATATTCCGGAGATGTGAACACCACTCCGTCCTGTTCAACCAGCAGTGCCTTGAGCCGTTGAGCGTCGACGGGAAACCGCTCACCTTCGATTGCTGTCGAATAGAGCGGCAGATCGAAGCTGGCGAGATCAATCCACGTCACGACGGCACCATGTGCTTCCAGTCGCTTCCTCGCAGTCTGTGCAAGCATCGTGTTATACGAACCGCTTCGGACGCTGCCGGCTATCGCTGCAATCCGAACCATGGTCAGGCCCTGACGTCTGACAGCAAGGAGAGCTTCGCCGTTTCATCGGCGAGGTTGACGATTACCTGGCGCATCAATTGCTGCAGCAGTTCAACTTCCTCATCCGACATTCGGCGTGTGGCCACTTCGTGAATCTCCGCGTTCATGGGCGCAAGTAACAGCTCAAGCTTCTTGGCATATGCTGTTAGGAATATGAAGGTCTTGCGCCGATCATTCCCGGTTTTGCGGCGCGTGATTAGGCCCGCCTTCTCCAGCCCGTTGAGCGCGACCACGGTCGTCGGCTCCCGCATACCAACCCTCTCACTCAGCTCACGCTGAGTGATACCGTCCTGCCTCCACAGCTGCCGAAGAAAGCGCCATTGTCCAGCTGAAACATTATGGGTGAGCGTGCCCTGTTCCAGCAATCTGGAGAATGAGCGAAACACGATGCGGGCTAGGTAACCGATGCTGTTTTCCGGTTGCGTGTAATATTCTGGCGGATGCCGATATCTTTTGCTCGAGCTAACCAACGCATTATCTCCGTCCTGCTGCATCGCGCCTTCCAGTCATCTCCGGTTTTACCAGTTCGTCAGCCTCGCCAACAGGATTCCCTAATCACCCTTAGTTTGCTAGGCTTTTCTTAGCCACCATTCAAAAGTCGCGCGGCAACGCGACCTGTCCGGCAACTTCATCCGGTTGACGCATTGTCCGGGGTCGACGCCATTTCGGTGCGGAAAGTGATGTTAAGCAAGGCATTGTAATCATTGGGAAATTTCTTATACCTAGTCGATACTATTAGATATTCTGCCATTTTCAGCTTTGACCCTCTTTGTGGGCTAAAATTTGCACCTTTGAGGCCTGATCAGGCGGGAAGGTCCTCTAATCGAAGGTTATATCGTAGCCACCCGGTTGTTACCGCGGCGTTTGCGCCTTGACGCGAGCGATTATGTCGGGGTCA
>Ga0105044_10004930_pt1 | contig 18389 bp, 8 predicted proteins | sample MAT01_FD_78092 | JGI IMG/M metagenome (GOLD analysis project Ga0105044, IMG submission 78092) | Freshwater microbial communities from Lake Fryxell liftoff mats and glacier meltwater in Antarctica - MAT-01 | ecosystem: Environmental > Aquatic > Freshwater > Ice > Liftoff microbial mat | place...
AGTTGTTGAAGTTGTTGAAATTGTTGAAATTGTTGAAATTGTTGAAATTATTGAAATCATTGAAGTTGTTGAAGTTGTTGAAGTTGTTGATTTGCTAAAGCACAATTGTTGATGTAGTATTTCTGTTCAATTAAGCCATAGGATGTCTGTAACTTGCAGAGTATCTGCCTGTTACATAATGTTCTAATTGGCGTTCGATATCTCCCAATAGGCTACTTGCACCAAATCTGAACAAGTCCGGCTGCAACCAATCTCGGCCCAATTCTTCTTTCATCAATATCAAATAATTGATCGCATCTTTTGCCTTGCTAATCCCACCAGCAGGTTTGTAACCAACTTTAAAACCAGTCATTTCTAGGTATTCCCTGATTTGTCTGACCATAACTAGCGTCACTGACAAAGTCGCATTGACACTTTCTTTTCCTGTGCTCGTCTTGATAAAATCAGATCCAGCCATCATTGCAACCATACTCGCTTTTGCTACTTTAGAATAGGTAGGAATTTCTCCAGTTGCCAATATCGTTTTCATATGGGCATCACCACAAGCCTTACGACAAGCAGCGATTTCATCATACAAGGCCTTCCAATCTGATTTTAAAACCAAGGCACGACTGATGACGATGTCTATTTCTTTTGCTCCAGCGGCAACTGATAGTTCGATTTCTTTCAATTTTTCTGGCAATGATATCTGACCTGCCGGAAATCCCGTTGACACTGCGGCGATAGGAATATTTGTTCCAGCCAATGCTTCTTTGGCAAATGAAATCAAATTATGGTATACAGAAACAGCACCTGTCGTGATGCCCGCATTTTCCATTCCCAAAGCTTCTAAGATATCTTTTCGAACCGGGTTTTTTGCTTTTGCACACAGACGGACTACATTTCCACGGGTGTCATCTCCAGCTAAAGTCGTCAAATCCATACAAGAAATAGCTTTTAGCAACCAAGCTGCTTGCCATTCTTTTTTTACAGATCTCCGTGTTCCCATGGTCGCTGCTCTACGATCTACAGCACTTTTATTGACTTGAATACCTTCTATTAAAGATGCATCATATGGAATACCTTCATTGCGAAGATGTTCGGTATGCGAAATGGTCTCCATCTTTATTTTCTTTTCTTTTGATTGAACTGCCATAATATATGAGTTTCTAATTAATCAATTTATCCAATTACTTTTAAAATCAAGCTTTGCTTTTGCGGTGAAACAGGACTTATCTGATAGGTAAGATCCATGTATTTTTCTGCTTTAGTAAAGAATGTTTCATCATCAGCATACAAGATAGCCAATTCGTCACCGATTTCTACCTTATCTCCTACTTTTTTCTTTAAAATAATACCCGCTCCATAGTCGATAGGACTTTCTTTTGTCTCTCTACCAGCTCCTAAAGCTACAGATGCCAAACCAATATCCATGGCACTCAAATGACTGATGAATCCGCTTGTTTTACTTTTATAAGCATGTGCAAATTTAGCATTTGGAAGCAGAGATGGATCTATAATTGTATTTACATCGCCATTCTGATTAATCACCAATTCTTTGAATTTCTCAAAGGCTGCACCGCTCGCAATTAGGTTGCTTAATAACTCCTTGCCTGATTCAATATCTTGAACTTTACCAGCTAAAATCAACATATGACTTCCTAACTCTAGACACAATTTTGTCAGATCTTCGGGTCCATGTCCTTTTAAAGTATCGATGGCTTCTTTGACTTCCATTGCATTTCTAATCGCAAATCCCAACGGTTCTTCCATACTAGAAATCACAGCAACGAGCTTTCTATCCATTCTCTTTGCTGTGGAAATCATGATTTCTGCGAGTTTTTCCGCATCATCAATGGTCTTTATAAAAGCTCCATCTCCAATTTTTAAGTCAATAACAATCGCATCTGCACCACAGGCAAGCTTCTTACTCATTACGCTCGAAGAGATCAATGAAATATTGTCTACAGTCCCAGTCACATCTCGAAGTGCATATAATTTTTTGTCTGCAGGAACGAGTTTAGCATTTTGACTACATATAGCGATATGATGTTTTTTAACCATTTCGATAAAGTTCTCCCTACTTAGATTCACATTAAATCCAGGAATCGATTCCAATTTATCTAACGTCCCACCGGTATGACCAAGTCCACGTCCAGACATTTTAGCTACGGGAACTCCAGCAGCCGCTACAAGAGGTGCTAAAACAAGCGTCGTCTTATCTCCTACTCCACCAGTGGAATGCTTATCAACTTTTAATCCTGGAATACTTGACAAGTCTATCAAATCACCAGAACGCATCATCGCATCCGTTAAATAGGCCGTTTCTTCATCGTTCAAACCTTGAAAATATACGGCCATCAACCATGCAGCTACTTGATAATCAGGAATTTGTCCAGATACAAAACCATTGACTATTTTTTCAATGTCAATTTGGTCTAATATTAATCCGTCTCTTTTTTTCTTTATTAATTCTAACAAAATATATTTCTATTTTTATTTCAATAACCATTTAGCCTAATCTGTTGAGCATAACTATCATATGAAGTGACAAAATCTATGCCTAAACTTTCGGCTATAGTCGCAGCGATATCTGCAAATGATTTTCGAGTGCCAATATTGACTCCAGGATTTACATTTTTGCCATAGGTTAATATCGGAATATATTCTCTAGTATGGTCTGTACCTTTCCATGTAGGATCGTTTCCGTGGTCGGCAGTGATAATTAATATATCATTATCTTTTAAACCTTCGAGTAACCTTGGAATATAAGCATCAAACTCTTCCAAACATTTTGCATATCCTTCTACATCACGCCGATGACCAAAATGCATATCAAAATCTACTAAGTTTGTAAATATCAAACCTTCAAAATCATCATTTAATGCATTAATCGATGCTTCAATGCCTTCTACATTATTTGACGTCTTAATGCTTTTTCCAATTCCTTTACCAGCAAATATGTCAGAAATCTTGCCAATACCAAGGACTTTTTTACCACTTTCTAAAATGGCATCCAATACATTATCTGGAGGCAAGGTTGCAAAATCTTTTCTCTGAGAAGTTCTGGAATAATTGCCGTTTGCCCCGATAAATGGTCTAGCGATAACACGCCCAACTTCCAAAGGTCCAACAAGCATTCTTCTAGCAATTTTACAGATTTCATATTGCCTTTCTATCGGAATCACATCTTCATGCATCGCGATTTGAAAAACACTATCAGCAGATGTATAGACGATCGGAAAACCATTTTGCACATGTTCGTCGCCTAATCTATTTATAATCTCTGTCCCAGAAGCGGAAAAATTTCCTACTGTCTTTGTCCCGATTGCTTCTTCAAAAGCTATAATAAATTCTGATGGAAAACCATCTATAAAAGTTGGAAATGCTTGCTTCAAAACCGTACCTGCTATCTCCCAATGTCCTGTAGTGGTATCTTTACCTGCTGATTGCTCCATGGCTTTACCGTAGGACGCTTTTGGTGTTTCCGTTTTATGTAGTAGGTTATCAGGATCAATATTTCCAAGTCCCAAACTGATAAGATTTGGAATATGGAGTGAAGGATATTGTGCGGCAATGTGACCCAGTGTGTTGCTTCCTTCGTCACCATATAAATGGGCGTCGGGAAGAAAGCCGATACCTACGCTATCGAGGACGATCAGAATGACACGATTAGCTTTCATAACTTATAGTTAATGATATTTTAAAATAAAGGTATTCATTTTAAAATAATTCAATATGTTTTTACCAAACTTTAATTATAATTTGTAGATCAAGCTTTTATTTAAGCAAAGATTAATGATATCTTAAATCCACGCAAAAAACAATAGCATACTTGGAGCAAACTTGTTGACCATAAATATTTAAAGGTGATTTTTGGTCGCTTAGGCCTACTCTTCCTTCAATATATTCCTGCTGATCACCAATTTCTGAATTTCAGAAGTACCTTCGCCAATCGTACAAAGCTTTGAATCACGGAAAAATTTCTCTACTGGGAAGTCTTTAGTATATCCGTACCCACCGAAAATCTGGATGGCATCTGTCGCTATTTGTACACAAATCTCTGATGCATAATATTTGGCCATCGCCGAAATGGTGGTGACCGGCTGATGTGTATTTTTAAGGTGGGCTGACTTTCTGATCAATAATTCTGCCGCTTGGATTTTTACTGCCATATCTGCTAGCTTGAAGGAAATAGCTTGAAAGTTTGCGATCGGCTGACCGAATTGTTCTCTTTCTTTTGCATATTTGACTGATGCTTCGTAGGCACCTTTGGCTATTCCAAGAGATAAAGCAGCAATACTTATACGTCCACCATCAAGAATTTTCATGGATTGGATGAATCCTTCCCCTACATTACCCAAAACTTGTGATTTGTGCACACGACAATTATCAAATATCATCTCTGCGGTTTCTGAAGCACGCATACCGAGTTTGTTTTCTTTCTTACCACCCGAAAAACCAGAAGTACCTCTTTCAACAATAAATGCTGAAATACCATGGCTGTCCAATAAATCACCTGTCCTTGCAAGTACAACAGCTACATCGCCAGATTTACCGTGTGTGATCCAGTTTTTCGAACCATTGATGACCCAGTCATCACCATCCTGAACGGCAACACATTTCATACGCATAGCATCTGATCCTGTATTGGCTTCTGTAAGTCCCCATGCACCTATCCACTGACCTGATGCGAGTTTGGGAAGATATTTTTGTTTTTGCTCTTCATTTCCGAAGGCCAGTATATGTCCTGTACATAAACTATTGTGGGCCGCAAGACTTAATCCTACAGAACCGCAAACTTTTGCCACCTCTACAATAATGCTAACATATTCGTGATAACCAAGACCTGAACCACCATATTCTTCCGGGACAAGCACACCCATAAACCCCAATTCACCCAATGACCTCATCGTATCCACAGGAAAATATTGTGCTTCATCCCACTCCATCACGTGGGGCAATATATTCTGAACAGCGAATGTCTTTGCTGATTCTTCGATCATCTGTAAATTATCGATAGTATCTGTATGCATATGTGTTATTTAATTTGTGTTGCTTTACAAAAAACGATAAGCAAAGATAATTGTTTTGTTTCATTGCAAATAATTATATCTAATTTTGAGTTAATTTACATTAATTCTATCCATATGAAAACTCAATTGGCTATATTTTCGATATTTATATGCTTCTCAGGATGCAAAATTCCAAATTCAGCATACCCTATAGAATCTTATTGGTTTGATATTATCGAAAAATCCTATAAAAAGGAATTGGAAGAGATTCAACTTTACCCTTATGATACAAAAATAGAAGTATCGGGCAATGAAAACAGGATTATAAATAAACAGGACAACAAAGTTATCATATATCTATTGCCATTTGAAAAAATAAGTATACAAGAAAAGCTTTTGACAGAAGATTATTATCAAAGAGTCAGACATTTGTACAAAACCCGACAGGATTTTATTAGAGAGTATTACACCATCTTCAAAACATGTCTGACTTTAAGTAATCTTGTTATTTATGGTATTAACAGCACAAGTGATGAAGTTTCCAACAAGGATATTTTTTTGTTTACCATTACTTTTCTAAAAAAACATCAGGAATTGGGAATTAATATAGACAGACTTAGGGAAGTGTACAATAACATATCCGAATATATAAAAACAACGACAAAAACTGACTTTGACAATCTACTCGATGAAAAAGAAATACATGATGCCATTCTAGCTTTTCGTCTTGCAGACACAAAAAATTTTGATGAAATAAAAAAAGAATTATCCAACACGAATTTTTCAAAATAACTACCATAATTCCAAATAATATTTACAATTATGGTTTCCTGGCTATAGATTTTGTCTTTTTTACTATTCGAACTGAAGCCCCTTGGCAATTTAAACTGGATTGAGCAAGAATTAATCTACATTATCTACATAAAAAATTTATAAATACCATATCCCAAAAAGTAAAAATTTGTGACGTGTAAAGACACCTGCAAATTGATTTTTTTCAATTTAAACCCAAATATTTGCAAAATAGAATAAACCATAACTCATCTGAAAAAATTCAACACAGCAAGTAATTTTGTAAAAAATAAATAATTCGGATTAAAAGCCCAAATTTAAACCCACCATCACATGTCTGCCTGCTTGAGGATAAAGAAAATTTTCTGTGATCAGGTCGTCATATATATAACTGTAAGTATAGCCATTGCTCGAATACTTTACATTCAGCAGATTATTGACCATCAAAGTCAATGTAACCTTCTTCGTATATGCAGTAATAGGCTGCCATGAAATCCTCAGATTCTGATATTGATATGAAGGTAGAGATCTGGACATATTTCCTGTATTGTCCATAAACTGTCGGCTTACATATTTGGTGGAGAGTTCTGCTTCCATTGTTTTTAGCGGCTTGATAAGTAGCTGAAATGAACCGGTCACCGCTGGCGAAAATGATATATCAGTATTATCATGCTTAACCGTTATTTTTTCAAAATCAATGGTATAATCCGCAATGACCTCTTCAAATCGTTTTATTTTATTTTTGCTCACCGTAAGATTGATATACGCAACCAGCCAATTGGTCACCTGATGGCTCATACTACCTTCCCATCCCAATCTATAGCTGTCTGGAACGTTCACCCGGATAGGGGCGCCTACATCATTTAGTTCGCCCGTCACAACCAGTTGGTCTTTATAGAACATGTAATACAGATTGGTTTCGAAAGTATATCTTTCCTTCTTCGATCTGAAACCAAGCTCAAGGTTCCTGAGTTTTTCTGCCTTCGGCAAGATATTGAAAGCATTATCAATAAAATCACCTCTGGATGGCTCTTTACTTGCCATAGCAAACGAAATATATATATTCTGATTCGCATTAATATCAACATTTAGCCCGAGCTTAGGATTAAAAAACAATGCATTATAGGCAACATCTATGTCTCTCAGATCATTGTCTATGCCTTTTACGGTATAATCTACTTTTCTTAATTGGAGATCACCGTGCCAAGTCCAGGTTTCACCTGATTTGAATATTCCCCTGAGATAAGCCGCGATATCAGACTTTTCACCTACGTTGTCATAATATTTTTTTTGCTTGTCTAGGTTTGGGATAGAAGGAGTTGATCTGAGTACATTGCCGAAATGACTACCTGAATAATAACTGCCCGAAAAACCAGTTTGTATTTGGAAATTATTATCCAATGAATATTCGGCATCAGCCAATATTCCGATCAAATCATTGTCCAGCCATCGCCTTCTCACTATATCTGTCCTGTCGATGATATTGCCTGTTGTATCGCTGAAAGATGCAATACTGTAATTTGCCAAATTATCTTTGTACTTAAACTCTTCAAAAAATCCTTTGCCTTTGGTATAATACATGGTCAGTTTGGTTTTAAAAGCTTTATTTACTGCAAGCGCATGTATGAGTTGAACATGAGTCTGACGGTAGTCGTCCACCTGTTCAGGATGAGTATAATAATTAAATCGTCTGTCTGATGAAAAAAGATTGGCGGAATCAACATCTGATTTATATATGCTTCCCAGATTATTATAGTAATGATTGAGCAAACCATTAACATCTCCATTAACTTTAGCCTCAGGCACTCCATACCAAGCCTGATAGGTTTTTTCTTTTCCACTTAAAATATTGAGTCGCAGGGAAGACCTGCCAGTAATGCGAGCAGCCGAAAAAGCCATCGAATGAAGGTCGGCTGAGGCGCGATCTACATAACCATCAGACTTAATAATACTGTAACGCCCATCAATCATGTAGCGATCATTAATCAGACCTGTACCAAGGCTAACACTCAGTTTACGGGTATTGAATGCGCCCACCGTACCTGCCAGATCAATGTAAGCGTTTACTCTGGTATCTGCTGTATTGATACTGACTGTACCTCCGAAAGCACCGGAGCCATTGGTGGATGTACCTACCCCACGTTGGATCTGAATATTGTTTACAGAACCCATCAGATCAGGCAGATCAACCCAAAAGACATTTTGGGATTCTGCATCATTGAGCGGCACGCCATTTATAGTCACATTAATCCTGGTCTGATCAGATCCCCTCAGCCTAAGCCCTGTATATCCAATACCGGTGCCTCCATCAGAGGTCACCACCATAGATGGCGTCCATTGAAGGATAAATGGTACATCCTGGCCCAGATTTTCTTTCTGCAGCAATTCTTTTTGAATATTTTGATGCGTAAAAGGTCCGGAGTCTCCTACCCTGTTGGCCTGAATTTCTATCTGATCCAAATTATATATTTCACCTTCCAGCAAAATGTTGAGTATAATATCTCCATCTATACTAATTTGGCGAGTGTAAGCCCGATATCCTATGAAGGTGGCTTTGACCGTATAATTGCCGGGTGGAACATTGTTGATATTGAACTTGCCTTTCTCATCTGTGGATGCTGCATAAGGCGAATTCACAATAAATACAGTGGCAAAGGATAATTTTTCACCTTTTTCGTTGGACACTATTCCACGAATGGAAAACTGACCGTTGACATTATAACCACAGCAGATGAAGGGTAAAATTAAAAACAAGTATCTCATTATTAATATTTAACATATTATTAAATTTCCTAATGAGTTAAAAAGATCTTTGATATTGTTTTTCCCTTTTCAGCATTATCCGAACAGGTTCAATGGGTATGATCTCAGCCTAAGATTACTTAAGCACCCCAATAGGAAATACAAAGGTATAAAAAAAATTACTATTCTATTATTTTAAGTCCACAATTGTGTATCAAAAATGGGACAATTAAATATGATATTTTAGCTACCTACTTTAAACCAAAAATGATTCAGATCTTTTTTAATTTTATCACTCACTGATTAACAAGATCAGGGCTTTGTCAATTGAGTTACCTTTCATATTAATATTTCGATCAATGTTGAAAAACTATTTTTCCAAACTGGTTGCCTGATGCAAGTTTTTTGAACCCGTCAGGTATGGCATCAAATGGCATGATAATGTCAACGATTGGAACTATTTTGTGCATAGAAACAAAATCAATCATATCATTGAAATCAGCATCAGATCCCATGGTGGTTCCAAGGATGGAGATTTGCCGCCAAAAAACAAGTTGAGGATTCAGACCTTCTATTTTTCCTGCTGTACCGCCATAAAATGAAATGCGGGCTCCGGGAAGGCATACTTTCACTAATTGATTGAATCCTATTCCGCACGCTCCATCGATAATGACATCCACACCACCAGCATCGGATAATAGTTTTTTTGGCCAATCAGGATCATGATATATATACCCAGCTTTAGCGCCAAGCGATATGGCTTCTGCAATTTTAAGATCTGAGCCAGATGTGACATATACTTCGCATTCCAAAGCAATGGCGTATTGCATGGCAAATAAAGCCACACCACCACCAATGCCTGAGATCAATACTTTTTCCCCTTTTCGGACTTGAGCCCTTTTTATTATTGCCCTGAAAGCCGTTACACCTGCCAAAGGTAGTGCAGCTGCCTGAACTGATGACAAATGGGTGGGTTTGGGATAAAGATATTTACGGTCTACCGCTATAAAGTCTGCAAACGTACCATCATCCGGTACGCCCAGCACCCTGAAGTCAGGACTTTGGTATAACTCATTGCTCCCCCATTCCAGACCTGGATTGATGATATATTCCTGACCATCCAGAATGCCGCATCCATCGGCCCCCATCACTGCGCCCAGTCGGATATTGGGATACAAACCTTTGGTGATCCAAATATCTCTATGATTTAATGCGGATGCTGTGAGCTGTATCAATGCCAGATCGTCATTTACACTTGGAAGCTCATGATCAGTAAGTGTTGGCAGTTGGTGTAGATGCTGGATGGTATATGCCTTCATAACATAAAAATTGGAAAAGGTGAACGTGTTTTTTCAACACCAAAAAAACCGGATATGTTGCCATATCCGGTTTGAAAAAACCCAGAATCATTTTTATAAACACATTACTCGATTAAAATCATCTTTTTAGTAGCTGAAAATTCTCCTGCTTCTATCTGGTAGTAATATACTCCTGATTTTGCAAGCTGATTATTGGCTACCGTCACTGTATTGTAACCTTTTCCGAATTGTCCTTTTTGTGTAAACACTACTTTACCTGTAACATCGATCACTCTGATCACAACATCTGAATTTTTAGACAATTCAAACGAAATATTGGTAAAGTCTTTAAACGGATTTGGTTCGTTCTGGTACAGCATATTTTGTGCTCCTTCAGCATTTTTATCTCTCAACTGAAGATGTAAAGGTCTCACTGTGGCATCAGTTTCATATACTTCAGCATGCAATCTACTTTGATCAAGTCTGATAGCTTCGGTACTTCCTGATGTCAGAGCTGTAAACTCGATCGTAAATAATATATCATCAGTATTCAAAGTTATACCTTTTGGTATGTCAAAGCTGAAGGTAATTTTACCATTTTCAGTTTGTGTTGCATTAAAGTGTTGTGATTTGATATCAAACGCTCCACCTTTTACTCCAGTGAATGTAAGCTGATCGGCACGGAATTCCAAAGCGAACTGAGCACCCATGATTTCCATCACATCACCGGCTTTTATCTCATGTTTTACATTGGCACCTGCATCAAAAGATTTTTCTTCAGCCGTAAACAGTGCGTTGTTGCTTCTTCTTTCTGTCGAAGTGCTATGTATATTTGCCAGTGCACTGTTGTTTACGTCACCCACTTTTACAGCTGTAAAGTTAACATTGGATTTATCTTCAAAAATCGAATCCAAATTAATTTTAGATGGAAAGTCAAACGGGAACGTAGGGTCTTGGAAGGTATATTCAGAAGGTACAAATCTCCATGAAGTATTATTTTCAAAATCATTGGTAATACCCAGAATTAATTTTCTTAGATTCACCAGGTCACTGGCAGTAATACTTCTTGAATTATTAATATCTGCTGCCAATAATTTGTATGGTGATGCTATCTTTTGTAACCCAAGGATGTGTCTTTGGATCAAAACCAGGTCAAGGGTTGAAATACCATTCAGGATATCTTTATTATTGTATGCTGTGATGGTCTTAGGATCAAAAATATCTACACCATTGAATTTATATTCACCCTGATTTTTGGTTTTTTCTTTGACCTCAGAAGTGCTTACCATATTCGTAAGTGCTACTTCGACCTGATCTAACCCTTCATTCATTTCTGTGGTGATTCTACCTTCTACATCAGGCAGTAAGCCTGCATTATCAGTACATGCATTGGTCAAAGGTGAATCCTGCAGTATCAATGTTACATCACAGAAATCTGAATTTCCGTTTTCATCAATGGCATACATTTTTAAAGGAATTCTAGCCACCTGACCGTTTGGTATATCCGCGCAGGTAAAAGTTCTGGCAAGTTGGTTTCCAGCAGCATTGAAAGAAAATTTAAGCTTGCTGTTATCACCACAATTATTTTCACTCTTAAGATTGAAGTCGCTTGCCCATATTTCGGTACTGCCATCTGCGTCTATCACCCATACTACTTCTCTTAAACAGATCGGTGTTGGTTTTTTGGTCGAACGTACTGTCACGTCATATGAACATGAAGTAGGTGTTCCGCATCTGTTGACCACAGTAAATGTTACTCTATGTATACCGGCAGGTAAGGTTCTGGTAAATGAATTACCTGTACCGGTAGCATCAACGGTATTATTTTTGCCCAGATCCAGTGACCATGAGTATCTCAGATCATTAGCATCCGTACAATCATCTGTAGCTGTTGCGCTAAGTGTTACCACTTTATCACACGCTCCAGGATCAGAATCAAATGTTTTGTTGGTACAACCTGTAAATACTGCTCCGCCTGTTCCAGTAAGTTTGATGGTTTGTGTATTCTCTACTATCACTTGTCCATTCGGATATGAACACCAGTCAATTACTCTCCAGGTTCTTAATATTTTAATACATGCTTCAGGCACATCATAAAACAACTGGTCTGTGTATGATACTCCGATATCTCTACAAGTAACATTATCAACAAAAGGTTTACTGTTCAGAAAATCTGGCGTTGCCTTTGAAATATCACAAGTAGGCAGTACCAATGATCCCGGGAATGTCACATTTGCATCAGAAAACGCCGGAGTAGTAATGGTCAGTCTCTGTATACATTTTACACTTGGGTCAGATATAAGATACCATTCTCTATCTACTGTTCCAGTATTACATTTAGGATTGATATTTGTGTTAAGAATCCTACTGGCAAATACCTGACTTCCGCATATACCACCTGTGGTCGGCTTTCCAAAGAAAGTAGTGTCAAAGGCAGCTGTACCGCTTATCCATGCAGCAATCTTAGGATCACCACATGTTAAGGTTTTTCCAGTCGGACATGTGATTGTAGGTGGTCGCTTATTTTGAACTCTAACTGTGGTTTCACATTCATTATAATTTCCTGCAGCATCATATACCCTAAGTATTACTGCCACATAAGAAAACGGTGATGTAATATCATTACAACAGAATCTTACTTTTGGTCCAAAACTCAAATCAGAAGCATATCCTGGGCATGTGGTGGTTTTTCTTCTCACTTCATATTTTACTATCTCTCCACAATTGTCTACACTATGATCATCCAGTGATTCAGCAAACAACTCTCCCCAACCTGTGTCATCTATGGATATTATCGTCTGATCTTCACAAATCGCTGTCGGTGGAGTAGTGTCTACAACATTAATGGCAGTAACACACTCTCTTATATTGCCACACTCATCGGTGATCACGTATTTAATCCATGTTTTTCCTAAAGGAAGTCCTGAGATGGTGTAAGGTCTCAAAGTTGAGCTGATTTGCGCTGCAAATGCAGGTAAAATTCCAGTAATTACAGTTTGTGGATCAGATTTTGTGAAAATAGCATCCACTGGTGGATTGGCTAAATTAATACCATCCTTGCTGAAAAATACATTCCAGGTCATAAATGAGCAGTCTGCTGCTGAAGATGGCGGTGTTACCTGCCAGTTGCCCAGACATTGCTCAAACGATGCAGAAATGGCTGGAAGGACAGGACAAGTAAATGCCGGTTCTATTTTGTCTTCAATTTTTATGGTTTGATTACAAATCCGATCAGCGCCTGTACACCAGTCGATGATAGTCCACTGTCTGAATACCTTTATACCAGCGCCACACAAATCAAAAACAATATCATCAAAATACACTTGAATATTGGAACATCCGATATTCGATGGTTGTCCACTCGCTGAAGGTGCAGGTGCTCCGTTCGGTAATTTTGTAAAAGAAACAGAACAATCCCGGATCCAATCTGCAGGACAAACTACAGATGCCAGATTACCTCTGTTGATATAAAAATACTGTATCTTCACTTCTGAAATGTTTCCACTTGGATCAGTAGCAGTCCATAGTCTTCTTACTATTTTACTATATCTGTCATTGCAGGTTAAAACTGTTACTGAGTCTGCTTTAGCATAGGTAAGCACAGGACTAACTCCCGTTAACCTTATATTTGAAACGCTTAACGAACTATATGCACCATCATTATTGGTTTGAACTCTTAAACAGAAAACTCCGTTAAGTGGTATCACTACTGTTGTGGTACTATTTGTGGTAATATTTGTAAGTACAGTAGAAGTGGCATTGACACTGTATGTTATCGGGTCAAGCAATGGATCTGTAATAATCGTTGACCAATCAAAAGTGATAGATTGCGCTATTGGTGATGTAAAACATACCTGAGCGCCAACAACTATACCACCTGGAGCCAATACATCTGTTCCTCCTTCAAGCATAAGATTTGAGTTGAACATATTTACTATACCACGATTTAATGTGGTTGGTACCCATAGCGCACCACTACAACCATCTGTAAATACAGGTCTGCTGGAAGCATTGGTTGCCGTTTGAGCAAGTAAAGATGCTTCTTCATCACAAGAACGGGTACAAATGGTCGATGATACGGCTGATTTGATATTTCCGCTTCTGTTATTTACAAATACTACATAATTAAATCCTGTAGGTGGTATTGCAGATGTAACACTACTCACTACCAATGTGTAATTCACACCAGTTGACAACGGAATTGAAAAACTGGATGCATTTGTTGCAATAGGAGTTCCATTACATGGCAAAGCTGGATCAAAAGTACCACTGTAAAGCGATAATCTTACATTTGGTGATATCGTATTAAAATCAACTATACCGCCAGCAATATCCAAAGCAAAGTTATGAATTTCATATCTTACCCCCAATTCAGCGGTACCAGGACATCCAACCACGACGGAAGGTCTATCATATTGAAGATCGGCTCCGCTCAAATTTCCATCAAAATCTGTGATTCTCTCTTCGCAAGGGCAAGTAGAAATGATCGGTGCAAGTTTGTCCTCAATTTTGGCAGTGCCCCAACATGAATTGGCACATCCTCGTAAGGTTACTTTTACCTGAAGTGCCATGCCTATATGACTTCTGTTGATAGCTACTCGTTTAATTGGTCTGTTTGAGATATCAAATCCTACGGTAAATTGAGGAATTGGAGTTCCATTTGGCAACTTAGCTTCGACGTCATAATAGTCATCCGTGTATGCCGGACCTTCCAGTACCATGTCTGGTTCGATGGTCATGTTACAATCGTCATCCAAAGAGATCTGGACTCCATCATTACATGCCAGAATAACGTTACAATTTTGTGCTTGTGCAGCAGAGTATATGAGGGTAATGGTTAAAACAATTGAGAATGCCCTTGTGGTCGTCTTGATATTTTCTGAAACTAGAGTCAGAAGATTTTTAAGTGTAAAATTGGGTCTTTTCATTGTATGAAAATTTAATATTTTATTTAATCGATTAGATTTCAAGATGAGAACAATAGGAAACAAGTCTGATACTTCGTCTTTTACCAGACTTGCCCTTTAGTATTCTTATTATTTGATTACTATCATTTTACGTGTGGCAGAATCGGTTTCCGTGTCTATCTGATAATACATTACTCCATTAAGATTCAATGCATTAGCATCAATATTGAAAGTATTGTATCCTTTACTGAACTGCCCCTTGTTTTGGTACACCATTTTACCGGTCACATCAAATATCTTGAGGATAACTTCATCCGCGGCGGGTAGATTAAATCCTATAATCGTGTTTGCATTGAATGGATTCGGAACATTTTGGTACAACTCAAATTTATCGGCAGGATTATGGTCTCTATTGCCTGTCTCGAGCTTAATATTATTTACTGCAATCCCATTTCCTTCTTTGGTGTACATCTCAGGATTCATCATAGATCTCTCCAGAGCAATCAATGGTTTGTTGGTCACATCTTTCAGCAGTTTCAATTTTGCTTTTAAGATCTGATTTGCTACGTTTATCGCATTGTCCTGGTTCCAGCTTAAGTGTATAAGTCCTTTGGAAAGATGACTGAATCCTAAGTGTTCGTCCTTGAGATTGAGCACTTCCGATTTGATCTCAATCAATTCAACCATCTGATTATCATACGATAAAGTCATTTGTATACCTATCAGATGATTGATTTCTTCAGCACTTAAAGTGACATTTACTATATCTCCTGCCTTCGCAGTAATATTTTCTGTAAGTAGTGTTACTACACTTCTATTTGAAGTTTCACTTCCACTATGAACATTTGATTTGGAAGAACCATTAACATCTCCTATTTTGACCGCTACAAAATCAATTCCTGCCACTTCATGATCAAGATTACTCATATGAACATAGTCAATGAATGGGAATGGATGTTTGGGGTCAACAAATCTATGCGCCACATCCACAAATCTCCAGCTTCTGTTTTTGGAAAATTCTGTCTGTATTCCCAAGATCAATTTTCTAAGTTCTACAAGGTCAGCAGCTGTTATTTTTTCTGAATTGTTAATGTCAGCAGCAATCAACTTGTATGGAGAGTCGAGCTCCGTGATACCAAGGATGTGTCTCTGAATCATAACCAAATCCAATGTAGAAACACCATTTAGCGCATCATCATTTTTATCGGCCGATAACGTATACTCTTTGTACATCGGTAGGTCGCCAAAATTAAATTTACCATCCGCTGATGTAGTGACTGATTTTGGAAACTCTGTCTGATCTGATTTCAACTCTATTTGCACATTCTGAACCATTTCGTCTGATTCGTTGTAGATACTTCCTCTCAGAGATATCCTTTGGTCTTCTTCTTCATCCACATTGGTTGAACATGAATTACCATTGTCCTGAACTATAAGAAATACTGTACAAAAATCACTGTTTCCAGCTGCGTCTATTGCATATACATTGTATGTAATTTGTTTGCTTGGTAATCCACCCAAGTCAGAACATCTGATGGTTCTGGATATGTCATTTCTGTTGGTAGCTGAGAACGAAGATGTTATCTGCGTACCAGAAGAACAGTTATCGGTAGCTCCTCTATCAAAATCTGAAGCCCATATGGTCACTTCTTTTGCTGATGGCATGATGACAGTGACTAACTCCGTGATACAATAAGGGGTTGGTTTCTTATCATCTCTGATCGTAAATACGTTAGAACATGTTCTTGGATTTTTACATCCATCCTTGACCGTCCAGGTAATCTTATGTGTACCATAAGGAAAATCTCTATTGATCGTTTTTCCGGTTCCATTAGTTACCTCTAAAGTATTGTCATTATTTTCATCAATAGTATATGTCCACACAAGGTTTTCCGGTGATGTACAATCGTCTGTCGCTACTGCAGTAACACTTACATTTGCTTTACATTCACCTACTTGGGTAATAGTAAGGTCAGCAGGCAGACATCCCTTTGTAATATCAGGTGCCTTAGTATTGTTAAGCATGATTAATTGTGTATATGTCCATTCGCCAGTATTCGGGAAGCCCGGAATTTTCTGACACCAGTCAATTACTGTCCATTTTCTAAGTACTTTTACACAAACATTGTCTGCAAAATTAAATACTATGTCTTCATAATTTGCAGCTAATTGTGCACATTGTGTATTGCGTAAATACTTTGGTCTGGCACTGCCATCAGGCAGTTTATCCGGTGTGATGTCAGTAATACAAGCTGCATTTAGTGTGATAGTGTTCGGCCAGTCGATATCTCCAACAGGAAACTCAGCTGCTCCGTTGAATTTTTTGTCATTTCCTATGGTAATGGTCTGTGTTTTGGTTGTCTTATTTCCAAAAACATCTGTTGCTGTAAATGTTCTAGTAATAGTTCCAAGTCCACATTCGTTAAGATTATCTTTTCTTACAGTGTCAATGGTCGCTGTACAGTTATCTGTGGCCGTAGCAATACCAAATCTTGTAAGAGATGTTAAATCATCGTAACAATTGGCTGTCATATCAGCAGGCACCGTCAACACTGGAAAAATATTATCCTGTACTTTGGCTTCCACCATACATGAATTAAATAGACCTGCTTTGTCCCAAACACCCAACTCCACCATGATCGTTTTGTTAGGTCCTATGTCATCGCAAGTAAACTTAATCTGGTTGCTGCAAGGCAGAGTAGACCAGTCTACCAAATTGTCCATCCTTCTGATTTTCATACAAAATAACTCACAGTTGTCATGACTGCCATCATCAAAGGTGAGCACACCTGCAAAAGCCATAGATTGTGCTCCGATAGCAATTATACTATTTCTGTCACAAACAGGTGTAGGTGGCTGATTATCTATTACATCTATCTCGGTAAAACAATATGAAAAGTTACCGCAAGCATCTGTGATCGTATATCTCACCCAGGTACGTCCAGCAGGTAGATTTCTTATTCTTAAAGAACCACCGATAGTTACCACTTCTGTCAATCCACTCTTTTTTACATATACACCATTTAATGGTGGTTTTCCATTGTTGTCGGCTAAAAGGAAACTTACATCCCATGTAGTCTGTGAACAATCACTAATCACAATAGGAGCAATCACTATCCAGTCTGCCAGACAAGTATGTGGTCTAACCGGAATTATAGCTGCAGGAGTAATATTTCCAGTATTTGGTTGGCTGGTAATATCTGCAGGACAAGTTACCACAGGTGGTTCAGTATCCATGACTGTGATCAATTGATTTTGTTCTTCAATTTCGCCAGTGCAGTGATCTACTACGGTCCACTTTCTGATGAGTTTATATGTCTTTGTGCTATCGCCGCATAAAGCTATTTTTTTATCTTTGAAGGTCACCGCTGCTTTCAGACATTGGATTCCTGATGGCCATCCTGTATAATCCGGACTTGGATTTCCCGCATAAGGTTGTCCTGCCGGAATTTTTGTCCATTTCAATATAGAAGCGTCAGTGGGAAATAATTCTGCACATGCTTCCAGCGATGGATTAGGTCCTGTAGCACTATCCCAGTTAGCAGGAAAAACTACATCATCTATAGAAGCTCTGTTGATATAAATAGTGTGTGAACAACTGGAAGAGTTACCAGAATTGTCAGTAACCAACCATGTTCTGGTTATGATAGAACTGA
>Ga0105044_10004931_pt1 | contig 18387 bp, 12 predicted proteins | sample MAT01_FD_78092 | JGI IMG/M metagenome (GOLD analysis project Ga0105044, IMG submission 78092) | Freshwater microbial communities from Lake Fryxell liftoff mats and glacier meltwater in Antarctica - MAT-01 | ecosystem: Environmental > Aquatic > Freshwater > Ice > Liftoff microbial mat | place...
ACCTACGTCGGTCGCCTGCTCGCTTTGGTCAAAAAAGTGGCGATTTGCGATCAATCGGAAGCCGCGAAACCGGGTAAACTCGTTAAGCGCACGCTCTCGCGCATCCTCTCGCCCGGAACCACGCTCGCCGCCAATCAGCTCGATGCGCAGCGCAATCACTACCTTGCCTCGATCCGCTTGGATAAACACGGGCTGCACGCTGCCTGGCTCGACCTGTCCACCGGCGAATTCCGGCTCGCGAGCGACGCGCGGCCCGAAAATCTCCTGCCCGTCCTGACCGCCTTGGCGCCCGCCGAACTCGTACTCGTCGAGGGCGATCTGAACCGCTGGAAGGAAGCCGCGCACGATCGGGCACCCACCTTGGCACTCCCCGCGTTTTGCTCCACGCGGCTTTGTACGGAATTTGCCGAGTACCAGTTCGACGTCGCCGGCGGCGCACGAACCGTGATGAACGCGTTGGGCGTGCTCAACCTCGAGGGCTTCGGCCTCTCCGTCGATCACCGCGGGCTCGGACCCGCGGGAGCGCTCGTCCAGTATGCGACGGACAACCTCTGCGCCAAACCGGAAAATCTTCGCTCGCTGAAGGAGTACCGGAGCACCCGCACCCTCCTGCTCGACCCCGCGACGTTGCGAAACCTCGAAATTTTCCAATCGAGCCGCGGGACGCGCGAAGGCTCTCTCCTCTTCGCCATCAATCGCACTGGCACCGCCCCAGGTGCCCGTCTCCTCGAACGCTGGCTGGCCGCTCCTTCGCTGGAGATCGGGGAGCTGCATCGCCGGCAGCGCCTCGTCGGAGAGCTGCAACGCCTGCCCGCACGTCTCGCGGATTTGCGCGAGGCGCTCACCCAGGTCCGCGATATTCCACGGATTCTCGGACGTCTGCAGAACCGGTTGAGAAATCCGCGCGAGCTGGGCGGAGTGAAGGACACGCTGCTCCAGTTGCCCACGATGCGGAGTCTGCTCGCCGAATTCGGTGGAGAATTGGCGGCGATCGCGGCGCAAATTCCAGAATTCGCGACACTGCGCGCATTGCTCGTTTCGGCTCTGGCCGACGACCTTCCCAACGACGTGGCCGAGGGAAACTTCGTTCGCGCCGGTTACGACCCCGAGCTGGATCGACTGCGGGGCCTCACCTCCGGAAATCGTACCTGGCTGTCCGAACTCGAGCGCACCGAGCAGGAACGGACGGGAATCAGGAGCCTGAAGGTGCGTTATAATTCGGTTTTTGGATACTACATCGAGATCACCAAGTCGAACCTCCACCTGGCTCCTGCGGATTACGTCCGCAAGCAGACCACCGCCAACGGCGAGCGCTACGTCACCGAGGGGCTCAAGCAGAAGGAAAAGGAGATTTTCCACGCCGAGGAAAATGCGTTGAATCGCGAACGCGAACTCTTCGCTTTGCTCGTGTCTGCGGTTCTCGACGATTCGGTCGGACTGGCGCAAACCGCCGATCTCCTGGCGGAATTGGACGTTCTCGCCGGCTGGTCGGTACTCGCGCGGGAATGGAATTATACCCGTCCCGAACTCGACGAAGGCGACACGCTCGAGATCGTCGACGGCCGCCATCCCGTGGTGGAACAGATGTTGAAGGACCCGCAGAGCGCTGCGTCGGCCGGCGGCGGCACCTCCTTCGTCCCCAACGACACGCTCCTCGCTTCGGACGACGCACAAATCGCGCTCATCACCGGTCCCAATATGGCCGGTAAGTCGACGTACATTCGGCAAGTGGCGCTCATCGCCCTCCTGGCCCAGGTCGGGTGTTGGGTTCCCGCCAAGACGTGTCGCATCGGGTTGGTCGACCGGATCTTTTCCCGGGTAGGAGCCAGCGACGATCTCGCCCGAGGCAACTCGACCTTCATGGTCGAGATGAACGAAACGGCGAACATCCTCAACAACGCCACGTCGCGGTCGCTGATTGTCTTGGACGAAATCGGACGGGGGACCTCGACCTACGACGGGCTTTCGATCGCGTGGGCCGTCGTCGAGCACCTCCACCGGGACGAGTCGAGGGGCCCGCGAACGCTGTTTGCGACGCACTACCAGGAGCTCACGCAACTCGAAAAGGCTCTCAGCCGGCTCCGCAATTTCTCGGTCGCGGTGAAGGAATGGAACGACGAAATCGTGTTCGTCCGCCGGGTGATTCCAGGTGCCGCCGACCGCAGCTACGGCATCCAAGTCGCGCGTTTGGCGGGGCTCCCGCCGAGCGTGATCGACCGCGCGAAAACGATCCTGGCGAAGCTCGAATCCGACGACGCCACCGTCGAATTGCCTGCCGCGACCGGGCCAAAGACGCGGCCAAAAAAGAAAATCACCGTCGTCGTCGAGGACGACGCGCAATTGAACCTGCTGTAATCGTTTCCGGGGAGGGCGGCCTCAGGTGCCCCTTGCTGCAAAAGTGTTCGGAGTCCGGCCTTCAGGCCGTCCGAAAAGCGATCGCAACCCGATCGCAATTTCTTCGGACGGCCTGAAGGCCGGACTCCGAACTCTGTCGTGCGAGGTCCGGCGGGTCGCGAGACGACCCCGCCGCTTCAGTCCCTCACTTCTTCGACGTGTAAATCAGCACCCGGTCGTGCACTAACAGCACCAAGTCGTTCACCCCGTCGCGCGTGACGTCCGCGACGATCGTTTCGCGCGGCTCCATGCCGCCGCCTTTGCGCTGGGTCGCGTGTTCGTCGGTTTCGAAGACCTGGAAATGCAGCCGGCTTTGCCAGGTTCCCTCGTCGTCCCGTGTAAGAAATTCGAGGACGTTTCGTACGGGATCGATGCACGCGAGATCGAGCTGTCCGTCTCCGTTCAAATCGCCGGCGATCACATCGCTATAGCCGACGTCCGGAAGATCGGTCGCATAGCTCGGACCTTCGCGGAGATAAAGTCCGCTTGCACCCAAGGGAAGCCACCAAAAGCGATCCTTCCCCAGTAAAAAAAGTTCGGTTTGCCGGGTTTTCGGGTCGGTGCGCAGCTCCGCTCCCACCAGGTCGATTTTGCCGACCGGGACCGTATCCACGACCTGAAACACCTTCTTGTCGTCGGCGCGGAGCACCTCCAGCCGCTCGCCTTTCTTGTCGTAGAGAACGATCAACGGAGCCTTGTCCTTCTCCGCCGGGAGAGCGAACGCGGTCAGTACGTCCGCCGTTGCATCGCGCGCATTGTATTGATCGACGACCAGGAGTTGTCCCTCGGAGTCGACGCGCAGCGCCCGGGCGAAACCCTGACGGGATACGAGCATCTCGTCCTTCCCGTCGCCATCGACGTCACCGACGGTGAGCGCGGAGGATTCGAGATTGTCGACCAGGCCTTTGCGGAACGTGGCTGAACCCGAGATATCCTTGAAGACCGGTTTACCCGCTTCGGGTGCCGCTTGTTGAATCCAGACACGCATCGCCTCCAGCGCGGTGAATACCACCAGATCGAGCCGGCCGTCCTGATCGACATCGATCATCCGGATGGACCTAGGATCGGTCCGCGTCCCCACAATGTCGATACTCTGCACCAGGACCGGCTTCGTCTCGCGACGGATCCAAAGGTCGATGGTCCGCTTTCCCTTCTCGTCGCGAACGATCGCGAGCCACAGGTCGTTGTCGCCGCCGAGCTTTCCGGCGGTCAAGGCGAGGGGTTTGCCCGACGTAGGGAGCGGTTGCGGGTATCCAAAACGCCCATCCTTGCCTAGGGAAGCGATTCCCACGGTTTGCTCCTTCGGACTGCCGACGAACAAGTCGGCGCGCCCGTCACCGTCCCAATCCCCGCTCGCGAGCGAACGGGCATCCGCCAGCGAGGGGAATCGTTCCGCAGAGCCATAGCTGCCATCCGCCTGGCGACGGTAAAGAATTCCTTGCGCGCCGTCCGGATCGCCCACCGCGATGTCTTCGCGGCCGTCTCCATCGTAGTCGCCAAAGGCGTAACTCGCCGGAAGCTTCGCATTCGCGCGCGGCGTGAAAACCCGTGGACGCACATCGGTCATCGGAGTGGCGCCGTTGCCGGTGCGTCGCTCGAGCGAGACGCTCGCAATATGCCCCGTTTGATCCTGGGCATAGACGAATGTGACCGGAGCTTTGGCGGTCGCCTTGGCGATAAGCTGAAGCGTGCTGCGCGCGGGTTTGAGCGGAAACGATTGCTCGGGTCCAAACTGACGTGGGCCGGCCTGCAGACGAACGCGGAGCCCGTCGCGATTTGCGGAGCTGAGGTAAACGAGATCCAGACGGCCGTCGCCGTCCACATCGACGAGCTCGAGCCCGTACGAGCCGTCTTCGACCAATGCGGCCCGTTCCGGCGGACGAAACCCGCCCGAGCTGTCCTGAAAAAACACCGCGAGTTCCTTCTGGCCGAGCATGACCAGATCCTGGCGCTTGTCTCCGTCGACATCGGCCGCGCGAAGGCTGCCCACGAAGGTCAAAGGTACGGGTGCGTCGGCGATCTTTTTTTCCAACCACGTCCCGTCCTCTTGCTGATAGCGCACGGTCAAAGCCTGAGGCTCGCCCGTGTAGGCCAAATCGGGTCGTCCGTCTCCATTGAAATCGGCGACCGTTAAATCGAGCATGGTCACGCCGGTGGTGACACGTACTTTTCGGAAACGCGCGTCCTCAAGGGTCGGTTCCCACCGATTGGTGGCGACTTTCCGTACCGGTGCTGGCAGCGGTGCGCCGGCCTCGATCTGATAGAGGAGCTCGATCGCCGCCCGATCGTTGTTGATCAGAACCAAATCGTTCGACCCATCGCCATCGAGGTCGGCCGAGGAAAGCGCCCGCGTATTCCAATCGAGTTTGATCACATCCGGGGCCGACAGGACGATCGCCCGCGACGGGACGGGAGAGGCTCCTAGACCGCTGCGAGCCGAACCGCAAAGGCCAAGGATGCCGGCCAGCGTGACGATGAGGGAGCGACGGCCGATCATGGCTGAGGATGAGTCAGGCGAGAGACGCCGTAGATTCCATTGGCATCGCGTCGGGTCCAGCCGATGTTTTCGCCCCAGTAGCGTTCAATCAGCTCGAGCGAAGGCTTTTCCTTGGCATCGACCGCAAACGGACTCCTCTCCGCTTTCTTTTCTGCGGGATCTGAGGCGGGGGCGGCCGGAAGCGATGCCAGCCATTCGAAACTTGCGGCGATCAACACGGCGACGTTCTGGCTGGCGAAGCTCGTGGCATCCTCCGGCACGGTCGCGAGGGCCCTCTTGATTTCCGGTTTATCCCAAAAGCTTTCGCCTCGATTCGCCATCGATTGAAGCACGGCCTCGACCGGCGCGGCCGAACCTACGTTGAGCAAGAAATAGCGATCCGTGAGAGCGTAGGCGAAACCCTTGGCACCCGGCGCGCGGGTACCATCCGGACCTGCAGGCGGGGTAAACGCGTATATCTTTTGTCCCAAGTAGTCTCTCCCCTCGAGCATCTTGTCGATCGCGGGACCGCCGAGGCGCTTAAAGCCGTCGATCACGCGGAGGATTGCCGCCGCGTTCTCCACCGAGAACGCATAAAATTGCTCGGACTCCATGAGGTTGGGCGCGGCACCGGAGCCGGCGGCGGCGAAGAATTGCCCCTGCACGACTTCATTTCCGAAGCTGCCGAAAAAGTCGCGTTTGATATCCGCATTGAGCTGTTTTCCGATCTGCGCCAGGTAACCTTGAGCCATTCCTTCCAGGGGGGGGCTGACCGCGCGCATCGTTTCCTCCAGACCCGCAAACATGTCTTTGAGGCTGAAGCGTGCCGTGGTCACCGAATCCCATTTGGCGGGAATCCACTCGGGGCGCGGAAAGGCGGCCTCGGCCATCCGGAAGATTTTCAAAAGCCCGCGCTCCTCCGTGAAGGTCAATCCATAGTGGGTCACGGAGGAGGAAGCATCGATCTGAGCGGTGACGTAAAAGTCCTGCCACGTATCGAAGCCCAAGGCGCCGATGAGGGCGGCCGGGTTCACGCCCATCGGATTCGCTTTTTCGTTCGCGCTCTTTCCCACGAGGGCTTTCTCCACCGAACTGACAATGGAGGGGAAATGCATGAGCAGAGAGAAGAGGTGGGCCCCGGTTTTCTCCTGAAGGTTGACATAACGAGGAGAGCGCTCGAGCGGCGAATCGACTCCGCCCTTTTGCACGGCGTCGAGAAACGCGGCGATCGCCTGCTTCGAGCTACTCGCCACGAGCAGGCCGTCGGTCGAGGCCCAGTGCAGGGTGAAAGGGGTCATTTTCGAGGCGTTCTTTTCCTCCGCGTCGTCGGTCTTCTCCGACGTTTTTTCCACGATCGAAACAAGCGTGTGCAGCGTGGTCCCCGCGAAGGATTCCGTCTCCTCTTCGACCTTGCCGTCGGCCTTCTGGCGCTGGGTGGACTCTTCGATCAGTTTTTCGATCTTGCTCGCATTCTCGCCGAAATCCACGGCCATGAGCACCGGCGGTCGAGCTTGCGTTTCCGGATTGGTCGCGAACGCAAAATCGGTCAGAGCGAAAACCGCTTCGCCTGTGGCGAGGCCCACCAGTTCTTGCACCGTATAACCGGTGCGTGTCTTGAACGTCGCCAAGGTCTCGTCCCACTTGGAGGACTCCCGCATCGGCGCGAAGAATCGCTGGATCTGGGGATCGTTCCACATCTGGAGGAACGGGGCCTTTTCGGCGGCTGCTGCCAGCGCGGGAACGTCGGGAAAAGCCACGACGATAGCTGCGTCTTCGGGCAGGAGGCGCGCGATCGGCGGTGCCGCCCTCAAACCGAGGACCGAGACAAAAAGGACACTCAGCGACGCGAGGGAACGGAGGGATGACATGGACAATAAAAATGCTTCGGCCATCGCACCCGCTTGAGGGGATTGGGGCGAAAAGACCTCGAGGTTACTTGGCAGAGGCAGCCACGCCTTTTTTGGAGGTCGTTTTGACCGGCTCCGGCGGCGAGAGATAGCGGTATCCGGCATTGGGATTGCGCGGATCGAACCCGAAGGCTTCGCGGTTACGCAGAAAATCTTTCAGGACGGCGGCCGGGATCGCGAAGTTCAACCCTTCGACTCCGACTGCCATCGCCTTCATATTGTTCACTCCGACGACTTCGCCGCGCAGATTGAAAAGCGGACCGCCCGAATTGCCGGGATTGATTTGAGCCGTCGTCTGTAGGTAGAGCTGTCCCGCCATCGCGCGGGCGCGTTGGCTGACGATTCCGTTCGATACGGTCCGGTCCAGCCCGAGCGGGCTACCGATCGCGAAAACCCCCTGTCCGTCGGTTGTCGAATCGGAGTCGCCCAACGGCACCGTTGGGAACACCGCCTCGCCGGCGTCCTCGATTTTCAAGAGCGCCAAATCGAGGCGTGCGTCGAGCGCCACGACGCGAATTTTATTGTACTGCACACGATCGAGTTCGCCGCGACCGCGACGATACTGGGTGATCGAGATGGCGTACTCCCCCGCAATCACGTGATCGTTGGTAATGACGTACCCGGACGGGTGAATGATAAATCCGGAGCCCAAGCCGACCGGGGTGCGAATCTGGACAACGGCCTCGGCGACACGGTCGACGTTTTCCTTGACCGATAGCGTCGGAGAGTTCACCGCAATCCGGAAAAGGTCGGCCAACAATTGCTCGCCTGCCGCGCTGGCGGTGGGCGCTTCCTCCGCCTGCATGCGCTCGATCTCGTCGCGGGGAATCGAGAGGAGCGTGAAACCTAGATCGACGACGACGCGATCGGGTTTCTCGGAGAGGATCTCTCCGCGAACGGACGCACCGCTCTTTAGCTGAACGACACTCAATCCGAACGCAGGCGCCAACGAGGAGGCGATGCAAACGGCCAGCAGCAGCCGGCGCCTCACGCTTTGGCCTCCTGTTTGCTCGAGCGCAGGAGGGACCAGAGGTTCTTAGCCTGGGTAATCGTTTCCGCGAGGACCTCGGGCGTGAGCGCCTGCTTGGGGTCGTCGCCGATGCCCTTGGTGGGCTGCACGTGGGTCTCGATGCACAATCCGTCCGCCCCGTAGGCGACGGCCGCCAGCGCACATGCCGGAACGTAGACTGCCTTGCCGACCGAATGCGACGGATCGACCACGACGGGTGCCCAGGTTTTTTCCTTCAACAGCGGGGTGATGCTTTCGTCGGGATGATTGCGGTAACCGTCGAGCGTCGGCGACGTTCCCCGTGGACAAAGAAGGATGTTCGGATTGCCAAAAGACGCGATGTACTCGGCGGCAGAAAGGAATTCGTTGAGCGTCCCCATGTGCAGGCTGCGTTTCAGGAGAACGACCGTATTTCGATCGGCGACTGCCCGGCCGATCGAGCGCAAGAGGGAGTAGTTGAGAGCGTTGCGCGCGCCGACTTGGAGCATGTGGACGCCGGCATCGAGGGCGAGTTGGAGCTGTTGTTCGTCCATCACTTCGGCGTCGACCGGCAGACCGGTGCGACGATGCGCTTCCATCAGGATGTCGAGCGATTTGGCGTCGCCCTGAAACGCATACGGGTTCGTCCGCGGTTTCCAGACGCCACCACGCAAGACCTGTGCGCCGGCTTCTTTCACGGCTGCCGCGGTCTCGTAGAGAAAGTTGGGGTTCTTCGGATCGATCGTGCACTGACCCGCGATCACGAGCAGCTCCTCACCCAGGGTTACATTGCCCAATTGAATACTATGCGTCGCAAGGTCCGAACGCTTGTCCATCAGCTTGAAGGGGGACTGAATTTTATCGATACGATCGACGTAACTCAGTCCTTCCAAGCGCGTCATCATCAAGTCGTCACGCTCGTCTCCGACGATCGCGTAAATCGTCCGCACCGTTCCGACGATCGGCTGAATTCGGCAACTGAAGCCCTCGACAATCTGGGTGATCTCGGCGAGTTGTTCGTTGGTGAGGCGATTCGATTTCGGAAGGATCATGACAGGAAACCGGTTAACCTAGGCAGGAACGCCCGAATTTACAGAATGAAGTGCGTTTTTGGCCGTCGCGTGGGTCATTCTCGCAGTGAGCGACGATTAGTTTTTGGATAAAATGCTGATTGAAAAGCGTTAGGGGTCTTTTTTTTACTAAAATTGGTCCACCTGCGACGTTGATTTTCCCGCCTCCTTCGACACGAGATCGGCGAAATTTTGCGTGGATTCTTGCGAGGCGGCAGTTCCAACTGAGCGTTTCGCATGTTCGAGTCACTCACCGACAAACTCACCCACGCGCTCCGCAATCTCCGGGGCGTCGGCAAACTCACCGAAGACAACATGGCGGAGGCACTCAAGGAAGTGCGCACCGCTCTGCTCGGCGCCGACGTCCATTTTAAAGTCGCGCGCGAGTTCGTCGAGCGGGTTCAGGAGAAATGCGTGGGACAGCAAGTCCTGACCGGCGTCACCCCGGGACAGCAGATCGTCAAGATCATCCACGACGAGTTGGTGCGGCTGCTCGGCGAAGGCGCGACGGAACTGTCGGGCGTCCGTCCGCTCAAGATTGTCATGGTAGGTCTGCACGGGTCAGGCAAAACGACCTCGACGGTCAAACTCGGAAAGCTGCTCAAGAAGCGCGGTTATCGTCCCTATGTCGTCGCATGCGATATCTACCGCCCGGCCGCGATCGATCAGCTCGAAATCCTCGCGAAGCAGGAGGATCTCGGTTTCTACAGCGATCGTGTTTCCCGCGATGTCAGCGCGATCGGCAAAGCCGCCCTCGCCGCGGCGCAGGACGCCGGTGCCGACTGCATTATCTTCGACACGGCAGGCCGTCTTCAGATCGACCACAACCTGATCGAAGAAGTCAAAAAACTGACGGCGCGGATCGAGCCCGACGAGATTCTCTTGGTGGCGGACGGTGCGCTCGGACAGGAGGCCGTCAACGTGGCCAAGGCTTTTCACGAAGCGTTAAAACTGACCGGCTTGATCCTCACCAAACTCGACGGCGACGCTCGGGGCGGTGCGGCCCTCTCGATCAAGGCAATCACCGGAGTGCCGATCAAATTCATCGGCACCGGCGAAAAGCCCGCCGACTTCGACACCTTTTATCCCGACCGCCTCGCCTCGCGCATCCTGGGCATGGGCGACGTCGTCTCCCTCGTCGAGCGCGCCCAGGAAAACATCGATCAGAAGGAAGCGGAAAAGATGGCGGAAAAACTCCGCAAGGCCGACTTCAACCTCGAAGATTTCCTGGCGCAGATGCAGCAGATCAAAAAACTGGGTTCGATGGAAAGCATCCTAGGGATGATGCCCGGGATGAACGGCGTGAAGCTCGACGGTGACGCCGAAAAAAGTATGGGCCGGACCGAAGCGATCATCCATTCGATGACGATCCAAGAGCGCCGCAAACCCGAAATCCTCAACGGCAACCGCCGCCTACGCATCGCAAACGGCGCCGGCGTCAAAGTCGTCGAAGTGAACCAACTCCTCAAACAATTCCAACAGATGCAGAAAATGATGAAAATGTTCAAGGGAGGCGGTGCCAAGAAGATGATGCGCCAGATGGAAGCGATGCAGGGAAAGCCCGGAATGCCAAAGTTCTGAGTATTTCTAGGCAAATAATTTTACCGCATAATTTGGGTGGGGGACGGGCAAGGCCCGATACCACCCGCTTATGCCACCAAATGGATAGTGGCCAAACGTGCCCGCAACGAAACACTCCCGTCCCGGGAGCGTCGGAGTGGTTACGTTACCTTGGCCTACATTTGGCCACGTAACGCGCTTTATCCGATTGCCGAGCTCCCGCGGTTCGTTAACACGTATACCTCGCCTTCCCCCCGTCATTGAAGTCCACGGGCTGGGCCAGCAAACCGCTCGCTGCGATCAACAGGCACTCGAAGACATGATGAAAGTAACGCTCCGCGTGCCCCGCTGACGCATCCTCCAACAACCGACAGAGTGCCCGTTGGTTCTCGTTCAGTCCCACCGGCACCCCATGATTCTCAGCCGGCCGAAAAACCCGGCCGTCACTCACCGGCACTCCACGCATGAGGTAAAAGCGGGTCGCTCGCAAATAAAACACCACTCCCATCGGCATGTAAGGTTCCTCGGGCCGCGCTCGCACTCACCGCCCCGGAGCAACAAAGAGTCCGTCTCGTGGCGACAAGACCACCTTTGACGTGCCGTCGACGCTCTTCAGCTCGTAGGCCGCCCGTCCCTGAAGGCAAACAATCAAACGCGGTTGTTTCCTGAGCGAGGCATCGCGCGGTATTCCCGCATGGCCCGAGACCAAGGCCCTCGCCACCGCGCTCACTCCCCCTCCCGCAATAACGCCGTCAATGCGCGCGGAGAAGTCAGCCGATAGCCCCATTCTCGGAGGTTTCACTCATGCCAGAAACGAATCAACCTGAGGATTTACGCATCGAGTTTCGGTCATAACTCTCGAATGAATCCGAGAATTCCTAGTTACCATCCTGCTAAACACAGCGTCATAAACAATTCGCCACGCCCTATTGGAAGACGCCGCTCCGTCGCCCTCCAGTCGAGAATGTCATATTGGCCAATTTCATACGACGCTGTGTTTTAGAATCGTACGTCCTCAGACGAATCCGCGAAGAGACGCTCTGCCGATCTTCGCGTCTCCGCGGCATCGCGTGAGCCCCTCCACTGCCCAACGCCCTCCCTTTGAATATGTCTTCGCTCACCCAAACGATCCGCACCCAAGTGCTCGTCATCGGCTCCGGTGCCGCCGGCCAGACCGCCGCCATCGCCGCCGGTCGCAATGGCGCCGACGCGCTGCTCGTCTAAAACGCCGGCTTCCTCGGCGGCATTTCCGCCACGCAGCCGTGGCTCGGCTTCCACGACCGCGACTACCGGATGATCGTCAAGGGCATCCCGCTCGAGTTTTGTCGCCGCCTGCAGGCGATGGGCGCGGCCAGTCACTTTGAATTGGATCCCAAATGCGCATCGGGCATCAGCATCGATTCCCATTGGTGGAAGATTCTCCTCATGCAGCTCATGCGGGAGGCGGGCGTGCGCCTTCTCATGCACACCCAGGTGGTGGACACCCTCCGCGAAGGCGACCGCTTCCGCGGAGCGATCGTCGAGAACAAGTCCGGCCGCCAACGCATCGAGGCGGATGTCACCATCGATTGTAGCGGCGACGGCGATGTGGCCGCCCGCGGCGGTGTGGCCTGGGAGAAGGGCCGCACGGCCGACGGCCTCGTCCAGGCACCCACCCTCGTCTTCAAGCTCGGCGGCGTCAGTCGCGAAGGCTTCATCGCCGGCTGCAAGGATCCCGCCATCGACTACCGCGAGTGGATCGCCCCCTACCCCGATATCCGGGAAAGAATGATGAAACGCATCGACCGCATGCACGTCATCATCTGCGGCGGCTACGCCAAACTGATCGAGAAGGCCCGCGTCGTCGGCGTCAAACTGCACCGGCCCGACGAATACCTCGTGGTCATGACCCGCGTCCTGGGTCTCAACCCGATCGACACCCAGAGTGTGACCGACGCCTACTCCAAGATTTACGAGCAGATCCCGGTCCTCGTGAAGTTCTTCCAGAAATACGTGCCTGGCTTCGAGCAGTCCCATCTGCGCGAGATCGCCCGATGCTCGGCGTGCGCGAAAGCCGCCGGATCATAAGCGATTATGACCTCAACAAGGGGGATCTGATCGCGGGCCGCGTGTTTGAGGATGCGGTCAGCATGGGCGGCTACCATATCGACATCCACCGGCCCGCCGGCACGTGGGTGGACTCGCACAATGTCCGTCCTTACACCATCCCGCTCCGCAGCCTGATCGCCCGCGATGTCGACGGCCTGCTCATGGCCGGCAAGTGTCTTTCTGCGACCCACGAAGCCGTCGCTTCCACGCGCGTGATTCCCATCTGCCAGGGTCAAGGTCAGGCGGTTGGCACCGTCGCTGCGCTCGCCGTCAAGGCCGGTGTCTCCGTCCGCCAGGTGTCCATCGCAAAACTGCAGGAAACCCTCACCGCACAAGGCGCCGAGATCGGCCGAACCGTCGGCGGACCGAATCTGCAGGCCATCGACGAAGTCGGTCAGCTGCCCTTCGACGAGCCGCCGACCACGGGCGACAAGGATCCGGTGACCGCCGGCGAAGCGTTCTGGGTAAGGAAATGATTCGCCGGCACCCGCCCCATGAGTGGCGGCATATTCTGCTCTGTTCTCGCGGCGCCGGAAATCGCGGGCGCACGCCCAACCTCATGCTCCAAACCGACACGGTCGTCGCCGATCTGAACCAACCGTTGCGGACCACCGCCCTTGGGCGAAACCGAGCGCGTCAAGCTGCCGTAGGAACTGCGCCGGTCTGAATCACTGGCACCAAGAACATACCTCGTAGCTGGCATTGCCCGCTACGATCTCTGTGTTGGCTGGGTGCGGCAAGGCAGTTGCCCTCGAACCGTGCCCCTTCAAATGGCGTCGGTTGGGCCACCCGTTTCGTCTCCACCCCCAACCCAGTTTTCGTGCATACCCCCCGACGCCGGACCGTCTCCGATGCCCGTTCACCGCCAGTTGCGCTGGCAGATGACCGCCTTTCTCGCTGCGGCCGGGGCCCTGAATTTCGCGGATCGGGCGGCGATGTCCTCCGTGCTTTCCGCCGTGCGGGTCGACCTGGCGCTTTCGGATGTCGCCCTCGGCATGCTGGGCTCTTTCTTTCTTTGGAGTTATGCTGCCGGCTCGCTGGCTGACCGCTACTCTCGCAGCCGGATCGTGGTGGTCAGTTTGATCGCCTGGAGCGCCGTCACTACTCTGACCGGCCTGGCCGGCAGTTTCCCCGTCCTGCTCGTTCTGCGCGTGGCCCTCGGCATCACCGAGTGCCTGTTCTTCCCGGCGGCTTTCGCCCTGATCGCCCATTATCACGGACCGACCACCCGCGGGCGCGCTATGAGCCTCATGTCAATCGGCATCAACTGCGGCATGGTGCTCGGTGGCTCGGCCGCCGGTTACCTCTCCCAGCAGTTCGGCTGGCGGTCGGGCTTCCTGGTCTTCGGCTTGCTCGGTGTCCTGCTCGCGCTGAGCAGCCACTCTTTCCTGCCCCCGCCGGCCATGCCCTCCCCGGCCGCCGCGCCGCGGCACTCCTTCCTTGCGTGGCTGCTCCATGTCGAAGGCCGGCGCCGGCTCATGTTTTACTATCACGGCGATAGCCGAGGCAATTGCCCGCTCTGGGTAACCGAGGTGATGTTGTGATGGCCCGCCACAAAGTTTCCGGTCACGGCCCTGCCCGTAACACAGACTACCCAGCGGCGCCGTGACGAAGGCGCGACGTAGTCCAAACCCGCCCATCGGACATCGTGAATCCGGATGCACCCACCTACCTCACCCGCATACCCGGCACGAATGACATGAAGATGATTTAGAACCACAATTTCAATCTGCCAAAATGCACCCTGCGCGTCCCTGCGACGAACGGGCGGCCCGCCATGGAGGTTGCACTCGGAGGACACCCGCTTTGGCAACGGCGACTGGCACCAAGAAAACACCTCAACCATCGGGTTGCCCCTCCGTTCCGGTCGACTTTGACTGATAAGACGTGCCGGAGAACCCCGCCTATGCGCTTCCCCTGGCGTTCATCGCTGGGGCAGCCCCCTGCCTTCCGCGGCGAAGCGAAGCCATTCTGGCCGCAGTGACACAGGGAGGAGTCCCCTTCGCGTGTCGGAGACACACGGCGTACGGTGACCTCTTCTCCTCAAAACACCCCAATCGATGTCAACTCAACACAACCTTCTAAGTTCTCAACGATGGATGGGCGCCCCTGGCGGCCCCAATCGGAACCATCCGCAATCAATTGTGACGTAGACTTTATGCTTCCCCGTCCGAAGTGGACCTCCTTCTTCCTTCGCTTTGTGTTCCTCGGCTGGCTTCTGCCCTTTTCGCTGATCGGTGCCGGGCTGGAGAAACAGGATCTCTTTGTGGCGGGTGAGAACGGATGCGCGAGCTATCGCATCCCCGCGGTGGTCGTCACCCCGCAACAGGCGGTTCTGGTCGCGTGTGAGGCGCGACGAGACAATCGGAGCGACTGGGGCCATATCGACCTCTTCGTTCGTCGCAGCATCGATGGTGGCCGCACGTGGGAAAAGTCCCGCCAGCTCATCGGCCGTGAGGATCTGCCCGCGGACTTGGCACAGAATGCCGCGCACGCGAGCGGGGAGGGCAAGTTCACGATCAACAATCCAACCTGGATCTCCAATGACGCCACCGGCGAGACGCACTTGCTCTTCTGTGCCGAGTACGCGCGAGGTTTCATGATCACCACCCGCGATGGCGGAGCGACCTTCTCCGCCCCCAGGGAGATCACCGCTGCGTTCCAGACTTTTCGCAGCCGGGATTCCTATCCTTGGAAGGTCATCGCCATCGGCCCCGGCCACGGGACGCGTCTAGCCTCGGGCCGCCTCGTGGCCGCCGTCTGGCTCGCCACCGGCGAAGGGGGCAACGCCCATCGTCCTTCGATCTGCGCGACGATCTATAGCGACGATCGCGGGATCACCTGGCATGCCGGCGAGGTGGTGGCTCGCGATCCCGACCCGTTGCGCAACCCCAGCGAAACCGCCGTCGTCGAAATTGCACCCGGACAAGTGATGCTCAATATCCGCAGCGATTCGCCCAATAACCGCCGCGCGATCGCGATCGGCCGGGACGGGGCCACCGGCTGGAGCCAGCCTTCCTTCGACGAAGCGCTTTGGGAACCCGTTTGCATGGCCAGTCCGATCCGGTACGATCCTCCGGGGTCCCCACACCCCGCAGTCCTGTTGTTTTCGAATCCAGCCTCGCTCGAGAAGAATCCGAAGACCCCGGCCCAGAGTGCCAGCCGCATCCGTCAGGACCTTACGCTTCGTGCAAGCCGCGACGGCGGAAAGACCTGGCCCATCCAGCGTCTGCTTCAGGCGGGTGCCAGCGCCTACAGCGATCTCGCCGTCACCGCGGATGGCCACATTCTCTGCTCCTACGAGCGTGGCGAGAAGGACCCTTACGAGAAACTGACCCTCGCCCGCTTCCCGAGTGCCTGGCTGTTGTCGGATCCACGCTGATGACATCGTCTCGGCTCTTTCATTGATCCCCACCCTTTGACGAACGGACATGAATTCAGCTAATTCCTTTACTCGCCGGTGTTTTGAAGGAAATTCAAGGCGGTGCCTTCGCGACCCCACCGACGCCCGTCGCTCCTCTTACGACGTTACCGCGATGAGCTCACGCGCTTCTTAAGAGGTGCACCGCTCGCGCCTGCGCGCGTTCGCGCCCGAGCACACGCAGCACACCATAAAACGTCGGTCCTGCACTTCCCCCGGACAGCGCCAGACGCCCAGGATGAATGTAATCCGCCGTTTGCATGCCGTTTTGCGTCGCGAGCGCATGCAGCCATTGCTCCAGCGTGGCATCCGAGCCGAAATCGGCCCGCGGCAAGGCGTCGGCAAATTCCTGCAAGCGCGCCTTCGCATCGCCTTTGGCAAAAATTTTCTCCTTCGCCTTCGGATCGGGCGAGACGCTCTCGGTGAAAAAATAACCGATCGCAGCCGGGAGTTCCTCGAGGGAACGGACCTTCACCTGGCAGAGCGCCAGCACGTTCCGGAGATAGGAGCCCTCGGGTTTCGCCGTTGCGAAGAAACCGGTACGCTCGAGATAGGCGGTCGCCAACCACACGTAGTCCTCCACCGGCAGGGCATGCAGGTAGGACATGTTCATGTGCGACAGTTTCTTTTCGTCGAAACGCGCATTGCCCTGGTGCACGGCCGGCAAATCGAAGAGACGCACGATCTCCGCGATCGGCAGTTTCTCGAGGTCGTTCTTCGGCGACCACCCGAGGAGACAGAGAAAGTTGACGAGCGCCTCCGGCAGAAAGCCCCGCCGCCGGTACTCCTCGATGAGCGCTCCCTGATCGCGCTTCGACATCTTGCCGGCCCCCTGCTGCTTCAAAATCAGGGGGATATGCGCGTAGATCGGCAGGGGCGCACCCAAGGCCGCGAACAGCTCGGTGTGTTTGCTCGTATTGGAAAGATGATCTTCGCCGCGAATCACATGCGTCACCTGCATCGCAATGTCGTCCACCACATTCACGAAGTGAAAGACCGGATTTCCATCGGACCGCACGATGATGAAATCCTTCTCCTCGGTGCGCTCCACCCGCCCGCGGATCGCGTCGTCGATGACCTGCGGCTGGCCCGAGATCTTAAAAAACGTCGCTCCTTCCTTTTCGTACGTCCGTCCGGTCGCCTTCAGTTTTTCCAGATACTCGCGATAAATGTGCGCACGCTCGCTTTGCCGGTAGGGACCGCATTCTCCGCCGACGATCGGGCCCTCGTCCCAATTCAGTCCCAACCAGGTGAGGCTGTCGTAAATGACCCGCAGGTACTCCTCGCTGTTGCGCTCCTTGTCGGTGTCTTCGATCCGAAGAATGAAAACGCCGCCGGTATGGCGCGCGTATAGCCAGTTGAACAACGCGGTTCGGGCGCTGCCAATGTGGAAAAAACCGGTGGGACTCGGGGCAAAACGAACGCGGACGTTGGACATGGCGGTGCGGTGTAAGCTTGCGCTTGAGATGCGGCGAAAGGAAGAGCAAGAACCAAGCTGTGAACGCTGTCAAAGCCGCACCTTTCGAGCCCAGCGAACTCGTCGCCCAGTTCGCCCAAAGCGGAAAACACCAGGGTTTTCGCGCGGAAACGATGGTGGAAATCGACGGATGTCCGCTGATTGCCTTGACCAAGCGCACGCCGGGTCCGCGTCCCCGCATCTATCTTTCCAGCGGGGTGCATGGAGACGAACCGGCAACGCCCCTCGCCCTCCTGAGTCTGTTGCAACGGGGTATCTTCGATTCCCGGGCCGTCTGGTTTCTGGTGCCGATGATAAATCCTACCGGTTATCTCCAGGGCACCCGGGAAAATCTCGCGGGCGTAGATCTCAATCGCGATTACCGTCACCGCCAAAGTCCGGAAATCGCCGCCCACGTCCGATGGCTCGAGCACCAGCCCCCGTTCGATCTAACCTTTTGCCTGCACGAGGATTGGGAATCGACCGGTTTTTATCTCTACGAATTGAATCCCGAAAACCGGCCAACGCTCGCCGATACGATGATTTCCGCGGTGGGACGGACCTATCCCATCGATCGAGCGCCCGAAATCGATGGGCGTCCAGCGTCCGGCGGGATCATCCGACCCGATCCGGACCCGATCTCCCGCGAGCTCTGGCCGGAGACCATCTATCTCTGCGCCCACCACACCACCCTGAGCTATACCCTGGAAGTGCCCTCGGCCTTCAGCATCGCCGACCGCGTGGCCATGCACGGCATCGCGATCGAGTCGGCCTTGAACGCATTTTTGCCTTCGTGATGGATTGCCACGGTCCCGAGCCTGTCTCGCAACCCTCCGGAACCTCGGACGATAGAGTTTGGAGTCCGGCCTTCAGGCCGTCCGGAGAGTGTGAGAGGAGATGCCCGGTGCCCACGCCGCACGGTAGAGTTTGGAGTCCGGCCTTTAGGCCGTCCGAAGAGATCGCGATCGTTTTTCGGACGGACTAAAGTCCGGACTCCAAACTCTACCGTGCGGGGGAGTCGGTCTTA
>Ga0105044_10004932_pt1 | contig 18387 bp, 11 predicted proteins | sample MAT01_FD_78092 | JGI IMG/M metagenome (GOLD analysis project Ga0105044, IMG submission 78092) | Freshwater microbial communities from Lake Fryxell liftoff mats and glacier meltwater in Antarctica - MAT-01 | ecosystem: Environmental > Aquatic > Freshwater > Ice > Liftoff microbial mat | place...
AGTTCGGAACTGGTGAGGCATTCCGAAGTGCCTATGTATTCGCCTCTAACGGAGCCTTTTCAGGCCAAGTCTGGTAAGCACTGAGGCTAAAAGCCCCTCCCTTTAGGGATGGGGATGCTTACATTTGCAGTCCTTTTGTGTAAATCAACCTTGACTTGAAGCTTTATTCTACAGACTTGGCGTTCATCACTCAATATAAGAATTGTTAATGGTTGTTAAGGAATTTTTGGACGTGCTTGCACACATAGTCCACCATGTCCTCGGTCATGGTTCCGGAAAAGGGAAGCGCCAGGAACGTTTGTCCTGCTTTTTCGGTGAAGGGGAGATCGCCCAACTGCTGCTGATAGAAGGGCTGTAAGTGGATGGGCGTAAAGACATCGGAATTTGCATGGTTGCCAAGCGAATCTGCCTCCTGACTATAATTTATGTATTCAGACCCATTGTGCCTAAAATGACGCGGTTGACCTGATGAACATCGTATTTGCTCATGGCGATCTCGCGGCTGCGCTGGCCCATTGGCGCGATCAACGAGGGGTCATCCAGAAAGCGCTGCATGGCCTCAGCCAGGGCGCTCGGTTGGCGCGGCGGGACGAGAAAGCCGTTGACGCCGTTGGTAACGGTCTCGCGGCAGCCCGGCATATCAGTGGTGATGATCGGGCGGCCCATCGCCATCGCCTCAAGCACGGAACGCGGCGTTCCCTCCCGATAGTAGGAGGGCAGCACATAGACGGAGGCTGCCGCAATGAAAGGACGAACGTCGTTCGTCTCACCCTCATAGATGATATGGCCCTGATTGACCCAGGCGTCTACCTCATGCGGTTGGATCGCTATCGGGCTGGGATCGTAAGGCCCGACGAGGTGAAACTGGGCATTGGGATAGCGCTTGTGCAGCAGTTGCGCCGCCTCCGCATAATCCTGTACGCCTTTTTCCGCAATCAGGCGGGCGATGAGCAGGAACGAGATGGCCTGTGTGGGGAGGGGAGCCGGAGTGAAGCGCTGCAATTCGACGCCCGATCCATTGATGAGGACGGTTTTGTCACGCGGGAGGATGCCCCGTGCGACAAATTCATTCAGATCGTCGGGATTCTGGAACAGCACGGCTTTATTCACGCGCAAACTCTGGCGATAGAGCTGCGAGACCACCTGGCCGACGATACGCTGCTTGGTGGACGCTGTGCCAAAGGCATAGCCCAATCCGCTGATCATGGCATAACAGCGCGAGACGCCCGCCAGCCACGCCGCCAGCGAGCCATAGATGACCGGCTTGATGGTGTAGGTGAGCACCATATCGGGCTTCACGGCTTTGATCATGCGGCGCAGCGTCATCAGGGTCTTGAAGTCCTGTATCGGATTGAGGCTGGCGCGATGCAGCGGATACGTCTGGAACTCGACACCCAGTGCCTTCAATTCCTCAATGGACGCCTCGTGAAGGTTGGGGCCGAACGCGGTCACACGACAGCCCGCCGCGAGGAAGGCTTTGATCATCTCACGGCGGAAGCGTACCAGTGACTCGGTCAGGCTGGCAATGATAAGGACATGGGGACGAGACGGATTATTCACCAAATTCACGCAACCACAATTCCAGGATCAACAGTGAATACAGCAGATAGGAGGCATTGCGATCCTGCAACGTCGTGCCTGCCACAACCTGATCAACATACTCATCGGTGACATAGCGGCGCACACGCGCATTCGGCGTCGCCAGCAGATCGTTAATCATGGGACGCAGTTCGTTTGACAGCCATGATTTCAACGGGATTTCAAAGCCGCGCTTTTTGCCCTCCATGACCTCGTTGGGCAGCAGCCCGCGATAGGCATCGCGCAGCAGGGCTTTGGTCGTCGTGCCTTTGATCAGATAGTGATTGGGTAGGCTCATGGCAAATTCGCCCAGCACGTAATCCATCATCGGCGAACGGCCCTCAAGCGAGGCGGCCATCGTTGCGATATCCATCTTCACCAGCAGCGCACTTTGCAAAATGATCTGCACATCGCGGCTGAGTTGAATATCGAGATCATTATCGGCATAGGTGGGGATGGATTCGATCCAGGCTTCCGTCGGGCGCATCTTGGGGCCGCGCCAGATGGACGCTTTATCTTGTTCCAGCAGCATATCCATTGTGCGGGCGATATAGCGTTCGCCCTCGCTGTAGGACAGCGTGCGGGCCAACCGTGCCATATGGCCCAGGGCTGAGCGGCGCTTGGGGGCGATGCGGCTCAGGGTCGCGGCGGCGGCCCGCGCTGCCGGGGCGGGAATCCAATTCAGCGAGTCGGTCATCTGGGTGGCGACATAGCGACGGTAGCCCGCAAACAGCTCATCGCCGCCATCGCCATTCAGCGCGACGGTGACATGCTCACGCGCCAATTTCGAGATGGCGAGAGAGGGCATAGCGCTCGGATCGGAGAAGGGCTGGTCGTACTGGCGCACCAGGGCGGGCAGCGTCTGCTCAGGATCGATCTTCATCGGCAGGATGATGTTTTGCACGCCAAGTGCCTGCGCGGTGCGGCGGGCGACATCGGCCTCATTCAGTTCGGCATCCTCGACGCCCACCGTGAAGGTCTTGAGATTGTCACCGACTTCTCGGGCCGCCTCATACGCCACAATCGACGAGTCAATGCCGCCCGACAGCAGCACGCCCAGCGGTACATCGCTGCGGAGACGAATCCGCACCGCCTCGCTGATGATGCCACGCACGCGCTCTAAGGCGTCGGGATAGGAGATATCGATTTTGCGCCGATAGTCAACATGCCAGAACGTCTCGATTTTGAGATCATGCCCATCGAAGCGCATCCACGAGCCAGCGGGCAGCGCATGAACGCCGCAGTAGATCGAATCGGGCTGCGGCACTGTGCCGAGCGACAAATAATCGTAAATCGCCTGATCGTTGATCACGAGCGGGACATGAGCCTCTTTTGCCAGCACGCGCAGTGCTTTGATCTCAGAGGCAAAGAGAATGCCGCCCGACGGGGTGCGCGTGTAGAACAGCGGCTTCTTGCCGTAGTGATCGCGGGCGACGAACAGGACATTCTGGCGCATATCGAGGATGGTGAAGACGAACATGCCGCGCAGGAAACGACACATGTCCGGGCCATATTCCTCATACAGATGCAGCAGCACTTCCGTATCCGAGCGCGACTTGAAGACGTGTCCGCGTGCTTTCAGATCAGGGATCAATTCGAGATAGTTGTAAATCTCGCCGTTAAAGATGACGGCGATCTGACCATCTTCGTTGTAGAGGGGCTGATGCCCGCCTGCCAGATCGATGATGCTCAGGCGGCGCATCCCAATGAAGGCATCTTCGTAGGTTCGCAGGCCGTAATCCGTCGGGCCGCGATGTTTGATTGCGTCAAGCGCCTGGACAATAACAGGCTCTGGCAGGGCTGGTGAGTGCCATCCACCGCTGATACCACACATAAGAGTTTATCCTTTACACCCGTGAACGATGCGCGTCGAGCCAACGCTGAGTGATATCGGCAATATGACGGTAGAAGGTCTGCCGCCGCTGCTTCAAGGTTTCGAGATGATAATCGCGGGCCTCGGCCAGATTGCGGGCGGCGGCCTGCGTCATGCGCGTCGGGTCGGTTACGAATTCCGTGATTTTGCGAGCGAGTGCGTCCGTATCTTCCGGCGGCACAAGATCACGCGCCTCCAGCAGTTCGGGGATGCCGCCGACAGTGGTGCTGATGCAGGGCAGTCCCCGCGCCATCGCCTCGACCACAGCACGCGGCAGGCCTTCGGAGCGTGAGGGCAAAACAAACAGATCAGCCTGATCCAGTTCGGCACGCACAGCGGGCGCACCGGGCAGATTGCCCGCAAAGCGCACCCGTTCCGTGAGGCCGGCCTGCTGCACCTGGACTTCAATCTGGGCGCGGTACTTGCCATCGCCAATCATCGTGAGATGCAGATCAAGGCCGCTGCTGACACACTGCCGCAGCGCCTCAACGAGGATATCCGGGCCTTTGTAAAGCTGCTGCAACGATCCCACCAGCACCAGCCGAATCGGGCCGCTGGCAGGCGGGGTATGCGCTTCGCTCACGAGGGCCGCGTTGTCAATCACCACATCCGAGACGCCCACCATGAAGGCCGGGCAGGGATAGCGGGTCTGTAAATACTGCTTGGTGACATAGCAGGCTCCGGCGGCATGGGCGCACTGCTCCGTCATGCTTTTGGCGAACCAGTAGCGAAAGAACGGGCGCAGCGGATGCTTCATCGTGCCAGGGGCGAAGGTGTTGGCGGGATCGCTCACCGCTTCCACGCCGTAGGGATAGCCGATGCGCTGTAAAGACGGAGCAGCAATGCCCGCCAGAAGCGAGGCGACATGGAAAAATACGGCGCTGTCTGCCGGAATCGCGCTGCGAACAGCCTGATTGATACGGGCAAACTGGGGTAGATACTGGAGAAAGCCATGATAATACGGGATCGGGTGAAAACTCACACCGGGGCCATCGGCGCGGAGGGAGGTCTCAGGCACAGAGTCAACATCCTGCACGCGAGAGATGACTGTCACATGCTCGAAGATTGCCAGATAGCGCGTGAACAAAGAGTAGGCATTTTGATCCGCCGTCCATATGTGTCCATCAGGTGTGCGGGCGTAGCGCTGCTCAATCGTGACTATAGCGTTCATGCATCTTCCGTGTGTGCGTTTCTTCACGATGAGGCAGTATAGCATACTTTCATGCCTGTCCGCGCACACCATATCAGACCACAATATAACAAAAGAGTTAGAAAATCCTCGCGTGAGCGTTAGTATCTCACGGCTGTGCTCATCTCAAATCAGCCCGAATCAAACCAAATCGTGAGATGATGCAGCACAGAATGATGAGATTCCGAAGGAATCATGATAAAGAGGATGTATCACATGTTGTAGGTCTGCGCCGTTGCGCGGGGCAGCAGTCTACCTCCTGTTTTCATTCTCATCTACAATGGATAGAAGCATATGCCCATCATAAGGTTGTCTGATGACTGCTGATCTTCCCTCTGCCGAACCGCTCACGGCGCTTGACTCCGATGTGTTGGAAAAACCCAAGCGTGATCCAAACGCGACAGGGCTGTCACTGCGTCGGAATTTTTCGTGGACGTTTGTCGGGTATATTTTTTATGCGGCCTCACAGGGCGTCCTGCTGGTGCTCCTGTCCAAGCTGGCGGGGCCAGAGGCTGTCGGGCTGTTCTCGTTGGGCCTGGGCGTCTGTGCGCCGATCATTCTCTTCACCAATTTGCAGCTTCGCGCTGTCCAGGCGACAGATGCCCATCGGGATTACAGCCCCGGCCATTATCTGGCGCTGCGCTTATTCATGACGGTGATCGGCCTGTCTGTCATCGCGGTCATCGTGTTTACGAGCGGCTACACGCCTCAGAAAGCGGCGGTCATCCTGGTGATCGGGCTGGCGAAGGCAGTGGAAGCCATCAGCGATGTGCTGTTTGGCCTGCTTCAGCAGCGTGAGCGCCTGGATTACATTGCCAAATCGACGATGATTAAGGGCGTGGTATCAATCCTGGCAATGGCGACGACGCTGGCGGTCACACACAGCATTGTATGGGGGACGGTGGCCCTGCTGATTGGCTGGACATGTGTGCTGCTGCTGTATGACATTCCGGCGGTGCGGCGCATGACCACCCTCAAGACCAACGATCCTAATGACCTCAGCCTGCGTGATGCTCTGAGGCCGCGTTGGGACTGGGAGCGCCTGCGGCGGCTGGCATGGCTGTCGCTGCCGCTCGGCTTTGTCATGATGATGATATCGCTCAACAACAACATCCCGACGTACTTTGTCGAGCATTATCACAGTGTGGACGATCTGGGCATCTTCTCCGTCATGCAGTATTTGATGCTGGCGGGTACGACAGTGGTCAATGCGCTAGGGCAATCTGCCATCCCGCGTCTGGCCCGCTACTACGCCGATGCGCGGATTGGCCCGTTCGTCAGCCTCGCCGTGAAGCTGTTGGGCGTCAGCCTGCTCATGGCAGTGGCGGGCGTGCTGGTGGCGCTGATTGGCGGCAAGCAGCTTCTGAGCCTCATCTTTACGGCGGATTTTGCGAAGGATTCCGATCTGTTCGTGCTGGTGATGGTAGCGGCGGGCGTGAGCTATGTGGCCTCGTTTGCAGGCTACACGATGACAGCGGCCCGCTATTTCCGCGTCCAGACGATTCTGTTTGGGCTGACGGCGGTTGTCACCTTCATCGCCTGTGCTTTGCTGATCCCAGGCGATGCGGTGCGCGGCGCGGTGTGGGTGATGATGATCGCCAATCTGGTGCAGTTGATTGGCAGCCTGATCATTACAGGCTATGCCATCTGGCGTATTCGTCAACCGAACAAGGGGAAAACGGCCTATGCCTGATGCACTGCTTAAAGTTCTGCATGTTCTCGGTTCGCTCAATCGCGGCGGGGCGGAGACATGGCTGATGCACGTCCTGCGTCATATCAACCGTGAGCACTTTCACGTCGATTTTCTCGTGCATTCATCGGATGTTGGCGACTACGAAGATGAGGCGCAGACGCTTGGCGCTCGTGTGCTGCGCTGCCTGCACCCGTCTGATTTAGCGGGGTATGGGCAGCGCTTTCGGCAAATTTTGCAGCAGGATGGCCCCTATCACGTCGTGCATACCCATGTGCACCAATATGGCGGCTGGCCCCTGACAGTGGCGCGACTCAGCGGTGTCCGGGTGCGCGTGGCTCACAGCCACCTTGATACGGAAGCGATAGATGCGCGTGCGTCCGTCCCGCGCCGTATATATCTGGCCGGGATGAAGACGCTGGTGAAGAACGCCAGTACATACGGACTGGCCGCAAGTCGTCAGGCAGCTCCCTCGGTCTTTGGTCGTGACTGGGAGCAAGATGGCCGCTATCGGATTTTCTACTGCGCGATTGATCTCGCGCCGTTTGAGAACATTCGGCAGCATCGGCGTGCGGTGCGTGATGAACTGAATCTCCCACACGATGCTCTGATCATCGGGCATGTCGGGCGCTTCTTTGAGCAGAAAAATCACGCCTATTTGCTCGATATTGCCCAGGCGCTCAAGCCGCAACTGCCGCAAGCGCGTTTTGTGCTGGTCGGCGATGGGCCGCTGCGTGACAAGATCGAACAGCAGGCCACAGCACGGGGTGTGAGGGAGATGTTTGTGTTTTTAGGACTGCGGAGTGATGTGCATCGCATCATGAGCGCGATGGATGTGTTTGCGCTGCCCTCGAAATTTGAAGGTCTGCCGTTGGTGGGCATCGAAGCACAGGCCGCCGGGCTGATGTGTCTCATCGCCGATACCGTCACGCCCGAAATCAAAATTGTGCCAGAGCATATCACCTTCCTGCCTATTACAGAAGATGCGGTTGACGCATGGGTCAACCATCTGCTGCGTGTGGCGCGGCAGCCTGCCCCGCTGACGCCGCAAGAGGCACTCATGCGCGTCTCCGTCAGTCCCTTCAATATTGCCACCAGCATCGCAGCGCTGGAGGAGGTGTATCGTGGCGACTCCACCGCTCGCTGAGTCTCCCTCACACGCTTTTGCCGATGTGATCCGTGCGACACGCTGGCATTTCCTGGGCCTGTGTATTTATCTGGCAACGCAGGCGTATACGATTCCCGTCCTCCCGATTGGGCCATCGTGGGCCATCTGGCCGGGGCTGGCTGATTTTGCGGTCATCCTGCTGGGATTGATCGTGCTTGTACGGCCCCTCTCAAGAAAGATTCCCGTCTCCAAGACGAATCGCCAGATGATGCGAATTCTTCTGGGAATTTATGTGCTGTGTTTCTTCTCGTTCCTACTCTTTCGATTTATGCGAACCATCGGCGGTGAGAATTTTTCGGGCGATTCGGGCTTCACGTTCGGCATTTTTCAACTGTATCGGTTGGCACAATACTTTTTCTTGTTCTGGGTCGCCATTCGCGTCCCCCTGAATGAGTTCCGTCGGCGTATCCTGAGCTGTGTGACCGTCTTCGTCCTGATCATGATGGGCGTTGGCATTATGATGACGCATTATCAGGTCGTGACGCCTGATGTCTTCGTGAGCCAACTGCCCGATAATCTGGCGATCTCCGGCCCCTGGAATATCTATTACACCTACACCCGTTACGGCCTGCCTGCGCCCTTTGGCATGGTGAGCTATAACCATTCTTACACGGGGATTCAGGTGCTGCTGCTGTCGGCGCTGTATCTGCATTTGCGTGGCGCACGCAGTTCGATTTTTGATATCGCGCTGCTGGGGTTTGGCAATTTCACCGTTTTCCTGTCGGAGAGTCGTGCCGGACTCGCCTCGCTGCTGGTATTCACCAGCCTCTACTTCATCTATCGTCCGCGCTACATCTTTCTCATGATGATCGGCGCTATCACGGTGTCTCTGGCAATTGTGCTCGGTGTGATACGAAATCCGCTTGAATCCCTCGTCTCAGAAGAAACGCTTGCTCGCAGTGCCACGCTGCTGGATGCCACCAATGCTGACAACCTGTCGGATCGGGATATCATCTGGGGGCAGCGGCTGGATTTTCTCAATGCTGATTTCACACGCTGGCTGTTTGGATCGGGCTTTGGCAATACCGTCAACAGCGGCAGCAATGCCCATATGCTGGCTCTGCATCTCATCGTCGAGAGCGGCATCTGGGGCCTCACAATCTTTATTCTGCTGGCGCTGTGGGTGATCCGCCATCTGTGGGCGTATGACACACATTCGCGGCCCATCTTCTGGGGATCGGTGGCGCTGCTCTTCTCGTCGCTGACGCAGGAGACTTTCTATCCTGTGCCTTCGCTGTCTTATTTCTTGGGGGTGTACATGCTCGTGCTGGCAATCACATGGCGCGTGAACATTGATGAGGTGCAGTCTGTCCCCGAAGCATCAGCCGCACCAGCGCCGCTTGAAGCAACCCCATTGATCGCCCGCGAATCGTTCTCGTGAAAGGAGTGATGTGTGCCTGCCTCTCCTGAGTGGCTTGAACGGCTTGATACGGCGCTGCCCGACATTGCAGCCCATTTTGGCACGCCGTTTCATATTTATGATGAGCGCGGCATTCGGGCTACAGGTGAGCGCCTCAAACGTGCCTTTGCCCCGATTGCAGGCTTCCGCGAGTATTATGCAGTCAAGGCGCTGCCCAACCCGCACATTCTGCGAATTTTGTTTGACATGGACTTCGGCTTCGATTGCAGTTCAATCGCGGAATTGGTGCTGGCGCGGCAGGTGGGGGCGCGAGGGGCCGATATCATGTTCACCTCGAACAACACGACGCAGGACGAGTTTGCAGCGGCCTTGAGTGATGGGGGATGCCTGCTCAACCTGGATGATATCTCTCTGATCGATAACGTGCCGCACATGCCGCAGACGATCTGCTTTCGCTACAATCCCGGCTCGCAGCGCAGCGGCAATGCCATCATCGGCAACCCAGCGGAGGCCAAATATGGCGTCGCCAGCCATCAAATTTTGGAGGCATATCGACGGGCGCAGGCACGCGGAGCGCAGCGCTTTGGCCTGCATACTATGCTCGTGTCGAATGAGCGCGATGACACCTATATGCGCGAGACGGTGGCGATGCTGCTGGCCCTCATCGCGGAGATCAGTGCGGCGCTGAATATTCGTTTCGATTTTATCAATATGGGCGGCGGCCTGGGCATTCCCTATCGGCCTGATGATATGGCGCTGAATCTGGACGCGCTGGCCCTGGACGCGGCGGCGCAACTCACGGCGTTCCAGGCGCAGTATGGCTACGCTCCGGCCTTGCACATGGAGAGTGGGCGCTATCTCACCGGGCCGCATGGCGTGCTGGTGACACGGGCCATCAATCACAAGGACACCTATCGGCGCTACATCGGCGTGGACGCAAATATGTCCTCACTCATGCGCCCTGGTATGTACGGGGCCTATCATCATATCTCGGTGGTAGGCAAAGGGGATCATGGGGAGGCGGTCGTGAATGTGGTCGGGAGTTTGTGCGAGAACAATGATTTCTTCGCCACTCAACGTCCTCTGCCGCCGATTGAAGAGGGCGATTTGCTCATCATCCACGATACGGGCGCACATGGGCATTCGATGGGCTTCAATTACAATGGGCGGCTGCGTCCACAAGAGCTGCTGTGGCACGCCGATGGCCGTGTCACGCGCATCCGCCGCGCCGAAACGCTGGCAGATCACTTTGCGACGCTGGACTGCGATGGGGCGGGGCTGGAGGCTTAAAAGCAATTCGTACAGTAACCTTCCCACAACGATAAACAGTAATATTCAGGGTGTTTGGACACGGCCTGCCGTGTCCCTACGACCACGTTTATGCCTAACGTTCAGCGTAAAGGGGTACTATATTTCCAACGAGTGCCACCGCACATAACACTTTTATAACTCACAGTTTACAAATCCAACAAGCTTCTCACCCCGCTTTTATATTACAATAGTCTCAAGGTTTAATCTCCTCTGAGAGGCTACAGATTATGACAGTTCGATATCGCGGAATAGTGTTTTTTGCATTGTTGGCTCTCTTATTTGCGCTGCCTGCGCTCGCCCAGGATCAACAACTCGATCTGACAAAGCTGCCTGTGGGCGATGGCAAATTGTCGCAGGAGCCGCAGGTGGGCTACGTGTGGCGCTGCGGCGATGGCGGCCCTAGCAGTAACGGCGGGGCGCGGGTCTTAGGCCCCTGGTTCTCAGCCGATGGCACAACCTTTGATATGACAAAGAAATACATCGTTGATGGCGATGTGATGTGGCCGTTTGAATTTGCCATCACCACCGAAGGCACAGAGCGCGTCTTCACAGGTAATTCGCTGCCCAATCATGGCACAGGCGTTTACCCAGTGGCCGCTGGCGATGATGCCGCCAAAGTCGATCCCAATCCCAATACCATCTCTGCTCAGGATATGTCGATCAAGCTGCCTGTGATGCCGACAGTGGCAGCAGAACCGTCATGTATGGGCGGAGCCATCGCCATTATGCTGACGGGCAGCGTCGTTTTTGATGGCCTCGATGCTGAAAAGCGCGATGCTGTCGCGCATGAAACGCAGGACAAATGCCAGGGCCACCCGGAGGGCAACGGTCAGTATCATTACCACAACCTGACCTCGTGCCTGGAAGATAAGCCGGATGCAGGCACACACTCGGTGTTGATGGGCTACGCGCTGGATGGCTTTGGGCTGTATGGACACTTTGGCGAAGACGGCACAGCGCTGACGAATACCGACCTGGATGAATGTCACGGCCATACCCACGAGATTATGTGGGACGGCCAGATGGTCGAGATGTATCACTACCACGCCACCTATGAATATCCTTATACCATTGGCTGCTTCCGTGGAACGGCGGTTCGTCTCGGTGCGGGCGGTGGCCCCGGTGGTCAAGGTGGCCCTGGTGGACAGAATCCGCCGCCGCCGAATGGACAAGGTGAACAGAATCCGCCGCCGCCCAATGGACAAGGCGCTCCCGGTAAACCCTGATCGGCACATTGAATTCTACAACTCGTGAATCAAATAAAGCCGCCAGCAAGCCGCTGGCGGCTTTGCTTATGAGGTGACAATGAAGATTTAGTAAATAAACTGGTCTAATAAATGGTATCTCAAAAATGAGGTGGATGCTTCACATAACTTGTATTTGATCTTACGGAGGTCGCCCAGTGATGTGGTTGTTTTCTCCGATGCTGGGGAAGATTGCCCTGGGCGTAGAGATCATCGAAGGAGCAAAAACGTGACCATCAAAATTCAGATGATTCATGTGTTTCTGAGCGGCTGGATTTCTGACCGTGTTTTAAGGCTTTAGCCCGCCGCAAGCCACGCCATTTCAATGGCTGTGGTCAGACGCTTTCTGAGATATAATGAGCGTATCGTCTCTCGCACAAACTGAAGGCCCCTCATCGGGCAGACGAGACGTTTCCAGCGCTATGAGCGACAGGCACGTTACCAGGCAGACGATACGGCGTTGGGCTGAGACATCGTTCAGCCTGTAAAATCGTCAACGAATGAGAGCGTGCGCTCAAGCATCGTAGACCGGCTGCCTCTGGCAAGCGGAGTAGGCGTAGATGCCTGGACACAGGCCAGTCGCAAGGCTGTAGCTCGTAGAATTTTACGAGAAGCCACACGTCTTTAGACGTGGTGGAGTGTCACAAAGATGTATCGACCATCGGGGCGATCTGCCGCAGCGTGATTGATCCGATCCAAGCCGCAGATATCCGCAGCGCCCTCAGCCATGATCTTGCCAGCATGACGAGCATTGGTCAGCGCACGCGGGTTCGGTTGTTCTTCGCTCAGGTGCCAAAGACTATCAGTTCATAGACAGATAAACGGCGCAGGGTGGCTGCGCCGTTCCCGATTATCGCCCCTGCGCCAGACCCTGTGTCAGCATATACTGAGCACTTTTTTCCAGCGCGGCGAAAATGTCGCTATCACTGCGATCAAATTCAACAATCAGCCACTGCGCCTGGGCTGCGGCAACGACAGCCGTAACATCGACCACGCCATCCCCCACCGCCACGTTCGCATCTCCGGCTTTGCCCGTGCCATCCTTGATGTGAACCAGCGGGGCATGTGTGCCGAGATCGGTGAGCAGTTCAACCGGGTCTTGCCCAGCGAAGACCACCCAATAGGTATCCACCTCAAACAAAATGGAGGGCGAGCAGAAGGCCCGCATATGGTCATGCGGCAGGCTGCCATCAGGCATCGGACGGAACTCAAAATCGTGATTATGATACGCCAGCCGCATCCCACGCGAACGATAGACCTCCTCAGCAGCATTGAGTTCATCGCACACGCTTTTGATGTCGTCCACCGAGGTAAAGCGCTGTGGTGGCAGCCAGGGGCAGACGGCGATTTCAATCCCCATGGCCGTTGCGGTATCAACCACCTGGGAGGCTTTATCATCCAGGGGCAGAGGCAGATGAGCGGATGCAATCTGGAGGCCCAGATCGCGGCAGAGGATAACGGCATCGTTAGGCGAGGCCCCATAGACGCCCGCAAACTCGACGCCGACAAATCCCATCGCTGCCAGACGACGCAGCGTGCCTTCAAAGTCAGCCGCGAGGGCATCACGAACCGTGTAAAGCTGAACAGCAAGCGGAGCAGGCATAAGATACATCTCTCAAAGGGTCAAAGATCAGGTTATTGTGCAGATGTGCGAATGCCTTGAGTGTACTGCGAATCGTGGAAAGGCACACGCGATATCTTATTGGTGGTGCGTGTAGTATGTGCGTGATCTGATTAAACAAGATATAGAGAACCAATGGTGCAAGTCATAAATTTAAGATGGGATTGTCGTAGGGGCGCGATATATCGCGCCCCTACAAAGACGCTTTGGCCCTTTAAGAACCTTTAAATATCAAAAATTGAACCTCAGAATTCGATTTTCTGGATCAGAACGATCACAAGATCGAGACATGCACCATTGGTTAGAGAGCAACGGCAGCAAAATCGATTTTGGGGTAGATGAATGGGGTGGGCCAGGACGTAAGACGAAAATAGAATGAATCAAAAAAGCACCTTTTCAGGTGCTTTTTGTGTGAGCCCAACGAGATCAATCTCGAACATCCTCCTCAGTACGAAACAGCTCAATTTCTCCAGCAATTGACATTCCCTCAGCACGCAAAACTCATGCGGCTCTCGAATAAACCTACTTCGGCTATTCGGTGATTGGGAGAGCTGAACCCTCCCCCAACCATCTTGAAGGCTCGCTGATCAGGCCAGCAAGACTCCCGTTGAAGAGTTTAGCACACCTTCACGATGTCCTTGCCAGCACAGCGATTTGTTCGATGTTTCTGGAGGATTTCGTTATGACTCGTGTTTTTGTTCTTACCAACCACAAAGGCGGCGTCGGAAAATCAACGTCAGCCACCACCATTGCCTTCGGCCTGTCAGCTGTTCTCCGTCGTGCAGGCGCATCCAATTCACGGGTGTTGTTGATCGATACGGACAGTCAGGGTCATGCCACGCTGATTACAACAGGCAAGAAAGACTATGGCGTCGACAACAGCCTCTATACCGTTCTGACTGCGGATCGTCAGATGGCCGCGCAAACCCTTGCCAACTGCATTGTCCCCTCGACCTGGAACCCCGATCTGCATGTTCTGCCCTCTTCGCCTTTACTCGAAGGGGCTGAACGTGAACTCATGCAGGTCGCTGGTGCGCCCTATCGCCTCGCCGATCCTCTGAGTCGCATCGCAGGCCATTATGCGGCCATCGTCATCGACACACGCCCGTCCTTTTCTCTCATGACCGAAATGGCGTTGATCGCGGCAACGGATGCCATTGTCCCCGTCGAGCCGCGCTATCTGGAAACAGTCGGTCTGATGAATGTGATCAGCAAGATCAACGATATTCGAGAAGGCTGGCGGCATCCCAACCTCAAGATCAGTGGCCTGCTCGTGACCAAGATGGATGCCCGTATTCGGGGTCACAATCACTTGTTGGATGAGTTGAAATCCCATCCTGTCCTCGGTCAGCTTCTCATTGGCATCATCCCTGCCAATGAAGCCGTGTCCTATGCCCACCACAATCATCAAAGTCTGTTCAGCTATGACCCGAAAGCGCCTGCCAGCAAAGCCTATGCCCAGTTGGTTGGCAAACTCGTGCTGCGCATGGCGAAAGGCAGTGCCTGATGCCTCCCAAGAAAGCCTCAACCCGCATTGATGATTTATTGGCAGGCGTCACCGCCGATTTACTCGACGGGAGTCCTCAGTCGGTTCACGATAACACCCTGCGCGTGGAACGGATTCTGCTCGAGATGGTGCGGCCTGATCCAGTGCAACCCCGCCGTGTTCTGCCCGAACAGATCCATATCGCCTTTCACAATCAGCGCCTCACACCCACCCAGGCCTTGAAAGAACTGGTTCAGAGCGTGCAGATTGCTGCCCGTCAGCGAGGTCAGCCGTTTCAGAACGTTCTCGAGTTGCTGCCTAATGCGGACGATGAGCGAGAAGAAGAGGTTGAAATCAAGCTGTCGCCTGAAGAGCAGCTTCTACGCGATCTTGTGAATCTGGCAGTGACCATTCGCGACGATGGACAGGTGAATCCGCTGACTGTTGTGGATGTGTCGCAAGGTGTGACACGTCTGTTTCGAATCGAGACGGGGGAGCGCCGTTATTGGGCAACGTGGCTTTTGCGTGATTTTATGCCGCACTATACGGGAGATGGCATGATCCCCTGCCTCATCATCCCCGCTGAGAAGGCGTCAGTGTTCCGTCAGGCTAAGGAGAACACAGCTCGCTCAGGTCTATCCGCCATAGCAATGGCGCGACAGGCCGCTCTACTGTTGCTGACAGTACATAGCTATGACATACCTGACGTAGCCGTTACAAATGACTTCTACCGACAGGCCCTTGATCTCGATTTGAGGAGTAAACGGGAATATACCGAGGCCATTCTGAGTGCGATGGGTGGGATCGGTAAAATGCATTTCAGCCACTACAAAGCGCTTCTGAAACTCTCTGATGAAGCTATGGAGTTGGCAGATCGGCATAAACTGGACGAAAAAAAGCTCCGCTATGTTCTGGGGTTATCACAGGAATATCATGCCGAGATCGTGAGACAAATTATCGATTTCAACCTATCGAGTAAGCAGGTAAAAGAGCTGTCTGAGGGAGAAGGACTCATCTCCGAGACTACAGAAGACACACTCGACAAAATCCCTGCCTCAGCTCTGAAGATGGCAAAAGTCACTCAAGCAACGAATGCAACATCTGCACAGGACTTTGCGCGTGCTCTTCTAAAGCAAGAAGGGGATATTCATCTTGCTCGGGCGCGATTGCAGGCAATGAGAAAACTACTCGGCGAAACGGAAAAATTTCTCACGGATTAGAAAAGGTAAACCCGGGTTTACCTTTTGGAGAATGATTTGATGACAAAGACACGCGCTCCACCCTAGAAACGCAAAACCCACCAACGCGGCAGCAGGTGGGCAGGAACGTGTGATATTTGTGCGAACTTGATACTCACACTTTATCACACCCCCTGCTCCCTGACAACTTCATCTGACTTTCTGTCGTGTTCAAGTCGCACGACCTTTATTCAACGTTGCTTATGGCAGGAGTATTTGAGATGTCAATTGATCTGGAAGAAATTCGTTCTCGTAATCCCATTGAAAGCATCGTCGCCGAACGCTTCCCACTCCGTAAATCCAGCTCCCGCTATGTTGGGATTGAGCATGACAGCTTGGTCGTTGTGCCGAATACGGGGATGTATTTCTGGAACTCAAAAGGGGAACATGGGGATGTCTTTGATTTTGTGGGCCGCCACGTCTTGTCGTTGGGTGTGTGGAATAACCGCGACACTGCCCAATTCACGGAAGCGCTACGCTATCTGGCACAACACGCCGGGATCACGCTTGAGGCAAATCCCTCTTTTAAGAAATCGCCTGCTTATGGTGAGCGTCAGCTTGCTGAGCGTTTGCACGAGGCGTTGATGAACAATGCCCCCGCCCTCACCTATGTCACCAAAACGCGGGGTTGGAATCCCATCACTGTGCGCTCATCACGTTTGGGCTTCATGCCTCATGATAAGCACGCTCTGCTGAAAGATCTCACGCTGTCTGATGCATGGCGAGCTGCGATTGAGAAGTTTCCTGCTGGCATGATTGTCTATGTTCATCTTGTGCGGGGACGATTGATGTACCTAAGCGGACGCTCCATCGAAGGCAAACAGCACTACAATGTGCCGCGTGAAATCCTGGGTGAGCGTCAACCCTACTATAATTACCTCTACAGTCCACAAGCGGATCAGGTCGCGATTGTGGAAGGACAAGCTGATGCGATCACTTTTGCGGAGTGGGGCCTCCCAGCAGTCGCGATTGGGGGCATGACTGCTTCAGAGGAGCTGCTAAAGAGCCTGCGTCAACACAAACGGCTGTTTGTCGCACTCGACAATACGACCGAGGCGAATAACAAAAGTCGTGAGATGGCGATTCGGTTGCGTGGTGAAACCTACTTACCACAACTCCCGCATGCGGTGAAGGATGCCAATGACTGGTTGGCGAAGTATGGGGCGAATACCGCCGATGCAACCGCGATGCTGAATCGAGCCCAACCCTGGCTGGATGTTGAGGTGCAGCAGGCCACACGTTTGGAGGGGATCGCCCGCCAGGATGCCATTCGCCAGCTTTTCACTTACGCTCAGTCGCTCGACAGCTATGGCCTCGCCGCGTTTAAAACAGCCATGGAAGAGCTGGATATCAAAGGACGGACTTTTGGTGATCTGCTCAAAGCCACCGAAACATCAGAGACTCACAGCGAGAGGGACTCAGACGACTCTATGCCTCAAGTGCTCAACGACGGCATTCCCATTCTTTCGCCCGCCTTGGGCTTTCAGCGCGATGTTGCGATGGTGACCGTCTCCATCATGGAACGGCTCAAAGGCAATCGGCTTAACATTCAGCCGTATCTGGTGACCAGCACCCGTGAACTGCGGCGTTTGACCGATGAGCAGATCATCACTCTGAATGGACAGGAGGTCGCGCTCAAAGTCATTCCCGAAGGCTCAGAATTTTTGATGCGTTGGCGGCACAGCGACATCAAACGCTTTCTGGAGGGGGAAACTATTCATCCGGGTGAAGTCTTTAAGGCGATCCATCAACTCTTTACCACCTATGTCGATTTTCGATCCGAGGTCGAGAGTCGCATTCTCACATTGTGGGTTATCGGGACGTACTTCTACACGATGTTCCCCGCCTATCCGTATCTGGCACTGAATGGGCCAAAGAACAGCGGCAAAAGTACCGTGTTGCGTCTCTTGCAGCCACTGGCGTTCAATATGATCACGACCTCCGATCCAACTGGGCCTGCTATGTTTCGCCTGATCCATCAGACAGGCTGCACCGTCGGGATTGATGAGGCCGAGCGCTATCACAACCCCAAAGACCCGGCCATGATGCAGATCAAGCAGCTGCTCAACAGCGGCTACAAGCATGGCATGCCCGCCATTCGCTTGATCGGCGAGAACATGAAACCTCAGACATTCGATGTTTATTCGCCAAAGGTGATGGCCGCCATCATGGGGTTGGAAGATGTGCTGGCGAGTCGCTGTATCGCAATCCCCATGCGCCGTACAGATAAAAAGATGCCGAATTTTGCATCAAACTTTGATGGGACTGTGCTGCGGCATCAGTTGTACAGCCTAACATTGACGCATTTTCAGCCGATTTACACCAACTACTTTGAACGACCTGACCTGCATAAGCTGCAAAATAGGTCGGGTGAGCTGTGGTCGCCGCTGGTGGCACTGGCGACATTCTTTGAAGAGCAGGGCGGGATTCGTGATTTGCGGAGTGCTATCTCTGACGCTGCCTCATGGGATAATGAACTCAGCGAGGGCCAATCTCTCAATGAACGGGAAGAGGCGGTGTTGCAAGCCCTCGAACTCATGACACGCCATACGACACAGCTTGTGTGGATCAAATCAGTGGTCTTACGGGACAAGGTCATGGCGTTAATGGGTCATTCAGCGGACAAGAT
>Ga0105044_10004937_pt1 | contig 18371 bp, 20 predicted proteins | sample MAT01_FD_78092 | JGI IMG/M metagenome (GOLD analysis project Ga0105044, IMG submission 78092) | Freshwater microbial communities from Lake Fryxell liftoff mats and glacier meltwater in Antarctica - MAT-01 | ecosystem: Environmental > Aquatic > Freshwater > Ice > Liftoff microbial mat | place...
GAAGCATTGAAGCATTGAAGCATTGAAGCATTGAAGCATTGAAGCAGGCCATGTTGTTATCTGAAGGCGGCCAAATACAAATACCATCAGGCAAAACATTCTGGGCGCCCTGCTACGGCATGCTTGCCGACCGCTTTAGGGTTGGCTGGATGGTGGTCGTGCCGGGAGAACCCGCTTAAGGCCGGACTGGAATATCAACATAGCTTTGTTTACATAGACTGAGGCGTTAGCCCTGATGCCATTGGCTATTGGCTACGTTTTTGGATAAAACGTAACACTATTGCGCATAGACAAGTGAAGCTCGGGACGCAGGCACCTTCATTTTCTACAGACCCATTTTCTTCATAAGCATCGCTACCAATGCGAAAATACCAAAAATTCCGACCATGCTATACACCACGCGTATATTGCGTTTTCCGGTTTTCATCTGCCATAACCCGTAAAACATTGCGCTTGCTCCGAAGCTTAATACCAACCCGAAAATACCGAGCACGATGAATGCCTGAGTAGTATTTCCGGAAAAGCGGCTGCCATTAATTTCGACGCCTGGCTGCAGCAATTGCGGAACCATGTAATAAGAAACGGTTCCCATCAAGCCGGTAATAAACAGTCCGCAAAGGCTCAAAACAAACCCAAACCGCCGTGACCATCGTTTCGATTGCAGCGTGCTTCCACATTCCGGGCAATGTGATTTATAAATATAGGTTTCGTAACCGCAAGAGCAGCATCGACTCAAATCTTCCGGGTTGTTGCCGTCTCCAGTACCGTGAAAGATATCCGGTTTGCCAGGGAGTAACCCACCGAAATGCGCGACGATAATTCTCGCATCGCGCCAAGCCGTCCCAACAACGGGAAAGCGTACTGCCGTTCGTGTTGGACGTATCGGCACACCGGAAGCGCCATGGCCGCCGCCGGGATAATAAAGCAGTAATTCGATATACGAAGGCCCCGTCAGATTCTCGTGCAATTGCGAATGGGTTACCTCCGGTGTGCTATGGGCTGGAAACCGATGAATACTGCCATCAATTTGTATCGCGGTTTTGCCGACAATAATTTCTATCCCCTCGGTCGGCACTTCGTCACGGATTGATAACTCATTGAACAAACACTCCGGCCGACGATTAATCTCGTCATTGAGTGTTTTGAAATCGCTCCAGGTCGCTGCATCGATTTGCCAGCGCGCAAGAATATCTTCGCCTCTTGCAAGTGCTGCTTTTGCCCGTGCATGTAGATGCCAGAACAGTGCCAAACCACCGCCAACGAGAATCGCGCTCAACCCGTAAAAAAAAGAACGGCGCGTGCAGTGTCGCCTGCCATGACCGACGGCAACAGGAAAGCGGCGACAGTTGCAATAACGCCGCTGATCGAACATAAAAATGCTCTTTTACTCGACGCTCCGGGATTTCGCATGCGCTCCACTTCCTGGTGATACAACGTAGTATCAATTTACGATTATATTTACTTCACGGATTTATGCGAGCCATTGTCTCGATAACACGCTCCCTGCAAGACATTAAATAAAAGTGTCGGACCTTTCACCGTATTCGCACCCGTCAATGCGGCGTTCACCGAATTACCCGCAGGCACCGTTGACGCACTGCTCAAGCCAGAAAACTAGCACACACTTCCAGCGATACTCACCTACCATGTTATTTTCTGTGCGCTTGATTGCAAAGCACTGAACGCAAAAATCAAGGCAGGCGGCGGCAAGGCCGTGTCAAATACAGTACAAGGTGGAGAATTAACGGTTTCAGGCAAAGGCAATATTCTCAAAGTCACCGAAGCCAAAGGCGATATCGCCAATATCCCGATCAACAAAGTTTATAAAAGAATGGTGTTATTTTGGTGGTCGATAAAGTATTGCTACCCAATCTATAAATTCATTTTCAAGTTACATGCAAAACGGCTTCGGCTACTTTATATTTTGCGGGCAAGCGCTTAAATTTTATAAACAATACCAGCTTGCAACTATTGATTAGCCCGATTGCACCGATAGCAAGCAAGTGCCTCGACAGGTATGGTCAGTCTCAACGGAAAATAAATGAAGGGTGCTCGCATGGATCGTCGTGATTTTTTGCTGTCGGCGGACTGGCTGCCGCTTCGCCGATGTTTACTCAAGCTTTGGGCTCCACGACGTTGGCAGCTAAGGCAACGGGCTTATCGAAGAAGCTTGATTTCACTTCGGACGGACTGCATCTGGATCCTAGTGAACACGCTGCCCTGTTGCACGAAGTAACTTCGACCCAAGCGTTCGAGTCTGACTATTACTCCAATGGCGGAATTATCGCGGAACTCGAGTAGAAACCCGCGAAGCTTGTGGGCAAGGAAGCGGCAAAGTTCGTGCCGACTGACACGCTGGCAAACCACCTCGCAATAAAAAAACTTGCCGGGAATGATCGTCGCTTTCTGGTGCAGGCGGAAAGTCATCTATATAACGACAGCGGAGACTGTGCCGAAACCCTGAGCGGTTTGAATCTTATTCCATTAGCCCAGGGCCGCAGCTCAATTGAACTGGCGGAAATAAAGCAATGAGTCGAGCGTTCTGCCACTGGCCGCGTGCCAGGCAAGGTGGGTGTGATCTCTATTGAAAATCCAGTACGCCGCAAAAATCATGAAATGGTAAATTTTGAAGAACTGCAACGTATCTGCGCCTAGGCACGCGATAACAATATTCGCCTGCATCTTGATGGCGCGCGAATGTTCAACCTTCCCCTTCATTCCGGTAAGAGCGTCAAACAACACGCGGCACTTTTCGATAGCGTTTATGTTTCGCTATGGAAGCATTTCAACGGCGCCCCTGGTGCAACGCTGGCTGGCGATACAAAATTTATCGGCGACATGTTGCATACCCGACGCATGTTCGGCGGCTCCTTGCCGCATGCATGGCCGCAAGTTGCCGTGGTTTCACAATTCGTCGATGGCTGTCAAGAAGACTACGCCAAGTCATGGCAGGCGGCAGACCGTTTGATTACGCAACTGCAGTCAGACGCCCGCTTCAAGATAGAAAAAATACCGGATGGTACGAGCCGTTTTTTGCTTTCGGTCTCGGGGGTCATAGCCGATGCCCTTATCGCAAATGCATTAAGAAAAGCCGTCAAGCCCCCGCATACAAACCCTGCTACCGGTTTATTTCAAATTTAGGTAAACCCGTCGATTTTGCGCACAACTCCGGAAAAACTGGCACATATTTTTATCGATTCGATGAAAGCTTGAAATATTTTTTACTGACATCGTAACTCGATGCCTAGCCCGATATTTTTTGACGTAGGGGCGCTGCTTACTGCGCCCAGAATTTTCCGCAGACCAGGGACGCAGCAAGCAGGGCCCCTATGATTGTTTATCATGAGCCCGCACGGCCCTGCGCATTACGTCGGGTCAATTCGTTTCTTGCGACCCAACACGCCAGCCGTCACTAGCGTAAACACGATGCCCACCGGCAAGGGCTCGATAAAAGTAAATGCAATATTCACGAATGGATTTTTATACATCTCCATGAACTCGGCCATCTGTTTTTTTTGCGTGGCGAGTTGTACTTCGGTCGCACCAGAGGCTTTCGCCTGCTCTGTCGCATAGGCCGAGTATTTAGCCATGAAATCAGGTGCTACTTTGTAGTAGATCACCTGCCAGGTGGCGACATAGCAAATACTGGCGATGAGCGTAATCCCTATTCCCACCAAGAAGGCACGACCGAATGTCACGCTGCCGCCCGCCACATTATCGCGATAAGACTTGACACCGAAAAACACCATCATGAAAGCAAGCACCATGCTCGTGTAGCCAATGATGGCGCCCTTGTCGAAACCGATTTGATCCTGAAATGGAATAGTGACAAGCATCATCACCGACAAAATGGCACCGGCTATCAGTCCGAAGCTAAGTACGATCTTTCGCATAAAAAACTCCGAGGTAGTTGTGGAAGGTCAATTCAACTCGATACTGCCATTTCACGCGTCACCCAAAGGGATGATATTGAATATTAATTGCTTAATCATCCGAAAGTAGCAGGCTTGAATTTCGTGCTGTTCGGTCAGGCGCTATTATTCAGGGAATCAATCGAAGCTGCTTCGCCAATTGCACGGCCTGGGTCCGCCTTTGTACGCTGAGCTTGTCGAATAGCCGACTCGAATGGGTCTTGACCGTATTTTCGCTGACGAACAGGCGGGCGGCTATTTCCTTATTGCTAAGCCCTTCCGCAATCAGCGACAGAATTTCCAGTTCGCGCGGCGTAATCGCTAGCGATTCCAGCTTGCACTCATCGCGCTCGAAATTCACTGGCGCCGGGACCTCAACCTCATGCACTACGATCGTTTCTTTGTGGCGTGTCAGTCCGAGACCAAGCCAAATACCAAAACCAGCAAATACTGCCGCTAGCAGTCCACTGTAAATTTCAACCGAATGCTCCAGCACTAGCCAGCGATACTCGATCAATTTCAGTCCGGCGATAAGAACACCACCCAGCAGACCATAAAGAAGTACATGTTTGCGCATGGCAAATTCCGCAAGCGGTAAACGACTGATTGATTTCAATCTTCTGCCGATCGTGCTTCGGCCAGTAATTGGCGAACCAGATTCTGCTGGGCGCTCAGGAATTCCACACCCGCGCGGCCTTCGGCAATACGCACGACACGACCTTCGATCTCGATACTTTGCTCTCCGGCAAGCAGGAAACGCAGGCGAACCGGCGAACCCACCGCAACGTCGTCAGGCAGATTCCACTCCAATGCCGCACCGCCTTCGGAAAGATCAATAACGGCAGTTGCAGGCGCACTCGCTACCACGACTGCAGCCAGATTAACGTGGCGGCGGGGGTATTGCCTCTTGTCGAAACGAGTCATGCGACCATGGTGCCGCAGGTCTGGAGTCTGTGCAATGGGTAGGCTCAAGGTATTTTATGGGGCGTCGTTAATGACTCACAAACACATCTGCTCTGGTGCTTTACCTACAGACACACTAGGAGCAGCAATTATGAAATTTTTTCACCGGCGCTTAATTGGCAGCTGCAGCGCAACCACATTGGCTTTACTACTGTTTGCAAGCGCCGTATGGACCGATATTGATCTGACAAAATTGCCTTTGGAGGGTGGCAAGATTTCCACTCAACCGATGCGCGGTAGCGTCTGGCCATATCAAACCGAAACTCGTGGCACGCGGCGTTCGCATGGTGGTGAATGGATCAAAACCAACGCTCGATAACAATATCCGCAGGAATGAAAATATTGATCCGTGGATATTAACCGGAACAGATAATGCCAGGACTGGGACTAACAGTATTCATCAAGGCAACAAATGAATCAGCAACCACGCCGGAACGCCCACATAGAAAAATACACGGCCGATAACTTCCAGCCATCGTCTGGCATCGATTGCACGTTCGGGTCGGATTGTAATCGTAAGCAGTGTCCCCATCTCGATCACGACTCGCAGTAGCGCCGCAAATAACGTCATGCCAATCGCCCAAGAAGCCCACCAGATGGCGAGCGCGATCAGATAAGCCTTCAACCCGAAGGTCTGGTATTCGCCGAAGGTGCCGCCGTAGGCAATAATTTGATGCAGCCGGAAAGCCGGCAGTGCGGGGACCAGAGGAAATAACACAAATTTGAATATGTAATGGTCGATACGCAAAGGCGCCACGGCATGTCGAACGCGTGCATAGGCTGAAGTGAAACCGGTAAACGATTCAGTAATTGAGGGTGATCCGCCCGCGCTGATCAACGCATGCATCAGGCCTGCCGCATTGTTCACTGCGATGCCATAAGACCAGCGCTGGCCCGACTGGATTCGCAAACAAACCCCTGTTTGCGGAAGCGGCAACTGCCAAGATTCCAATGCAGCGATATCCTTCACCGGGATCTCGATGCGTCGCTCGCGTTGCTCTAATACCAGCACATTATTTTCGATGCGGATTTTTGCCGCGAAGGCGCGCATGATCGACCAAGCAGCAGCTCCTGGCGCTAATACCAAGGCTGCGAACATCCACATCTGGGTCAGAGTATTGTTCTGTGCAGTATCGCCCGACAGCGCAGCCATTCCGATCCAGAGCAAACCGCCGCAAGAAAATATTCGAAGCAGACCGGCCGCAACACGCCAGAAAGAGGAAAGCACAACACCCTCGGCGCGGAAGTTCCCGTTCAAATCAGTAGTCGAGGCAATAGCTGCCGACGTGCTGCGTTGCTTCAATACATCAACAACAGAAAATAATGCGAGCAGCACAAGAAACAAGAAACCTGCGCAGCCCGTCCAATTACCCCAGGCCAACATTAATGTCATGCTCGGTTGCATCAGCGATACTTCGCCGATCAAGAGTTTCTGTTCATCCATTGCGGTGCTTGCAATCATGTTGCCACCCGCATCAATCACGGAACTGATGCCATTGGCAGTCACGCGCATCTGCGGTAGGCGGGTTTCGATACTGCGGAACGCCGCCACCGTCTGGTGCAGGTTTGCACCGATCGGATATTGGCTGAACCAGGAATCGTTCGACATGCTCAGAATGACTTGGGCACCGAGTCGTGCACCGTCGATGCCGAGCTGGGTATCGACGTCATCCAGACAGATCATCGGTAATACCGGAATTTCGCGTCCATCGGCGAGACGCAAAGGAAATACCCGTGCACCCGAGCCCGGCTTCCAGCTTCCGGCCCACGGCAACAAGCGTCGTGCTGTCGGCCCTTCAAGCCATTCCGGTAAATACTCAGTCAAGAAAAACAGATCGGTCTTGCGATAAAAACCCAGCGTTCCCGTCACCGGCTCGACAAACGCAGCCGCGTTGTACTCGCCGTTCTCATCAAGGTCATAAGTTCCAAATACCAGTGGAACTTTGGCGGAAGTGACAAAATCACGAATCTCTTTATCGAGTTCGGCACCGCCTTCACTTTTCGGGTTTCCAAACGTAGTGGGGTACACCGTCTCCGACCATAGTAGTGCATCGACCTGATGCTGTTCGACCGCCTCACGCGACATCGCATAGTGGGTGTCGAGCACATGACGAACCACTTGGTAAGCGCCCATTTCACGACGTAGTTGTTCGTAGTTGACGATATTCGATTGCACCATGCCGATGCGTAGCGGTTTTTCGCTTGGCTCGGCCATCACGCTTGAAAGACGAACAGTGCCGTAACCGAGCATCAGGATCAGTATCGAAGCGGCCATTGCCAGCGGCTTTGCAAATATCCGCACACCTTCGCGTCGATGCGTAATCGCTAGTGCCACGCATTCGTTCACAAGAATCAGCAGAAAAGTAAGACCAGCAGCGCCACCAAGATCGGCAACTTGCCGCAGGGCTTGCGATGGATACATACCATGACCAATCGTGTCACCCAGTAATTTGGGAACGAGCCACTCGGTGGCTATCCAGGCCGATGCACCGGCCAGCGCGCGAATTATCGGACCATAACGGCGACCTGCAATATGACGAACCAATACGAATACAAATATCTGAGGTTGTAGCAAAGGTGCGGCTACCAACACTACGAACAATCCGGTCGCCGATCCGATACCCGTATAGGCACCGATGGCTGCACCGAACCAGGCCAATACCCCAGCGACAAAAGCGATGCTCATCAACAATCCGCTGCGCGCACTACCCACTAGAGTCGGGATTGCGTTCAATGCAAGTAGCCATGGCACCAGTGCGACAAAGCCAAGTAGATAGCCGTAGCCACCACGCGAATACAGGCCCAACAAGGCCGCACTTAGGACAAGACCGGCGAGCGAACGCCAGCCGGGGCGAGAGAACCAGGTCATATTCAGATCTAGGGCCCTCCGGGCTCCAGCGGTTCAGGTATTTTTATCGGCCGAATCACCAGTCCAGGCGGTGCCATATTGTCTGGTACTACACGATTTTCTGGAATCACGATCTGGCGACCGGCGCTATCAAAAAAATTAAAATCGGGCGAATACATTAGGATCGGTTCAATACGTTGGCCGTCGTCAGTCGCCTGAAAATGCCGGACATAACCTTCCGGTAAAACGTAATTCTCGGGAACCGCCAAACCAATCATCGGCGGGCTGGTACCCGGTGGATTAAATGCACCAAGCCCCGAGTGCACACCGGCATCGTGCAAGCGCTCGATCACTTCTTGCATTTTCGGCGTCTGTCCCGGCACCACGTAGTTGGATAAATCATTACTGTCGTGCGCTTGCGCAGGCCGCGCTACAAGTTGGCGCGTACCCATGCTGGCTGCCTCCGACAATGATAACGAAGTCATTTCATTTTCATTTACGGCAGGTAACTCGGATTGATCGGAAACAGTCGAATCGGCACCTGTTTTATCACTCTTCGACGGCGCGGAGTCGGCCGCCAGCTTTACAAAATAAAATGCGAAACACCCAACCAACACCAGCGCCAGCAATTTATAGAACAGCACCGAACGCGAGCCTTTGGAGCCGTGTTCGGTGATGCGCACACCATCGCCGTCATTATCAAACGACGAGGTGTTGTTTTTGTCGGAGTCGTTCATCGACAAAATCTATCGCGTCAGAGTCAAGGTGTGGCCGGAGAGTACTGCGACAACGACCATCCCATGCGCTCGTGGCCGTATTGATTCCAGATTGGATTCCGGCCGTTCGTGAATGTGGTGTAGCGCGCCGCACCCGTACCTGTCGTACCACCCCAGAGTCCTGCCGACACCGTGCCGCCTGTGTAAGTAGGATGCGTATCGTCAGACTGGATGTAGTCATAGCTACTGCTTGATGACACGAAATGGGTGTTGGCATCGCGCAAGGTTGGACGCAGCGTTGTCGAAATACGGTTCACGTAATTCGCTTCGGTTTCACCCACCACATATTTCAGGGCATCGGAATCAATCGCACCGTCGCTATTACTGTCGTAATCTGCACCCATGTACTGGGCGAAATTATCCGCACACTTGAAACCTTTTTGGCTTGCATACGTACACATCCAGTAATTCATGGTCGCAATGGCCGGCAAGAACTTGTCTCGCATATTCACCTTGGCGCCAGTACTTGGATCATTACACGAGCTCGCCACATTATCGGCGTTGTAACCGGGATAATGCAGGTTACCAATAATCTTTAATTTGGTACCCGAGTAAGCGTTCGCATTAATGAAATCCATCGCCGCCGCAACATTGACCTTGCAATTGTTTATAGCCGTGGTCAACACACCGTAATTGCAGGTGCCGGTTTGGCCCTTGAAACTGGTGCGCGCCTGCAAACCATCGTTGCCACACATTTCAAATGTCACAACGCGAGTAGATGCCGCTTGCATATAGGATTTTTCTGCAACGATTTTATTGTTGTAAACATCCGACGCAATGGCACCCGATTTGGTCCGACGAATATTTTCGACATCCGAGTTCCACAACGCTGCCAGATATTCGGACTCAACGGTTGTCGCCGAATACTTTGCCGCATTCGAAACCGAACCGTTGTAACCGGCATAAATGGAATCACCATAAGCAACGACACGGTACTTAGCCGTGGTGCCTGAGCGATCAATGGTCCAAGATACATTCTGGTTGAGTGTACTGGCCATGGACTGCGAACTGACTGCGAGCAGTGCGATGGTCGGGAATAGCGAACGAGTGATCTTACCGAAACCGATAGTCATTATTGCTTCCTTATTTTAGGTATGTACGAGCAAAAGCCGAGGGGCTTCGGGCTAGCGATAACAACAAGCTTGAACAGCAATAACCGATGTACTGGCCTCCCCTTGCCGAGCCACACCATACCGTCTAGTACAGTGCAAGGTCAACAGATCTGTGACACGAATCGCATTTAAAAAACTTGTGCATTGCGTCATTTAAAAATAATTTTGCGATGTGCGAATGCACATAATAATAATTAGCAAATACTTGTGCAGCGCAGCATTAAATTCGCACAAAAAATGTGCGAATGCACATCAAATGCTTGTGCGGCGCAGCATGATATTGCCTCGCTTAATTCATAGATGCCTGTTTGCAATAAGCAGACCATGTTGTGTTTATTTGCGCATATTTAATTTAAAAATCTAATAGCACACGTCTGCGCTCTGCAAATTTTCTACCTCGAATAAAATCTATGCTGTTTCGTTTTAGAACAAAATATTACCTATTGGACAACTATTCACCGACTCGGGAAATTATGTGTCAATGAATAATAGTAATGAATATTTTTTCTGGATTAAAAAACTCATACGCCCACAACGACCCGAACAGAAGAAGGGCGGCCTAAACAAGCGTCTGTGTTAAAGCATCTGACACACAATCGAGTTATGGAATATTTCCACGTGCGCATTGCTATACCCTGCCTACTTAGTACGGGCGCTTTGTTCCTAAGTAGCTATGCCCTAGGGTCACAGCCAGGAAGCGCTACAATTGAAAGGCTTACTTTTACCAACACTCAAATCTGGTCTCCACGTTTTTTGCAGTGGGCAGAAATGGCTATCAATCTAACGGGTATAGCGCTGCCACCATCACCCAAAAATACCAGCAGTGCCACAAAGAAAGATCTCGCCATCCTGCATGCGTATCAGGATGCACGAACAGAAAAAAACATAGAGGAAACAAAACAAAAAGATAATATCTATGATGCATTCTTCGGCAAGAAAACTCTTGGCCAACTCGTTGGCGAAACTAGGCGTCCGCTAACTTTTGAACTGATGAAAAAGTCATTGAACTGGAGTCGCCGCAGACAATGAAACAATAGAAAATCTATAATCGCGCAAGGCCCTCACAGCTCGACCCCACCGTAAAACCAGTCATTGATGTTCCGGCTCATCCGGCTTACCCGAGCGGCCACTCGATACAGGCAACCCTGCGCGCAGCTGTTTTAAGCGAACTCGATTAAAAAATTCATGGTAGCTATCGACAGGCTGCAAAGCGTATCGCTCGCAATCGAGAAATGGCCGGCCTGCACTACCCGAGCGACTCAAAAGTAGGAGCCATTCTTGCCGACCAACTGTTCAAAAAACTCATGAGCACGCTAGACTTTACCAAGCGCCTGCAAGCCACTAAAGCAGAGTGGTAGTGCCAAAAAAAATCGAATTAAGGTCCGCGATTTTCACTGCCGACTCTAAACACGATAGCTCGTAGGGTGGAACCACCAACAGGTGACACACTGTTGCTGATTCCACTAAAGATTCCGATGGTGTTTTGGTGGATACCGCATGAAGGCGGGATCCACCCTACGTCTTCGTCTGGTTTCTAAGTTTCAATCGAATCTCGAATTCGACCTTGACTTTTTCCGAGCGTTGCACGCTGACTAATTCGACATTTTCCACTTGGGTGTGTTGCATCATGGCGCGGAGCAAGTCACTAACGTCCTTATTACTGTTTGCCTCGCCTTTCATCGAAATAAATAATGCCGTATTTGGTGATGATTCATCCGGCACGAAATGAGTAATGCTTCCCCCACTGGATAATTGGCCGATCGCATATTGCTGCACATCCACCAATACCGCTGGCAGATCTGCGGGCCACTGCTTGACGGAACCTGAAGCTGCCGTTTGCCCAGTTTGCTGCACATCCACTAATTCGTCTTCCGGGATAACTTCTTGCTCAAGGATAGCGCGTGAAGGAGGGGCAGTTTCATTGGTCACCTCCCAATCGAACAATGAATCCTGCATGGGTTCAAGTTTGGCGAAGGCGCTATTAATGATTCTAGCGGGTACAGTTCCGCCAAATACGCCATTTTGCGTTCGATAATTGTCATAGCGAAACAGCAGCGCACCTTGTTTGCTGCGCGAAAGCAGAGTCTCGGTGTGGATGGAGTTTATGCTCTCAACCGCTTGGTCCAGACCAACGGGGGCACCATAGCGATGCTCAACCGTACCCCAGAACCCTTCGCACAATGATGGCCCCAACGTTCCGCCACGCTCGGGTAATGGCCCAATCTGCAAAATTTCTCGGTCGGTAACGGAGGTGTCTTGCTTATCGCGCTTTTCCTTTTGCCAGTGCGTGATCAATGCACGCCACTTCGCATAGCCCTCAGGGTTAGATGATCGTAACATCGACACTTGCTCGACAAATCGCGCCTTGTGCATTTTTAATCGATAGGTAAAAAAAGCATTTGTGGTGTGCCTGATTTGTACCATGTCCATTTGATGTGGCGGAGTCTGGTATGGCGAAAACAAACTACTTTCCCGACTGCCCGGCGTGAGGCTATAAGTACCGCTGATGTCCGCACACTTCGGATAAGCCACCGATAGCGGCGATTCCAAAGGCTCGAATTCATACGACGGCGGCGCGCTGGGTTGATTGCACCCAGCGAGAGACAAAATTGAAAACACAAGAAGCAGTTGCAGCCCTACCGCTCGAATGGAATTGCCCATTTTTTCACCCTCAAATTAACAGTGCTAGGATCTTTACATAAAAAGAATTATCAATTAAATATTTGCAAATAATACTGTAGTTTACTTGAGGCACTAGGTAGTTCCCAACCCGCTAAATCTTTATTCCCGACTTATCGCATTCAACTTACACATATTCTTAACCAGAGCATTCACAATTTTGGTCTCTGCCGATACACGAAATGGCCAAACAATTGCAGATCTGCCATCACATCGGAATTCTTTTTCGAGAGCGCAATGACCTAGTCCACGCTTAAGTTGTCCAGCACATGCAAGCTTGCAATATGTACGTGCTCGTGTTCGATCACTTCTGTCGCGTCCATCATGAGTGATTCCACCAAAGATTCCGATGGTGTTTTGGTGGATACGGGATGAAGGCGGGATCCACCCTACGGCAATATTATTTTTTGCTTGGGAAGACGCACAATGATGATCGTCGAGCCGATGGCAACCGATGCCAAAAGCAACGCCACCCATAGCGCAGGCTTCAGCATAATCGTACTAATCGTCATTCCGCTCCACAACATCAGCAGCGCGGTCGCTTTGGATTTCCGTGATACCCCGTGCCCTTTTTCATAATCGTCAATCACCTTTCCGGCAAACGGCATCCTGACCAACCAATCATGCATTCTTTTGGACCCACGAGAGAAGCATGCTGCGGCCAGCACTATGAAAGGCACAGTCGGCAGTATGGGTAGAAATATGCCGATAATGCCCAGCGTCAAAGACATGATTCCGACGATGATCAACGCGATTCGCAAGGGAGTCACTGTTAGGCCTTTGAGTAAATTCGTGACAGTGTCGCTGTTTGCAGCTAATCCTGCCATGACTTCCGCCGAACTTCGATCAATGCAGTAGCTCGCAGGGTGGAACCACCCACAGGTGGCACACCGTGGGTGATTCCACCACAGATTGCAATTGCAACTGCAATAGCATTCGATGGATGCCGCACGAACGCGGGATCCGCCTTACGTCAATATTATTTTTGGATACAGCCCAAGGTTTTTATCGTCTTCCCAACCAAGGCCGGAATCTAGAAACATCTGCAAAAGGTTTTAAATGCGCAGCTTATCGCCTTAGTCTTTCTCGACAGGAATAAGAATTTCGTTCCTACGCATAAACCACGGCATGAACGGAGGATCGTAGCGAGCCCAGCTTGCCTCACCAGAGACCTTGAGCTTGTTTTTCTTAATCCAGGCTTCAAGCTGCAACTTGTGTTGAAGATATCGCTCCTCACTCCAAAGGCCGGAATAACGTAGGGTGGCCACGCGTCTGGCCGGCACTTCACGCAGTACCACGCTGCTATCGTCAGGTGTTGGCAAGGATTCCATCGTGTAAGTGGCCGGCATCATGAAACTGACCGCCCATTTGTTACCGATGCTTTGCTGTCCCACTGGCGCCGTCATACTGATTTTTTCGGAGGCGGGCGATTGTGATACTGGTGCCGTCATTGCCAGCTTATTGCGGGTTTTATTTTTGCCCGATATGTAACCAAAAAGTTTGCCGAAAGCCTTATTTGAGGCATCGTTGATGTCGCCCTCCACTACTGTCTCGGCAAGAATATGCGATGCGTAATCACGAAGCTCGAAAGCTTCCTCTTTTTTCACGACACTGTATTTCGCTTCTTCAGTTGCCATGGCTGCCGCAGCTCCAAAAAGGGTGAGTGCCGACACAAAAACAATTCTGCCTAATCTGTTCATGACTACATCCTCAAGTTCCAAGCATGCATATTCGCTTAACCTGGGTGAATAAACCGAGAAGTACGGTTTTATATTGCGGCTTAATGGACACGGACTAATCGGACTTGGATCTTCTACAGAACGGCCCAAACAGCACCTTGGCCCAGGTTGCACTTCAGCAACCCTCGGTTTCAAGCTTTATCGAGTTGATCGTCTTGTCATCAAAGACACATATACTAATCGCCAAAATTGAATCGCAGAATTATGCCGGGTTGATGGGGCCTAACCGGCACACAGCTCCGCCAATATCACATGCATACTTCCACCGAAAGTGGAAGCAGTCGATCGCACTCTTTTCTAACCACGCCGTAACATTCGCAAGAACGTTTTTCAACGCCAAGCCGATCGAGTACAGTAATTTCACCGTCGAGATAATGGATTAATCCTGCTTTCACTAACACATTGGTCGCCTTGGAAACGCTCACGCGATCGATGCCCAACATGTTTCCGATTAATTTCTCAGTCATGCGAATTTGACTGGAAGGCAAGCGATCAAGGCTTAATAGCATCCAGCGGCACAATTGTTGGTCGATCGGATGATGTCGGTTGCAAGCAGCGGTTTGCACCATCTGCGTGATAAGTGCAGAGGCATACATCAGCAATAGTCGTTGCAAAGCTCCGCCTCGCTGGAATTCATCTTTCAGTACTTGTGCTTTCAATCGATAACCATAACCGGCATTTTGCACAACCGCCTGACTCATAGTGGATTCTCCTCCCATAAACAGCGCAACGCCGACCATGCCTTCATTTCCCACGATGGCAATTTCTGCTGACTCACCGTTTTTCATAACATAAAGCAGAGAAACAACGCAGTCGATCGGAAAATAAGCATGACTCATCGTTTCACCCGACTTGTACAACACCTGACCCAGTGCAAGCGGCACCAGTTCCAAATCCTCTGCCAAGCGTGCACATTCCACCGTTGACAAAGCAGCAAGCAATGCATTTTGCTGGGGTTGATGTTGATCTATGGGGGAAAAATTACTCATCTAATGGTCCATTCAAAATCGCAAGCTGGTCTTTGCCGTAGTCTTCAATGTAATCTAACTTTTGGATTTGTTCTGTACGCTAGCGAACTCGCTGGGCAAACGTTGCTCCCTCTTCGGGCAATCTCACCTACCCAAACATCTTTAGTTCGGCATCGTAGTGGGTAAAAATTGCGCGAGTCGATTTAAAACTGCAGGGTAGTCAGGGATATGCTTCATCCACCCGGGTTTTCGTTGACTATCGAGATGTCATTTCGCAACAGCGATAATATGAAAATATTGCATCAATGATTTTTTCAATCGCAGATTCATTCCGGGTTGGTGAAGCCCCACCTCGGCTAGTTGTTGCTTTTATCAGACCACGTGCGTTGCCGAACAGACGTGATCTTATGCTGAGCCTAGGATCTCCACTCGATCAATCGAATCGAATGGAGAAACATATGAATAATTTATATAGCGAAAATTTGAACAATTCTAATGGCTCAAGCTTACACCACGGTCCAGGCCCGGCCCTGATGGGCTCGAGCTCGATCAACGGCAATGATGTTTACAACCAGCAAGATGAATCATTGGGCGACATCAAGGAAATCATGTTGGATATGAATACCGGTCGCGTCAGTTATGCCGTGTTGTCATTCGGTGGTTTTCTCGGCATGGGCGATAAGTTGTTTGCCGTGCCATGGAGTGCATTGACACTCGACACTATCAACAAGCGATTTATACTGAACGTGGAAAAAGCACGACTTGAAAGTGCACCAGGTTTCGACAAAGACCAGTGGCCTAATATGGCTGACCCGACTTGGGCAAGAAGTATTCATGACTATTACGGCACCAAGCCGTACTTGGCCGAATAATACTGAGTGTTTAATGCAAATCTGTTTATGGGTAGATCGCGCCACGCGGGATCTACCCATTTCCTCGTTTACACTAGCTTGTAGGTCGCACACTGCCCGATAAACTTTGCGAAGATGCCGTAGCACCACGACAACTAAGCTAAAGCCCAAGGCCAAGGCCAAGGCCAAGGCCAAGGCAGCAAGCTACATAGATTCTAAGTAGCGCAACTTACCGCCCCGACGGAATTTTATTGGCGTCATAAAAGAAAAAGCACCGCGGTTGAGCCAGTGCTTTTTGACCAATGCGATGAAATAGTAAAACCGATCAAGTGATAGAGCGCCCAATTGCTTGTTGAATCGCCGGATGTCCTTGTCTTTTTGACTTTAGAACCTTGGCGCTACTTATTTAGTTTGCTCTTATGCTTTTTTTGCAGTTTTTTTTGTGCCGACTTTCTTCGAATCTTTTGGCCGCCCAGTCTTCAGGCTAGGAATCGCGTCAAGAGCTGCCGCGAATCCCGTGTCTGACATTTTGCTTAGCACCGCAACACCAGCTCGCAAAACCTCGCTCTTCTTCGCTGGCAATCCAAGACGGGCACTACGCAGCTTTAAATCGCTTAGTGTGAGGTATTCATTCTTGGGCATTGTAAAACTATCGCGTACAAGTTTTACTTTTTGCTTCACCGGGGCTAACACCACAACCTTGATGTCCTTCGCTGCCGGAGCCGTTGGAGATTCTGCTGCTGGCGTGACGGCTACTTTTTTTGCCGGTGCAGCTTTTGGCACTTTGGCTTTGATAGATTTCAGTTTGGGCTTGGAAACGGATTTGCGCGTGGCCATGGGTGATCCTAAATAAACGGTATAAACAGTATATATCGTTTATTGCACTTAGGCTTGAGCCACAATCGAAGTCTCTAGGTTCATTAAATTGAAATAAAACTGTCGTACTGTTTGGGTAAATACCGTAAGGAGATTCGGCATGAACATATCAATTATTACAGGAATAATTATTGCTGCCTCACTTGTCGTCTTCGCACTTATCTACTCACGTAGCAACACAAGCAATAAATCACGCCCAGTTAGCAACGAAGGCGCTTCTTCCCCTGCAACTTCGGACTCTTCGTCCAATTATGATTCCGCTTTATCAACAGAGGCAAATTGTGCGGACAGTTCTTCGTCGTGCGATGGTGGCGGCGGTGGTGGCGACTAGATTTGTCGTTGAATAGCTGGCCAATGGATCATAACGCCGGAGGAAACTACCCACGAGTGACGCACCTCCTCAGACTACGATGACACTTGCTGGATGCCGAACTAAGGCCGGGTCTGCCTACTTCAATATTGTTTTTATAAAAGAGGCTCAGGCGCATTTGTTTTACACGAATCTGGCCACTTTTTTTCTACATGCTACTGCTCGCCATATTGGGCAATGGACATTGTGATTTTTTCGGAGCATCTTTAAGCACTAAAGGATTGCAAAATTACTCCAACATCGGAGCGGAGGTTTCTGTCACTGCAATGTACCGTCAAACATTGTGTGTGCCGGATAGCTCCCTACGTTTATTTTGATTCGATAGGAGTTTCGGGCGCGCATCTTGTCGTGGTATCAGGCGGCCATTGCCTCGGCACTTAAATGTTTGAATTCTTTTTTCAGGAACTTACCCAGCAAGATGTCATTTTGTTTCGATAGCTCTGGATGCTGCTTGAAAAATTCCCGCAGAATGGAAATATCCTGAGCTTCGCCCAACAAGGTACTGAGTTTTCGATCCGGAATAGCAATGGCGGGGAGTGTGATATGGCAGCTTTCCATGGCCGTGTGCTGCTGAACCAAACGGCGGCGACGTCGGCGTAATCGGTGCCAGTCTTTTTCTTTACTGCGACTCAAGGCAATTTCAGACGCTTGATCGCAAGCCTGCAGCGACCGTTGGATCGAACTGGCCAGATTGTTCTCGTTGATATGTTCCCAGGGCAATACGGACACGGCGGCTGCCAGTACTTGTAGCCGTTCGCAGCGCGTTTTGAAATCAGGGTCGTGTATGTGTTCTTCGCGCATGGCATCGACACGATTTTTTATCGCCAATCGTTTCGCTTTCCGTAAACAATATAAGATTTCCAGCTCGGGCTCATTGGCAAGCAATCGGTCCAGACTTTCCACGCGTGCCTGAGCGTCACGCACACTGGAAAGGCTTTCACAAATTTTCGAGAGCTCGCGATCAATCATTCTGGCACCGGCACCCAGTGCAAGTTCACCCAAAGCCAAGCACGCTCTAACCCGCCGCATGGATTTGCGCGCCTGGTGCAACCCGGCATGGGCGCGGGAGCCGCGCCAAGCAAGACAGGCCATCGCCCGTTTAAGTTGGGCCAGTGCATACGATTTAAGACTATCGCCAGGTGGTTGCTGCATTAGTAATCAATAATTTCCATCGGCATTTTCTTACTGTACTTGGACTAGAACGCTAGAACTTGATCGAGATCAGATACCAGCCCCGTTGCACCATAAAAGAACTATATCCATCCGCTATTGATCCAA
>Ga0105044_10004940_pt1 | contig 18363 bp, 19 predicted proteins | sample MAT01_FD_78092 | JGI IMG/M metagenome (GOLD analysis project Ga0105044, IMG submission 78092) | Freshwater microbial communities from Lake Fryxell liftoff mats and glacier meltwater in Antarctica - MAT-01 | ecosystem: Environmental > Aquatic > Freshwater > Ice > Liftoff microbial mat | place...
CCGAGATCTTTTCTTGTTTTGTCCAGTGACTCGTGCCGGGTATAAACAGTTTTATCCTGCTGAGAAACTGCTGTTACCTGGACAATCGGTGCCACAGCGGGCGAAGCTTCAATTGGCTCAAAACTAGCCGACCTTTCCCGAGTCACGAGTCCCGAGTCCCGGCCTTCACCAGGTATCCCATCAACACCACTTTCCTGAAGTCCGAGAAGATAATCTTTTATGGACGCTGTAATACTGTATGGTCTTGAGTCAGGTGACACGCGTATCACTCCTGTGGTATCATTAAACAAGCGGTTTACATTGAAGAACTGTAACAGCTAGATCTGCTATCTGTCAAAACAAAGGTTGGTGAAATAAATGTTGATATTCTTTGTCGCTCTGTTTGCCCTGTTAATTCCTGACTCCGTCTGGGCCTGGGGTGGAGGTATGCACCTGCAGGTCGGACTGAATGTACTGGAAAACCTGAAAATGCTGCCTGCTGATGTCGCAGCACTGCTGACAACCTACCCCCGTGACTTTCTGTATGGCTGTATTTCAGCAGACATAACCCTTGGCAAAAAATATACACACTATCTGCTGCACTGCCACCGCTGGAGTATTGGCCGCAAGGTGCTGCAAAAGGCACAAACAGAGGCCGAGCAGGCCTGCGCCTATGGCTATCTCTGCCACCTGGCGGCTGATGTAGTTGCCCACAACTGCTTCGTGCCATACAAAATAATGCAATCTTTTGCAACGGTAACAATGAAACATACTTACTGGGAAATGCGCTTCGAAACCTTTGTCAAGAAAGACATCTGGGACCAGGCCAAGGATATCTGTCGTGGCGACCAACGTGCCAACGATGTCCTGTTGCGTAAAGTACTGACACCAACCATTTTCTCCTTTGGCATCAACAAGCGCATCTTCAACTCCATCATGCTGTTATCGCGACTGGAACGCTGGCAGAAAGTCATGCAAACCCTTTCTGACAACTCACGCTTCATATTGACCGAAGGGGAACGTAATGAATATTTCGAACTGACAATGGAGATGGTTAACGACTTCATGCAACATCCTGAAGAATCGGAGCTTTTAATAACCGATCCCACAGGTGAACGAGCCCTGACAGTGGCCGAAGCGGTGAGAAAAAATCTGCGATTGCTCTACAAGAGTGGAAGACTGACAAAGGCTGAGGGACTGGAACAGGTCAACGGAGTAAGAATGAAATTGCAGAAGGCGTTACATGATCCTCAACTACTGAATGAATTACACAGTGCCTGAAGTTATATTTGCAAAATAGAAGCTAATAAATCAAAACCTGACAAACCGGTTTCTGCCGGTATGCTTTGCCTCATAGAGCGCCTCATCGGCCCTCTTTAACAACGATTCCGGTGTATCGTCACCGTTAATACTTGAAATTCCGAGACTGATTGTAACACTAACCTGATTGCCTTCAAAGCTGCTTACCATCTCCTCAATCTGCATCCTTAGATTCTCGGCCACCGCTTCAGCGGCAGCAGGATCGGTTTCAGGGAGCAGACAGCAGAACTCCTCACCACCATAGCGCGCCATAACGTCAGTTTTTCTGATTATTAAAGACGCTTTTTCAGCCACCGCTTTCAGGATATGGTCACCGCACTGGTGACCGTAGGTATCATTGACCTTCTTGAAAAAGTCAATATCGATCATCATCAGGCTAAGAGGCCGTGAATATCTGTGGTGTCTGTCACATTCCTCTTTCAGACGGGAATCCAGAAACCTCCGGTTATAAATACCGGTCAGCATATCTTTAGTATTCATTTCAACCAGTTTCTGCTCATAGGTAGCCAACTCGGTGACATCCTGAATGATCATGAAAAGGCCTGAAATTGTGTTGTCCTCTGAACGAATCGGCCCCATGGTACAACTCTGCTGCATCAATTCGAATCGATAACCGAAAGAGCTGTCGGGCTTAAAAGGAAACAGAAAGTTGTGCAGTTTCTGGGAGAAAAAGGCGAAGTTTCCAAATGAAAGGACTGTTTTACAGTTTTTGTTAAAACTTTTTGTATTCAAATGTGGGAAAAAATCATAGAGAGGCTCGCCAAGTATCTGTTCAGACGGCAGCCCGCTGTGCATAACCATCCAGCGATTCCAGTAGGTTATCTTTATATCCCTGTCAAGAACGACAAGACCAATATTAACGGTATCAAAAATCTGAGTCAGTTCATGCAGATTCATTCATACTGCTCCATAAAAGTAACCAGCGATTTTTTAAGCCAAAGGATAGAATCATGACTGGTTACCAAAAACAGAAATCCGTTCACATTGCGTTCTTGAAAAGAAAAAACAGTTTTAAGCACGATTGCTGACGCAGAGGGGTCAAAGAGACTGGCCGGAATGGCGTCATTCGGGGTATTCTCTGTAACAACTCTTGGAGGAGAATAAGTAACCGAGTCCCTTAGCAACTCTGCCAGCTTACCTACACAGGCACCGATCAGAATATTGCCGATTTCCATCAGTGTTTCTTTTTCCAGTGCAGCCGCAGACTCCATACCGAAGGAGTCGCTATCATCACCAAAAATGGCTATCAGTTCACGACCGGCACTCGCCTGAAATATCAGGAAAGCACTTCCTTTAAAATCTCCCCAGAAATTCTGTTCAACAATGCTGATCCTGTCATAATTGTTAATCTGTTTTTTCAGGTATTTCGGCAGTTCCTGCGCCCTTAGCATCTCAATGTGAGGCACACTTAAAACCACGAATATGTTTATAACTTCTGCAAGATCAGCAGCGGCCTTGCCGAAAGCAATATTCATTATTTCCTGAAGAATCTCTTTTTCTTCTTCCGAAATTGCGTTGTAGTCGTTATCCATGGGTTATCCTATCTGGGCTTCTGCTTTGGCCAGAGCATCCTCGACGGTTTCTTTTGATGGTGGTTTTTTGACAATCATGAAAGCACCAACACCCAATACATTTGTCAAAGATTTTATTTGAATATCCGCTGTACAGACAATAACAATTGCATCTTTATCATATTTTACAATTTCTTCGGTTGCCTGGGTGCCATCCATAACCGGCATGGTCAGATCCATGAACGTCACATCCGGGGAGTGTTGTTTATAAGCTTCCAACCCAGCCAGACCGTCCCCTGCTTCAAAAATCTCATAATCACGATCCTTGGGAATACAACTCTTAATAATCCTTCGGGAAATGGGAGAATCATCCACAAGCAGAATTTTTTTAATCATAGATTATCTACCTTTGTGCAGGATTAGTTTAGATGATATAAAAAAAGAGCTGATATTAATGCAAAAAACAAAAATACTTCGCCAATCTAGTTAAGAGAGGATGATTAGTCAAGCTACATCTTTTAATCCCTAACCTTTCCTGCGCTGTAATTCGTCAAAAACAATGTTAAGAATCTGTTCAGACAATTTATCTTTTGACATCAACTCAAAATCAATCGTACGTCCATCCCTGTAAATCAGAATGGCGCGGTTATTTTCCACATTAAAACCGGCATCAGCCTGGCTGACATCATTTGCAACAATCATATCAAGATTTTTATCTACCAGCTTAGCCGAAGCATATGATTCCAGGCTGCAGGTTTCTGCAGCAAAGCCGACCAGTAAGGGACGACGCTCCATGCGCCCGAGTTCCAACAGGATATCCGGATTTTTAACCAGATCAATAGTCATACTGCCAGCCTGTTTTTTTATTTTGGTTGCTTTACGTTCCTCCGGCCTGTAATCAGCTACTGCAGCAGCCTTTATAACCGCATCACATTCACCCACATTTGCCATAACTACATCAAGCATCTGCCTGGCATTTTCAACGGCAAAAAGCTCCACGCCACAAGGTGGCAACAAATTTACCGGGCCGCTGACAAGAATCACACGAGCTCCTCGACGAGCAGCATTCCTGGCTAGGGCATAACCCATCTTTCCCGAGGAATGATTGCTGATATAACGGACCGGATCGATCTCTTCCCTTGTCGGTCCTGCCGTCACCATGATCGTTTTGCCAGCCAGATCCTTTTTAGTCAGCGCGGAAACAGCCGCCTCAAAAATGGTTTCTACTGCGGCCAACTTCCCTTCACCTTCCCAACCACAGGCCAGCGGCCCATTTACCGGAGGAACAAACAGGTAACCGAATCGGCGCAGTTTTTCTTCATTTTCCCGGTAAATCGGATTGGTAAACATGTTAACATTCATGGCAGGAGCAATCAGCACAGGTGCCTTCGTAGCCATAACCGTAGTGCTGAGCATGTCATCTGCAATGCCGTTGGCAATCTTGCCGATAATATTAGCTGTCGCTGGCACAATCAAAAAAAGATCAGCACGATCTGCAAGGGAAATATGGCCAATTTCACGCTCGGCGATCAGATTGAACAGCTCGGTATGAACCGGATTGCCGGAAAGCGTCTGAAACGAGAGTGCTGTAACAAACTCCTGTGCCGAACTGGACATGACCACATGAACATCTGCGCCGGCTTTTTTAAGCAGACGTAACAATTCCAATGACTTGTAGACCGCAATTCCGCCGCTGACACACAATACTATTCTTTTATCTCGAAGCATGCCGCAATCTCCTTAAACCCTGATAAACAGGATAATGCGTTAACTGACTAAAAGTCCGTGTTGTCCGGTTTGGTCTTTGCATTGGCCTAAAATCCCCCTCTCTTTCAAGGGGAGGGTTAGGGTGGGGATGGGTTTTAACCCGAAAATTTACCCCATCCCCCTCCTAACCTCCCCCTTGGAAGGGGGAGGGACAAGGCTGCAAAAAGCTAACCGGTCACTGCTGACTAAAAGTACGGATTATGGCGTTTTTCATGACCAATCGTCGTATTCGGGCCATGACCGGGGTAAACGACCACGTCATCCGGGAGAGTAAACAACTTGGACTTTACTGATGCCAGTAACTTTTCATGGGAACCGCCCGGTAAGTCTGTTCTGCCAATAGAATCCGCAAACAGGGTATCACCGACAAAAATCTTTTTTTCCGCTTCAAAATAGAGGCAGCAACCACCCGGACTATGACCCGGAGTATGCAGAACTTTCAGACGACATTCACCAAAAGTAATATCCATACCATCAGTCAGGTAGATGTCTGCAGCAGGCGCATTCTCGCCACGAATACCATATGCCCTGGCAACATCGGCGGCCCGGTTGAGCATCGGCGAATCATCCTCATGAATCAACAGCTTGGCACCAAAATGTTCAGCAACCTCCCTGTTGGCTCCGATATGGTCAAAATGTCCATGAGTATTAATAACATGAGTTATATTAAGATGGTGGCGCTCCGCAGCAGCTATGATATGACTGGCGTCACCACCTGCATCAACAATAATACCCTCACGACTTTTTTCACACCCCAAAACAAGACAATTAACCGCCAAAGGCCCGACTACTACAATTTCACATATCATGGAAACTTCTCCTCATTTTCAAGAATTAAGTAAATGGTAAAATCAACTCTGCCCTGTTGACAGAGTACCTATGCTGATATACATTCCTAATAGCTGTCACAAAAAAGGGAACCAGCATGAAAAGACCTTCTGTGGATCAGGAAAGCTGTATTAGCTGCGGGCTCTGCATATCCGTATGCCCTGCCGTTTTTCGCTTTAACAAATCCAAAAAGTCCGAATGTTATAATGCTGACGGTGCCACTGAGGCAGAAATTCAGAATGCCTTTGACGCCTGTCCTGTTCAATGTATCAGCTGGAGCAACAACTAAAATAAAAGGAGAATGCTATGGAACGTTGGACCTGCACCATCTGTCAGTATGTTTACGACCCCGAACTGGGCGATCCGGACAACGGCGTCGCAGCCGGAACATCATTTGAAGATGTACCTGATAGCTGGGTTTGCCCCCTCTGCGGAGCCAGCAAGGACGTATTTGAAAAAGAATAGCTAACCACAAGCCCTCGCCTGGCGGGGGCTTTCTTTTTATTCATTACCTGCCTGCCGACACACCGACGACTAAATTAAAGCCATTCTTTAACTCAACCTTAACCTCAGCCTCAACCTGTTCCACTACATCTCAACCCTCGTTACAACCCCCTGCATCTTTGCCGCCGGCAGCTTGTTAAACTGTACAAAATTAGGTGTAATCTTTTTGAGCAGAGAAAAAAACCGCCAGATCGGGTTTTTGGTTTCAATATCCTCAATGCCGTAGAAAATAACTTTCTCCTGTATACCATGTTTTTTGAGAGTACCTTCAATATCAAGCACTTCCATGTATCCAGCCCGCATTTCAAAAAACTCCAGCCCCGTTCCCACCTGAGTATTATGGTGACAGCCGACGCCAAAGGGTTCATCCGTGCGCATAATTGAAATGAAAACATTGCGTTCATAGATAATATTTGAACGAATTATGCAGTGGACAATGTATGGCGGAATAACCTCCAGCCCCTTCAGGAAAAAAAGAGCCGTACCCGGAATATTCTTGTCCTTGGCATAAATCTGCTCATAGGAGAGCATGAATATATCCGTATCAAGCGGTTTCAAGGCTTTGTAAAGTGCTCGTTGACCGTTGGTCCAGAGCAGAATGGTCACAAACGGTATTGAAGCCAGTATGAGTGACCAGTAAGCACCATGTGAAAATTTTGAGAAGGTGGAGGTAAAATATATCAGGTCGATGGCGCAGATCAAGACAACAATAGGTACTTTCCACTGCTTTGTGGTCTTTGAAAAAACCATGATCATCATGATCGCTGTAATCGTCATTGAGCCGGTAACAGCCATACCATAGGCCGCGGCCAGGTTGCTGGACTTCTGGAAGAACAGCATTACGAAGATGACAGCGCACATCAGCGTCCAGTTGATGGCCCCGATATAAATCTGCGACTGGATTTGCGTAGAGGTGTATTCAACCTTGAACAGCGGCATCAGGCGCGTGGTGATGCCCTGGTAGACAATCGAGAAGACCCCGCTGATGATTGCCTGTGATGCGATAATCGTAGCAAAGATAGTTAATATCAAAAAAGGGATGTAAAACATTGCCGACTGGCTCTGGATCATGGCAAAAAGAATATTTTTGGCGTCGGGATTGGCGATAATGAAGGCCCCCTGTCCAAGATAATTGATGTAGAGTGCCGCAAAAACAAAGTACCAGGCTCGAATGATCGGCTTTTTGCCAAGATGCCCCATATCCGCGTAAAGTGCCTCACCACCTGTAGCGCAGAGAATAACCTCGGAAAGCACAATATATCCGGCAAAACCATTTTCCCTGAAGAAATCAAAAGCATGAATCGGGTTGATTGCAGAAACGATGCTGATATCCCCTGAGATGGAAACCAGCCCTGAAACAAGCAGGCACATGAAGTAGACAACCATGACCGGTCCAAAAATACCGGCCATTTTGTCGGTTCCCCGTGATTGGAAATAGAACAGACTGAAAGCTATAATGGCTGCAATCAGAACCAGTACTCCCTGCCTGGTAGCTTCCAGCCCCGGAATCAACAGAAGACCTTCCACAGCGGAGAGAATAGAAATAGCGGGAGTAATGACACCATCACCCAACAGGAGAGAAACACCCAGATAAGAGAGGAATCCGGCAAAACCAAGCACTCGCCCCTTCTTGAACAGCTTGATAATAATCTCGCGAAGAACAATCTCGCCCCCCTGCCCCTTCTTGCCCAGACTCATAGCCAGCCAGGCATATTCAGCAGTCACAAGAATTGTCATGGTCCAGAAAATCAGACAGAGAATCCCGTACACATTTTTTACGGTCGGTGTAGTTAAGGCGAAAACAATTGTAAGGGTATAAATAGGACTTGTGCCGATATCGCCAAACACAAGCCCAAGTGCCTTGACAATACCGCCGAAAAACGAGTCTTCGTGTTTGATGTTCATCAGTTAATAACCCTCGAAACCAGTCGAACAATAGAAAAGAGCGACATAAATGCCGCTCTAATTTATAAACGAAAAACAATTGTTTTGCCATAACAGAATCGTAGAATCAGATTAAGGTTAAGGTTAAGGTTGTTAACAACTAAACCTTGGCCTGTGAGCAATGCTAACTAAAACCTACACCTGTGAGGCTCCTGTTAAAACTACATCTCAACTCGTGTAACAACACCTTGCAGTTTTGCAGCTGGCAAATTGTTGAACTGTACAAAATTTGGCGTCAACTTTTTAATTACCGAGAACACCTTCCAGATCGGATTGGAAGTGGTTATATCCTCAATACCATAAAACACGACCTTCTCCTGAATTCCGTTTTTCTTAAGAAGTTGCTCAATATTAAACATCTCCATATATCCTGCTTTAATACTGAAGGCATCCAAACCTGTACCGAGCCCTTCTTGCAAATCCGTTTGCAGTCCATATGGATCGTCAGTGCGGAAAATCGAGATCAAAACATTACGCTTGTAAACAATATTGCTGCGGATAGTGCAGTGAACCAGATAGGGCGGAATAACTGTCCACTCCTTTACAAAAAACAGTCCTGTTCCGGCAATCACCCCTTTGGAGTAGATCTGCTCATAGCTGATCAGATACGTCTCCAGATCCAGCGGGCGCATGGAAAGATAAAGTGCTCGCTGACCTTTAGTCCAGATCAGAATGGCAGCCAGCGGAAGCGAAGCCAGAATCAAAGACCAGTCCCATGGATTTGATGATTCCACCCCAGAAGGATTCATCCGAATTGCTACTCATTATTATCTCCACAACATTTTACTGTGAGGCTGACAATAGAAAATAAAAAACCGCAAGCATAAGCCAGAGCGGTATCGTTTAAGCTGCTGTCCTGCCCTTCCAGGTGCCTACGAGGTTAGCTGACGGGCTGGAGATTAGAAGTTCTCCCTCTGTTAAGAGTAAGCCCCTGATGAACGGGTCTTCCGCATCCGGCTTCAAAACGGATCTCGGCTGCTTTTTAATGATATGCTACTCCGCTGGCAATATTTGTCAAGAAGTTGAACGTCACATAGAACATATTCTTTTGCAGTTTCACTCTCAAACTGAAACTGGTAAAGTCATACGTGCTAAATGACGGCAAAAGTATCGACGTTTTATCCTTCAACAACTGATCCATGGAGTAATATCGTGACCAACCGCTATTTCAAGGTTAAGCAGCGTGACATCGTTTACATAAAGTTCATCCTGGAAGCCTACGAGGGGATGAACATCATGAGTACCGTTGACAACACGGCCGGCATTATCCGTATCGTCATCATGGACGGCTTTGTGGATGACATGGATGCACTGCTGACCGAGTTGGGAAAAGATGTTGAGATGGAAGCGGTGGAGTGGCATGACTGACAAAACGTTAGCCACAGAGGGCACAGATGACACAGAGGTAAAACAGACAGGAACAGAAACAAGCCTCTTGAAACGACTAAATGCTTTTCATGCCTTTGCTGTACCCCCCAAAGATTTCAGGATTTTATCCCGTTTATCCCCTCCATCCCTGTTAATTCTGCCTTTGACTTTCTCTCTGACCTCTGTGGCCTCTGTGGCAAGGAACTGCGCCTTTACCTTTTGTCTTATTGTCTCTTTGCTCACAGCACACAACTCCCACGCCGCCGTCCTTCCCGGCATTGATATTCTAGCCAGCCGCAACTTCCATATTCTGCAAGGTAAGCGGGTCGGCCTGATCACCAACCACACAGGTCGATCACTCAACGGCACCAGCACCATCGACATTATCAAAGCCGCTCCGGGTGTCAGGCTGGTGGCCCTGTTCAGTCCCGAACACGGCATCCGTGGCACTGATGACGAAAAAGTGGCCTCTGGCGTGGATGCAAAAACCGGCCTTAAAATCCACAGTCTGTACGGAAAAACCTGCCGCCCGACCCCTGAAATGCTGGCCGGTATAGACGTTCTTGTTTTCGACATCCAGGACATTGGCACCCGTTTTTACACCTATATCGGCACGCTCTCACTGGCTATGCGGGCCGCAAAAACCGTCGGAATTCAATTTGTGGTGCTGGATCGCCCCAACCCGATCAACGGCGTTACGGTACAAGGCGCGATTCCGGACTTTGTACTGCCGGAAAAGAAAAACAGCTGCGGCGCTATTACCAGTATCCACCCGATTCCAACCCGTCACGGCATGACCATTGGCGAACTGGCGCAGTTGTTCAACACGGAATTCACTATCAACAGCGACCTGACAGTGATCCCCATGCAGGGATGGCAGCGGAAAATGTATTTCAGCCATACCGGCCTGACCTGGATCAATCCTTCCCCCAACATGAAGAGCGAAACTGCCGCCCTGCTCTATCCAGGTTTGGGAACGCTGGAGACCACCAACCTTTCTGTGGCTCGCGGCACAGAACGCCCGTTTCAAATGTATGGTGCCCCCTGGGTCAATGCCCGGGCAGTGGTCAACAACCTGGCCAAACGTCAGATCCCCGGAATTACCTTTTCTCCTACTGAATTCATACCCACCGCAAAGGGTTTTTCCCATCTGGGCAAGACTTGTTATGGCATCAGTGTTATCGTCACCGACCGCAATCAGCTTGACCCGGTCCTGGCCGGGCTGCATCTGGCACAGGCCTTTTACGAAGTCCATCCCGACCGTTTCAAATCATACGAGGGTTATGCCACAGAAACAGGCGACAGGTATGCCTGGACATTGTTGACCAGCAAGAGGATGACGCCGGAGATGGTGGCCGGACGCTGGCAGGATGATCTTGAAAAGTTCAGGAAAGGGCGTGAGAAGTATCTGCTGTATTGATAAATTCTGTAGGTTTGGCAAAGTGCAACGTGCCCAACAAATTACGGTAGCGTTATAGTTGGGCACGCCATAAAATGCCTTTGCCCAACCTACAAACTTTTCCAACCAACAGTCCAAAAATTTTGTTGGCCGTGTCTGGTGATCAACGCGTTGGACGATACAAACATGAAATCTGAAGACTTGCATTGATCTTTTTATTGGTCTATATTTTGACCATACCAGTTTAAGGAGGTAATACAATGAGAACCATTTCAGTCAGTAACGACATCGTCCCAATTGCAGAGTTTAAAACCAATATTTCCAAGTGGTTCAAGACCCTTCAAACTTGCAGGCATCCACTGATTATTACCCAAAATAGCAAACCTGCCGGTGTACTGCTGTCCGCTGCGGACTACGATGAATTGGTATACCGGAAATCATTTCTCGATTCTGTTGAGAGAGGGCTTTCAGACGTTGCGAATGGCCGGATCCAAACAACCGAGGAATTGCGAAAAATTCTGCAGACCCGAAGAAGTGCGGGTAATCCATGAGCATCACCTGGTCACGCGAAGCTGGTGAAAATCTAATTGATATAGAGGAGTTCATTGCACGCGATAGCCCAGATCGCGCTGTCAGATTTGTGGATGCCATTATTTACCACGCTGAAACGATATTAGTCGATAATCCGAGAAGCGGAAGGACTGTGCCGGAAATAGGTAATCCTGACATACGAGAACTTATTTATCGAGGTTATCGAGTTGTCTATCAATTGAATAGTGATCGAATTGATATACTTACCGTTTTTGAAGGTCATCGACTATTGCGACTGAAAGAATCAGGCGGTTGAGAAATGATGAAAAGCTACACAAGTCTGTAGGTTGGACAAAACGTAGCGTGCCCAACAAATTACGGCAGAGTTATAGTTGGGTACGTGATATATTCTAATCTTTAACTATAAATGTCATAAATTAAATCAAGTTCTTAGGGAGCGCATTACTATGACATTAACAATTAAAACTAAAATTATGATTATCCTGCTGGTGGGATGTATCTCGGTTGCTTTAACCGGAGTTCTCGGGCTGCTAGGGATGAAGTCCAGCAATGATAAGATCGAAAGTATCTACTCGCAGAACTTGACAAACATCACCCAAATCGGTCAGATCATGTCACTGATGAGAGACAACCGTGTCCAGCTGCTGCTGGCCCTTCAGCATAATCCTGCAACGCCGGAGATTGAAAAACTTCACGATCATGCCATGGAACAGCATCTGAATTCTGTTGATAAAAATATTGAAGAGATTAGTACGATCTGGAAGGAATACACCAGCGGTTCTCTCAACCCTGATGAAAAACGGATGGCCGATGATTTTGCCGCAAAGCGCGGTCAATTTGTTAACGAAGGTTTGAAACCGGTAAGCCAGGCCATTTTAGCCGACAAGTATCTGGAGGCAACCGAATTAACCATTACTAAAATTAACCCGCTTTTCAGAGCTGCCAACGAAGTCGCCCAAAAACTGTATGACAACAAAAAAGTTCAGGCAAAAAAGTCCCATGAAGACGCCGTCAAGCGCTATCAATCGACCCTTATCATTACGATCGCCACAATTATCGGCTCAATTCTGACTTCGATAATTCTCGGTTTCCTGATCATCCGTTCAATCTCAACAGCAACCACGTCTTTGATCGATGCCAGCAAAGCAATGGCAAATGGAGACCTTTCAAGACGGGTTCAGCTTGCGACAAAAGACGAGCTGGGAATTATCGGGGATTCATTTGACGCAATGGCCGATGCCTTTGCCAGGACGATTCAAAAAGTAGCAGAAAGTTCAACCCAGGTTTCCGCTGCTGCCGCTGAGGTAAACTCTACTGCCGAACGAATTGCTACAGGCGCCGAAGAGGTGGCTGCACAGGCCGGCACAGTAGCCACTGCCGGAGAAGAAATGTCGGCTACCTCCGGTGATATCGCTCAAAACTGCCAGATGGCGGCCGAAGGCGCACAACGTGCCAGCCAGTCAGCCCAGAATGGCGCTGCAGTCGTGGACAGAACCGTAGCCGTAATGGGACAGATAGCTGAAAAGGTTCAGGAGTCAGCCCGCACTGTCGAAAGTCTGGGTGCTCGCAGCGACCAGATCGGCGCCATCATCGGGACGATCGAAGACATTGCCGACCAGACCAATCTTCTGGCGCTGAACGCCGCCATTGAAGCGGCCCGGGCCGGCGAACAGGGGCGTGGTTTTGCAGTGGTTGCCGACGAGGTACGTGCTTTGGCCGAACGCACTACACGCGCCACCAAAGAAATCGGTGAAATGATCAAAGCCATTCAGAAAGAGACCAGGGATGCTGTTTCGGCAATGGAACAGGGTGTCCACCAGGTGGAAAATGGAACTATTGAAGCTGCAAAATCAGGTGATGCGTTACGAGACATCCTGGAGCAGATAAACAGTTTGGCCATGCAGGTCAACCAGATTGCAACTGCCGCTGAAGAGCAGACTGCAACCACCAGCGAAATTTCAAGCAACATCCATCAGATCACTCAGGTAGTTCATGACACAGCCAGCGGAGCACACCAGTCTGCCACTGCAGCGGCACAGCTGAATGGTAATGCAGAAGAGTTGCAGCGATTGGTTCGACAGTTTAAACTTTAACAACCCGTTACATTCTGAAAAAGTCACTGGGGCGAAAAAAAACTTATTTTTTCGCCCCTGACATTTTAACCTGTTTTTACTTAACGCACGTCCAGTGTTGCAATAGCCATGATTTTGCAAGAAGTTTGCTGCGTTGTCATATGTTGTATATAAACGAAATCCTACGTGTAAAGCGGTACCAGTCTTCTTGAGGAGTTCCAGATGATAAGTAAGCGTTTATTTCGAATAACTGTGATGATGATGTTTGTTTTGTGCGCGGCTGCGCCGCTTCTCGCACAAGGTAAGAATAACACCAGGCCGCCGTTGTTTGAAGCCATTTACAGGAATGATTCAGCTAAAGCCAAGGAAGCGATAGACCTCGGAGCGGACGTGAACGCCATATATGACCGCGATTCCATGCTCTGCTGGGCGCTGCGCGGCAAAAACCCGGACATCACGAAGCTGATTTTGCAGTCACCCAGAGTTGACGTAAATAAACGCAGCGTGAGCTATGATGCCTTTGGAGAATGGGAGCGTACGCCGCTTATCCTCGCCTCACACATGGGACAGGCTGAGATCGTCGGCATTTTATTGCGGATGGGCACCAAGGTAAACGTGAAGGATCGGACGGATAGTGTACCTGAGGCGCGGGGCAATACGGCGCTCATCAAGGCTGCGCAGCGAGACCATGCAGACGTGATCCAGACACTTGTCACCCAGGCAAAGGGACTCGACATCAACTTCAAGACCAAGGACGGCGAGTCGGCACTCTGGTTCATTTCGGAATCGGAGGACATTGAAACGCTGAAGCTGCTGCGCAAACATGGCGCGATGATCAACACAACTAACAACATCGGGCAGTCCGTTCTTGGGACAACGGCTCTCCATAAAGAGCGTGAAGTGTTTGAGTACCTCATCGCCAATGGTGCTGACATTAACCATATGGATAATGGCGGTTACACGCCGCTTATGGGTCAGATCCCAGCGCTTGGCGGAAAACATGGGGAAACCATTTTCAAATTTCTGGAAAAATTCCTCACTTTCAAGCCGAAGTTGGATTTGCAACAGATCAAGCCAAACGGCGCCGGATATTCCGCCCTGCATCTTACCGCACGCCTCGGGTTTGTGGATTTCGCCAAACTCCTGCTGGACAACGGTGCTACCATTGACCTTAAGAGCCTGGATACGGGCGGAACACCGCTGCATTTGGCTGCTGGCGCAAACCAGATTGATATGGCCAAACTCTTGATCAAGCGTAAGGCAAATATCGAGATTGTTGACAAGGGTGGATCCACACCGCTCATGATAGCCGTAATGCAAGCCCACGCGGACATGGTTGAGGAACTGGTGGATGCAGGTGCGGTGATCAACATCAAGTCGCCCGTCAATGTCCTTGTGACCCCGCTGGTGAATGCCGCTTCAAACCCCGACCCTTCCAAGCACAAGAACAATCTCACCATTATCAAGTACCTCTTGGCCAATAAGGACAACATCGACTTCCAGGCAGCAAACGGAAATACTGCGCTCATGGCCGCGGTTCAGCAGTCCAACAGCTCACAGGGGTATGATCGAGCAAACTTGCTGATCAATAAAGGCGCAAAGCTTGACATGTTGAACAATAAGGGAGAGACGGCCCTGATGCTGGCGGCCGGTGCGGGCAATGAAAAACTCGTGGAGCTCCTTATGGAAAAGGGCGCAGACGCTAAGAAGAAGAACGGCGCGGGCGAAACAGTTATGAGCTACGCCAATCGCGCGGGCAACAAAGACAGTGTAAAGCTCCTCGAATCAATGGGTGTCAAGCCGGAGACCCCCATCATCCGAAAAAGCGTTATCGAGAACTCGCTGCTCGGCACCTGGAGGGGTTTTCAAGATGGGCTTCCACAAGCAGTGTACACGATTGTTTTAAACAAGAACGGTACCTTCGATTTCAATTCGAAGCTGACACCGGAAGTCATGAAGCAATACCCCAAGGGTGTCATGAAGGCGACAATAGCGGCCCAGAAGGGAACGTATACGTTCAGCGGCGACACAATGATCTGGAATCCTGTCGGCGCTCCGCCTACATCAATGAAGTGGAAGCTTGAGCAAGGCATGCTGATCATCGATGACAAAATACGGTTGAAGAAGATCAAGTAGTAGAATTCCAGAGGCGTGGTATTTGATTACACCCGGCCGCAGGTGCTGCCTGCACCGCACAGCACCAAGGACATTATAGCAAACATGAAAAAACCAGATTTTTATCTTGTCGGCACAACCAAATGATGTAAAATATGATTATCATATTTTACGGAGGTCACCATGCAATCTGCAATCAGTTCAACGGAGGCTGTTAGAAATTTTTCGGAACTGCTTAACAATATTAAATATCGTGGAGACAGATATACCGTGATCCGCGGCGGCAAACCTGCCGCATCGCTGGTTCCGGTGGAGCTGCCCCGCATAGGTGCGACCTTGGCTGACTTGCTTGAGATCATACGTGTACTTCCTCACCTCGACAGTAGTGATACAACTTTTGAATCAGATGTAATGACTGCGACAAACCTTCAGCCGTCGATGCCGGAGGCCATGTCATGGGAGTAATACTCGATTCCAGCGAGATAATCACATTGGAAAGAAACCGTGGGGTAGTCGAGAGTCTGGTGGCTGGCCGAGAAGATGAACCGTTCGGCATAAGCGTGGTAACAGTTGCTGAACTTCTCCACGGAGTGGAACGGGCAGACACTGAAACCAGGAAAATCAGACGTCAGGCATTTGTAGAAAAGGTGATCGAGTTGATTCCTGTGTTCCCCTTTGACATGGGGGTCGCCCGCATCTACGCTAAAATATGGGCATCTCTTGTTCAGCGAAGTCTTACAGTAGGGGCTCATGATTTGATCATTGCTGCGACTGCAATTTCTATGGATTACACGGTGATTACCTCAAACCGACGTGATTTCGAGAAAATCGAAGGTTTGAGGCTGGAAGTGCGATAACGAATGTAGCTTCGAGATAAATATTCCATTTGGGAAGATCACCGGTTTATGTGCGCGCGTGAACCGGTAAACAACATGTTTACTCAAAAAAGGAGATAATATGAGCAACATGCTTTTGGTACTGCTAATGGCGTGCGGAGGATTGGCGATCGCCTTACAGCCGTCAATCAATGCCCGACTTGCGCAAAAAGTCGGTATTTACGAAAGCTCGCTGATTTCCTTTGTCGTGGGAACAGTGGCCTTGGTCAGCATGGTAATGTTTGCCGGGCGCGGCAATCTGCGCAGTGTTACAGATGCATCATGGTGGGAACTTACCGGTGGATTGCTTGGGGCATATTTTGTGTCCATGACCATACTTGCGGTGCCAAGACTCGGCTCGGCAGCTGTGATGGCGATCATCATCGCCGGACAGTTGGCTACTAGCGTGCTGCTCGATCATTACGGTGCGTTTGGTCTGCGCCAGATTCCGTTAACATCCACACGGGGAATAGGCATACTGCTGCTCTGCCTTGGGGCTGGCCTGGTTATACGTAAATAGAACCGGCAGTTCAAGAAGAGACCGTCACAAAAAACAGCTGGCCTTTTTTACCCCATTTCCGCTGTAAAAATCACACTGCCTGCTGGGCAAAGCGTATATCTCACCCCTCCCCAACAAGCCGCACAAAATCGTCATAGGCCCCGAACCCCTCCAGCCATTTCCCCCGGCAGATATGAGTCGGAACAGCTGTAACCCCAAGCTCCCTTGCCCGCTGCCAATCAGCATCAACTGCCGCAGCAAAACTCCCCGTTGTCAGGGCCGTTTGCGCCTCATGCCCTGGCAGACCAACAGACTCGGCAATCCGCACTAGTTCGTCCAACTTGGCAATGTTCACCCCGTCGACAAAATAGGCCCGGTAGACCGCTTTCCGGTAAAGGTCGCCTTTGCCCTGCACTTCCGCCCATTTCCCAAGCTCCTGGGCCCGCCGGCTGTTGTAAGTGCGGGTTCGTTCCGCCAGCGGCAAACCTTCAATCAAGGCCACCTGTTGCAGCCTGGCCTGCATGGACTTGATTTGTGCCTCCCGCCCGGCAAAAAGCTGGGAAAGTTCCAGACCCTCTTCCGGTGTTTCCGGATGTAGTGGAAATAAGGTCCAGCGCAGTTCAATTCCATATTCCTGCTGCAAACGGTCGGTACGCACGGCACCGAGATAGCACCAGGGTCAGACATAGTCAAAAAAGACTTCCACTACCGTTTTTTCTATCATGACACACCTCCTGAACTGATATGGTTTTATTGTAGCCGGTTTTCGGCTTAAAACAACTCCTGACGTTAAAGATCATCTCTCTAATATTCGGAAATGGTGATATGATTTAACAAAGCAAGAATCAAAAAACGAGATCGTTTCCCATGAAAGGTGATACTGCATATGCCATGGAAAAGCAGCAACTTTCCCCATATCAAACCGCTGAATCTGGAATATGAGAATGTCATAAAGCAAAGTACTTTTCTGAATATTGACTCTTTGCTGATCCCATCTCCATATATTCTTGATAAGGCTATAGATATCGATTACCAACACAGCCTTGTATGGGATGCTGACGGGGAAGTTCTCGGATATTTCCTTGTGTACTCCACCCCTGACCGCAAAAAGTTCCATATGTACAAACAAGCGACCAGTCCTTTTGCCAGAAGCAAAGGCATTGGCTCTGCTTTTTTTGAATACCTTGCCCATATGGTGGATGATGATTCCCGGATTTACCTGTTTGTCTGGGAAAAACTGCTCAGTTCCATAGAATTTTACCAGAGCAAAGGGTTCATTTTCGAAGACCGTATTGTCTACCGCAAGATGAAGTTCCATCAGATGTCAGCTACTGCAGCGAAAGTCAGGGACGCAGTCGCCTTGACAAAGGGTAAAGATTATTCCGTTGTAGAGGAGCTTGGCAAAGTACGCCACGATGCCAAAAAATCCCTGAAGGTATTGTTTGATATGGCATCCATGCTTTCGGTCGATAACTTCAATAAGATCACCGAAGATATCAGACGTGAGACCACTGCACTTATCAACACTCTCAATACTTACGAAGACAAGATCAAGGTTTCACGCAAAGTCTCCATCAAAGAGCTTATTAACGAACGGGTGATCCCTTATGTGGAGGCATCCACGCTTCCC
>Ga0105044_10004947_pt1 | contig 18349 bp, 16 predicted proteins | sample MAT01_FD_78092 | JGI IMG/M metagenome (GOLD analysis project Ga0105044, IMG submission 78092) | Freshwater microbial communities from Lake Fryxell liftoff mats and glacier meltwater in Antarctica - MAT-01 | ecosystem: Environmental > Aquatic > Freshwater > Ice > Liftoff microbial mat | place...
GAGGTGCTCGAGCAGCTGCGCATCCCGGCCGCCATGATGCCGACGATCGTCGACTCCACCGGTGAGGCCGGTCGCGCCAGCGCCCTCGACGGCGCCCCGCCGATCACGGGGATCGCCGGCGACCAGCAGGCCTCCCTCATCGGCCAGGGCGCCGTGCGGCCCGGGGTGGCCAAGATCACCTTCGGCACCGGCGGCATGCTCGACGTGGTGCTCGAATCGGGTCGACCGTCGTTCCACAGCCGCGGCGGCGGGGGGACCTTCCCGATCGTGGCGTGGAGCCAGGGCGGCGAGGCCGTCTGGGGCCTCGAAGCCATCATGTTGTCGGCGGGCTCGAACGTGGAGTGGCTCCGCGACGACCTCGGGATCATCGAGACCGCCGAAGCCTCCCACGACATCGCCCAGCGGTGCGCGAGCACCGACGGCGTCGTCTACGTGCCCGCCCTCCTGGGGCTGGGCACGCCGAACTGGGACTACGGCGCCCGTGGTGCGCTCTTCGGGATCACGCGGGGCACCGACGCCGCCCACGTCGTCCGGGCGGTCCTCGAGGGCGTGGCCAACCGGGGTGCCGACCTCGTCGCCGCGGCCGAGACCGACAGCGGCCGTCCGATCCCCGAGCTGCGGATCGACGGGGGGATGTCGCGCAACCCGACCTTCGTGCAGGCGCTCGCCGACGCTGCCCAGCGGCCGGTGGAGGTCTCCCCCGTCGTCGAGGCCACCACGCTCGGCGCCGCCTTCCTGGCCGGGCTGGCCATCGGCACCTGGGCCGGGTTCGACGACATAGCCGCCACCTGGCAGCCGACCACGTCGGTGGACCCGGGCGCACCGACCGATCGCGAGCGGTGGGCCCGTGCCGTGGAGCGCTCCGCGGCCTGGTTCCCCGAGCTCTCCGGCCTCGACTTCTGAACTGAACGACCGACCAACGGAGGACCACCCCATGCGCCATGCCGCTCCCCTTCCCCGCGTCGCGCTGGCCGCGACGATCGGCCTCCTGTCGCTGCTCAGCGCGTGCGGGTCCGACACCACCACCGAATCGGGCGGCGCGTCCTCCACCACCGCGACGTCGGCGCCGGCCACGAGCGCGCCGACAACCGCGCTGACAACCGCTCCGACAACCGCTCCGACAACTGCGACGAGCGAGGCGGTGCCCCCCGGCGAGGTGCCCATCCGCGACTACGAGTTCGTGCCCCCGACGATCACCGTCGCGGCGGGCGAGACAGTCACGTGGCGCAACGGCGATGACGTCGACCACTGGGTGCTCACCGACGACCTCACCACCGTCGACTCGGGCGCCATCGAGTCGGGCCAGGCCTTCACCGCCACGCTCACCGTCCCGGGTCAGTACCCGTACTACTGCGACATCCACAACGCGATGACGGGCACCATCGTCGTGGAATGACCGCCGTTCGCCGACGGGGACGCTCGGGTCGCAGAGCGACCCGCCGGTTGTCCTCCCGACAGGGCGCGGAACTAGCATCGCCGGGCGCACGGAACCCCAGCACGGCAAAGGACGAACATGGCATTCAGGGCGCTCCGCCGAACGGTGGCGGAGATCGACGAGCGGCACCCCGACGCGGTGATGACCACCGGGGACCATTCCAGCGACGAGCCGGCCAGGACCGATCGTTCCGCCTCGCGGCGGGGGTTCCTGACCCGTGCGGCCACCGGCGGCGCCCTCGCTGTCGGCGCCTCGGCGCTGTCGATCTCCTCGGGCGTCCCCCGGGCTCTGGCCCAGACCACCGAGGGTGACGGGTCCGAGCCGACCGCCGGCACGACCCCGGGCACCGAACCGACGGCCCCCGCCGCCCCGGCCGGCGAGCCACCGATCGTCGAGGGCACCGACCTGGTCCTCGTCGTCTTCCTGCAGTCCATCGAGTTGGCGGCGAGCGAGGCCTACAACGCCATGGTGGAAACCGGGAAGCTGGCACCCGCCGTCGCCCAGACCGCCCGCCAGTTCACCCTCAACCACACCGAGCACGCGAAGGCCCTGGCCGAGCTCGCCGGTGGGCAGGCAACCACGGTGGCAAACCCCCGACTGATCAGCGAGCTCACGCCTCGCATCGCCGCGGCGACCACCCGGGACGAGCTCGCCACGATCGCCTACGAGCTCGAGGAGAGCATCGCCGCGACCTACGCAGCGACGCTCGGACAGTTCGACGCCTTCCAGGCCGCCGGCGAGGCCTCGAGGATCCTGCCGGTGGACTCCCAGCAGGCGATCGTGTGGAGCCAGGTGCTGTACCCGGACACGAACGAGTGGGCCACGCAGATCACGCGCTGGATCCCCAACTTCCAGAGCGCGAGCGGTGCCATCAACATCACCGAGTACGCGGCCAGCTGACGGCGAGAGGACGACGATGACGGACTTCCCCCACGACCACGTTCGCCGCGAGCTGCGCGACACCAAGCGGGCCCACGACGCCTCGCTCCCGGGCTTCGAGGCTGCCCTCGACCAGGCGTTCGACCCCTCGTCGGACACCAGCGAAGCCGCCAAGCACCAGCTAATCGGCGTTCCCACCCGCCGCCAGATGCTCAAGCTCGGCGGCCTGACCATCGCCTCGACCGCGCTGCTCGCCGCCTGCGTCGAGCCGCCGTCGACCGATCAGATCCCCGTCACCGGCACCCTCATCCCGGTACCGACCACCACCGCACCCGAGGACCCGGGCAGCCCCGAGACCGACGCCACCCTGGTGCTCACCGCGCTCTCGCTCGAGCTGCTCGCCGTCGACACGTACCAGGCGGCCCTCGACAACAACTGGCTCCAGGTCGAGCTCCTCGTGGAGGTCGCCCGCTACTTCCAGGAGCAGCACCAGGACCACGCCGGCGCCCTCGCCCAGCAGGCCCGTCGGCTCGGCCAGAACCCCGACGAGATCGTCGCCAACCCGTACCTGACCGCCGAGGTCATCGCCCCCGCGGTGGCAGAGATCCAGGCGGGGGGCGGTGCCGACGTCGTGCAGACGCTCACGCTCACGCTCGCCCGCGACATCGAGATCGCCGCCCAACAGACCTACACGAAGGCCGGCGGCATCCTCACCACGCCCGAACTGCGCCAGACGATCATGTCGATCGGTGGCATCGAGGCCCGCCACTCTGCGGTGCTCGCCACGGTGCTCGGCATCCAGCCGGTGCCGTTCGCGTTCGGACCGACGGTCGCCGCTGCGCCGCCCGACTCCTACATCGCCCCCAACGGGCCCGTGTCCCAGTCGTCGTCGTCGGACCCTGCCGAGGACGAGCCCACCGAGGAGAGCTGATCCGGGCGTCGGGGCGAACCGGAAGAATTCCTGCGCCGGGGCGATCCGATTCTCGGTGCGGCTCCGAACAACCGCCGGGAGGAGTCGTCCTCCCCGGCGCTCCGTCGGCTAGACAGGGCGTCTCAGCCCTTTCGGGAAAGGCTCACGATGCGATCAACGCTGCGGAACCCCTTCGGCGCGACGGTGGCGGTGGCGGCGCTTTCGCTGGCGCTGGTCGGCTGCGCCTCGGACGAACCGACGGTCGCGGCCGAGGAGTCGACGACCTCCACCGTCGTCGAGGTCAATGCCGGCGCGCTGGTGGAGATCTCGTCCAGCGCCGGCTCGTTCCGCTACGAGCCCGAGACCAAGCAGGTCAAGGTGGGCGAGACCGTCACCTGGCGCAACGTCGACGAGACCAAGCACACCGTCACCGCGGACAAGGACCAGACGGTGTCGTTCAAGTCGCCGACGATGGCGACCGACTCCGAGTTCGTTCAGACCTTCGCCGAGCCGGGCACCTACGGCTACTTCTGCTCGATTCACGGTCGCGACAAGATGGCCGGCTCGATCACCGTGGTCGCCTGACCCGTCGCCGCCTCCGACCAGGATCCGAGACCATTCGCCGCCACCGACCGCACCGGGCAGACTGGGACGGCGATGGTGAGTCGGCCAGGTGGCCGCGGCTCGGCGCGACGGTCGGGCAACCGGCCGGGGTGACCGGGTCGAGGAAGGTCGGGGCTCCACAGGGAAGGGTGCTGGCTAACGGCCAGGCAGGGTGACCTGACGGACAGTGCCACAGAGAGCAGACCGCCGATGGCGGCGCCGGCCGGGCGACCGGGCGGCGGCGCACAGGCAAGGGTGAAACGGTGCGGTAAGAGCGCACCAGCATCCCGGGTGACCGGGATGGCTCGGCAAACCCCACCCGGAGCAAGGCCAAGTGTGGGCATGGGTACCCGCCCCGCCCGATCGACACCTCCTCGGAGGCGCCGTGAGGGCAGCCCGCTGGTAGGCCGCACAGATGGATGGCCACCCACGCGTCGGGAGACGCCGGACAGAACCCCGCCTACAGGCCGACTCACCATCGCACCCACTCTGACCACCGGTTTCGCGACTACTCCCCCACCGCGTCCCGCGCCTGTCCCGCGGAATCTCCGAGCAGGCTGTCGATCGCCTGCCGCGTGCGGTCCTCCGAGTCCGGCCACAGGTGGCCGTACGTGTCGAGTGTCTCGATCGCCGAGGCGTGGCCGAGCCGGGACTGCACCACCTTCACCGACTCGCCGAACTGGATCAGCGCCGACGCGTAGAAGTGGCGGGTGGCGTGGAACCCGGTCCGTGGCGGCAGGCCGACCGCCTCCGCCGCGGTGCGCCACGCGTCCGCCATGCGCTGCCGGCGCACCGGTCGCCCGTCCGGCGCGGTGAAGATCAGCCCGTCATCACCGGGTGGGTACTCGCGCAGATGGCGGGCCAGCTCGAGACCGATGGCGTCGGGCAGCGGTACCGTGCGGTAGCTCGCCTTCGTCTTCGGCGGACCGAACGCGGGCTCACCCTTGCTCGGCGTGATCATCTGCCGGTCGACCTTCACCACGCGGCGCAGGAAGTCGACCCGGTCGACCGTGAGGCCGAGGACCTCGCCCTGGCGGAGCCCGGTGCCGGCGCCCACCCATACCGCGGCCCGGTACCGGTCGGGCACGAGGTCGGCGACGGCGACCACCTGGTCGAGCTCGAGCGGCACGACCTTGTGATCGCGGTCGGCCTTCGGGAGCGTGATCCCGTCGCACGGCGTGCGGGTGATGAGCCGGTCCCGAGCGGCCGCCTTGAACACGGCCGACACGTGCCGGTAGATCGTCTCGACGGTCGACGGTGCGAGCTCGATACTGAGCGCCTTCACGAGCGCCTGGACGTGGCTCGGCCGGATCGAGGCGAGCGGGCGGCCCCCGATCGCCGGGTACACCTTCGTGCGGAAGTGCGACTCCACCTGGCTCGCGGTCGACGGCCGATGCACCTGCACCGCCCGCCACTGCTCGGCGAACGTCTCGAAGGTGACCTTGCCGGCGAGCGGGTCGACCCAGTCGCCGCGGCCCTTCGCCACCTCGTTCTCGGCGAGCCAGTTTCGTGCCTCCCGCAGCGTCCGAAAGGTCTTCCCGTGCTCCTTGCCCATCGGGTCCCGGTACCGGGCCCAGTACGGCTTGGTGCCGGTGTACCCGGCGGGCCGTTCGCGCAGATCCTTGATGTGGGCCATGTTGTCTTCCTGCCTGTGAGGGGGAGCTCTGTTGGCGTGTCGGCGTCCACTCAGCCGGGCGAGGGCCTGTCCCCTCTCGACTTCGTGCCGCTGCGTGCCACCTTGTTCGGGGCGGGTTCTGATTCGTCGTTGAGTTGTCGCAGGGCGTCGGCGAGGCGTTCGAGGACGTTGCTGGCGTCGTCGAGGTCGCCGAAGGCCTGGTTGAGGAGCGCTCTGGCGTGGGTGGCGCCGAGCGGGCGGAGTCGATCCGCGAGGTCAGCGGGGCTGACGGAGGGCTTCTCGCGCTTGCTGCGTGGTTCGGGGGCGACGCTGGCGGCGTAGGCGAGAAGCTCATGTTCCCATGCCTGGCGGTTGTCGGGGGTGCCGAGTATGGCGTCGAGGAGCACGATCGGGTCGAGGCCCTTGTTGCTGGCATCGGGCGCGTGGAGGCCGGCGTCGTCGGCCGGCGGCGGCGGGGTGAAGAAGTAGCCGATGGGCAGGTCGAAGCCCCGGGACAGGGCGAGGAGATCGTCGGCGGAGAAGACCTTCACGCGGGTCGGGTTCCAGGCCGAGCGCTCGAGGGACGAGAAGCTGGCGACCGACATGCGGACGCCGAGGTACGGGGCGAGGTTGCTCGCCGCTTCTTCCTGGGTCCAGCCGCGCAGGGTGCGGGCCTTAGCGACGTTGAAGGCGACGATCTGGTTGGGGGACATCGTGCGACGGATGCCGAACTTCCGGGTGCCGGTCATGTCCCCACCGTAGTCAACGGAAACGACGAATCACTAGCTAGATCGTAGAGTCAGCGGTATCCTACGGATCCGTTGATTCCTCCACACTCCCGCGATGAGACTCCGGACCTGCTCACGGTCGAGGAGGCGGCGCAGGTGTTGCGCATCGGTCGCACCGCCGCCTACCAGCTCGCGCAACGCGACCTGGCCACCGGCGGCGGCGAGGGGTTGCACGTCGTGCGCGTGGGCCGGCTCCTCCGGGTGCCCCGGGCGGCGCTCGAAGCGCTAGCCGGCGGACCGATCGCGCTCCCCGTGCCTGCTCCGGTCGGGATCGTCACGGAGGCAGCTCCTCCTCCGTCCGACTCGCCCTCAGCCACGACCGACGCGGGCAATCAGCCGGAACCGATCAACGCACCCGCTCAACGAGCGCGGTCATCGCGAGCCGAATCAGCGTTGACCGCCGAGCCCCGATCCAGCCAGCTCACCCTCCCCTTCGCGAGCTGACGACCGATCATGGCCATCACCTTCTCGCAGAGCACCGATGGAGCGGCAGGCACTTGCCAGCCCTTCGGGCAGGCAGCGCGGGCCGGCGGCGAGCGAGCGGTGTGGTCGTGCTGACGATCACCAAGCTGAAGAGCGCCGAGTACGTCCTGCGGTCCGTCGCCGACGGAATGGAGGACTACTTCATGGGCGCCGGGGAGGCGCCCGGAGTGTGGCACGGCCGGTGGGCGCCCGAGCTGGGGCTCGAGGGCGTCGTCGCCGCGGATGACCTGCGGGCGCTGATCGAGGGCGTGGACCCGGGTACCGGCGAGGAGCTCCTGGCCGAGTTGCGGAAGCGGGAGGTGACCGCCATCGATGTGACGTTGTCGGTCCCGAAGTCCGTGTCCCTGTTGTGGGCCTTCGGGTCGCCGGAGACGTCCACCACCGTCGCCCTGGCGGTCGTCGAGGCGACCGACCGGGCGCTCAGCTTCCTGGAGGAACGAGCAGCGGTGACCCGGCGGCAAGAGGGCGGGGTGCGCCGCCGGGTCGGCACCGAGGGGTTCGCCATCGCCGCGTTCGCCCATCGCACCAGCCGAGATGGGGACCCTCAGCTCCACACGCACTGCCTGGTCCCGAACGTGGTGCGCCGCGACGACGGCCGGCACGTGGCGTTCGACGCCGCGCCGTTGCACACGTGGGCGAAGGCGTCCGGGACCGTGTTCCTCAACGAGCTCGAGCGATCCCTGTCCCGTTCGCTGGGCGTGGAGTGGGGCCCGGAGAAGAACGGCTGCCGCGAGATGGTCGGCTTCACGCCGGAGCAGCTGCGCACGTTCTCGAAGCGCACGGTCGCCATCGAGGAGCACCTCGACGGCATCGGCGCGGAGTTCGACACGGCCCGGGAGCGGATGGTGGCCGACGATCAAGCGTCGATCGACACCCGCCCGGCGAAGGACTCGACTCTCACTCCCGAACGGCTCCGGGACCGCTGGCACTCCGAAGCCACGGCCGTCGGCCTCCAACCGGGCCACGGCGTCGACGACATGGTGGTCGGCCGGGACGTGACCCGACCGGGCCCGATCCGCGACGCCGACGTGTTCGCCGCGCTGACCGATCCGGCCACCGGGTTGTGCGCCACCGAGTCCCGGTTCGGCGAAGCCCACGTCGTCGAACGCATCGCGGCGCTCTCCGCCGGACGACTGCAGATCGACGAGATCGTGGCCATGACAAACCGGTTCCTGGCGTCCGGGCCGGTCGTCCGGCTAACCCCCGACGCGGCCGGGCGCCGCCCAACTCAGTGGTCCACCCTCGAGCTCCGACAGGTCGAAGACCGGCTCCTCGCCGACCTGGACCAACTCCGGACAACACCGTGTCCGGCGATCCCGGACACGGTGATCGACAACGCGGTCCGCGCCGTCCCGGTCGCGCTGGGCGCCGATCAGGTCGACGCAGTGCGGGCGCTGTGCGGACCCGGGTCGGCGTTGCGATCGATGTTGGCGCCGGCCGGGTACGGCAAGACCACCGCCCTGCGCGCCGCCGTCGAGGCGCAGCGGACGGCGGGCCGGGCGGTGATCGTGTTGGCGCCGACGCACAAGGCGGTGGCCGAGCTTCGAGCAGCCGGGATGGAGGCGCAGACGATCGCCCGGTTCCTGGTCCGCCTCCCCGACGACCCGATACGGCCGGGCACCACCGTGATCGTCGACGAGCTATCCCAAGTCGGCACCCGAGCAGCCGCCCGGCTGGTCACCGCGGTGAACCGGGCGGACGGGGTGCAGCTGTGGTGCGTCGGCGACGCCCAGCAAGCCCAGTCGGTCGCCGCCGGCGGGATGGCCATCGAGATCGAACGGCTCGCCACCGCCGGACTGATCGTCGGGGCGACCCTGACCGAGAACCGCCGCCAACAAGACCCCACCGACCGGGCATCGCTCGGGCACCTCCGCGCCGGCGACGTCGAGGAGTGCCGCACCATCCGCACCGCACGCGGCTGGGACCACGAGGCCGCCAGCAACCAGGACACCCGCCAAGCCCTCGCCGAAGCCGCCGTGCGCGACGGCGACCGCCACGGGACCGACCACGTCGCCGTGCTCGCCGTCAGCCACGTCGACAGCGAGGACCTCGCCGACCGCATCCGCTCCCTCCGGGCCGCCCGAGGCGAGCTCCGCGGCCCGACCTTGACGGGACCCGGATGGGGCCCCGACCCCCGCACCTACGCCGCCGGGGACCGGGTCCTACTGCACGCCACCGTCGACCCCGGCCCCCGACCCCGGGTGTTCAACGGCGCCGCCGGGACGGTTCTGACCGTCGACGGGGTCGGGCTGCGGGTTCGGTTCGACCACGGCGAGACGGCCACGCTGACCGCCGACCTCGTCGCCGGCCGGCGCGCCGATGGAACTCCGAACCTGTCCCACGGATGGGCCCGCACCGTCGACGGCGCCCAGGGCGGCACGTGGACCCAGGTCCACCTCCTCGGGACACCGGCGCTCGATCACTTCACGGGCTACGTCGGGCTCAGCCGCGGCCGCCACCCCACCCACACCTGGAACACCCGCCCCGACAGCGACCACCCGCTGCACCTGCTCGCCGACCAACGCACCGCCTCCGACACCGTCACCGCGGCGCTCGCCCGGACCGAGCCGAAGACCCTCGCCGCGACCGACGACCCCTGGATCCTCGACGGCGAGCTCCGCACCGAACGCGACCACCACACCGCCATCCTCGCCACCCGTCCCCCAGACCGGACCAACGAGCTCGACCGCGCTCGCTCCGACCTCACTCACCTCGAACGCTCGCTCGCCCAGGCGCGGCGTCGCCTCGAGGCATGCGAGCAGCAACGCCGCCACCTCGGACCGCTCCACGCCCTGCGGCGAGGCGGCCGGGACGACATCACCCGGGCCGACGATGCGGTTGGCCGCGCCCACCTCTCGGTGGACCAGACCGCGAGGCGGCGGGAGGCCGCGGCGACGAAGGCCGACGTCGAATCGATCGCGGTGCGCGCCCGGCACGCCTGGGACGCCGATCACGGCTGGCGATCGGACCGGATCGCTGAGATCGATCACACGCTCGACCACCACTGGGCCGATGTCGTCCTCCGTGCCGTCCGTGCCGACGAACCACTCGCCTTCGGCATCGACGCTCTCCGCTGCGCCGCCGCGACCTACCATGCAGACCGGGACACGATCACCAGGTCGCTTCCTCCCGACCCCCGTCGGGACCTCAAGGCCGCCGAAGACACGCGGCGGCATCGGCAGCGAGAGCTCAAAGAAGCAACCAGGCATCTGACCAGCGCCGAGACCGCCTTGGAACTGGCCCGTGAGCGGCGCTGGGGTCGCCGCGACAAGCCAGCCATCGAGACCGCTGCCCGCAGCGCCGACGCCGCCGAACGTCACGTCGAGGCCGCCCGCGCCCGGGTTGACCGCGCCGAGGACATGCTCGCTGACGTGCGGAGGGCCCACGCGGAGTGGACCGAGGCAATGGATGCCGCCGCGCCAGAACGCACACGCCTGGGAGCCGCCCTCGAGGACCTCGACGCCGCCCTCGTCCACACCCGCCCCGACCGGATCCGGGCCGCCGTAACCGACCCAACCAACGCCCTCTGGACCACGCTCGGCCCACCTCCCCACACCTCAGGAGGCCTCGAAGCATGGTGTGGCCTCGCCGATCAAGTCGAAGCCTGGAGCGACAGACCGCCAAGCGCCGACGAATGGCTCGACCGCGTGCTTCAAGAACCGACCCACCCGATCCTCGGCCGCCGTCCCGGCCGCGACGGCTGCCACGAGTGGAACCGCCTGGCGGTGCTACTCGACAGCTGGGGAGCGATCGAGGCGGCCGCCGGGCGACTCGACCCTCACTCGACAGCGATCCCAGAGCCGGCGACCTGGCGGCCGACCCTCGACGCCGCCACGGAATCGGCAGTCGAGCGCAATGTGGGAGCGATCGACCGAGCCGACGATTTCGGGCTCGGCCTGTAGCGCCGGAGCGACGACCGAAAGCTCCGGTTGTCGGAGAGGGCGTGGCGAAAATCCGCGCTTGCCGTCCCTGCGACTCAAGTTGTTCGGGTTCGCCGCCAGGCGCGACTTTCGACTGCAGGGCGACCTGATAGCTGGCCCACCATCCTCCTCCGATACCAAGGTACTCTGCAGCGGACCCTAATCGGGGGGTGAGCGCCCCGAGGTCTGGTAGGTCCGCCCCGCGCAGCTGGCGCCGCCTCGACGCCGCCGTGGCCCGCCACGGCGCCCACTGCGGAGCGAACGTGTACGATCCCACAGACCGTTCCATGACCAATGATCCCAATTCGAGTGGAACTTACATGCGCTTGCACGGCGCATATATTGCAGCTGAGGTGCAGCAAAATCTACGAAACTCGGTAGATGCGTCGTTCCAAACCACTACCTGCCATGTTAAGACGACTAAAGCCGCCTGAAGAGGGCGGACTCGTGAATCTGTGGAGGGACGGATCGCATGAAGAAGAAGCGTCGGATCCTGTCGATGGTCCTCGTGACCGTTGGGTTCCTGACCGTCGCCCCAGTCGATCTGGGTGCTGAGGCGAGACCGACGAATGCAGCGGTCGCCGTGCCCGCGAGCTCGACCGAGGTTCCGGGATCCGGAGACACGGATGTTCTCGCACGCCGCCAGCAGGATGTGGCCGACGCAGCGGCTGCGAGCCTGGGTTCAACCTACGCTGGTGCGTACATCAGTGATGACGACGTTGTCGTGATCCGAGGAACGGGTCCGTCCAACGGAATCGAGTCCCGTCTCGCCTCGACGACCGAGGTGCGTGTTCGCTACGAGCAGGCTCGGTTCAGCCAGGAGACGCTCGCGGACGCGGCTCGCCTCGCCGCTGAGGAGATGGTGACCGGCGACGTCGTGGGCTTCTACATGGAGTCGGTCCGAGACAACAAGGTTTTGATCGGTCTTGAGCCCGATCGAGATTCCGATCGGGAGCGCGACGCGGTTCTGACGAGACTAGGTGACAAGGCTGACGGACAATCCGAGGTGTTCCGATTCGTCACCTACCTGGGCGGCGAGGAAGAGACTCCGATTCTTGGCGGCGACAGACTCACCTATCTCCCTCCATCCACGCTCTATTGCTCGATGGGTGCCTGGGGGTTCCGGTGGTACGGATCGCTTCAAGTACCGCACCTTGTGACCGCTGGACATTGCGATAACCAGCTGCGGCATTTCGGCCACGCCCCGACCTACAACACGCAGCTTGAGTACAACGCCGCCGCCGCCGATGCACAGAGCATGACGCCGGCAACCGGATTCGGCGAGTGGACGACCAACGTTGCCGGCGGGTTCGACATCATCAACGTCGTCAGCTCGGGTGGTGCGTTCGACACCTCCGGGCATGGCATCTGCAAGAGCGGGGCAACGACTGGAGTCACCTGCGGCACCCTTTGGTCGAACAACTCCGGATGTCGCGAGCACACAGGAATGCGCATCGCCGACTACTACTCCGAAGGCGGCGACAGCGGCGCGACGGTCTTCTCGAGCACGTTCCCCGGAGTCGCGTTGGCCGGAATCCATGAAGGAACATGCCTGGTTGACCTTGGGGGCGGTCCCTTCCTTCTCCGCCAGTACACGTTCCAAGCCCATGCCGCCTGGATCCTTCAGCTCGACGGCTGGTACACCTGATGGCTGTCGGCTATTCGACGAATCCTTCGGCCGGCGACCCGCATTGGGGAGCGATGATCGACATTCCGCGAACCGGAGCGCGTTGATCGGGCATAGAAGAGACGTGGGCACCAGCGCGCTGACTCCGACCGATGCCGAGCTCCTCGGTGCCCGCATCGATCCACAGGTCGCCTTCGCTCAGGTGTTCGATCGTCACTTTTTGACGCTCTACCGATTCCTTGCACGTCGGGTCGGCCCAACCGATGCCGAAGACATCGCAGTCGAGGTTTTCACTATCGCGTTTCGTCAACGAGGCGACTACGTCGCGCTCGGTACCTCAGCCCTGCCGTGGCTGTACGGAATCGCGAACAACCTCGTATCGAGGCATCGTCGGTCGGAGCAGAGGTACCTCAACGCACTGCGGCGAGTACCAGAGGCGCCGTCGCCAGCGACCGAGGAGGAAATCGTTGCTCGGACCGATGCGGATCGGCTGTGGCCGGTCGTCGCCGCAGCCCTCGCTCGGCTGTCTGATGACGAGCGGGACGCGCTGCTGCTATTCGTCTGGGCGGATCTCCGGTATGCCGACATCGCCCAACTGGTCGGGGTGCCTGTAGGTACCGTTCGCTCGCGGATCAATCGCGCTCGGCATCGTTTGAAGACGGAGATCACAACATGGAACCAGATACCGAGCTGACGCCCGAGCTGCGAGGACTTCGCTACTTCGCCCAAGCGCCCATCGAGGGCGAGATTGAAGCGCAGGTCCGAAGCCGCGAAGCGTTCCACAGAAGGATGGGAGGACCTGTTGGGAGCGCATCGATGCCCGCCGCCGACGAACGCGACGGATCGCCCTGGGCCAACGAGAGTGCGCCGGTGGACAACGGTCGCCGTGGAAGGCTTGCGTTGGCGCTCGCGCTGGTGTTCCTTATCGCAATTGCGGGAGCAGCGGTCGTGAGTCGGACGACATCGAGTTCGACCGAGTTCGCAAGCGACGCCTCGACAACGTCGGGTTCTGCATATTCGTCGTCGACAACTGGAGCGCAAGGCGAGTCGACGTCCGTTGCGCCACCGACGACGGAAGAGACAGAAGCGAGCTACCTCGAGCCTGAGGTCCACCCTTGGCCGGCCGGCGCCGGCGAAGAGGCATTGATCGGCGGTTTACTCACGATCGAGCCCGATGGCTGCACTACCATCGGCGGCGATCGCGCCGTCTGGCCCGCTGGGACGGTCATCGAAGGCGACGAGGCACAGGTGCGGCTCGCTGACGGGCGGACATACGTCGCCGGGGCTCAGGTGCAGCTGAGTGGCGGCTTCCACACAGCCGCCGAGACTTCCTCGCCCACCAAGTGCGAGGGTGAGAAGGTCGTGTTCGTGTTCTGAAGGAGCCAATGTCTCCGCGTTGAACACTCCAGGATCACACCTCGAACCCCACCACCCCACGGGACTCTGTCGCAACACCAGAAGAGTCACGAGGAGGGCACCTGACACGCGTTCGGGCCACTCCGTCCCGCGAGCATCCCGCGGAAGCAACGAAACCGGACGGACACAGCGGCACCAGCCGGCACGGCCCGGCACGACATATCCGCAGGTCAAAGGGCGTTTTGTAGGAGTTCCCTGGTCAGCGAATTTCGGCTGGCCATTCCCCCGCCTACAGGCCGACTCACCATCGCACCCCCTTTGACCTGGGCTTTTACACCGCCAACCGGCTACATCGCGATCGCTGCTCCTGACTCCGCTGCCGCTGCGGTAGAGGACTACTTGACCGAACGGCCTACGGCAGCTGGAGTTCTCCGATTCGAGCCACGGTGTGATCGTGGCTGCGGCAGGCCCAGACCGGTTCGCTGCGGTGGATCTCGGGGTACAGGGCGTAGCGATGATGAGGGCACAGGGGCCACGCGCGCCAGAGGTCCTCGACGACGTAGTCCCTCAAGTAGTCCGCCAACGACACGAGCACGCCCGCTCGCGCAATCGGCCATGCGAGACCGGTCTGATACGAGCCGTTGTACGAGACCCCGATGCGGTCCCACTTGCCGACGGCTTCGGTGAAGACCTTCACGTCTGGTTCAAGCCTCGTCGTGCGTTCGATGTCAGCGATCACGACCGGCAGCGCGCGCTCGAGCGCCTCAAGACCGCGGACGTCGAACGCGAGGCGCGCCTCGTCGGTGTCAAATGAGCCGTAGGTCTCGTAGAGGTCACGAAGCCAGTCGAGTTCGAAACGGGTCGCGCCCGACGTCAGGTCACCGAGATCGTGGAGGATGGCTTCGAAACTGGAGTCGCGCACTCCACCAGCTTTGCCGCATCTGCCCAGGCGGGCTGCTTGTGTTCACACCTCGCTCGATCTGCGGCGCCGGACCCGCCCGCGCCCGACGCTGGTGTCATCGCACGAAACTCCGGGTCTCGTGTGACCCGGTCAGACAGCCGATGGCGAAGCACGCAGAAGTTGAACAACTCGGCGGTAGTCGCGGCGAGGGCCTTCGACCCCAGCCGCAACGCGCGCCTTGGCCAAGTCCAACGGCGTCTGGTTGTTCCAGCGGGCGTCCGTCGTTGCGGACCGGAGGTGGGGATTCGCGCCGCGACGCAGCAGATGGTCTACGACTTGGTCGAAGCCGCCGTCCGCAGCGACCATCAGGGGAGTCCACCCGATCGGCTCGTCAATTCGCGCGCCGGCCTCCGTCAGGAGTCGAACGGCATCGAGGTGGCCGTGTCCGGCGGCGGCGGCAAGGCCGTCGGTCGGGTCCTCGTCGGCCTCGAGCAGCACGCGAACGATCTCGACTCGACCGAACTCGGCCGCCAGACGTATCGGTGGCCCGAGCGCATCACGCGGCAGTAGAGGACGGGAAGCCGACTCGACCAGATCTCGGACGGTCGCTTCGTCACCAAAACGGATTGCGAGCAACGGATCGCGTCCAGGCGGTTCCAAGCGGCCAACCGTACCGATCTGAACCTCACCAGCCCAGCCCGCGACTGGTGCCACACCGAGCATCGCCTGTGGAAGATCCGAAGGACGTCAGCGCCGGTACGCGCCTGACGGCAACCCGAGCTCGCTCGGGGCGCCAGCCACCGGCCGTCGGCCCGCTGCATGACGCCAACTCGAGTCCTGCGGGGCTGTTCTCGACCGCTCCGATGCCGTCCGATAGACAACTCGGATGCCCTCCCGCACGGTGCTTGCCGTGATCGACGAATCGACGCCGACCGACAGCGGCGGGCACGTGCACTACATCCTCACTGCGTCGCTCATCGTGGCCGAGCCATCCGCCATGCGAGAGCACCTGACGACGTTGCTCGATCGACAGCGGCCGTTCCACTGGTCGACCGATCGAGGTCCAGTCGTCCGGCAGAAGATGATCCAGTTCCTGCTCGACCATGACGTGCGCTCGCACGTCGGCGTTCACTTCCCGACTCACGTCCGAGAACAAGAGCGTGCCCGGGGCCGGCTCCTGACCGAGGTGGTGCTTCCCGCCATCCTTGACGCCGGCGCGACCGAGTTCTGGATCGAGTCCCGAGCGCACGACCAGGACTCGGCCGACAAGCTCGTCGTGCGGAACTGGCTTCGGGAACGCCGAGTTCGACTCTCCTACGCCTGGTATCCGAAGGCGGAGCCGCTGCTGTGGATCGCCGACGCCGTCGCCGGGGCCGTGGCCGACCAGCGCCTCGAGCGCGGTACCCGCTGGTTCGATCAGCTCCACGACGCCGACCTGCTCACCGTTCGCCAGCTCCGCTGATCCGGGCGAAAATGCGAAAGCCCCGGCTCCCGGTCCTAGTCGACCCTTTCGGGCCCTCGGTCCAAGCACTCCGGGACTGTCGGCTACCCCCGGGACCAGCCCGGAAGGCCCCTTCAGTATGGAGGGCCGGGACGGCTCCCGCAACCATCCCCACGCTCTCAGCGCACTGGAGGCGCTGTCATTCGCCCGGTAGCAGGACCGCCGTCGCCTGCTGCGGACGGTTCGACATGAACATGTCAACATTGCCCATGAGTTCGAACGCCGACGAGCCTCCCGACCACGCGTACGAACGGGTAACGAATCCCGAGCGATACCAGGTACTCCACGAGACCGCGTCCCAACAGATCGATCAACTCCTCGCCCGGCACGCGCTTGAGCGTGTCGACGGCATCGACCTCGACCGTCGCGCCTCGAGGGCTTGGCCCGAGTCGCCCGCCACGATGCTTGTGCCCCTGGGCGGTGGAGCTCCGATCACCTTCACGTTCACGCCGTTCCCCGGCGTGATGATGATGTTCGGCCACGACGGCCACGGCTCGTTCCCCGCCTGTGGATGTGACGCGTGCGATGACGACCCCGTCGTGGAGGCAGACCGGATGACAGAGGTCGTGGCCGATGTGGTGGCAGGAGGATTCACCGAAACCCGCCATCGCCACATCTTGAGAGCCGATGTCTACGAGTCGCTTCTGCGCAGCGTCGTGGGAGGGACCGTCTGCCTCAAGGGGCCCGTCGACTCCGATCTCGATCCGCTGATGCCCCCCGGCATCACCCGGTGGCCGCCCTGGACACCCGCCCGCTAGCGCCGGGGACCGTGTCCTGGCGATGACGGTGCGGAGTGGTCCCGAGCGATACGGTCGCGCGTTGTCGACGGACGAGGACGCCGCCTTCTTCGACATGATCCGAGTGGCGCGCGATCGCCTTGAGGACATGGTGGCGGCGAGCAGGGATCTGCGTGGCGGCGACGGCGGAGCTCCGCCGGCTGCGGACTCTCAGGCGATGCACGACCTCGATGCCGAGTTCGGCTACCGCACCGCCGGGCTCGACGAACCCGTCGCGAACTTCCAGACGTTGTCGGACCTCATGCTGGTCGCCGCCGAGGATCACATCGTGTCGACGTGCCTGCTCGTAGCCGAGGGCGACCGCGTTTCGGTGTACTCGCACACCGTCCTCGCCAGGGCTGCAAGCGAGGCCTGCGCTCGCTCCTTCTGGCTGGTCGCCGATGTCGGAACACGATCACGGATCGCGCGCGGCATCAACGAAACGATCTGCAGCCTCGGCTACCTCGGGCAGTTACCACCGGAGGTCCAGACCTTCGACGCCCGCGCGAGAGTGGGTGAGCTTCATGCCGCCGGGGAGCGACTCGGATTCGAGCGCATCGGGAAGTACGTGGCCGAAAAGCGCCCGAAGGAGACGGCGGCGATCCAGGCCGTCTACGGCGACGATGAGCTCGGGCGAGCGTTGTACAACTACCAGTCGGCGGTGGCACACGGCACCGCCTACGGACTCGCAGCGAGCATGGCACGTGACCAGATCGAGCACACGGCGTTGTCACCTCATCCACGCGTCCCCAACGTCACGACCGCATCAGGCGTGCTCGGCGCGTTCGCCTCGGTGGAGCTCGCCCTCGTCAACACCGTCGAGCGACGACGCGCCTACTTCGGTTGGCCTGCGAACGGATGGCGAGACGCCGATTGGGAGACACGATCCAAGGCGGCCACCGGCGAGACCATGGAACGACTCGGCCTCATCCACCACCCAGGCAACTGACCAGGCCCGAGGCGCCGTTAGGACCCGCGCCCGCGGAGCCAGCGTTCCGCGCGCGTTCCGCGAAACTTGGGACAACACCGGTATTCCGCGGTCAAGACCGGACACCTGAAAGAGCAGGTCAGACGCCATTTTGGCCCGAATTCGCAGGTCACGAAGTCGGAGGTGTCTCTTCCCCGCCTACAGGCCGACTCACCATCGCACCCCACGCTGAACTGCGGATACTCGGCGACGCCGGGCTTTCAATCCGCGAGAAGTCCGCAGGATTCGGCAGCCGACGGCCGCACCAGCCTGGTGGCGCCAGCGTTCGACAGCCTCTGCGATCACCAACTCCGGCTCAGGAGCTTCCCCACCGGCATCGTGCACGCGCCAAGACAGTCACACGCACGGTGCGTCGTGGCCCGCATGATGGAGTTCGGGGACGGTTACGCCTCTACCGCCTTCGTCGAACGGGCATGCGGATGCGCAATGCCTCCGAGCACCTCGTCGACGGCCTGGCGGGTGCGGTCTGGCACGCTTGCCAGTCGACGGCGTAGGACCCGAACGTGCGGCGGCCGGCATCGGGATCGACATACGTACCGGCCACCAGGTCGCCCCGGACCGAGTCGA
>Ga0105044_10004949_pt1 | contig 18341 bp, 21 predicted proteins | sample MAT01_FD_78092 | JGI IMG/M metagenome (GOLD analysis project Ga0105044, IMG submission 78092) | Freshwater microbial communities from Lake Fryxell liftoff mats and glacier meltwater in Antarctica - MAT-01 | ecosystem: Environmental > Aquatic > Freshwater > Ice > Liftoff microbial mat | place...
TCAGTGTAATCAATTCCCACCATGTCCAAATGGAGCAAGTAATCCTCCTCAGTGTAATCAATTCCCACCATGTCCAAATGGAGCAAGTAATCCTCCTCAGTGTAATCAATTCCCACCATGTCCTATTAATCAATACCGAGACGTAAGTTCATGTGTTCCATGCCCTGCCGGAACTAATTCTCCTGCTGGATCTACAAGTTCTAGTCAGTGTGTGAGTAGTGTCGTAAATTCAGGAAATATTACTTCTGCTTCTTGTAATCCTACTACAATATTACAAGGTGCTAGTACTAACTGTGTAGCTTTCTTGAATTCATCCAATCTAATTGGTAATATTACATTTTCAAGTACAGCTGGTTTCTGTATTGCTACTCTAGTTCCAAACTCTAATACAGCTTCTTGTACCATTGCAACTACTAATTCTACTCCTACCGGCACATTCCCAGTATCAGCTCAAGCTAGTGGAGGAGGAAGCCCTGTAAGTTCTGGAAATCTGACTGTAAACCCAAATTCTACCATAATTAATCAAGGAAATATTGGTCAAGCGTCAGACTGCACTACAGATGATAGAATTGTAACAGGACAAACATACGCTTGCACTTTCCTACTAACTGGATCTAACAATTCAAGCTATATCCTGCCCACAAATGGAATAAAAGCTGGAACTTCTACTGCAACTGGCCAAAGCCCTAACTGTTCAGTAATTAACAACAGCACTATCACAGCGGCTCTGGTTTGTCTAAATATACCTACGATAGGTGGTACCAATGGAAAACAAGATGTACTACTTTACGTTGATGGAAACTCCAGTGGTGTTGATAAAGGTGATGTTACTTTGGTTAATTTAGCAAATGACGCACTTCTGATTACTACAGACAAAATCAGCTTTAATCCAGCTAAAAAAGATGCGGTTAAATTTGGTAACAATGACCTAATAATGACCGTAAACGGTGATAATAGATTTACTGCAAACGGCGCTACTGCAGTGTGTAAATTCAAGATTAAAAACTACGGCTTCACAGATACTGATTCTGTAGGAGGTTACGGAATTACTCAATCTAAATTAGCTGCAGTAAACGTAGGACAGTTTGTAAGTGCTACAAATACCTTTGATGTAGCATATTCTAATAATGGTGGATGTGCTTTCAGACTTCCAGCTCAAGCTCAAAACCAGCCAAGATGGGAAATCGAAATCAGGGTAGTGAGATCTGATAACCAAGCCTTTGGAACTCAGGAAAGCTACTTCATGCTTTACGGGGCTATCGGTGTAGTAAGTATCACTGCCAGCTAATTTCTAATTCAACTAAATTCTTTCCTGCCAATCGGCAGGATTTTTTCTTGACAAAGCTAAACCGAAAACCTGAAATACAATTGCTTTAAACAGCACAGTCTCAATATAAAAATAACACTTACTATTTATGTTTACCCTTCCCCCGCTAACCTACCCTTACAACGCTCTAGAGCCATTTATTAGCAGCCAAACTCTAGAATTCCACCACGATAAACATCACCAAACCTATGTAAACAAACTCAATGAGATTTTAGCTGGATACCCAGAAATGCTTGAAATGAGTGTAGAAATGCTACTGCAAAGCCTTGAAAAAGCTCCAGAAAATCTAAAAATGCCGATTATAAATAACGCGGGTCAGGTATATAACCACAACCTTTACTGGGAAATACTAGGACCTAATGCTGGCGGAAAACCAACTGGCGAGCTAGCTCAAAAAATTGAATCTACATTTGGAACTTTTGAAAAATTTAAAGAAGAATTTGCAAATCTAGGATTGACACAGTTTGGAAGTGGTTGGGCTTGGTTAAGCGTGAATAGTAATAACGAACTAATTATCGAGAAAACTAGCAATGCTGACTCTCCAATAATTCGTGGAAAAACTCCGATTCTAACTATGGACGTGTGGGAACACGCTTACTATCTGGATTACCAAAACAAAAGACCAGATTATATTGCGGCTTTTTGGAATGTGGTAAACTGGAAGGCTATCGAGTCAAAATACTTAGCTGCTCTAGAAAAATAAAAATCTGATTAAAATACTTCTAAAGTAAAGATTAAACTGCTAGTTTTTACTTGCTTTTTGCAAAATTGCCTTGGTTGAGGCCCATTTGGCTTGTTTCAAAATTATATCTCGAACTGCAGGACTAGCTTTTTTGGCTAATTTATTGCTGTTGTCACTGGTTTGCATTTCATAATTTATTTCAAAAGTCGGTTTTACCAGGTTTTTAGCTTTGAACTGGGCTAAGCAGTCGTCTTTAAATTTTTTACAAGTTTCACCTAATTCCGTAAATTTTTGAAAATTATCATCGTTTTTAAAAGTTATCTTCGAGTCCAAAACTAAAGCCTGAGTGGTATTCCCGCGTTGCTGATCAAAGATAAAATTACCTAATGAATAAACAATCAATTTGCCTTTGTAAACGTCGGTGTCTTGAACCACATGGACATGATCACCAATTACAGCATCGGCTCCAGCGTCAATGTACTTTCGAGCGTAAGTTCTTTGATAATCATCAGCTACAGTTCTATACTCTTTGCCCTGATGTGGATAAACAAAAGTGGGTAGGTACTTTGAATACTCAGTAATTACAGAAATTTGATCAGCAGTTGGAAGTTTAAAAATATTATGAAAACCACAACTAGCAATTGGTACCCAAACTTTTTCTTGCTTAGAAAAAATACTCACAACCTCACACAAATCTTCTTTTACTGCACTGTCGTAATGACCAAAATACTGCATTGCGTTGGCTTCCAAATTTTCTTTAGTTTTCTTGAATCCATCATAGGGTTTGCCTAAATAAGTTTGCATATTGTCAGTGTGGTTATTTGCTAAGGTCATAATATCAAACCACTTCGCCGCCTCCGGAGTATATTTAGAATTGCAATTGAATGATAAAGTTTTTTCTTGGGTAGCAGAATCAATCACAGCATCGGTAATTGGGCATTCTATATTGGCAATCCAAGCGTCATATTTTTCCTTTTCGAAAGTTTCAAGTCCAGAAAATGGGTAAGCTTCTTTTAGTGGGGATTTTTGAGCCCAATCATTGATATACCTACCCCAAAACACGTCGCCCATAGTTAAGGTTTTTATAGTTACTGAATCAGGAATAATCTTTTCTGGTACGATAGGTTTTTTATTACTGATAAAGCTTGGATTTTCTGAAATAGGTGGTAAACCAGATGGGTTAGATTCAGTCTAAGTTACTTTTGTAACTTTATTATTCTTGAAATAATCCACTGCAAAAATGGTTGTAGAAATTGAAACAACCCCGAAAACCAAAACCCCAGCAATGATCAAAATAATCTTGGAATTAGACTTCGGTTTAGTTGTGTTTTCTAGTAGTTTTTCTGTCGACATAAATATTGCGTATAAAAGCTACTTTGGTTGAAGTATTGTCAAAATTAATTACTTTACCAAAAAAATTCTAAATACTTCTGCAAGGACTGTGGATATAAAATCAAAAATACTGCAATTTTATTTTAAGTTAGTTTTTCCGAACTTATTTTTAAAAAATTCATAAAGAACAATATTCAAACTGATTAAACTAAATCCAAAAAAATAATTCTCTAGTGGGGTGAACCAGAGCTTTATTCCTGAATAAGAAGTTGGATCATATGGCCCTACAATATAACTGCCGAGACCCCAGCGGCCATTTAAATAATTATCTACAATTGTATGGAGAACGACAATTAATAAATAAAACAAATAATATTTTTTCTTCCAAAGTAGTTTCGTACCCAGAATATAATCTAAGAAATAGACTACAAACAAACTTAAAATAGTTAAAAAAGTATAATTAGGCACTAGCTTCTGTGAATTATTTTTTTATACAAATTTATAAATGTGGTTTTTGTAAGTTCCCATTTTTCAATAACATTCCAAACATGAAGACAGCAATACGGTACAACCACAAAAAACAATATCTCTTCAAGTGGTAAATTAAATATTTTCAGACCTATTACATAATTGTAATTAAATCCCCAATGACCAGCAAAGGTAGCGTAAATATCCCAAACTAAAAATGGCAAAGCTGAAACTATAATTGAAAGTAAAGCAAATTTGTGATTCTTTGCAAAACCAAGACTTGGATGGAAATTATACAAAAATGGAATAATTCCGCAAACTCCTAAAACTATAAAATATTCTAAATTTTGCATATTAACTCTTTCTTTCAAGTAGATATTGGCCTAACTCACTAATGAACTTGACTCCCGGATTTGTAGCTTCAAAAGTCGAGGTCAAGATTAGGTTAGCTTCATTAATCAACACCCTACACTCCTGCAACAATTCATCTTTGACTCCAACTTCAAGGATTAGATGTTTTAGCCAGTTGATCTGCTCAGTGGTAGCTTCAGAATTACCCAGAATTTTTTGAATTTCAATCCTCTCATTAGGGCTAGATCTATGATAAGTTCTTACTACAAGAATTGTTTTTTTGCCTTCCAAAATATCTGAAATGTTTGATTTTCCAGTTTCTTTTTCATCACCAAACAAAGAAATAATGTCATCAGTTAATTGATAAACTAGACCAATTTTTTCACCAGCAAGAGTAAGTGCTGTTTTTTTCTTTTCAAAATTATCCACAACAGATGCCTCACTTGCCAAAGTTAAGCCCATTAAAGCTGGTTTTTGGATGGTGTAATTTCCAGATTTATTTCTGAGCATATTCAAAATATCTTTTTCCTGAAGTTTTTCAATAGACCCTAACCCAACGCCCAGGCAATCATCAATCTGTCCAGCCGCTAGCTCAAACTGCATCAAATAGTACAATTCTCGAAGCTTTGGATATGGGATTTCATTTATTAATTGGTTACAAATAATCAAACCATAATCACCGCCCAAGATTGCACCAGATAAACCAAAATGAGAACTTTTCGGGTTTTCGATAAAATCTTTTTGGTATAAAGCTTCCATTGTAGGCTCCCCCCTTCTAACCAGAGACTCGTCAATAATATCGTCATGAATTAGGGCAAAAGTGTGAAAAATTTCCAGAGAAATTCCTAATTTTAGAATATTTTCCTGATTACTTTGCAGGGATTGTGAAGTATTTATTCCCATCAAAAAACCAAAATAAGCCAATGCAGGTCGTATTCTTTTGCCTGGAGCTAGGACCAGCTTTTTGAAATATTGTAAGCTCTTTGTGGCTGCTGGATTTATTGCAGAAGCTTTCGCGATTTGATTTTGGATATAGCTTTCAATTTTAGGATCGAAAGTAAGTTTAAACTCAGCAAGCTGGGCCTTTAAGGACATAATTAATCTAATAAAGTCAAACTGGATTGATTTGTCAAAAAAAAACTAGATAAAAGTTAATTTACTAAACATTTTTTTGAGTGTGAAGATTATAAAGCTCTAGAAACCTTGGATTTTTAACCAGAATTTCTGCCTCCTCCTTGCACCACTCACTCCATTTATCGTCTGGATCGTTTCTAATTTCACCTAGAAATTCTTGCCAGGATTTGTATTCAACAGCTTCCACTTCATCAGGATTTGGGATAGCTAAAGAGTCAGTAAAACCTACTATTATCGGGCAAATCTCGTTTTCCATAACACCAAAACGACTGAATGAATACCTGTAGGGAGCAACTTCTTCCAAAAAATCCACACTTAAACCTAACTCAAAACTCAATCTTCTTTTAGCAGTATCAATATTTGACTCGCCAGGACCAGGGTGACCACAACAAGAATTTGACCAAACAAGTGGCCAAGTTTGTTTCAGGTGGCTGCGTTGCTGGAGTAGTATCTCACCTTTGGAATTAAAGATAAAAGCTGAAAAAGCTCTATGGAGCGCAGTGGAAAGACCATGAACTGTTTGCTTTGGGGTAGTACCCAGGACGTTATTTTGCTCATCTACTAAAACTACAAGCTCCTCAATCATTTCATCAAAAGAACAAAAAAATAAATTTTAGTCAAATTTTAACTTTGTTTATCATTTTTTTAATTGATTACAAAACTTACATATCCACCAAAATTACCCCATAACCCCCATCAAAATCTGGAGCGTCAGAGAATCTAAGACTTAGGCTTCTCAGATAATTTTCTGTGTGGAAACGAAGTGGGGTTTTTTTGTTTATGAATCTTTTAGAGTTTAGCCCTTTGCCGACAATGATTTTCAAACGTAGTCCTACTTGTTTCGTGTTTAGAAATTGACTAATAAATCTATCGAGAATTAAATCTACCTGTTTTTCAAGGTCAAACTTCAGATCAAACTTTTGTTCTCTCAAATTCAAAACGTTACTAATCACAGAGGTTTTTTTATTTAACTAAATTATTCCAGTCACTGGCAAATTTCTCAATCCCTTTTGTAGTTAATTCGTGAGTAATATCCAAGTCTGCTGACAGTTCTTCTAAGTCAAAATCTACATATGGAGTTTGGGTAAATTCGCTTTTTTTGTAACTAAAGTTAGAATCAGGAATATGAAAATCTGTTTCTGCCCATTCTTTAATCAAAACTAATGGAATAGTTGCGATATCAACTCCTGTGGCCAAACTAGCCAGTAATTGATCTAGGGTGCGAAAACTACACGCCAAAACTTCTACATGGCCGTCACCTTTTTTGTACAATTCTATGACATTTTTTAATTGATTAATCCCGTCCACTCCACTATCAAAGAGTCTTCCAATAAATGAAGAGTAGAAAACCTGACCTTTCTTTGCTCCTTTTGTGGCTTGATAGACTGCGACCGCCTGGGCCTGAGAAAAAGCCAGAGTCATATTTACATTTAAGTGATTTTCTTTGACTAGTTTCTGGGCTGATTTGAGACCCTTCACAGTAGTTGGAAATTTAATATGGGCATTAGGGATCCAGTTATTCATCTCAAGAGCTTGAATGTACATTTCCTCTGATGTAGTGCCTTCATCGGCGTAAACTTCCACCGACACTGAACCCATTGGAATTAGTTGAGATATTTCAGATACTATATTTTTATAAAAATCAAAAACTTCCTGGGAACTATACTTGTCACCATTTTCAAGTCTTTTTTTTGCTTCAGGATTTTTGGAAATTAGGCTGGGGTTAGTAGTCTGGCCATCAAGAAAACCCAGAATACCCAGAGCTTCTTTAGTTTCTTCAGGGTCGCCGCTATCGAGAAAGATTTTAGTTTTCAAGGAATTTTTATCAAGCATAATAAACCAAATTACCTTGTTTTAGTGAAATAGTTGAACTAACTAGTCAAGACATCAAAATCAAAAAACTCTTTAAGATAAGTATTGATGTCATTCGTTACTTCAGTTATCGCTTTACTAGCGTCTAGAGTCAGAACTAAAGATTTAGCTTGAAGCTGGTAAACACTAATAATCTGAGCAAAATTTCCTGAGTAAAGCAATTTATACCTCTTTGAAATTCCTTCACTATCAGTATCTTCAGGTCTTTGAAAAGGTTCTTGATCATCTTTACAGTCTTTTTTGGCTAATTGATAGGATGGATAGGGCTGCTTACTATCTGGAATATAGTACCGGGTTGTGGAGCGTTTTACTACCTCTTCCAGCTCTAAATGTAAATGGAAGATAGCCACCGACAAGCCTTTTTTGGCAAAGAATTCTGAAAGCCATTTAGCCTCCTCTATCTTTCTACCAGGTCCTTCAATCAGCATTTTTTGGCCTGCTACAATAGTGTCATTGATTCTTTTTTCTACAACGAATCTCAAATCTGGAGTTTCTACAGGCATGTAATTCTTCATCATGTCGCGAATCCGCCTAGCCCTCATTGTAATTTCCTCATCGGAAGAAACAGTGATTTTTTCTTCACTAACTCCACTGTAATCACCAATGTTTTCATTCACAAAGTTTCTCAGCTCTGTACCAAAATCTAAATGATAATAGTCTGGTAAAAGCTGTTTAAGTTTCAATGCTTGAGTACCTTTTCCAGCTGCTGGCGGACCGTACAGAATAATAACTTGAGGAAGATTAGACATAGTTGTGATTAGAATTAAAATATGATTTTTACCTAAAACTAGAATCTGGTTTGATTACAAAACTATATAGGAAAAACTAAATATAGTTGAATATTAATGAATTTAAACGAAATTAGTCAAGGAATCTAATAACTGCCTTGTTTTTAAAATTAATTCTAAACTTTGAGAAATCACCAGAATTAAATTATATCACAGAGAATTTTTGAATATTCTAAAAAGTGGATAATTCTTTTGTTGATTAGAAAGTAATAGCTTTATTACAAATCTCCCAGACCGCCTTGAATAAATTCCCTAATTTCTTCCTTACCTTTTTTCAAAAAACTAGATACCTGCAGAGCCTGTGGTATTTTATTTTTGGAATACAGTGCCTCTGTAAAATCATTCCAACTGCCTAAATTACTAGCTAGCTCTTTTGCGTTTGCTTTGTCGATTTTAGTAAAAATGATACTGTGAGCGATTCTATTTTCTAATAACCAGCTGAGAAATTCTTTGTCGATTTTAAGTGGTTTAATCGAGCTATCAATTAGTACAAAGAGGTGGCGAAAAGCCGCGTCGCTAAAGAATAATTCCAGCATAATCTCATCCCAAAAAGCTCTTTTTTCTCCTCGAACAGCGGCGTAACCATAGCCTGGCATATCCACCAGATCAAAGTCCTCATTGAAGCTGTAACTATCATGTTTCCTGGTTTTACCAGGGTGTTTGGAGGTTTTGGCTACATTACTTGATAAAAGATAATTTATCAGGCTTGATTTACCTACATTTGAGCGCCCAATAAAAGCTATTTTCTTTTTCGTAATCATCAATATTTTAGTTTAAAACTATCTACATTTAGATATTTATTTTTGACAATGTACCCTTGAGTTTCCAGGCTCAAATAATTTTAATATTAAGTTGGATTTACCTCAATCCCCACCAGGCCATTGCTAGGCTATCAGCTGCGTCATCAGGTTTTGGTAGACTATCCAATTCATATATTTTCTGGACCATTGTCTGGACTTGTTTTTTGTCAGCTCTTCCATACCCGCAAAGCGTTTGTTTCACTTGTAAAGGGGTCACTGACTGAATTTCTACATTGTTTTTGGCTAGAATATAGAGCATTACTCCTCGGCTTTGAGCTACGCTAATTACAGTTTTGTGATTTTTAAAAAAGAAAAGATCTTCTACTACTGCGTGGGTGGGCTTGTATTTCAGCACCAAACTTTCTAAATCCTGGGCAATTTCCAAAATTCTTTTTGGCATTTCCTGACTTGATTCAGTTTTGAAAACCCCATATTCCAGAATTTCAGGAGTTTTTTTAGTCCCTTGAACAAAGGAATATCCTACAGTTGCTGTTCCAGGATCTAGTCCAATAACTATCATATTTCATTGATTACTTTAATTTTGGCACCCAGACTATTCAAACGATTGGCGATATCTTCGTATCCACGCCTGATTGAATACACATTTCTAAGCACTGAAACTCCATCAGCGGCCATCATTCCAATTAGTATAATCATTGCAGAGCGAATTATTGGCGGAGCTACAATCTGTGCTGGGGTAAGCTCTACTGGGCCCTGAATAAAGACTCTGTGCGGATCAGCTAAATTAATACTAGCTCCAAGACGTCTAAACTCCATAAAAGACACTGCTCTGTCTTCAAAAGTCCAATCATGAATCAAAGTAGTACCTTTGGCTTGAGTGGCAATAGGAACAAAAAAAGGTAGATTATCAATATTGAGATCTGGATACGGACCGCAAGTAATTTTGTCATCCAAAGCTTTTAGATTGGAAGGGTATGAAGTAATATCAATTAAATTTGTAAAACCATTAGCAGATTTATAGGGTTTTGATAGTTTGTATTTGAAACCCATTTTTTCTAGTTTTAACAGCTCTAACTGCAGGAAATCTATCGGGCAAGCCTTGATCAAAATACTCGAGTTCGTGGTGATAGCAGCACTGAGAAACATCATGCTTTCAATAGGATCTTCACTATTAGTATGCTCTACTGTCTGTTTGATTTCTTCTATACCGTGAATAGTCAGTGTGGAAGTGCCAATTCCTTCAATACGCACTCCTAATTTTTGTAAAAAAAAGCAAACATCCTGAACCATATAGTTTGCCGAGGCAAATTTCAAAACTGTTTTTCCAGGAATTTTGGCTGCTGCCATCAGCAAGTTCTCAGTAGGCGTGTCTCCAGCTTCAAACATCACTATTTGGGCAGGTCTGAGCTCGTTTACTTTTATATCATAACTATCTTTAGTTACTTTTACTTTTACACCTAGTTTTTCAAGTCCATAAAGATGTGCACTGATACTGCGTTTTCCTAAGCTACAACCCTGGGAATGAGGCAACGAAAACTCCTTGAATAAATGGATCAAAGGTCCTAGAAACATGATTACTGTTCTAGTTTTTGAAGCTGACTTCGCATCAATATTTTTCAAATCTAACTCTTTGGGTGGGTTAATCTCCAGACTTCTCTCCCCTACCCATTCTGTTTTTACGCCAATACTTTCTAGAACTTCAAGAATACGATTCACCTCTTCAATCCTTGGAATTCCGTGCAAAATAGTCTTTCCCTGATTCAAAAGACTAGCACAAAGCAGTCCCATAGCCCCATTTTTGGAAGTATTTGTACGTATCTCCCCAGATAAAGTACCCCCGCCCCTAACTTGAAAATCCATTGAATTATCAGCAATTTCAATAATTTTGTGATTCAAAGCCTGACTAATTTTGGCAAGAGTATCGGTTGTAAAATTCTGCTCACCGTTTTCTATTCTAGCAACAGAACTCTGGGAGGTTTCTAGTATTCCCGCTAGGTCTTCCTGAGTCCAACCTTTTTGCTCTCTTAGCTGAGCGATAAATTGCCCAATTTTTTGTTTTTCAGAAAGTTTAGCCATAATTTAAAAGTGTTTGATATAAAAAAAGCCATGAAAAGCCTTGTATTATTTGGTTTTTAGAAATTACTAGAAACTTAAATAATTTTTTAGGATTATATCATATATGGTATTTTGTCAAAAATACACTTTGAGAAGATCTAATTGTTTTCTACCAGCTTAGCAAAAGCTTTAATCTGATTAACACCCCAAACTAGCATTTTATATTTAAGATAATTTGGATCAGGTATTACTTTAACTCCTTCTTTATTATAAAAAATTTTCTCTGCGTCACCGTAGCCTTTGATGTGAATTTCACGTTGTGGGTTTGAACTAGTAGCATTCGACTTTATAAAACCCATAAAATAATGTCCTAAACCTCTATAATCTTCAGTTACAACTAAATTGTATAAAAACCTAACTATTTCTATATTTTGCTTTTGGAAAATTATTTGGAGCACTTCTTAGGATTAGACTTTTCGCTACAACAACTAAATCTCCAGTTACGTTTGTTTTTTTTATTTTGTATATTCTTTGCAAAAGAGTGATGGTTCATCTGTGCGGCTCTCGCCAGTATTTGTTTTACCCGCAGATAAGCCAGCATAATATTCACCACGCTCTTGTTTGAATATTTTAGTATTATCTTCTCCATCAATATAGTCCGTAAAGTACTGCCAACTTTATGAGCTCTATAAATTTCAAAAATTGGAGCTTTGTGCATTTCTTATCCGGTAGTAAGTTTTTCGTCCATATAAATTAGTTTTGAAAAATAAATCAGACTTACTTCAGCACAGTATAAAAAATAAAATAATAATAATGTTCTTAATGATCATTAGACTTTTAGATTTTTAATTTACGCTTTATAAGGAAGAATTGATTTGATCCTTAATTCTCAGACATTTATATCTAACTCTCAGGGATTCTAAATATTTTAAGACAAACAAAAAATCGCCACTAGGGCGACTTAATATTAAAAAAAATGAGGAACTATTTGCTAGCTTTTACAGCTTCTTTCAATGTTTTACCTACTTTGAATCCTACGCTCTTAGTAGCAGCAATTTTGATTTTTTCTTTAGTTTTTGGGTTAATTCCATCTCTAGCACCTCTAGCAACTGGTTTAAATAAGCCAAATCCAGTTATATTGATTTCGTATCCAGCTACTAATTTCTCAGTGATTGTTTCTACGAGTCCGTTCAATACTTTTTCAGATTGAGCTTTTGAAAATCCTAAGTTTAATGAAAGAGCTTCAACTAGTTCTGTGCGATTAATTTTTTTTGCTGTAGTAGCCATAATAAATATATTTTAATTTAAGAGTTTTAAGATAAAGTATAATTAAATTGTCAAGTTAGGACTGGTTTTAGGTGAATTTCCAGAATTTAGGCACAAAAAAAAGGGATAACTCGTACCCCTAAAAGTTTTTAAACAATGTGAGCGGTTATCCCCAAATACGGTCCCGAAGGATTCGGCTGATTTTCTACCCAGACCTACATTTTGAATTTATTTTTGTTGAATGTGAAAAATTTTATATTTTTGTTGTAACAATGTGCGCAACTCAGTAATTCAGCGATCACCTAAAGTTGCTAAGATACAGGCAGAAACAGAAACCATTATTTTTTTAAAATAGCTTTTGTTTTTCCCCGCCTACGGTCTATTAAGTAGAATGTAAAAATAGTTCTTTCAAACTAGTTGCGATTCTACAGAAAAAAATAGAACTTGTCAAGAATAAATATACAAACAACCTCTAAACCCTTTTATAATCAGACTTTTTGACAAGCCTAAATCACTAAAATAAGTTAGAATTATATTTTATGACTAATAATTTAACTCAAATCACTGCTCTTACGAGGTACAATATCTTAACTTCCACTACTACTGCAGGTTCAGGGCACCCTAGCTCTTCACTATCAGCTACCGATATCATGTGCACACTTTTATTTGATGGTTGTTTTCAGGCTGATCTAGAAAATCCAAATTACATAAATAATGACCGTTTAATATTTTCCAAAGGTCACGCCTCACCTCTTTTCTACAGTCTTTATGCTGTAGCTGGGAAAATTACCCAAGCAGAATTACAAACTCTTAGAAAAATGGACTCCAGGCTCGAGGGACACCCTACTATGCACTTTCCATACACAGAAGCTGCCACAGGCTCACTGGGTCAAGGATTGTCGATTGGGCTTGGAATGGCTTTGAAGGCAAAAATGGATGGACTAAATTACAATACTTTTGTGCTACTTGGAGATAGTGAGATGGCTGAAGGCTCAAACTGGGAAGCCCTGCAAGTTGCAAGTCATTACAAACTAAACAATTTAATTGGTATTCTAGATGTGAATAGACTGGGTCAGCGCGGTGAAACTATGGAAGGCTGGGATCTGGAAAACTGCAAAGCTAAATGTGAAGCCTTTGGCTGGAAAACAATTTTAATAGATGGGCACGATATTTCAGAAATTCAAAATGCTTTCAAAACCATTAAAGAATCCAGGAATTACTCGGACAACCTAAATACCTCAGACCCAAAACCTACGATGATAATTGCTAAAACTATCAAAGGAAAAGGGGTTAGTTTCATTGAAAATCAAGACAACTGGCATGGAAAAGCCCTAAATACTACCGAGCTAGAAAAGGCTTTACTAGAAATTGGGGAAGTTGATACAGCTCTGATCGCCCAAATTAGTAAACCAGATAAAATTATAAAACTTGAAACCCCAGAAATTCAGGAAACGGGATTCAATAAATACGAAATTGGAGAAAAATTTTCAACTAGAAAGGCTTATGGAAGGGCTTTAGTGAATTTAGGTAATGCTAATTCTGAAGTTGTAGTTCTAGACGCCGAGACTAGTAATTCTACATTTAGCATCGATTTCAAAAAAGAATTTCCAAATAGGTTTTTTGAGATGTACATCGCCGAGCAAAATATGGTAGGTGTGGCTCTTGGGTTTTCCAGAAGAAATAAAATTCCTTTTATCTCCACATTTGCAGCATTTTTTAGTCGGGCTTTTGATCAGATCAGAATGAGTCAGTATTCCAATTCAAATATCAAATTTGTCGGTTCACACGCTGGAGTTTCAATCGGGGAGGACGGTTCTAGCCAGATGGCTCTGGAAGATATCGCCATGTTTAGGGCAGTTTCAGATATGGTAGTACTTTACCCCTCAGATGCAGTTTCTACAGAAAAATTAGTTGCACTTTCAGCCAAACACTTCGGAAATGTATTTCTGCGTATTACTCGAGCCGATACAGAAATTATATACAATTCCAAGGAGGTTTTTGAGATTGGGGGTAGTAAAACCATTAGAACTACAGCAGATGATCTGGTTACAATCGTAGCCGCTGGGATCACACTCCACGAAGCCTTGGCTGCAAGTGATAGTCTGAAACTGGAAGGGGTTAATGTGCGAGTAATTGATTTGTATTCTATCAAACCGCTGGATAAAGACACTCTAGCAAAAGCCTGCAAGGAAACAAAGGCAATTATTGTAGTTGAAGATCACTACCAGGAAGGAGGGATATATGAGGCAATCTGCGGAAGTGGAGTAATTACAATACCTGTTCATTCTTTGGCAGTGAGGAAAATGAGCCGTAGCGGAAAACCTCAAGAATTACTTCAATACATGGAAATTGATAGAAAAGCTATTGTTAAAAAGGTTAAATCAATTTTGGAAATGTAGTTTTTTCGTATAAAATTCATACATACGGTTTTTGTATTGACAAAATTTAAACAAGGTTTTAGAAATAATATATTCTAATTTTCCAGACCTATGTCTAAACTAAATCAAACTCAAACTGAACTTTTACAAATCCTTACAAATCGTAATCAGTCTTATACTTTAGATGATCTAGCTAGTCTATTAAATCTAGCAAACCGTTCTAGCGTGCACTACAATATTAAAGAATTAACTAAAAAAGGTTACATAAAAACCAATCCTAATAACCCCTCTGACTATTTAGTTCTAGACCAGCAAGATACAGGCATCACCTTACTTCCACTTTATAGTGGAGCTAAATGCGGACCGGATGGTAAATTCATTTCTGATTACGAAACTGACGAAATCCCAATCCCTTCAAAAATTCTCAAGTTTGAAGTTAGCAATGCACTAGCAATTAGAGCTGAAGGAGACAGTATGGAACCTAAAATTCCAGCAAACTCAGTGGTTATCGTAAACAAAAATGAAAATGAATACGAACCCCATAACCCTTTTCTTATAATTAATAATAATCAGCCACTAATTAAAATGCTGTTTATCGATAATTCAAAGGATTTAATACTTCTCTCCTCTTACAATTCTAAATATGAACCATTTCTAGCAAACTCTGATAACTTCAGAATCATTGGAAAAGTGAGAGCTGTTTTTAATTTCTTTTAGCTAATTTAATTTTAGAACTTTTATCTTTATAAAAAAAATCCTTAGCCTTATGTCTCCATAAAAAAAAGCAAGCCCAAAAAGGCTCACTCATCTACACTTAGTTAATTGGTACTACCTAAGTAAAGTTAATAGTAAGTTCACAGTAGACTATTTGTCAAGCCAGTTGTGTCTTACAAGCAATAAATGGGCTCAAAAATATGAGTGAATGGTTTAAAAAAACCTTCTAATAATTCAATTAAACTAATCAATATTACAATTATATGTCCGACACTTTACACATCGTTGGGGTACAAGCCAGCAATCAAGCTCAAGATGAATCAGAAATCCAAGGATATATGACTTTGAACGCCAGAAATAACCTGATTAAATTTTACTCTAAAGCAGATTTTTTTGAAAAAGAATATATGAGTGAGAATAGCTACAAAGTATTCAATATTCAAAGTGGTGAAGCTGAAGAGCTAGAAGTTTACTATCTAGACAAAATAAAAGACAGTTTTTTCCTAAAATCCAGCCAAAACAAACTTTTGAACTTACCTAAATATAGTCCAGATAACAAAAAACCTAAGCCAGCCACCAGAAACAGAAACTTCTACAAAAATATATTTCCCACTTATGCCAAAAAGTCCTTATGGTATTAGCTTAAAACCCAAAATCTTTCGATAACTCCCTCTGTATCAAATAGAGGATTTTTTATTAGCAGAATTACACAGATTTATTTAACATCAAAAATACTTTTTTCAGCCGCTTTATTTCCTAAAAACTGACTCACTTTCCAGCCCCCAAAAATGGATGGTAGAATTCCTATCCCATTACAGCCTAAATTGTATAATAAATTTTTATTTAAGGTCTCGGGTCCTATTAAACGAAGCCCATTTCCTGTATAACCAATCACCCCATGCCATTGAAACTTGTAATCTAGTTTATTTTTCCCAGCTGGCTTGTAATATTTGTGTAAAAAATTATCAATTTTACCAAGGTCTTTGGAAATATAATCTTTCTGCCTATCAAACTTCTCACCAGGCTCAAGTAGTAAATCTGGTCCGCCAACACATGTCAGCGTTTCTTTTTTTTCTCCATACGCCCTTCTAGTTAAGTAAAAATAAGGTTGGATACTCTCGTCTTTGTTTTCTTGTAAGACAAAATAAGTAATTGCGGTGTTTGGGAGTTTGTCTTTTTCCAAATATCCAGCCATAAAACCTATTAAACCAGTAATATTTTCTTTAAATTTCTGGTCTAAATTTATATCCTTATTTTCAGTATTATGCAGCTTAAAATTAACAAAGCCGTTAGTGCAAAGTACAACCTTTTTACACTCTACAGAGTACTCTTTTTCAACCAAATCAACAACTTTTAAATTGTACTTTTTAGGTTTAATTTTTAAAACTGCCCCGTTTTTTTTCAAGTAAATATCAGTAATTTCACTGTGTTCATAAACTTCGAAACGTTGAGTATAATTTTCTAACAAATAATTGATTATTTTCTGGCAAAAAGAAGCGCTATTTAAAGTACCTTTTTTAATTCCCAGGCAAGCTATAAATTCTTTAGAATCTGTTTGCAAATTTTTTTGAATCTCACTTTTTTTACAAAGCTTGTAGGTATTTTTTAGTTTTTCGGGTATTTTCTTTCCCTCTGGCCAGTCCTCATCCACCAAACAATCGTTTATATCCAGCCCAGCTTGATTTCTAAGAAAATCATTCTCCAACTTCTCGACTAAATCTTCAAAACTCCGAAGGCCTGCGTACCCCCAAAACTTTTGAAAATCGATTTTTAGACCAGTTTCTTTAATAATTTCATCAAGCAAATCCCAGCTGCTAAGAATATCTTTTTGAGCTTTCACTGCCATCTCTAAACCAAACTCCGCAACGATACTAGAAAATGGCCTTTCGAAATATGCCACCACTTGCCCTGCATTATGCCCTGTGGCTCCGTGTGAAAGTTTAAAGGCCTCAAATAAAGTTACTTTCAAGTTTGTATTTTTTAAAATATAATAAGCACTCATAGTCCCGGCGATTCCCCCACCAACAAGACTAATTTCTGTGCTTAAATTCTCATTTAAAATTTTATGAAGGTTCTTTTTATCAAGCTCTAAAATCCAAGGTGAAGACATTTATTAAAAAAATTCCTAATTCCTAAAATAGTCAAAAATTAATTCTAAACTAATAACTTACTTTCTTACAAAACTACGTTAACAAACAAGCTTTACAAGAAAAGAATTTGCTTACTAAGTTTTGGCATGTTGCCAAACCCAAACAACTTCAAAAAAATTATTTTAATTACTGGTGCTACTTCTGGAATTGGTAAGGAAGCTGCTAAAAGTTTAGCGATTTTAAACTACCATCTAGTTTTAGTAGGTAGAAATGAGGAGAAAACAAAGCTTGTTGCACAAGAAATAAAAAACCTTTCCAATAATCCCCAAATTGATTATTTAATTGCTGACCTTTCTCTTTTAAATGAGGTTAAAAAACTTGCAAATAATTTCAGTACAAAATACACTCACTTGGATGTCTTAATAAATAATGCTGGTGGTGTAAACCAGAAAAAAACTATCACCTCTGAAGGTTTGGAATTAACCTTTGCTTTAAATCATCTATCATACTTTTACTTAACAGATTTATTACTTGATTCTTTAAAAAATTCTCAATCTGCTAGAATAGTAAATGTTTCCTCAGCGGCTCACAAAACAGGTCAAGTAGATTTTGCTAACCTACAAGGAGAAAAAAGCTATTCCTCTTTTATATCCTACGCCAAATCAAAACTAGAAAACATATTATTTACTAATAAATTAAGTAGATTCTTAGTCGGTACTAAAATCACAGTAAACGCTCTTCACCCAGGCCGAGTAAACACTAATTTTGGCAAACAATCTAAGGCTGGTTTAATTTGGAAAATTCTTAGTTTATTCTTTTCGTTTGGGGCAATTACTCCAGCTGAAGGTTCCAAAACAATAGCCTATTTAGCTTCAAGTGACGAAGTTGAGGGTGTTTCTGGAAAGTATTTTTATAAAAACCAGGCTATGGAAACTTCCAAGCAAGCAAAAGACATACAAGCACAAGACAAACTTTGGCAAATTTCTTTAGATATTATCAAAAAAGTTGTTGGATAAAAATCTAACTCAGTTTCAGTAGAGCTATCAAATTTTATGAAGGTTCTTTTTATCAAGCTCTAAAATCCAAGGTGAAGACATTTATTAAAAAAATTCCTAATTCCTAA
>Ga0105044_10004951_pt1 | contig 18339 bp, 18 predicted proteins | sample MAT01_FD_78092 | JGI IMG/M metagenome (GOLD analysis project Ga0105044, IMG submission 78092) | Freshwater microbial communities from Lake Fryxell liftoff mats and glacier meltwater in Antarctica - MAT-01 | ecosystem: Environmental > Aquatic > Freshwater > Ice > Liftoff microbial mat | place...
ACGAGCCCTTCCCCATAGTCCATACTTGTATCAAATAAGAATACGGGTTTCTTCATTGCTATCATATCGTACAGGAAGGTAGAGTATACACCGCCAACAATCGTAACGTCTGATACAGCGTCACTGACATTTTTTACAATCTCGACTCGAGGATGGGGATTCAAAAGGCCGTATTCCTCTGCTTGTGCGAGCGCGTCTATGTCTGGCCGGACTTTAAACACAATATGAAAGTCTGAATCCGTAAGTATTTTCTCTATATACCTTGAAACTTCTGCTTTTGGGGCATCAGTCTCAAACGGAATAAGTATGGAGATTGGTTTTGACTCTCCGTTTGTCGCCAGAATAACAGGAGTAGAAAGAGTACTCGTAGTTCCAGAAACAACAACGTGATTTTGAGGAATTATAGAGTGAAGCCTATTAAGTTCGCGTTTCCAGTATTCATTCCATACAAAAAGTTTTGTAGGGATTGGCGTTTTTCCACTGAAGCCATAATCGAGAAATCCTCGGTGGTATTTTGAATAATGCCCATGCTGGAACGCAAAAGAAGGGACCCCAAGCATTGTACTTGCTACCATAAGTTCATTATAGTTTCTGACATCATCGATACTCATAATGAGTTTGACTCCAAGGAGTCTCAGTATGATCTTCCACATTCTTATTCGAAATACCACATGAGGCACTGTCTGAATGTATTTGTGTACTAGAAATTCTGCGTAAGCCTTCTCTTCTAGTGGGAAACCATCAAGATTTGTACCTGAAATAATTGACTGAAACTTTCTCTTACGTTCAAAAATCTGCGAAAGATAGTAAAGATAATCAATTGATTCAAGATACAGTGCTGCTCGTTTTCGAAAAAGAATATGTTTCAGTGTTTTTATATTAGGGACTGTATGAAAACATTCAAAAAAAGATATTGAATGTGCATGAAGTAACCGGTACAAAGCCCGCATACGGAAATCACCTTTATATTTTGAGCTACTTGTATCAACGGAAAAAAACAATACTTCCTTTCTTATGATGAGCCTAAAACAAAACGAAACCATCGAGAAAAAAAGGAGTAGGATCGACACGGCGTGCCCTTTCCATGACAATGGTTGTTGTTTTGGTGTATCTCCTGTTTTGTAAAAAATCTTTGCATCATTAAAAATTGCCGCCTGAAAACAATACCAAATATTATATTCCTTGTAGAAAAAGGTTTCGGAAAGCTTTTTTCCATCAGAACTTACCGCATTAAAGCGCTCTGCAAAATCTCGTGATGCTGTGTAATCAATAGTGCTCATGAATTAAAAGTTCACCGTATCCCCTACAATAGTGTGGATATGAATAATCCCCACTGGTCGCTCTTTCCCATCAAGTACAAATAAACTCGTTATATGAAACTTTTCCATGAGTACCAATGCTTCCTTTAAGCTCGCATCTTTCGAAACAAACTTTGGCTTATCATTCATGAGCTTTGTTACAGTCACGTTTGACTCAAAATCATGGGAAAGGAGAAACCTTCGAACATCTCCGTCAGTTATGATTCCGATAAGTTTTTTCTGTGCATCTACGACGCCGGTGACCCCAAGAAATTTACCTGACATTTCTTTCAGTGCGTCTTTTAGGAACTTCTGACTTGAAACGAGTGGTATATCCTTCCCTTTTGTCATTGCTGTTTCTACGGTATGCATCTCGAGAGCGAGCCCCCCTCCAGGATGAAACCGTGCAAACTGACCTTTTTGAAATGATGTTGGCGAAGTCAAAGCAGAAGCGATCATGTCGCCTACGACGAGCGATGCGGTGGTACTCGCCATTGGAGCAAATCCATGCGGACTCCCCTCGTCTTTTATATGAAGAAGAATGTGCGCGTCAGAAATCTTTGCAAGCGGTGACTCTTTATTTCCCGTTACAGATACAACGCTAATTTGAAATTCTTTTTTTAAATACTTTACAATCTTCACAACTTCCGCTGACCTTCCTGAAAATGAAATTGCAAAAACAACATCTCCATCAGACACCATCCCTGTGTCTCCGTGAAGCGCGTCTGCGGGATGCAAGAACACTGCAGGATTTCCGAGACTTACCAGTGTTGCGGAAATCTTCATTCCTATGAATCCAGACTTTCCTATGCCAGTTACTATAATTCTCCCTTTTCTTGCTTTCAGAATTTTAATTACTTCTTTTAAGTCTTTATCAATCGTTTTTTGAAGTTCTGTGAGAGCGCGGATTCCCTTCTCCAGAGCATGATGCGAACGCATAAGAAATCCATCGTTTGTAGCCATAGGGCCCATTATACGCTCCAGACCAGTCTCGGCAAATGGATCTCTATAGCAAGTATTTTCAACAATACCTCATCCTCTGCTATGATGATTGGATGAAAACAGTATTCATCCATACAAACAATAAACAACATATCGGTGCAGTGCTGGGAAAATTTTCCATCGAAAGAAAGCTCCCAACTGGAAGCGACATAACCGTTCGTATCATTAATGTAGATAATCTTCCCGCATTTGAGTCTTTTGCTGGTAAGACTTATTTGCGTGGCGGTAAGGAAGTGGTGTACGACCCGTTGGATCTTCAATCTTTCACGCTATCTCGATTTATGCCACCAGAAGAAATGGGGTTTGCGGGAAGGGCGATTGTTATTGATCCAGATATTTTTGCCACTGGAGACATCACACCGCTCATGAATATGGACATGGAAGGCAGAGCTATTGCTGCGTGCAAAAAGGGAGACTCGTGGCAATCGAGCTCAATGCTCATGGATTGCAGTAAGCTTACTCACCTCAAAATCTCAGAACTTCTACGGAAACTCGAAGAAAAGAAGCTTGATTACACAGACATTATGAGTCTCAAGAAGGAAACTTCGATAAAAGAAATCCCTTCAATATGGAATAGTCTTGACACTCTCACTCCTGAAACAAAACTTCTCCACACCACCAACAGACTTACTCAACCATGGCGCACAGGTCTCCCTATTGATTTCACTCGTAGCCCAATGCCCAAAATCTTTGGCATTATTCCTCGCGAACCACTCCATAAGTTATTAGGGAAATATCCCACCAAATACCTCCCTCATCCAAGCAAAGAAATAGAAAAATTCTTTTTTACTCTAGTCAGTGACGCAATGAAAGCAGGTGTTCTCACAAACGAAAAAATTCAAATAGAAATTGACCAAGGTCATGTTCGAAAAGATATCTTTGAAAAAATCAAAAAAATCTAGCATCAAAAAAACCTTCTTATGAAGGTTTTTTGATGTCTCGGATGAGTGTGTCAATCGTTTCTTTTACCATTCCGACCGTTGTGTCATTAATTTGCTTCTGAGCCTCAACGGGATCGAACTGCCTTACGGTCATTACGTACAGCTCAGGTCGTTTTCGAGGAGGGATAACGTTGCGATGGAAGGGCCCTCGCGGAGGCATCTCAATCTCCCCTACTGGACCGAGAATGTTTACTGATGGAATTTCAAAAGCTGCGGCAATATGTATCGGACCCGTGTCCCCCGAGATAAAAATATTCAAATGCGCTACAAGTGCCTTTAATTCTTCAATAGAAAATTGAGATGTGGTATTAATAATTTCACTCGAATCTGGCAGATGCTCCATCACTGCATCTACCAAAACCTTATCTGACGGGCCACCGATGATAACAATTTTTGCGTTATATTTCTGGATAAGATACTGGATAGTCTCAGCGTATCGATCTGGAAGCCAGCTTTTTACTTTATTTCCAGCAGAGGGTGCCACACCAACGATAAAATCTTTCCCGTAGGTAATCCTGTGCTTTTCGAAAAACGATAGTACTGATTGTTTCGCGTGTTCACTATAAGCAAGATGTTTCGTAGTGTCTTCAGTTACAATTCCAATTGGTTCAAGAATTTTCAAATATTCTCTCGGTGTATACGCGGTGACCATGACATAAGTCACTTTTTTGACGAGCATGCTCAAAAGTTTATATGTCACAGTCTCTGTTTCTGCTTTTGTTCCAGTAATTGTTGGCGTAACAACGAGTGGTATTCCAGAAAGAAACATCATGGCTAGTGAGTGCGTATCAGGAGCAGTAAGGAGTGCTACATCAAAATGCTGTGCACGATAAATTTTCCACCATTGAGGGGGTGATTCGTATTTATATGTAATATATTCATCTACATCTTTATTTCCTACAAGAAGCTCTCTATTAAAACCCATTCCCACAACAGAAAGATGAATATTAGGGTACTGTTTTTTAATTGCACGAAATACTGAGGTGACAGCGACCATATCCCCCATCTTTGCACTTTGCACTACGAGAATTTTTTTAAGACTCTTCGGCACGTGGATTGCTCTTCCGCGGAATACCACGTAGAAAAAGGAGAAGAGAATAAATGCAATATTATCGAGATATGCTTTTTTCATGATTTAGTTTCTTTATGACAGTGACCCCTTTCTGCTTTACCACTTGAGTAGCCCTGTCAGCAGCAAATCCAATTGCCCCATCAATATCTTCAGTTTCTGCGTATCGAACAAGAAGTGCCGCAAAAAAACTATCACCTGCCCCGGATGAATCTTTTACTTCAATTTTTTCTACTGGATACTGCTTGTTTTTATGTTCCACTGGATCACCATTTTTGGTAACAATAATTTTATCCTTAATATTTTTTGAAATCGGGAGTGACCGCTCATATTCAAAATTATTTATTTTGATATAGAGGACATCCCTCAGAAAATTCCCAACAGGTTTTTTGGTATCAATAAAAACTTTACTGTGGTGCTTGCAGATATATGCAATATCCTCTTCTGAAAGAAAGCCCTTGTTGTAATCAGAAATCGCAATAATGTCATATTTCTTAAAAGGAACTTTTTTAACATCAATTCTTTTGAGGGAATCGTTGTGATCAATGCGGATAAAGGCGTGATTTGTTTTCTCATGCATATACCTCGTCTTCGTAACTTTCCTCCAGTTTTCGTTTGTCACTATATCACAATACGGATAGAGCGCTTTAATATTTCGCTCAACATTTTTTGCCATCCCAGGGTTCTCTGTTTTTTTCACTACTTGCAGTACTGGTATGGGGACGTCAGGAGCCAGTCTTTGAGATTCACAATAGACAAATTGGTCTAGACAACTCTCACCAATAATTAATATTGTTTTTGGTTTCTGTTTCATGGAAGTGTAATCGTAGGCGCTAAATGGAGCTCTTCAAAACTCAGTTTTTGTTTTAGAGTCTTCTTTTCAAGAGCTTTAAGTATTGTATTTGCGATATCAACTTTGGTCGCGTAGAAATCCTCTGTTAACACTGTCGAGGTCGGACATGGCACGTTTGGAGTGGTTAGAGTGATTGGCTTGTGTTTGAGTACCATTGACTTTGCTACGCCAGCGATTACTTCAGAACCAACTGAGAAACCAGCATGAGTAGTATCAATGCAGAGGAGCCTGCCGGTCTTTGCGACAGATTTTGCGATAGTTTTGTGATCAATCGGGTTAATACTAACCACATCAATGAGTTCCACGCTGACACTCTTATCAATAATCTGAAGCGCTTCAATCGCAGAAATAAGTCCGTCTCCATACGCAACAACCGTAATATCCTTTCCCTTCTGCACAACCCTCGCCTTATCAAGCGACACTACATAAAGTTTTTCTGGTACGTCTTCTTTTACCTGATACACCCATCGTGGGAGCAGCATCACCACAGGATTATTGTCCGCATGAGCAGCAGCGAGAAGACCTTTGGCCATATATGGAGTAGATGGAATAATAACTTTTAGTCCTGCTACGGATCCGAACATTCCGTATAATGATTGCGTGTGTTGTGGTCCATTCCCCCACTGTCGCCCAACAGCAATAACTACAATGAGTGGAACGGGGTTATCTCCTCCAAACATGTAATTCCACTTTGCAGCTTGGGTAAACATTTGATCTACTGCGAGCATACTAAATTCCACCCGGCCATGATGAACAATCGGTTTGAGACCACTAATTGCAGCGCCGACTGCCATACCTGTTACTGCGTGCTCCGAAACTGGAGTATCGAGAATTCGATCTTCATATTTTGCTTTGAGCCCTGCCGTCATACCATCAGTCCCATTTGGGTAGGATACACCCAAACCAAGCACTAATACTCGCTTATCTTTTTCCATAAGTTGGTCAGTTGCTTCTTTGAAACTTTCAGTAAATTTGAGGATTCTTTTAGGCATAGAGATCTGTGTGAAGTGAAGACCTTTTGGGAAACGGTGCCTGTACTGCAAACTGGATAGCATCATCGACAGTTTTTTCGATTATTTTTTCAAGTGAGGTAATTTTTTTCTCTACAATTCCCTTTTTTAAAAGAAGTGAGCGAAGCTTTTTAAGTGAATCTTCCTGCAATCTTTTCTCGAGAACATCTACCTTTCTACTTTTTTCGTCAAAAATCGGAGCACTGTGCGCCATATGACGGTATGTAATACATTCAAGCACTGCTGGGCCTCTGCCACTTCGCAGGTATGAAATAAGCTCTTCTGCTTTTACATTTACGTCGAGATAGTCATTGCCATCAGCCTGGAGGTATTTTGCTCCAAATCCTTCTACGATTGTTTTTGTGCTGTGGCCCTCTGCCCTGCGATCGTTGAGAGTTGAGTTTACTGAGTACAAATTATTTTCCACCACAAGTAAAAGTGGGAGCTTAAAAAGTCCTGCGAGGTTTAATGTCTCGTACACAACCCCTTCTTCAAATGCGCCGTCTCCAAAAAATGCTGCGGTTACATCTTTTTTCTTGTTGTATTTTTGTTCAAATGCTACTCCACACGAAAGCGGAACCACACTTGCAAGAATCGGTGTTGAACCTACGAAGTTTACTGACTTGTCTATCATATGCATTGATCCTCCTTTCCCATGTGATGATCCGGCTTCTTTTCCGAGAAGCTCACAGATCATGGCTTTCAAATCCCCTCCTTTTGCCAAGTAGTGACCGTGAGAGCGATGGTTGCCGAGCATTTTGTCTCCTTTTTTGAGTGACTGTGCAACTCCTACGGCTACAGCTTCCTGTCCAACGTAAAAATGCACAAAACTCATAATTTTATGTTTCAAGTATAAATCTGCAATCTTTTGTTCAGCTTCACGAATTAAAAACATACTTTTATATGCTTTGAGGAGTTCCTCGGAAGACAGAGATGTTTTTTTTGTTACTTCCATATATCTATCATAATACGATTCGCCCTACCGCTTCGCATAAGCTCAATCCCATCGTTTATATTTTCGAGGCTAATACGATGAGTGATGAGATGCTCAATATCGAGAAGCCCATCGTTATACATTTGAATGTAAGTCGGTATGTCAGTTGCAGGAGAAAATTTTCCCCCTTGTGTCGCTTTAATTGTTTTCCCTTCCCCGCCAAAGAGATGGTTTGCATTGCGCAACTCTACAGATTCTCCTGGCACAGGCTGTCCAACAAGTACATAAGTTCCGCTACCAGCAAGAAGTGGCAGTGTGTTTTCAATACTTTTCACATTCCCCGAAGTTTCGATGATAACGTCAACTCCCTTGAGTCCTATCTCTTGAAGATACTTTGAGATGTTGGTGTTACTTGCATCAACAAAATGCTCCACGCCCATCACAGCAACCTGCTCTCGTTTATTTTCATGAACATCGACAACAATAATCGTTCCTGCTTTTGCAATCTGCGCAGCTTTGACGAGCGATGCTCCAAGCCCTCCAAACCCGACAACCATTACGCTCTGTCCTGGCATAACCCTAGCTTCGTGAATAATAGTGCCGAGTGCAGTTGAAAGTCCGCACCCAAGTAGCGCGCAAAAATCGTTCGGGGTCTCAAGCGGAACTGCGGTTACTCTATTTTCAGAAACAATTGAATACTCACTAAATGTCGTAACCTTGCCGCTTGGCATCGCCTTTCCATCAAGAATGTAGACTGGAAAATCCGCCTCTATCCCATCTCCTTTTCTCCAGTGCATAACTACTTTGTCTCCTTTTTTTACCGTCGTTACATCTGGTGCGATATCTTCTACGATTCCGCATGCTTCATGACCAAGAAGGTGTGGTACGAACGCTGCATTTCCTTTATTCCCTGAAATTTCCTGGAGCTGAGCGCCACAAATACCACTTACAAGAATTTTTACGAGCACATGACCCGAAGTAAGATTTCCAAACTCAACTTCTGAAAGAGTGAGCGGTTGATTAATGTGTGTGAGTACTGCTGCTTTCATAGTCGATAAGAGAGCCCTATCATACCTCATTCTTCAGTGTAAGCAAAAAAGGTGGATTTGGACTCAAGTGGTGAAAAAGCTTACAATTGAAAGCTAAGAATTTCTTAATACAAAAACAACCTTACCTATGCACAAACTGTCAAACGAGGAATTTATATCAACATACTCCAAAGTACCCCGGCTCTGTGTTGAAGTGGTAATCATAGATAAACAGAAAGGTCTTTTTTTGACTAAACGAAACATTGAACCTTCAAAGGGTTTGTGGCATTCTCCTGGTGGAACTGTTTATTACGATGAGACATTACGCGAGGCTGTGGTTCGAATCGCAAAAAAGGAACTCGGTGTTGATGTTGAAGTAGTAAAAGAACTGGGGGTAATGGAGATCCGTTTCGATAATCATTTTTATCACGATGTAACTATTGCGTACGAAGTCACGGTTGTGTGTGGTAGTGTAGCTTTAAACGACGAAGCAAAAGAAGAAGGGTATTTTATCGTTATGCCAGAAGATATGATTCCTGAGCAAAAAGAATTTTACAAAAAAACACTAAACCTTGGGCAGAAATAATATTGCTAAACTAGTATCTCATCTAATGAAATCAACACTAATTGTTCCCACATTCAATGAAATTGAGTGTTTACCCAAAGTCCTACCGCTTATAAAACCTGAATGGGTGGATGAAATTATTGTTGTCGATAATCATTCGAAAGATGGAACCGTAGAGTGGTGCAAAGAGCACGGGTACAAACTGATTACTCAAACAACTCGTGGATACGGCAATGCAATTCGTGAAGCGGTGATGCAAGCGAGCGGTGACATTATCATCGAGTTTCCTCCAGACGGCAGTTCTCTCCCAGAAAAAATTCCTGTGTTAATACACAAAATTAATGAAGGGTACGACATGGTTATCGCGTCACGCTATCTCGGTAATGCAAAAAGTGAAGACGATGACCTCCTGACCAGTTTTGGAAATATAATGTTTACACTCATGACCAATATCTTTTTTGGAACTCACTACACAGATTCGCTTGTTGGTTTTAGAGGTTACAAGAAATCTGCATACAAAACCCTTGGTCTCGATGCTCCACATCTTAACTGGGTGACTCAAAGTTCCATTCGTTTTCCAAAATATGGATTCAAGGTAACCGAAATCGAAGCTGACGAACCAAAACGAATTGGGGGAAAGCGCAAGATGTCCCCTTTTAAAACTGGTGTATCATTACTCCAAGTAATGTGGAAAGAGTTCTGGTTACCAGTCAACAAACAATAATAACTATATTTATGAACTACGTTGAAATTGAAAAGTGCCGTGTGTGCGGGAATAAAGACTTAACACAAGTTATTCATTTTGAACCACAGTTTCTCTCACCTACATTTGTAAAATCAAATGTAAATAACCCACTCGCTGACATTAAGGTTCCCCTTACGGTCCTAGTTTGTGACCAAAGCAACAATCCTGACGGATGTGGCCTCGTACAACTCAAAGAAACTACGGATCACGAACTTCTGTACAAAGACTATTTCTATCGCTCTGCAACAAACGAAACTATGCGCAGAGATCTCAAGAATGTTGTTGACACTGTGCTTTCTAAAGTAGCGACAAACGCTGGAGATGTTGTCGTTGATATAGCATCCAATGACGGCACCATGATTTCGTTCTTCCCTACCAACCTAAAACGCCTTGGGGTTGAACCTGCGAGTAATATCACCTGGGACCACCTTGATCCATCAATTACCGTAGTAAATGATTATTTTTCAAAAGCAGCCTTGGAACCAAAACTAAATGGAGAGAAAGTAAAAATATTTACCTGCTGCGCGATGTTTTATGACCTCGATAACCCGAACAGTTTTGTTGCCGATGTAAAATCTCTCCTTGCTTCTGACGGTGTCTGGTGTATTCAGCTCAGCAATCTTCTATCGATGCTCAAGAATATGAACTTCTACGACATCTGCCATGAGCACCTAGAGTACTATTCTCTTGAAACTCTCAATACTGTCATGGAACGAAATGGTCTTACCATCTACGATGCGGAACTCAATGCGGTAAACGGGGGCAGCGCTCGTGTCTTTATCACCCACAAAGATACAGCGCCAGAAAAAACAGAAGCTTTCAAAGCTCTTCTTGCGGAAGAACAAACTTTTGATTTAAAGAGTCCGAAAACACTGGTTGCCTTTGATGAGAAAATCAAGCAACTCGCGGAAACTGTTCGCAGTTATTTGCAAAATGAAATTGCTGGGGGTAATCATGTCATCGGACTTGGCGCATCAACAAAGGGCAATGTTCTCCTCCAGCTCTTTGGTATCGACAAAACAATGCTTCCCTATATAAGTGAAATCAGCAAAGACAAGATTGGACTTCGAACCCTTGGTACCGATATCGAACTCATTTCTGATGAGCAAGCAAATAGCATGAATCCAAGCACTAAACTTGTGCTCCCTTGGTATTTTAAAGATGAAATCGTAAAGCGTGAGAAACCATATCTCGATCAAGGAGGAAAACTTCTCTTCCCAATGCCATACGCTCACATTGTGTCTAAGGATGGAGAGGTAAATTTATAACAAAAAAAACGCACAATCATGCGGTGTTTTTTGTTATAAATTTTTTTCGAGTGTCTGAAGATAATCACGATATGATTTCTGCAGTCCTTCTTTCAGGGTAACCTTGGGTTCCCAACCGAGAGCCTTAAGTTTACTTACATCCATAAGCTTCTGAGGCATGCCATCAGGTTTTGAAGTGTCGAAGGTTAGATTACCTTGGTAGCTCACCGTCTCTTTCATGAGCTGGGCAAGGTCTTTGATGCTGATGTCTTCTCCAGTTCCCACATTGAGAAATTGCTTTTCATTATAGTGTTCCAAGAAAAATACAATCGCTTCTGACAAGTCATCGGTAAACAAAAATTCCCTTCGAGCATTCCCTGTTCCCCAAATAGCAACTTCAGGTGTATTCTCTATTTTTGCTGTATGCATGCGCACCATGAGCGACCCAATGACTTGCCCACGTTCGGTATCAAAATAATCTCCTTCCCCATAAATATTGCATGGCATACAAGAAATAAAATTCGCATCGAATTGATCATGCATATATTCACAGAGTTTGAGTCCTGCAATTTTTGCGATTGCATAGCCTTCGTTAGTTGGTTCGAGGGGGCCCGTGAGCAGATATTCCTCCTTCATGGGTTGCGGACATTCCCTCGGATAGATACAACTTGAACCAAGAAACAGTAACTTTTTTACTCCAGACTGATATGCCTGCCAAATGACATTGTTTTGGATCTTCAGGTTCTCGAGCATAAACTCAGTCGGATGAGCGATGCTTTCTCGAATTCCTCCAGCCCTGGCTGCAGCGAGTACCACATATTCTGGCTTTTCTGTTTCAAAAAACTCCTTTACTTGTTTCTGATCCATGAGGTCGAGCTCAGAGTGTGTTCGTCCAATAATATTGGCATAGCCATGTCTTTTGAGTGCGTTTACGGTGGCATTTCCGACAAGCCCCCGATGTCCAGCTACATATATTTTTGAGTTTTTTTCCATTTACTTATACTACCAAAGGACCATCTTCCCGTCATGTTTGACGGATACTCCTAGCGTGATAGTCTATTCTACAATCATGCTCAAACTCGTACAATCAGCTTTTTATAAAGAAGCAGAGGCAAGGAGACTTCTTGCAGAATTCGTACAAAAAGGAGAGCAGCTTTCGTACGGGCCACAATGCAAAGCTTTTGAGCAAAGCTTTGCATTGTGGCAAGGCAGTAAGCATGCAGTAATGTTTAGTAGTGGGAGCACTGCAAACTTTGCACTGGTTCAGGCGCTCACGCACACAAATCATCTTAAAAAAGGAGACTCCGTGGGTTTCTCTTCAATGACATGGCCAACCAATGTTCTCCCTCTTATCCAACTCGGACTTAAACCAGTTCCAATTGATGTAAATATTAAAACGCTTAATGTTTCGCCTGAGACTCTCAAAAGTACACTCAAAAAGCATAAACTCAAAGCAGTATTTCTCACTCACGTCCTTGGTCTTTGTGATGATATGGAAACAATCACAAAAATCTGCAAAAAGGAAAAGGTTTTGATGTTTGAAGATACTTGCGAATCTCTCGGTACGGTATTTCAAGGAAAAAAGTTGGGGTCGTTTGGTATTGCAGGAACGTTTTCTTTCTTCATAGGTCATCACATGTCTACAATCGAAGGAGGTATGGTTGTTACAAACGATAGTAACGTTGCGAGGGAATTAAAAATTATTCGCAGCCATGGGTGGGACCGACACTTAGAGCCTCACGAACAAACGAAGCTCCGTAAAGCTCACAAGATAGATGACTTTTATGCTATGTACACTTTTTATAATCTTGGAAATAACTTTCGTCCCACTGAGATCTCAGGCTTCCTCGGGAAACAGCAACTCAAGTATGCAGATACCATTGTGAATAAGCGTGAAAAAAATTTTCATACACTCACCAAAGCAATCAACAGTAGACCCGACCTTTATTACCCACTTGAAACTGATCACATTGACCTCGTATCAAACTTTGCCTTTCCTCTTGTTGCAATAAATAAAACAGTACAGCAAAAAATTATTGAACGTGCTAAAGGAAAAGTTGAAATCAGACCTCTTATAGCCGGCAATATTGTTCGCCAGCCGTTTTATAAAATTCATGGATCTGTCCACGCGGTTCTTCCCAATGCTGACCTTATTCATAATCAGGGTATTTATTTTGGTAACAATCCAGACTTAACTAAAGAAGACTTGAGAACTCTTATTGATATTTTTACTAATTTTTCAGCATGAAAAAACAAGTAAAACAAAAGGTGGCTCTCATTACAGGTATTACAGGACAAGATGGATCATACCTTGCAGAATTTCTTCTGAAAAAAGGATACGTGGTTCATGGCATCATCCGAAGATCATCGAGTTTTAATACAAAAAGAATTGAGCATATTTTTGAAGATCTTCATGAGAAGCGTCGTCACCTATTTCTCCATTATGGTGACCTCTCTGATTCGAATGCGATTTCAAGAATTGTGAGTGAGTTTGAACCGGATGAAATTTATCATCTCGGTGCGCAAAGCCATGTAAGAGTTTCATTTGATATTCCTGAATATACTGCTGACATTGATGCACTTGGTACACTTCGTATTCTCGAAGCGATTCGGTACAGTAAGAAGAAGATAAAATTCTATAATGCGGCGTCAAGTGAAATGTACGGAGATGTACTCCAAACCCCTCAGACAGAAAATACTCCCTTTAATCCCCAAAGTCCGTACGCAATTGCGAAAGTATTTTCGTTTCAAATGACAAAAAATTATCGAGAGGCCTACGATATTTTTGCGTGTAGTGGTATCCTCTTTAATCATGAGTCTCCTCGCCGCGGAGAAACATTTGTAACTCGAAAAATTACTCGGGGCATAGCACAGATTTTAGTGGGAAAAGAAAAGAAGCTATATCTTGGAAACCTGGATGCGAAACGTGACTGGGGATATGCAGGAGAATACGTTGAAGCTATGTGGCTCATGCTTCAGCAGAAAAAAGCTGATGACTATGTCATCGCAACTGGAGTTACACGAAGTGTCAAAGAATTCCTCGTTGAAGCGTTTAGGCTAGTTGGTATCAAAAACTGGCAGGACTATATTGAAATTGATCCGAGGTACTTCCGCCCGACCGAAGTGAATCTTCTGAAAGGAAATGCTGCGAAAGCAAAGAAAGTACTCAAGTGGGCTCCAAAAATAACTTTTAAGGAACTGGTAAGGACCATGCTCGAGTCTGATCTTAAAGTAGAAGGATTTAAACTTCCAAAAAAGAAATAATGCTATTCCTACTCGCCCCAATTCCAAAAAAAACACAGCTCATTATTGGTGGGATATATTTTGCAACGTTTATTTTATTCTTGTTGTTTGAAAAAAGTTGGATTGATACCCTGTACGGATTTCCTGTTCACAATGGCGGAGACTCGGCTGGGTATGTTCTTCTGGCACAAAACCTTCTCGAACATGGCACCTTTAGTTACTCTCAAAAAGTACCGCTTGTACTTGAGGCACTTCGTAGTCCAGGATACCCATTATTTATATCGAGTGTACTTGCTGTCTTTCGACTACCAGAGATTATTTCAGTCCTCCAACTTATCTTTTCCTTTTTAACTGGATGGCTCGTCTATGACTTACTAAAAGAACGATTGGACAACTCGTGGTCCATTCTTGGAGCTTCCCTTTTTTGGTTTAATCCAACAGTGCTTTTTTATAGCATCACAGCACTCAGTGATGTTCTTTTTGTTTTTTTAGAAGTATTAATTTTTTGGTTACTGTGGAAAAAACGAAACACCACTTCATATGTTTTGTCATCTTTCCTTCTAGGATTTGCAATACTGGTTCGCCCAGCAGGAAGTTATTTAGGTTTTATTTTGCTAGTTTGGGTTTGTATACTCCTCTATAAAGACGTTGTCCTGAAAACACTTCTAAAAAAAATTCTCCTCATGACGCTTACTGTTCTTTGTGTCGTTACTCCGTGGATGTATCGAAATTATGTTAATTTTGGGCGTTTTGAGATTTCTTCTGTTGGGCCATACACCCTCCTTTTCTTCAGCATGGAAGCATTTAGAGAGTCAAAAGGTGAGTCGAGAGAAGAAATTGAAAAAGCTTGGCTTACTGAAATTGGAGCGCCAAGTAGAGAGCTCGTGAGTTCCCCGACATATTCAGAAAAAACAATGCGAGTGTTTAAGCGAGAGCTTTTTTCAAATATATACCCATATTCGTTATTCCAAGCAAAAGGGATGGTTCAGTTTTTTCTTGGAAGTGGGCTCAGCGATGTAAGCAATAACACTGGCTCAACAAAAACTTTTCTGGCGCATTATAAACTAGGCTTTGTAATACCACTACTTTCATGGGTAGAAAGAATCTTCATGCTTTGTCTTTTTATTCTATTTATCACTTCTTCGCTCTTTGTGTGCAAAGATAAAAAATATAGAATGCTCGTATTCGGGTCCGTCGCTATCGCACTCTATATGGCAGCTATAGTGGGTCCAATTCCAAATCCAAGATACAGACTTGCTGCACTTCCCTTCATTATTATTCCTGCAATGTATTCTCTTCAACATATTTCAAAAAAACGAATCGCTTATATAAAAAATAACTCCATACCGAAATAATTCCTGCCACAATAAACTGAGAAGTGAGGTACCAGACGCCGAGCGTGATCGAAAATACGTGCATAAGGATGGCATTTGCTCCGGTATTTCCAAGTGCAATAAGTCCGTACATTAATAATTGTTTAATAACAAAATCTTTTCTCGTCTCGCCAAATGTCCAATATTTTTGAAAAAGAAATCCGACAATAAATGAAGCGCCGTATGCGATCGTTGACGCAGGGATAATTCCAATTCCTATTTTTTTATGAAACACAAATAGCAGGGATAGTAATGTGAAAAGTGATATCCCTCCGGAAAGAATGAACTTTACTATTTCGAACCTTTTTTTATGAGTCATTACGTACATGATTTACAAAATCAAGAATGTGCTTCGCCCTGGCATCCCACGAATACCGCATTGAAAGATTTTTTGCTGCACGACCGAGAGCTTCTCGGAGCTCCGCATTGCCTGAAAGCATTATGATACTTTCCACCAACTCTTTGTGATTGCTCGGCTTAACAAGTGACACCTCCTTTTCAGAGACAACCTCTCGAATGCTCGGCAAATCAGATGCAATAATTGCTTTCCCAGAAGCAAGATATTCAAAAAGTTTGAGTGGGGACATAAACTTACTAAAGTGTGCGACCGCTGGATAATTCATCACCAGAATGTCACATGCTTGCATATACCTTGGCACTTCCTTTGACTGAACATGTGTCACAATCGAGTATTGCTTTTCTTCTAGGCCCACACTTCTTGCAAGGGCCTCGACCAATGTTACTTCATGTTCTTCTGGACCCACAATTAATAGGTGAAGATTTTTTGTGGTTTGTAGTGCCTCAGAAAAAGCTAACACCAATTCATCAATTCCCTTTGAATGGCCCACTGTTTTGTATTTCCCAATATACCCAACCACAACAGTGTCATTGGTAATTCCAAGTTTTGTGCGTATAGAAACATCACTGTACGTTGCGCCAAAACGTTTTAGATCTACTCCATCATGCGCCACGAGAACAGAATCACTTTGAACATCTCGCTCAAGATAAAAGTCTTTAAGTCCTTGAGTGATTGCAACAATCGGGACTTGTTTTCGAGCAAGGTATCGAACGGCGCTATTATACGCCCCAGTATGTGTTTCCCACACCACCGGAGTAATAAACGACGCGCAACAAAGCATCAATTCATCTCGTCCATACACAATATCTGGCTTTACTTTCTGTAGCATTCGCAGGCTTGATAACAAAAATGTGAATGACTGAAGTATGAAACCAAACCTTCCCCACGATACTACATCGAGAGTCCAAGTACGTAAAATAGAAAAATTGTTTGCTATATCGTAGTACTCAAATGAATCAACTTCTATGTGAGTCTTTCTATTTGGGACAACAAGTGTCACTTCGTGGCCAAGGCCCGCAAAAGCATGACACATATTCATAATCTGAATACCATGTGCTTTTTCTGTCGGGAGGCGAATGTTTGCAATGTATACAATTTTCATTTAACGAGGAACATATTATATCCGCTCACTTGATTACTATGAACCTTGCCTGTGACCTTGTCTAAAATATTTGCAATCTTCCTTACAAAACGAATGTGCCCGAGAGGAGTTATTTTAATCCAACTTTCTATAGCTCCAAACACTGAGCCAATTTTTTTACTTGAGAAAGGTTCTGCGAGCATTTCCATAGTATCCTTCGTAAACCTCCAATAATCCCCATAGTAGCCTTCCTCAGCATGATAGTAATACAAAAATGGGACGTAAATAAAACAATACCCTCCAGGCTTGAGTACTCGGTATATTTCTTGCGTCGCAAGTATCGGGTTTTTTACATGTTCGAGTACCGAAAGGCAAATAATTGCATCAACTGAGTTATCTTCAAGCGGAAGTGAATGAATATCTCCTACAATATCAGGGTTAAATGTATCCACTGGGTCAAGAATTTTGTAATCGACATTTTTTAGATAGGAGCGGATCCACTCATGACTCGGCTCATATCGATTATTTTTTTCTTTCAAAATTCTGAGTCCACCACCAATATCAATAATCAATTTTTTCTCAGTAAAAATTTTCTTAACAGTTTCATCAAAAAATAATTGCCATAGATCTAGATTTTTATTAAACATAAAAGATAGTTACATATATTAAATGAAATTGTTTAGTGATTTTGTTGCATACACATTTACATAATCCCTTTTTAAAAAGATCTTTTTGGAATCGATATCAACGGGTATAATGGAAAATTCTTTTGCATAATCATCGATAAAATATTGAGCGTAGTCCTTACTCGACAAAAAATCTTCAACCATTTGGGGAGTAATTGTGCTGTGAGAAAGAACTCGTGGACTCACTTCAATAATTAAATCAGGTTTACCCTGAAGCACGCGCTCAGCACCTCTTAACACAAGAAGTTCAAATCCTTCAATATCAAGAAGAATAAGGTCAACCTTTTCAATAACTTTTCTATTGGTATAGCCATCAAGAGTAGTCATCGGGACTGTTACAATGTTTTGATGTTGGGTATGACCACCACTATACGGAATTGCAGACGAGCGAATCCCCTCGGAGTAGAGTTCTATCTCCCCTTCTGTTTCTCCAAGAGCAAAGGCATTTAATACAATTTTTTTCTCAAGTTCGCTATTGAGGTGGAAGTTATCTTGTGAGTGTTTAAAGAGTTCTGGAATTGGTTCGAATGCATGGACCGTTCCACCTGTCACTTTTGCAGCTTTTAGTACAAGGTACCCAATATGTGATCCAGCAATAATAATTTCCTTTGCCACCACAGAAAGTTTTTCAAGAAGTATAGACGTAGATGGTTCCCATAAATGTTTCTTTCGAGGTCCGAGTATCAGAATGTTTCTTGAGAGAATGTCATCCATCGATCCATACATGTAAAATCCGTCAAGCAACAATATCTTTGATTGAAAATTTCTCCCGAGAAGTTTTGTTGCTATCGGCCACATCAAAAAATCATTCACTTTTTGAGGTAGTGAAAGCGACGTAAGAAAACCAAGAATGAAAAGGAAAAAAGATTTCATATTAGACGATATTCTCATGGATAGCTTGTTTCA
>Ga0105044_10004953_pt1 | contig 18336 bp, 10 predicted proteins | sample MAT01_FD_78092 | JGI IMG/M metagenome (GOLD analysis project Ga0105044, IMG submission 78092) | Freshwater microbial communities from Lake Fryxell liftoff mats and glacier meltwater in Antarctica - MAT-01 | ecosystem: Environmental > Aquatic > Freshwater > Ice > Liftoff microbial mat | place...
CAGCGATAGGCGACGATGACGCGGGACACGAGGCGACACGAGGCCTGCCGCGTCGAACAGCTGCGTCTCGGTGACGCGCTGCTGGCGTCTGCCTCATCGCGACGAGGCGTGCGCGTTTGCTCACTCGCTGGTCTCGCGTTTGTCCGACGCTCCGTCGGGTCCGGCGCGCTCGGTCACGGGCAACGCGCTGGAGGTGCCGTTCGGGATGTCGACCCCCTCGCCGCCCACGGGCACGCCCGCGACGATCGGCACGTAGCGGGTGCCGCGCGCCTTGCCGACGATCGCCAGCTTCCCGGCCGTGACGAGGAACTGGAGATATTCGCGCGCCTCGCGGGCCGACACGCCCAGCGCCTGCGCGACCATCGTGGTCGTGAGCTGCCCCTGGCGGATGGCGGCCGACATGAGCACCTCATCGAGCGGCTCCGGCGCCGGCACCGCCTCGACCTCGGGCGGCGGCGTTTCGCTCTCGTGCTCGACCCGGTTCTGGATGTGGTCGAGCTTGAGACGCGCCGTGCGCAACACCGGATAGAGCGCCGCCGCGACCTCCTCGGGCGGGGTCTCGCCGGGCCCCGGTCCAAGGGCACGTACGATCGGGAACGCCTCGTCTTCGGTGAGCCGTTCTTTCTCGAGGCGGAACGTCAGCGTCGGCAGCTCGCCGCGGACCCAGAAGCCGTCCTTCAACGCGATCGCGGGCTCGCTCGCCTCGCCCGACCGCTCACTCTGACGTCCGCTCTTGGACGACTTGGCGGCGCTCGCCTCGCGCCGCGACCCCTCGGACGCGCTCGGCCGTGAGGCGCTGCGCTGCGGCGCCGGTGAGCCACCACGGCGTTCGCGCACCTCCTCCTCGAGCCACGCCTTGTCGCGCCCGCGGAAGGTCAGGAGCTTCATCGGGTCGGCCTGGATCACCTCGGCGAAGTGGATGTGGGTCGCGACCGCGCCGGTGCAGACCTTGGCGTCTTCACGGCACGAGCAGTAGCTCGACACGTCGCGCAGGTCGAACGGGAACAGGTCGTGGCCCGCGTCTTCGAAGATCTCGGCGAGCCGTTCCGACATGCGCCCGCGGATGAGGTCAGCCGCCAACGCCGCCTCGGCCGAGATGGCCTCGATCACCGCGACCCAGGTCGGGCCGTCAATCGGATCCATGCGCACCTTGACGCTGTGCGTTTCGCCCGAGTCGCTGGCGACCTCGGCCGACAAGAACCCGGGCCGGATCTTGAGGTCCTTCACCGCCTTGCGCGCCAGCACCCGGCCACGTCGCACCTGTTGGCGCAGCTCCGGCAAATCGAGGATCGGCGCCAGCCAGCGCGCCTGAATCCAACTGTCGTCATGCGCCGGGCGCGGTTCTGCCGACTTCGCGGCGGCCCCCTCGCCCGGTCGTTGCGACGGACCTGTGACGCGCTCGCCCGGCCGCGCCGAGGGACCTGTCGTGCGCTCGCGCCGCAACGACTCGGGGCGCTTGTCCTTCAAGCGATGGCCTCCTCGGAGTCGTGCTCGGCCGCACCACGCCCCTCGGGCGCGTCGTCGAGGACCGCGTCCTGACCGAGCGCGATGAGCGACTTGAGGGCGTCGTCGTCGAGCTCCGAGAGCCATGTCTCGCCTTCGCCGACGACCTTGTCGGCGAGCATGCGCTTGTCCTCGAGCAGCTGATGGATCTGCTCTTCGAGCGTGCCTTGCGACACCAGGCGATGCACCGTCACGTCGCGCGTCTGGCCGATGCGGAAGGCGCGATCGGTCGCCTGGTCCTCGACCGCGGGGTTCCACCATCGATCATAGTGGAACACGTGGTTGGCGCGCGTGAGGTTCAATCCAGTGCCGCCCGCGCGCAACGACACGATGATGATCGGCGGCCCGGTCGGGGTCTGGAACGACATCACCATCTCGTCACGCTGCTGGCGCGAGAGGCCGCCGTGCAGGAACGGGATGGGCTGGCCGATGCGCTCGCTCAGGACCTTCTCGAGGATGTTGCCCATCTCGCGGTACTGCGTGAACACGAGCGCAGCGGCGTCGTTCTCGAACACCTCGTCGATCAATTGGAGGAGGCGCGTGAGCTTGCCCGAGCGCTGCGGCGAAACCATCTGGTCCTTCAGGAAGTGTGCGGGATGATTGCAGATTTGCTTTATCTGCGTGAGCATCGCCAGGATCCGCCCGCGCCGTTCCTTGCCGAGATCGAGCCCGACGATGTCCTCGAGGGCCTTGTCGATGGTGGTCTGGTAGAGCGCCGCCTGCTCGCGCGTGAGCGGGCAGTAACGCGTCGTCTCGATCTTGTCGGGCAGCTCGGGCGCGATCGTCGGGTCGGCCTTCATGCGCCGCAGCACGAACGGCGCCGTCACCTTCTTCAGGAGGTCGGCGGCCGCCTCGTCGGCATAGCGTTCGATCGGCACCGCGAACTGCCGCTTGAATGCGGTCTGCCCGCCGAGCAGCCCCGGGTTCAGGAAGTCGATGATCGACCACAGCTCGGTCAGCCGATTCTCGACCGGCGTGCCTGTCAGGGCGACCCGCCGCCGCGCCGACAAGAGGCGCACCGCCTGTGACTGGGCCGCGTCCGGGTTCTTGATATTCTGCGCCTCGTCGAGCACGACGCACTCGAAGACGACCTTCGCGAGCAGCTCGCGATCGCGCCGTCCGAGCGCATACGACGTCAACACGCACACCGGGCTCGACACCCGCGCGGCGGAATGGCGAATGCGCTCGGCCAACTGGGCAAGCGTATGCGCGCGCCCCGGACCGTGATGCATCACGACACCCAGCGACGGGAAGAAGCGCCGGATCTCGCGCCGCCAGTTGCCGAGCACACTCGTGGGGCAGACGACCAGGAAGCGTGGCGCCTCACCTGCGCTGCCGAGCGGCGGCCGGCTCGTGAGATCCGCGAACAAGGCCAAGAGCTGTACGGTCTTGCCAAGGCCCATGTCGTCCGCGAGGCACGCCCCGAACCCGAGGTCGGTGATCGAGCGCAACCACGAAAAGCCCCGGCGCTGATAGGGCCGCAGAAGGGCGTTCAATGTCGACGGCGGGTCGATGTCTTGCGGTCCCTGCTCGACCCCGCCGCGCAACGCCGCGAGCGAGCGCTGCACGTCGCCTTCGCACACGACCTCGGCCAGCGCGTCCGGTGCCTCGGGCATGCCGACCGCGCCTGTCAACGCCAGCCGCAGCGCCTCGGCCGCGTCCATCTGGCCACGCCCCTGCTTCGCGTCGCCGATGAGCGCCTGGAGCCGCGCAACGTCGCCCGGGTCGATCGCCACCCACTGCCCGCGATGGTGCACAAGCGGCGCTTTCGACTTCACGAGCTCCTGGAACTCGTTGGCGGTCAGCGTGTCCTCGCCAAGGCACGCCTCCCAGCGATAGTTGACGAGCCCTGCGAGTAGCCCCGTCCGCCCGCTGGCACCGGGCCCGCCGTCGTCTTCGACCCCAAGGCGCATGCGTGGGCGCACGCGCCGATGCCCGACTTTCGACAGCGCCGCCGGCACCTCGACCACGTAGCCGGCCCGCTCGAGCTGGACACCCTTCGAGGTGATGAAGTCCCACGCCTCGGCCGCCGACACCGAGATCGACGCTGGCAGTTTGTGCACGAGCGAACGCGCGATAGGTTGGAAGACGTTCGCGCAGCGCCCGAGCGCCTCGAGCAGCGTCTCCTCAGGGAAGGTCATGCGGGCTATTACCTCACGCACGCCCGGCGACGGATTGGCGAGCTCGGAGGCGGGGATGCGCTCGACGCCCCCATCGGGATGCAGGTGATAGGACAGGAGCCAGGGCCCACGCGCGTTCTTCGGTTCGGCGATCCGGAAGCCGATGACGGGTCGCCCGGTGGCCCCCACCGCGGTCGCGGGCGAGGTCCACTGGCGCAGGTTCTCTGGGATGTGCGACTCGAGCATGCCGTGCAGCTCGAAGCGCGGGTTGGGCCCCGCGAGCGCGCACTCGAGCCGGATGGCCCAGGTCTGCGCGGTGCCCGGCGGGTGCTTGGGCGCTTCGGCCTCGGTCGCTGCGCGCAAGAGTCCGTCGGCCGCTGCGTCCGCGAACTCCTGGAGGGCCGCGGCCGCGGTGCGAACGATCGCGCTCGGCGCCGCTTGGCGCTCGGCGGCCCGTGGATCGGCTCGATCGTTCTTGTCGGTGGCCGGGCCCGCAACCCCTGGACGCGTGTGACGTCCGGTCTTCGATTCGGCCGCCGAGCCATTCGTCCGCTGCTGCGGCGGCTCGATCGGACACGCCCGCGCGACGCCCGGTAGCGCCTGCGCCAACGCCTGGAGGCGCGTGCGATCCTCGAGCCGCACGGGGGCGACCCGCCACTGCGCCAACGCCTCACTCGGGGTTTCGCTCTCTGCTTCGCCCGCGATGTCCGCCGTTCCTGGCACGAGCGAGGGCACGACCTGCTGCCGTTCGACGAGCTCTATCGTCCACTTGGCGGCCAGCGCCCAGACGCCGACCGAAGGCGACAGGCGTGCAAGGTGCGAAAGCGGAATGCTCGCGAGCTCGGTCGCCGCCGCGCCGGCATCGAGCCACCAACCATCGCGCGGCGTCAGGCGCGGTACCCCATGCGGATCGGGGAACAAGAGCCGCACCCCGGTCACCCAATGGCCGCGCGCGAACGCGGAACGCAGCCGTGCCGGCACGACCCGGTCATCAGTGGCCCACAGAAAAAGCCCAGCCGGCCCCGGCGCCAACCCCTCCAACGAAGGGCGGGGGACGAGTGTTAGATGAGCGAGATCCTTCGCGTTCAAGCGCATGCGAAACCGACCCTGGACACTCCAAGATGGTCATAGATTCTGAACCCGCGCAAGTGGGCCCGAGGCGCCGTGCACATGAGAGCCCTTGCCCATCGGCGTTGTGACGGGCTCACGGCAATGCGAGCGTTCGCTGCGGCTGGACCCGTCTTGAACAGCGTCGCCTGGCTTCGGATCCGAACCGGGATGCAGCGTCGCTCCTTCGGTCGCTTGTGCGCCGTAAGACGAGTACGGCTCCGCGCTTCCTTCAGTCGCTCCTTGCCTCACGACTTGTCTGCTTCGCCATCCGACACTGTTTAGAAGAAGCGGTAGCCCGCGATTAGTTGGATCCCGAGATGGCTGTGGTTCCAAGCCCTTACATCGGCTGTCAGATACATCCCAGTGGCCTCGCCAAAGCGAATGCCGGCGCCCGCCATGGCGACCGGCCCGATGTCGGATGACCAGCGCGCGGGGATAAAGCCGGTGCCACTGCGCTCGAACCCATCGGCGAACGCGACTCCGAACCCGATGACGCCGTAGGGCGCGAAGAGGCCGTCGCTGCCGAGGAAGTACCAGCGCCCCTCGGCCCAGAACGCGCCGAACTGGCCCTGCAGGCGGGAGTCGGGCATCACCGCGGCGGCGCCGAGGCCGACCGCGAACGCGTCGACGTCGAGCAGCAGCACGCCGCCGAAGGCATTGCCAGTCTCGTCCGCGCTGTCCCAGGCGAGCACGCTGCCGCCTCCCAACTGCACATCGACCCCAAAGGTCTGGGCCTCGGCGGGTGGCGCGATTCCGAGCAGGACGAGCGCGACCAGGCTCGCGAGGACTGAACGTGAGCGAGTCATGACTGTCCTTCTCGATAGACTGCGGCGATGTCGAAGTAGTGCGCTGCCGAGATGCGCAGCATCGTGCGCTCCGCCTCGGTCAGCGCGCGCACTGCCTTGGCCGGCGAGCCGAGCGCCAACATCGCCGGCGGGATGATGGTACCGGGCGTGAGGAGCGCACCAGCGCCGACCATCGCCTCGGCCCCGACCTCAGCACCATCCATGATGATAGCGCCCATTCCGATGAGCGACCCGCGGCGCACGGTGGCGCCGTGGATTATCGCGCGGTGCCCGACCGTGACATCGTCTTCGATGAGCGTCGCATGACGACCGGTCGTGACGTGCACGACGGTCAGGTCCTGCAGGTTCACCCGGGCTCCGACGCGGATGTGGAACACATCCCCGCGAACGACCGTGCCATACCAGACCGAGGTCCCGTCACCGAGGTGCACGTCCCCGATGACGCGCGCGGTGTCAGCCACGAAGACGTCGCATCCGAGCGTCGGGAGCACGCCACGGTAGGCTTGGAAGCGAGGGTCAGCGGCGATGGATGACGACATAGGCGCCCGAGGATTTAACACGCCGCGAGGGACATCGCCAATTGAGTGTAAGGGCGTAGGGCGCGGGCGTGGGCGCGCCGCCTCCCTCAGGGCACGAGACTCGCGGGCGCCCGCGTCTGATACGCCACAACCGGCCCGAGCAGGTCCCCGTGTTTCTCACCGGTCATGAACACGCCGACCATTTCGGCGACCACTGGGGGTGCCTCGCGCACCTTCTTGATCGCGTAGAGGTTGCCGCGCGTGATGTGCGGATGCTCGGTGGTACCGAGGTTCTCGAGCTCCCAGAAGTGAGTCGTCTCGTGCGGGAACGGGTGCTGGTGCTCGGCGAACGGGTTCGGGCGCACGATGAGCGGCACTGGTACCGGACGGGCGAAGACGAGGGCCGCGAGCTCCTTGAGGTCGTTGTCGCGCAACGTGATGCAGCCGTGCGAGTTGAAGCCACGCGAGAAGGTCTGGCCCTGGAAGGCGTGGAAGGCGATTCGGGTCTGGACGTACCAACGACGCTGGCCGTCGGGGCGATTGGCGACCCAGGGGATCTCGAATGGCAGGTACGGCAGACCGCGATTCCAGCTCGGCGCGCTGAGCGACAGGAAGCCCGAGTCGCGCGACACGCGACCGAGCTCGGTCGCGGGCGTGAGCGACGACATCTCGCCCGGCACGCGCACGGTATCGAGCGCCCCAACCCCAACCGGGTAGATGCGCGCGAAGCCGAACGACTCGTCCGAGACGAGCGTCAGCCGGTCGAGCAAGCTCGCCTTGATCTCGAGGTCCAGCGAGGCAATCGGCGCCTCGCGCACAATCCGGAACTCGGGCATGTCACTCCGGTCAGAAGGGAAGATCGCGCGAACGACGACCACGCCGAGGGGCGGCTTCTTCGCACTCCTTGGGTCCGCATCGGTCGCGAAACGGGGATGGCGACCCACGATCTGAATGAGATGCCGAGGCGAGGCCTCGAGGTCAGTCGTCGATGTCATAGTCGCCCCGCCTTCGGGGGTCAGGCTACGCTCGAGCCAGGTGATCGAGTCGACTGTCGTCAGATGCCCAGGGTTGGCAAGCCGCACCGCCTCCGCGAGCGTCGCTGCCTCGGTCCCCGGGAGATCACTCAACGCGACGCCACGCCAGCGCAGGTCGAACTCGTGAGCGGCGGCATCACGGCGTGGTGCTGCCCACGCGAGATCGTTCGTCACGGCCAGGCCACTGGCGGGCCCAGGCGACGACGCTGACGCTAGAGCGCCGAACAGGTTGGACTCGGGCGGAAATGCAGGGATCCACGTCGCATCGCTTCGTTGCTCGTCGGTCACATAGGCTCGATAGGCTCCCTCCTCGCGCCTCGCGCTGCTCGCGTCTCCCTGCATTTCCTGGGTCGCCCAATCAGATCGGCGCTCTAGGCCCCTCCGATCCGGGCCGCCACTCGCGGACACCCTCGGCGCGGCCATGGCAACCACGGCCAACGGCAGGAGCAGGCGCCACTTCCCGAGGCCAGCACGACCAACGAATTGGATAGACAATGGCGCTCCGCGGGCATGGGCCCGTTCGTCTTCGAGTGCGTTTCGTCGGAGAGGGCCTCGCAAAGCGGGGCTGCCGACGCGATTTGGGGGGGCGCTTCGCGCTTGCCCACAGCATTTCGTCCCGACACCGCCGGCGAGCGGACCACGGGAACCCTTCTCTGACTATGGCGCGCCGTAGCGCAGAACCGAGGGGAGCATGGGCACCCAGGGGGGAACTGTAAAGCGCCGTTCGCACCTGTGTAACCCTTTTTACAACTCTCAATCGCCTCAGGCAGTGGCTCGCCGGCGTCACGCGCGACCTGCCACCCATCGCTGCGCCAAGTGAAGCATCAGCGCCTGAGCCGACGCAGCTCATCGCCTATGCCGCAGCGGGCGAGCGTCGCCGCCAGCCATTCCTTGCGCTCGAGCCCGAGCACCAGGGTCGCCATCCGGTGCGGCAAGGAGCCCCAGATCGCGCGCACGCCGGCGAGCTCGTGCCCCTTGGCAGCCGCGCCGCGCGCGAGTTCGGGCTGCGACGAATAGTACAAGCGCGCGAGTTCATGATAGCCGCGCGCCACCCAGACACGATAAGGCTCGAAGCGGCCAGCTGCCCGGAGGGCCGCGGCGATCTTGTCAATGACCCGGATGCACGAATCGACGTCACAGACGCGCGTACCTGACGCGATCGAATGTGAGCCCGCGCCGTGGTGGCGGTAGAGCACGGGACCGCGCGCGAGCGAGAACCTCAGGCGTGCGCCCGCTACAAAGGCCCGCATCGCGAGGTCGCCATCCTGGTTCTTCGTGAGCGTTTCGTCCCAGCCACCGAGTTCATGCACCAGGGTGGTCGGCCAGAGCATCGACGCCGTCGCTTGATAACGGCGCACAAGCCACCCGGCCAGCGGGTCCCCATTGGGCGCCGGCTTCACATCGTGCGGGGTCGGACGCCAGCCGGCACCATCCGAGACGAGGTAACACCAAGGTGCAGCGACGACGCTCCGTTGCGGCGCGACCGCGAGCGCCACCAGCGACGCGGCGATCGTGTCATGCGCGAGCAGGTCGTCGGCGTCGAGGAAGGTGACCGCCTGGCCGGTCGCGAGCGCTAGCCCGCGGTTGCGTGCGCGCGGGGCCCCGCCGTGGGGGAGTTGCTCACTACGGATCCGAGCGCCGAACGATGCGATCACCTCGCTGCTGCCGTCGGTCGAACCGTCATCGATAACGATCACTTCGACGTCGCCGTGGCTCTACGCGAGCGCGGAGTCGATCGCCTGTCCGACGTAGCTCGCCGCATTGAAGCACGGGATCACGACCGAGACGCGCGTGCTCATGTCTTGGTCTGGCGCCGCCGGCCAAGCGCACGCATCAGCGGCAAGAGGTGCTGACCGAGCGCTGGCATCACCGAAGCAAAGCGCGCCAAGGCACCCCGCGCCGCTGGAATCGCCACCTCTAGCGGGCGCGTGCGCAGCACCTCGACGAGGGTCGCCTCGATGTCGGCCGGCGTCAGCACGCGCCCACCAGAGAACGTCAGCGCCGCCTCGGCCCGCGGCTTCTGCAGGTCCAGCATCGGGGTCTGCACCGCGTCGGGCAGCACGACCGTCACGGCCACGCCCTTGTCCGCCAGCTCGAGTGCGACCGACAACGTGAAGCCGCGCACCGCGAACTTCGACCCGGCGTAGAGCGATAGCCCCGGCACCGGCGAGAGTGACGCGAGCGAGCCGATGTTGATGATGTGGCCAGCACGCCTTGGAATCATGTGGCGCGCGGCGCAGCGAGTGCCGTAGACGACGCCCTTGGTGTTGACGTCGAAGTGGCGTTCGATGTCCTCGTCGCGCGCGTGTTCGATCCAATCGGGCGCCAGGTAGCCGGCCACGTTGAGCACGCGATCGACCGGTCCGAGCGCTGCCTCGGCCGCCGCCCAGACAGTCTCCCAGGCGCCCGGATCACGCACATCGAGACTGGCCATGTGCAGCGCGTCAGGCGGACCCGCACCATGCCAACCATCGGCGGCGGCGACGTCGCGGAGCCGCTCGAGCGAAAGGTCACTCGCCGCGACGCGCTCGCCGCGGCGCAAGAACGCGCCGACGAGGTGGCGGCCGATGCCGCTCGCGGCGCCGGTGATGAGCATCGCCATCAGAGCGCCCCGAACTGCACGTCGCCATACGCAAGCGTGGGCGCGATCCCCGGCGCGTACCACGCCGGCGTCAGCTCCGAGCTGGCGAGGAACGCCGGAAAGCGCGGGTCACGCGACGAGGGCCCGGCGATCGTCTTCTCGAGCACCATCGAGAGGTACTGTTCGAGCCCGCGCTCGAGCGTGTTGCCGTTGAGGACGACATCCATGCCGCGCTCGGCATAGGCGCGAAGCCCCGGGATGGCCGATGCTGCAGGAGCGTAACTATCCGGCGAGAGACCATTTTCGCTCGTCACCGTGAGCCCATCGCCCCAGCCGAGCACGATCGAGTGGTTGCCCTCGGTATGGCCGGGCGTCGCGACCAACGCCACCCCGCGGCCGAGCTCGACACTGCCATCGAGCTGCACGACGCGTTCGGGATCGATCCCGGCGACCCCGCCCGGGCAATACCAGGGCAGCTGCGGCGGCAGGAGCGCATGCACCGACTGCCACTCGGCGCGCATCACGAGGAGACGCGCATTCGGCAAGAGGCCCTCGCGAGGCTGGCGAAGCCTGGACTGAGGGCCCGTCGTACCAGCGCTGCCGAGCCAACGTCGCAGGTCCTGGGTGTGCAGGTGATCATAGGTGATGAAGTCGACATCGCCCGGCGCGAGCCCGCAGGCCGCGAGCGCCCCGAGCACGTCGATTCCACGCTTCGTGATGCGCGGCTGCAAGACCCCGCGCGCCGGTCCAAGCGCGTCGACGAGCCCCTTGAAGAACGGCGTCTCGGCATTGGCATCGACATCTGAGGGCGACACCAGCAGCGTTCGCAGCCGCCCCTCGAAGTCGTCGTAGCGCACGACGAACACCCGATTTGCGAGGCACAGGTAGGGCCACGGCAGGCTCAGCGCGTCGCGCAGACCGTAGCGGGTCGGATAGGGAAAGCGCGCGAGCTCGAAGCTCCGCAGCATACGGACCTGGCCGCCTGCAAGGACGCGCTCGCGGATCGCTTCGCCCAGGCGCACGACCTCGCGGCGCCGATCGTTGCCCGCTCCGAGCCTTGGGAGCTGGCGCATGCCGTCAGCCGCCTCGTCGCGTGCGCTACCCTTCATGCCGAACGCGACGCTCGCGGCCGGCGGCGCAGCAGTGGAACCAGCAGGCCTGCCAAGCCGTAGAGCAGCGCACCGCCCGAGCCATCGCAGCCGCCACCGCCCTCGAAACGACCGTCCGGCGTCGTCTCGACGACCGGCGTCGTGTCCGGCTCGGGCTCCGCCTCCACCTCGGCGCTGCCCGGCACGCATGCGAAGCCGTTGCACACGAGGCCGTCATTGCACGTACCGCATTGCCCAGCACAGCCGTCGTCCCCGCACACCTTGTTGACGCAGGACGGAACGCACGCCGACGTCTCACACTGGCCGGCCCCGGTGCAGCCCTGCCCTGCCTGGCACGTGCCGCAGCTTCCGCCGCACCCATCGTTGCCGCAGACCTTGCCGGCGCACGAAGGCTCGCACGGGCGCGCAAGGCACTGACCAAACGGCGTGCAGTACGCGTTTGCACCGCATTCGCCACAGGTCCCACCGCAACCGTTATTGCCGCAGGCCTTGCCGACACAGTTGGCGGCATTGTCACAGGCCGGGCTGCAGTCCTTGTCGTTGTTGCAGATCTCGCCGCCCGGGCACGACCCGCACTGACCCCCACACCCGTCCGAGCCGCACACCTTGCCACCGCAGCTCGCCGCGCAGTCCGGACCGCCCACGCACACGCCCGCGAACGTGCAGCTCTGCCCCTCGTTGCAGCTGCCGCAGGTACCCGAGCAACCATCCCAACCGCACACCTTGCCATCGCACTTGGGCTCGCAACCGCCCGTCGATACGCACGCATAGTTGAAGTCACAGCTCTGACCGAGGCCGCACGAACCGCACGAGCCCGCGCATGGATCCGAGCCGCACTCCTTGCCAGCGCAGTCGGGCGTGCACGCGCCACCGCCCACGCACTGGCCGGCGTAGTTGCAGCTCTGGCCCGCGTCACACGCGCCGCACGTCGACCCGCAGCCATCGCCCCCGCACTCCTTGCCGCTGCAAGCCGGCTGACAGTTACCGCCGAGCACGCACGAGCCGGCGAAGTTGCAGCTCTGCTGCTGCTGGCAGACACCGCAATTGCCACCGCAGCCATCGGGCCCGCACTGCTTGCCGAGGCACTGCGGGGTACAGCTCCCGGGCGTCACGCACAGACCATTGAAGTCACAGCTCTCGCCGTTCGGGCAGCTACCGCAGGTGCCTCCCGGACAACCATCGGGCCCACATTCGCGGCCATTGCAGATGGGCGTACAGCTACCGGCCGTCACGCAGGTGCCGGCGTAGTTGCAGCTCTTACCGCCGGAGCACTGACCGCACGTGCCGAGACAACCATCGAAGCCGCACTCCTTGCCGGTGCAGTTCGGGGTGCAGCTTCCCGGCACGATGCACTTGCCGGCGTAGTTGCAGTTCGAACCCGAACCGCACTGACCGCACGTGCCGCCGCAGCCATCGGGGCCGCACTGCTTGCCAATGCAGTTCGGGGTGCAGCTGCCGGTGCTCGCGCACTGGCCTTCGAAGTTGCACGTCCTGGGCGCCACGCATGAGCCGCAGGTGCCGCCGCAGCCATCGCCGCCGCACGCACGCCCGGTGCAGCTCGGCGTGCAGCCATTCGGGGTGATGCACTGGCTCACCGCGGTGCAGCTCTGCCCGCTCGGGCAGGTGCCGCAGGTGCCGCCGCAGCCATCGCTACCGCAGGTCTTGCCCACGCAGCTCGGGGTGCAGCCGCCCTTCGACACGCATTGGTTCGTGTAGCTGCAGCTCTCGCTCTCGCTGCACTGACCGCAGTAGCCACCACAGCCATTGCTACCGCAGGTCTTGCCGGCGCAGTTGGGGGTGCATCCGAGCTTTGGCACGCAATGGTCGTTGTAGTCACAGCTCTCGGTCGAGTCGCAGTAGCCACAGTCCTGGCCACAGCCGCCGCTGCCACATTCCTTGCCCTGGCAGTTGAGGTCGCACTGGGCCTTGCTGACGCACTGGAAGTTGTAGTCACAGCTGAAGTCCGAGCCGCAGTCGCCACACGAGTTGCCGCAGCCGTCCTCGCCACACTCCTTGCCGTCACAGGTGCCCGAGCAGGCGGCGGGATCGATGCACTGACCATAGATATTGCACACGTCGGTGCCGCGGCAGTCACCGCAGCCCGGCCCGCACTCGACGCCCTTGCAGGGGTCCTCGTCGGTGTCGATGCAGCCGTGATACGGGATGAGGTTCAGGAACGACTTCACACCGCAGGTCTTGCCTATCCAGCCGCAGTCGACCTCGACCGTGAAGCCGAAGTAGCAGTAGACGAACGCGTCGCCGTCGCAGCGTCCGTTGATCGGTACGCCAGCGCAGGACGCCCTGGCCTCGCGGTCCGAGGCGGCAACCGCGAACAAAGCGAGGAACATTGCGAGCGCGGTCGCGACAGGTCGACGAAATGCTTTCGCAAAGGTGGCACCACAGCGCGAGACAAAGAACAGGGCGGGACGGAGCGGTCGGTTCCTCATGGCTACGAAGTATAGGAGGCTTGCGCCACCGCGTAAACGGTCACCTGAAGATCGGAGCGAGGGCGCGGGCGTGGGCGCGGGCGAGGGCGTGGGCGTGGGCGTGGGCGTGGGCGCCGACCCTCTCGGACTCAGGGGAGCACACCCCCGGGGGAGGTCGGCGCGTCGTTGTCGACGCGCAGGCCGCCCGAGAAGCTCATTTCACTGCGCGCGGTGCCATCGACCGTGTAGGCCACCCAGAGGCCATCGCGCTCGCCGGACCGGTATTCGCCCTCGACATAGCCGCCGTCCTTGGCGACCTCGGTCCAGGTGCCGGTGCGCGCGCCGTCGCTATAGGGCCCCTTCGCGATGGCTTCGCCACGCGGGTCGAAGAAGGTCCACGCGTTGGCGCGCTTGTCGTCGGCCATCTCACCACGCTCGGCCGGCTTGCCGTTGGGATGGAAGCAGGTCCACACGCCGTCCTTCACGCCGCCTTCGTAGTTGCCTTCCCAGCGGCGACCAGCGTTGTCGTTCTCCGTCCAGAGCCCGGACTTCTTGTTGGCGCGGAACGGGCCCTGCGCCTGCTTCTGCCCATTGGCGTAGAAGATCGTCCACTTGCCGTCGCGCATGTCGTCGACATAGGAGCCCTTCGCGAAGAGCCCGCCGCGGTTGTCGTACTCGCTCCATTGGCCTTTGCGGCGTCCCGCGACGACCGGGCCCTCGGCGCGCCTGGCACCGTTTGGGGCATAGACCGTCCAGCGCCCTGTGCGCACGTCGTCGTGGAAGCTCCCTTCGGCACGCGCTCCTTCCGCGAGCCAGACGGTCCAGCGGCCGCTGCGTGTGCCATCCTTATAGGGGCCTTCGCTCGCCTTGTTGCCGTCGCGATCGAAGGTGCGCCAGATGCCGTCGCGCAGACCTGCCTTGAACTGACCCTCGATGCGCTGGCCATCGACCCGGCCGGCGTAGGGACCTTCGAGCACGTCGTCCAAGTAGGCACTGTCGACGATGCGCTCGCCATCGCGGTCATACTCGATCCAGCGGCCGCTGCGCTGGCCACGAACGAAGTCACCTTCGAGCTCGAGCTTGCCGTTGTCGTGCCATTGCCAGAAGTGGCCGTGATAGACGAGCTTGCCGTCACCGCCGCGATAGGCACACCACTGGCGATAGCCGGTAGGCGGCGGGTCGCCGATGAGGCTGGCATCCGTCGGGCACGCGGAGCGGGTGGGCGCTGCTCCGGATGGAGTCGTCCCGATCACCGCCAAGAGCGCGACCATGGTTGCCAACCACGCCATTGTGCCCTCCCTGTCCCTGCGCAATGTACCGCATAACGGCTGCGATCGACGGGACCGCAAACCTGCCTACGGGTGTAGGCCGGGGGAGAAGGTAACACAGCATCGGCATCACGCCAGAAGCGTGGCATGCTCGCCAAACCGGACGCTGTCCCTCAACGGACTCGTCTGGTCCAAGAAGTGATCGTTTCCGGGCACTTTCGCTATCTGGGTGCGTAGCGCAGCGACGTCTCGAAGGCGCGGATGACCGCACCGATGTCGCGCCGGAAGGCATCGTATTCCGATGGGGTGACGCGTCCCGGTCGCAGCTCGATGCGACGCGTGACGATCAACGTACCCCCGTCGATCGAGCTCCGCTGCGAGACACCGCGCAGCGCGATGTCGGGCGGCGGTGCCACGAGCCGCAGGCCTGGCGGTGCCGTGAGCGCGAGCACCACCGTCTCGCTGAGCGGCAGGATCCGCAAGGGCGTGACGCGACTCGGTGCCGACACGAGCTGGGCCAGCTCGGAGACGCCCGAGAAGTCGGCGTGCACGAGCGGCTTGAGCGGTCGCTGCACGACGAGCTCATCGCCGGCCCGCGACGCGTAGGCGGGCAGCTCGATTTCGAGGGTCCAGCGCATCGGCACTTCGCCCGACGCGGCGTCGGCGACCTCGTAGCCGAGGAGGCGCGCGCCGACCGCGAGGGAGGCAAGCCATTGCTCGAAGATGATGCGTTGCCGTTCATCGTCCTGGGCCAGGAAGGCCTGACGCAACGGGGATGCCGCGGCGCCGCGCGCGAGACCGGTGAGGCTACCGCGGGCATTACCATCGGCATCGAGTGCCAACCGCAGCTCGGCCTCGAAGGTCGGCACGCTCGGCTGCGCTGGCAGATCGATGAACGTCGCGGGCGACCCGGTGACGTCGGGGTTGGCGAACGGCGCAAGACACGCAGCACCGCCGAGCTCGGCCGGCAGATCACCCGGCGGCGTGTAGGGACGCGACGGATCGAAGTGCTGCGCGCCGGCGGTCACCACGGGGTAGAAGAAGCGGTTCGGATTCGGGGTCGGTGCCGCGCGATCCTCAGGCGGACCATCACGCTCGGGGGCGCACAGGAGGAGCTGGCTATCGAGTCGCATCGCGCGCAGGAGCGCCCACAGCACGAACGCGCGGTTGCCCTTGCGGTTGGCGATGACCGCCTCGGCCGCGGTCTCGAAGGTGTTGAGCTGCTCCTGGTCGGTGACCTCGGTCTTGACCCAGTCGAACGCCGCCGTCGCGGGTGAACGTGTGCGCCCAAGGCGCGCCGCGAGCGCGGTCAGGCGCGGACCCGGCTGCGCAAGATAGGTGAGGCGCGAGGCGTAGCCGCGCGCGATGCGACCCCACGCTTCGGCGTCGCGTGTCTTCGGCGCCTGGTCCTCACGCACGACCCGGATGTCGGCGAACGGGAAGAAGCTCCGCGGCGAGACGCTGAGCGGCTCCTTCGCGACCGGCGGCAGGCGGCCCATCTTCCATTCGATCTCATGCGAGCCATCGCTGGGCTCGCGCCGGGAGAACATCGGTGCGTCTCCAAAACGCTTCACTTCGAGGTCGAGTCCAGCCGCCGCGCTGATAACTGCGTCGAGCTCGAAGAGTGGCGCGCCCCACGACGCGAAGCTGACGCCCGTGACGTAGCCGCCCTCGCCCGGCGCGACGCGGCTCTGCGACACCCAGGCGGTCTCGACCGCGTCGCCCGGTTCGAGCTCGGGAAAGCTCAGCTCGGGCTTGCCTTCGGTGCGCTCGGGCTCGAGCACCCGACCGTCGGCCTTGAGCGTACGCGCCACCAAAAGCCGCGCGCCTTCCGGCGGGCGCACATCGCCGAGCTCGTCGACCCCCTGCTTGGTCTGCACGAGCCGCACGCGATGGGCCAGCTCGAGGGTCGACCCATCGCGGCGAACGAGCACGCGCGTGCGCTCGAGCACGTTCACGATCGGATAGGCCGCCCACGCCGAGCCTTCGGTCGACGCCTTGAACGCACCCCAACGCGCGAGAATCACATGCCCGTCCTCGAGCGTATCGAAAGGCTCGGGCGTACCATCGAGCTGATGGAGCAGCTGCTCCATCGGGGCAAAATCCGGATGCGATTCGAGTGCCAGCAAGATGCGCTCCCTTGCGTCGGCGACGCTGCCGAGCTGGAGCGCCGCGCGCACCCGTTCACCCAACGCCCAGCCATCTTGTGGCCGGTCCGCCAGGAACTGATCGAGGTAACGATCGATGCTCGCGAGATCGGCGCCCGTGCGCCGCATGCCGGCGATCGCGGTGCGCAGGGCCGTGTGCCGCTGCGGCTCGGCACGCCACACACTCAACTCCAGCTCGGGGCTCGCCTTGCCGGCGTCGGCCGCGAGCCCATACACCCGATCCAGACCCGCCCCCCTGAAGCGTTGCTCGAGCTCGTTCGCCAGCGCAGTCGCCTTGCCGACGCGCCCGAACGCCTTATAGAGATCGACCAGCTCCTGCATGAGCCGCGGGCTCGCCGAGGCCTTCGGCAGAAGCCCATCCGCGGTCGCGAGCGCCTCGGCCTCCCAGCCCCGTTCACGATAGAGATCGAGCAGGTCGAGCTCAGTCCGCACGTCGTTCGCCACGCCGCCCAGTGCCGGCCGCAAGAGCGTCAGCGCCCGCTCCGGGCGTTCCTCGTCGCGCTCGATGCGCGCCAGCCCACGCCGTGCCGCCGGATGTCCCGGGCTCCGTGCCAAGACCGCTTCGTAGCGCGCACGCGCCGTCTGGCGCCGTTCAGCCGGCGGCGCGACCGTATCGCCGAGCGCCAGCCGCGCCGCCAACAGATCGAGCGACGTGTGCGGCCCGAAGCTCGCCTCGAGCACCGCGGCACGCTCGCGCGCGCCATCCGGATCCCAGAGCGGACGCGACAAGCGCTCCTCCAGATCGAGCAACGCACGCACTGCAGCCTGCCCATCCCCGGGCGCCGGCACCTCCTGCGGCCCAGTCACGCTCGGGGGCAGCACCTTCACGACCGTCGGCGGGCTGCCCGCGCGCGGCGCCAGATCGGAGATTTGCAGCCGGAAGAAGCCACGGCCATCCGGCGTCGCCAGCTTGACCGTGACGCGATGAGGTCCCGCCGGAAGTGCCAGACGTGCAACGCTCAACCACGGATCGGCGAGCTCCTCGCGCACGAGCACCTGCACCCCGTCGACGAACACCCGCACCATGCGATTGCACTCGAGCCGCAGCACGACACTGCGCGCTTCGTGCGAGGACAGCTCCGCTTCGGCGAATCCGACCCCGCCGCCGGCCGGCATGTCGAAGAAGGTGACCTCGCCATCGCTGAAGACCTGCTTCGTCGTAGCGGTGGCGATCAAGTCCCAGCCCGCGCCGGTGTGCTCGCGCGCGGCCAGCGTGCGCGTCTCGGGCCCGAGCGCGCGCCCGAAGTCGAGCGCCGGCGCGTCACCCCACGGCGCCGAGAGCCGCCAGGCGAGCACGAAGCCGGCCTCGATCGCGGCGGCCGTGCCCGCATCGGGACCTGCGCGCAGCCGTTCGGCGGTCACCAGCTCACGCCGCGCCTCCGCACGGGCCGCCTCCCAGGCGTCGCCCGAACGCGTTTGCACGACCGCCACCAGCGCCTCGCGCACCTCGGGCGAGGCCGCGCTCTGACCATCGAGCCGGCCCCAGGCACGCCCAGCTTCGGACGCAACCCGCTCCGCCACGCGTGGATCGGTCGCGTTGCTGAGCACCCGTGGCAGAAACGGCAACGGCCGCTCGAACGCGCCGAGCGCATCGCTCGCCGCAAGCAACACGAAGAACGCGCGCGCCTCGGCATCGCTCCCGGGGCGACTCTGGGACAACGCCTGCTCCGCCAAGGTCGCGGCCGCCGCCGCG
>Ga0105044_10004954_pt1 | contig 18333 bp, 16 predicted proteins | sample MAT01_FD_78092 | JGI IMG/M metagenome (GOLD analysis project Ga0105044, IMG submission 78092) | Freshwater microbial communities from Lake Fryxell liftoff mats and glacier meltwater in Antarctica - MAT-01 | ecosystem: Environmental > Aquatic > Freshwater > Ice > Liftoff microbial mat | place...
CCTACATGACTAAGCGAAAAATTTCGGCCTCCAGAGAGCGAATGATCAGAAGTGGAATTGCTTACCTGAGGTTTAAAGGTTTTCATGAAATCAAGGCGGGCGTGGATGAGTTTAAAGAACCACAGCTTGTATTTAACCGTCAGCATGAAATCGGATTTCAGCCAGACGTCATTGCATACCGCAATTTCGCGACTTTTATATTTGACACCATTGAAGACCAGGATTTGGAAACCTGGGGGGAATGCTGTCAGAAATGGGAGGTTTTTGAGGAATTTGCTTTGCGCAAAAAAGGGAAATTAGGACTGATCATTTATTCAGATCAGGCCGAACTGATCAAGGAACGTCTGGCCAATACGGCCTTGGATCCGACGCTTATTCAAATCAAAAAACAGGTTGAATAAGGTTTAAAAAGGAAGTTGCATTGAAAATTCTTTTTGTGATGTAATTCCCTCAGAATATCGCAAAAAGACTTTTATGCAAACAAAATCTGTCAACTCCGATTCCGGAATAAAATTATTTTTTTACAATTCCGATTCTGAAATCAGCGAAATTCCGAACACGGAAATTGTTGATTTTTTGTTCAATCATCTGGAGCAATACGGCGACCCGAAACATCATATTGAAGCATCGATTCATTATGCTTTAAGCAAAGACGAAGGGAAAGGCGGTTTTGTTTTGACTTCCCGGGTCAAAAATAAAATTGTTGGTGCCGTAGTCGTAAACGAAACTGGAATGAAAGGTTTTATTCCAGAAAACATACTGGTCTACATCGCTGTTGACGCAAGCCAACGCGGAAAGGGGATTGGCAAATCGCTCATGAAAGAGGCGCTCTCGAAAGCCCATGGTGCTGTAGCCCTTCATGTGGAGCCAGATAATCCAGCACGGAAACTCTACGAAAATCTGGGTTTTACTCATAAATATTTAGAAATGCGGTATCAGCCTGAAGATCTGAAATAAGATTTAGAGTCTGCCAAAAAACCAACATTATTCCAGATAAATCAATCATATCAATTCGTAAAAAGCTTCATCAGCATCCTGAAATAAGCGGTGAGGAAATCAAGACCGCCCGCAATATCCAGGCTTATCTGGAACAAATAGACGGTATAGAAATAACAACAGAAATCGGTGGTCACGGCATTGTGGCAATCAAAAAATACGGGCCCGGACCATTCATTGCCTTTAGAACAGAATTGGATGGCTTGCCCATTCAGGAGGCCAATCAAACAATCCACGCATCGCAGGAAGCGGGAAAAAGCCACGCCTGTGGTCACGACGGGCACATGGCCATTTTGTTGGACCTGCTGCGGAAAACGGAAAATTCCGGTTTTGATTCAGGCCAATTGATGTTGATCTTTCAACCCGCTGAAGAAACCGGATTGGGAGCTGCACGGATGATCAAGCATGAAGTTTTCAAAAGGAATCAGGTTGATTTTTGTTATGCCCTCCACAATATTCCCGGTCTTGAAAAGGGTGTCGTTTTCTCGAAAGAGGGGAGTTTTGCCTGTGCCAGCGTGGGTCTGCATGTGGAATTAAACGGCAAAACCGCCCATGCTGCGCATCCTGAAGACGCCATCAATCCAATATACGCGGCGATGGAATTGACAAAAAAAATTGGTGGTCTGCCGGATTCAACTTCCATAGAGGGTTTTGCGCTGACCACACCAATTGCACTTCTGTCGGGAGATAAAAATTTTGGCACCAGCCCTGAAAAAGCCGTTGTCATGATTACGCTTCGCGCCGCGTCAACCGACGATCTGAATTGGATGATGCGGGAAGCCGAAAAAATAGTTCATGATATAGAAAAATCTCACGGGATTAAAGCAAACATTTCTTTTCACGAATATTTTCCCGCCGTGGAAAATTCAGCTCACATATTGAGAATTGATGAAGCCTGTCTGCAGGCAAAAGTACCGCATCAGTCATTAGACGTGCCATTTCGGTGGTCGGAAGACTTTTCTCAATTTTCAAATTTGTTTCCCATTGCCATGTTTGGCTTGGGTGCGGGTTCGGATTGTCCCCCGCTCCATGCATCCAATTACGATTTTCCCGATGATCTGATAGATGTGGGATCGTCCGTTTTTCTTGAATTGTTCAAACAACACATGAAGTGACAAAAACCGAATCTTCTTCCTCCCACATTATTTTAGACCAGCAAATTTTTCAGGATAACCTTGATGTTATCAAAAAATCGCTCAACACCGGAGTAAAGCTTTCTGCCGTGATCAAAGGCAATGCATACGGTCATGGTATTTCTACGTTTGTTCCGCTTGCAGAAAACGCAGGCATCAATCATTTTGCCGTTTATGGAATAGAAGAAGCCAGGGCCTTCGCTTCTGCTGCCCGCGAAGGATCTGCTTTGATGATCATGGGATATATTTCGCAGGATGACCTAACGTGGGTATTGCAAGAGGGATACGAATTTTACATCTACGATCTCCAACAGTTGAATCTTGCGCTGCGCATCGCTCAAGAAGTGGGCAGGAAGGCGCAAATTCATGTCGAAATGGAGACAGGCATGAATCGCACGGGCATTGACGAAACGGACTTTGAAAAATTGTGTGAAATCCTTTCGGTAAATGGTCATTTGTTGACGCTTTGCGGAGTTTGCACCCATTTTGCCGGCGCAGAAAGCCTGAGCAACAGAGAGCGTATTTTGAGTCAGGCTCACCGATTTGAAGAATATTTAAAATTATTTGAAAAAAAGAATGTCCACTTTGAGCGTAAACATGCTGCCTGCTCTGCTGCTGCTTTGAGGTATCCGGAATTTCAATACGACATGGTGCGGATTGGTATTTTGTTGTACGGCTTCTGGCCAAATCAGGAAACGCTCGGGGCTTATTTGTCGGAGACACGTGAAACCCATGACCCACTGACATCAATCCTTTCGTGGAAATCACAGGTGATGACGATTAAGCAAGTAAAGGCAGGAGAATATATTGGTTACGGCACCTCTTATCTCGCCAACCAAACCACGCGCATCGCCATTATCCCGGTAGGATATGCACACGGATACGCGCGATCGCTAAGCAACCAGGGACGTGTGCTGATCAATGGTCATCGGGTGCCGGTAGTTGGCATTGTTAATATGAACATGATGGCAGCAGACATTACAAATATTGGAGAAGTTGAAAGAGGTGACGAGGTAGTCCTCATCGGTTTTCAAAAAGAGAGCCGTATTACCGTTGCTTCTTTTGGAGAAATGAGTTCACAAATGAATTACGAATTACTGGCGCGATTGCCCCATAATATTCCCCGCAAAATTTTACAATAATGGCTTCAATTGAACTTGACAGACACAAATTAAAAGAGAATTTTGATTTTCTTAAATCGCAGTTTGACGCGCGAAATATCAACTGGGGAATTGTCTCAAAATTGCTTTGCGGAAATGAATTATATCTCAAAGAAGTACTCAGTCTTGGTGTCCGGGAAATTCACGATTCGAGAATCAGTAACCTGCGTGAGATCAAACGCCTGGATCCGGATGTGCAAACGGTATACATCAAACCGCCCGCCAGGAGAAGCGTGAAGCATGTGATACAATATGCCGATGTGAGTTTTAATACGGAATATTATACGATCAAATTGCTGTCTGAGGAAGCGGTGGCCCAAAATAAAAATCATAAAATTATTATTATGATTGAGCTGGGCGATCTCCGGGAAGGGGTGATGGGTGATGCTTTTGTAGAATTTTATCGCAAGGTGTTCCAATTACCCCACATTGAGGTAGTCGGCATAGGTTCCAATTTAAATTGTTTGCATGGGGTGATGCCGAGTGAGGATAAATTTATTCAACTCAGTCTTTACAAAGAATTGGTTAAAGCCTATTTTAAAGTTGATATTCCATGGGTTAGCGGCGGTACATCTGTCGCTCTACCCATGTTGTTCAGGGATCAATTGCCCAAAGGAATTAACCATTTTCGCATCGGTGAAACGCTTTTTTTTGGAGCAAATATCGCGGAAAGCACCGTATTTGATGGGATGTATGATGATGTCTTTAAACTGCGGGTCGAAATAATCGAATTAACTGAAAAGCCGGTTGTCCCTACGGGTGTTTTGGCTGATAATCCGAGCGGAGAATTGCATGAGATTGATGAATCGCAATATGGTCGCACAGCGCCCCGAGCCATTGTAGATATTGGGTTGCTTGATATTAATCCGGATTTTTTAATCCCCGACGATAGCGCCATAAGTGTTGTGGGAGCAAGCTCAGATATGATGGTGTTGGATTTGGGAGGCTTAGAGAATAAATATGCTGTGGGAGATTTAATCGATTTTAAAATGAAGTATATGGGTGCCCTTCGAATTATGAATTCCCGGTACATAGAAAAAATATTAATCAACTAAATAAATTGTCATGCCAAAGAATTTCCTAATTGTTTGTGTTGTTTTATTTTTCGGAATTTCTCATGTCCAATCACAGGACGAGAATTACAACGATTTAATTTTTTTAATCATTGATGGCGCGTATGAAAAAGCGCTGAATAAAGCTGAAAAATTTACCAATAAGGAAAAAACCAAACGCGATCCCGTGCCATATCTATACATGTCTATGGCGCAATTTGAAATGTCGAAAAGAGAAGAATTTGCAGAAGAACATCCCCGTGCTTTCCGGGATGCGATAAAGAATGCCTCGAAATTCGCCCGCTATGACAGGGAAAGTGAATATGTGGCTGAATTTGATAATTACCTCACGGAGCTCAAATTGGAAATTATGCGTGAAGCGCGATATCACTACGAAGCAGAAAACTGGCGGCGCAGCGTGACATATGCCAAATATGTCAGCAGAATTGATCCGGATAATTTAAGTGCCCTCTTGTTGCGTGGTGTCGCAGAAGTAAAGAGCAGAAATGAATATCAAGCGAAAACAACATTTGAAGAGGCTGATATTGCGCTGAATGGATTTTCTCCCGGCGATCTCAGTTCGGACGAATTACCTCAGTTGCGCTACACCATCCTGGAATACGCTGCTTTGCAAAAAGAGGTGGGTACCAGGGAGCGCGCCGAACCATATTTGACAATGGGTTCGGAAGTCTTTGCGGAAGATTCGGAATTCGCCAATTTTATTTCGAATTTTTGATCATTCAACTATAAATATTTATTACTCGAAAAGCCAACACGATGAAACTATTTTATACAATTCTATTGAGTACAATGACACTCGTTTCTTTTTCTCAAACCCCACTGAGCGGAATTTATATTGTTGGGGCAGGGGGTCCAGATGAGGATTACGCTACTTTAAGTGAAGCCATTCATGATCTGCAAGACAATGGTGTAGGTGCCGGGATACAGTTTTCGGGATTGCCTTCGGCGTTCCTTCCTTTCCCGTGAAGGGAATCAAACCCATGCCGCTGCTCACGCATCGGCGGTTTTTTGTCCATCCGTCCTGCCCTGAAAAGCGCTACGCGCTTTTCGGTAGTTCGGATGAACAAAAAACCCTCCTTGCTTTTGGCAAGGAGGGTTTGATCATCAAGTGGAGCCGGAGGGATTCGAACCCTCGTCCAAACATGGGACTACCGAGCTTTCTACGTGTGTAGTTTGTACTTGGTTTTCGATTTCAGGCCGGCTTCAAACGACCTACCTGAAACTTAGTCTTAATTGGATTGTCAGGAAAACATCAAGACACTGTTTACCTTAGTTCTAAAGATTGATATCCCTGATGCAGATCATAAAGAACAGATAATCTGCGGGATACTCGTTTCGGGCTACTGTTATTCACCACAAAATTAAACCATTAGTCTGTGACTAATTAGGCTGCGAGAGCGTAATTGTTTTCGCCGTTTATAGGCTTGGAAATTGATATTCACGAGCTGAATTTCCAACGCTCGACACGCTTACCGGATAACCGCTCACGCTGTCAAAACCAGTCGGCCCCATAAAAAAAGAACTGCACGCTTCACCGCCATAATCGTTCCAAAACAACATGCGGAAGCTTCCACAAAGATAACTGACAAATCGACAGAAAAAAACAGGATTTTTACCTCGATTCTATCCTTTCCACTTTAAACATACCCACCTTAATGATGACCTTGGTTGGCTCGGCAGGCGTGGAGTTTCCGGCATCATCAAGATTCATGCGGGTACTCAGTTCTTTTATCAATTTGTCGCCCAAATATCCCGCCAACGCAAATACCCCTTCTACTCTTTCCTCTTTTATCTCCGCCTTTTCTTTTACAGCGGCAGGTGACGGATTGGAAGCATCGCCTTGTGCCAAACCCACAGTGGTGGTGGCACAGAAAACGATTGTTAAAAAAATAAACTTCCGGAGCATAGGCTTTGCGATCGGTCTTGGGTGGGACGACTATTGAGCAACAAAAGTTACTATCATTGTAAAAATATTCTGTGATCGAGCCCGTCAAAATTAATAATTTCTCCTGCCCGAATTGCGACCATCTTTTAAGCGCTGACAATAAATTTTGTCCTGCTTGTGGCCAGCAAAGAATCGAGGCTACTGATTCTTTTAATAAACTAGTAGGATCCTTTCTGGGCGACTATTTTACGTTTGATTCCAAAATATTGGGGAGCTTGAAACCTTTGCTTTTCAACCCCGGCCGGCTTACAAAAGAATATATTGTTGGTCGTCGGGTGCGGTATATTTCGCCTTTGCGCATGTATATTTTCATCAGTTTGATTTTTTTCCTCATACTCAGTTGGGGTGTTTCCGGATCGCCCTTGAAGGCCAATAACCCGGGAGATGAGGTATTCTGGAATAGCCTTTTCGGCAACTATCTTCCGAAATTGTTTTTTGTATTTCTTCCATTGTTTGCAGCGATTCTCAACTTTTTGGTGAAGAAAACAAAAGTGGGATATTTTTCCTGTCTGGTCTTTGCACTACATTTTCATTCCTTTGTATTTTTTGTTCTCATTTTTTATCTATTCCTGAGCAGAATATTGGCATCCAATGGCTTGTATCACATCAATACCTATTTTCTTCTTACATTATTTCTCTGGTTCATAGTCTATCTCTTTATATCGCTGAAGCGGGTTTTTAATATATCATGGGGATCCACCATTTTTCGGTTTTTGACTCTGCTATTTCTTTATTTCGGGCTTATTTCATGCACAGTTTTGATAATCATGGCAGTCATTACTTTTCAAGGCGGATAATTTGAACGGAATACAACCTTATTAAAACGTAAATTCGCAGCACGAAATCTACATCTTACCATGACCAGAATCGGCATCATTCGGGAAGGAAAAACTCCTCCGGATAAACGTGTTCCCCTCACTCCAGCGCACTGCAAAACCTTACTCCAAAAATATCCGCACCTCGAATTGGTTGTGCAACCAAGCGCTGTTCGCGCCATATCCGATCAGGAATATATCAATGCCGGTATCCCCCTGAGCGAAGATCTGTCTGCCTGCGACTTGATTATCGGTGTGAAAGAGGTGCCTGTCGAAATGCTGATACCGGGCAAATCGTATATGTTTTTTTCTCACACCTTTAAAAAACAACCGTACAACCGATTACTGCTGCGAGCCATTCTTGAAAAGAAAATCAGCCTCATTGACTATGAAGTGCTGACCGCCGATGATGGGAGACGGCTCATTGGTTTTGGACGATATGCGGGAATTGTTGGCTGCTACAATGGCTTATTGGCCTACGGCAAAAAGAGCGGTCGTTATGCATTAAAACCAGCGCATACCTGCTCAGACCGGAAGGAAGTGGAGCAGGAATTAGAAAAAATTGATTTTCCTTATAATTTTCGGCTTGTTCTCACAGGCCGTGGACGCGTTGGAAACGGTGCCAGAGAAATTTTGGACCTTGTGAAAATAAAGGAAGTGGGTCCGCTCGATTATTTGGTTCGTGAATATGACGAGCCCGTCTTTACACAATTGTCAGCAGGGGATTACAACAAAACGAAGGATGGTTCTAAATTTGCGACAGCACATTTTTATAAACATCCCGAAAAATACCTATCTGATTTCATGCGCTTTGCGCGGAAAAGTGACATGTATATTCCCTGTCATTATTGGGATGACAAGGCTCCATATATTTTAACCCGTGAAGATGCAAAACAGCCTGATTTTCGAATAAAACTCGTTGCAGATATCAGTTGTGACATCAACGGTCCGGTTGCATCAACTTTGCGCCCATCTACCATAGCCAATCCGCATTACGGTTATCTTCCGTCTACGGAAGAGGAGGTTGATTTTATGGACCGAAAAGCAATCGGTGTGATGGCTATTGACAACCTGCCATGTGAGCTGCCGCGCGATGCTTCTCAGGATTTTGGCGATGAATTGATTCAAAATATCTTTCCAGAATTACTCGGCAAAAAACATTCAGAGATCATCGAACGCGCCAGACAAACGACGCTGGAAGGCGAGCTCACCCCAGAATTTAATTACCTGGAGGACTATGTTTCTGGGAAATGATTTCAGGAATTTTTGAGATCCTCAATCATCTGACCCGGATTATCTGCAGAAAAAACCGCGTTTCCGGCTACGAGTACATCAGCACCTGCTGCAAACAAGGCAGCCGAATTTTTAATACTCACACCGCCGTCAACCTCTATTTTAGCATTTGATCCATTTTTCAGAATCAGATTCCTGGTCCTTTCGATTTTGCGGTACGTATTTTCTATAAATTTCTGACCCCCAAATCCGGGGTTTACGGACATGATCAATATCAGATCAATGTCGTTGATGATGTCCTCAAGATCGTTTACAGCGGTATGTGGATTGAGCGCCACCCCGGCACTCATATCTTCAGCCTTGATCGCCTGAATGGTGCGGTGAAGATGTGTGCATGCTTCAAAATGCACGGTCAGGATATTTGCCCCGGCTTTTTTAAACTGGGTGATATACCTGTCCGGATCGACAATCATCAAATGTACATCCAGCGGTTTGAGCGTATGCCTGTTAATGGCGTCAATCACCGGAAATCCGTAAGAAATATTTGGAACAAAAACCCCGTCCATCACATCAATGTGAAACCAATCAGCCGTGCTGTTATTCACCATTTCTATATCGCGTTGCAGGTTGGCAAAGTCAGCGGCAAGGAGGGAGGGAGCAATTAGACGGGCCATTTGTTTTTTTTGCAAAGAAAACAAAAAGGGCCCGATAAGGCCCCTTTCAATGTAATTCTTCCAAGGCAATTAGCCAAGATAAGACTTCAGCATTCGGCTTCTGGAAGTGTGTTTGAGCCGTCGCAAAGCTTTTTCTTTAATTTGTCGCACGCGTTCTCTGGTAAGATCAAACCGTTCTCCGATTTCTTCCAACGTCAAAGGATGTTCTCCGTTGAGTCCGAAATACAGTCGAATAACATCTGCTTCCCGTTGGGTGAGCGTGTGCAATGAACGTTCGATTTCCATCAAAAGCGATTTGTTCATCAGATTGTCTTCAGGTGATGCATTGTCATCACTCGCATAAATTTCGTACATGGTGCTCGCACCATCTTCGTCGCTCAAAGGCGCGTCCATCGAAATGTGCCGACCGGAATTTGCCAGGGATTGTTTCACTTCTTCCAGCGTCATCTCGAGCACCTCGGCAAGTTCATCCGGAGTTGGTGGTCGCTCGAATTCCTGTTCGAGTTTCGAAAAGGCTTTGTTGATTTTGTTAATGGATCCTATTTTATTTAGCGGTAGCCGAACGATGCGTGACTGCTCGGCAAGCGCCTGTAAAATAGACTGTCTGATCCACCACACCGCATAGGAAATAAACTTAAATCCCCGTGTTTCGTCAAACCTTTGGGCTGCCTTAATCAGTCCCAGATTTCCTTCGTTTATCAAATCGGGCAAAGTGAGTCCCTGATTCTGATACTGTTTGGAAACCGAGACAACGAATCTCAGGTTGGCTTTCGTGAGCTTTTCCAGAGCGGCGTGATCTCCTTGTTTGATGCGCTGAGCCAGTTCTACTTCTTCATCGGCCGTGATGAGATCCACACGGCCAATTTCTTGCAAGTACTTGTCCAGTGAGGCTGTTTCCCTATTGGTAACCTGTTTTACTATTTTTAACTGTCTCATTTGAAATGTTTGCTGCTTTTTTTTCGATAACTATTACCGCCATATATAACGGCACCCGCACTGATTTGGTTACAAATCCGGTGCGGGTGCACATAAGGAAAGCCAAACTTTTCACCGGGGATGTCCGGTCTGAAAAAAGGCAATGATGTAAAACAGAATTAGTTCTCCGAAGGAGTTCTTTCTGGTCGGTCAAGCAATACTTTTCGGGAAAGTTTAAGTTTTCCGGTTTTGGGATCTTTGCCCGTCACCTTGAATTTTACCAAATCTCCTTCTTTCAGTATTTCTTCTACTTTATCGACTTTACGCCATTCCAGTTCCGAAATGTGAAGCAGTCCGTCTACGCCGGGTACCACTTCCACAAACGCTCCGTAAGGCATAATGGATTTCACTTTTCCTTCATATTCCTGACCAACTTCTGCAGATGGTGGGAAAGCTATTCCTTTGATGCGTTTTTCAGCTGCGTCAATGTCAGCTTTATTGCTTGATACAATGGCTACTTTACCACCTTCAGCGACTTCTTCAATTACAATAACTGTATTGGTGGAAGCTTGGATTTCCTGAATGATTTTTCCTCCAGGTCCGATGATGGCGCCGATCATATCTTTCGGTACGATAAACGAAATGATACGTGGAGCGTGTGGTTTGTAATCGGGGCGTGGTTTTTCAATGGTTTTCAACATTTCTTTCAAAATATGAGACCGTCCTTCTTTGGCTTGATAAAGTGCATTTTTGAGTATTTCAAAACTCAATCCTTCCACTTTAATGTCCATTTGACAGGCGGTGATACCTTTTGATGTACCAGTGACCTTGAAATCCATATCTCCGAGGTGATCTTCATCACCCAAAATATCAGACAATACCGCGTATTTTCCCGTTTTCAAATCGGTGATAAGACCCATGGCGATGCCAGAAACCGGCGCTTTAATTTGCACACCCCCATCCATCAGGGCCAGTGTTCCTGCACAAACAGTCGCCATCGACGACGAACCATTTGATTCGAGAATATCACTCACCAATCGAATGGTGTAAGGATTTTCTGGAGATTTTGGCAATACGGGTTTCAATGCACGCAATGCGAGATTTCCGTGGCCAATCTCACGGCGTGAAGTTCCGCGCAATGGGTATGCTTCGCCAGTTGAGAAAGGTGGGAAATTATAATGGAGCGTAAAAGTCTCAGAGCCTTTTCGTAAAGCGCCGTCAATTGTCTGCTCGTCCATTTTCGATCCCAGTGTCAGTGTGGTCAAAGACTGGGTTTCACCACGGGTGAAAATGGATGAACCATGTGTGCCCGGCAGGTAATCAATTTCTGACCAGATCGGTCTGATTTCGTTGGGTTTTCGACCATCCAAACGGACGTTTTCGTCCAATACCAATGCCCTGATTGCATCCTTCTGCACATCGTGGTAGTATTTTTTGATCAACCACGATTTCGCTGCGAGGTCCTCTTCAGAAAACTGGCTTTCAAATTCCACGCGCAATTCCTTAAAGGCTGTGCCACGGGCTTCTTTTGATCCGGATTCTTTTGCGATGTCATAACACTTTTGGTAACAAGCGTTGTGAACCTTGCTTTTCAATTCCTCATCACTTTCTTCGTGATTGTATTCGCGCTTGGGTTGCGATTTGGCGACTTTTGAAGCCAATTCTTCCAGTCCGGCTATTTGCTTTTTGATGGCCTCATGGGCAAATTCAATGGCTTCCACCATTTCATCTTCACTTACTTCCTGCATTTCGCCTTCCACCATGACGATGCTTTTTGCAGTACCAGCAATCACCATATCCATGTCGGCTCCTTCCATTTCTTCAAAGGTCGGGTTGACAATGAACTTTCCGTCTTTTCGACCCACCCGCACTTCAGATACCGGTCCGTTAAAAGGAATATCGGATACCGCCAGCGCAGCAGATGCAGCGATACAAGCGAGGGCATCTGGAATATTTTTTAAATCGGAAGACATCAATGCGAGCATCACTTGTACTTCCGCATGAAAATCATCTGGAAATAAAGGACGCAATGCACGGTCGACCAAACGCATGGTAAGAATTTCGTCTGTGCTTGGACGGGCTTCACGTTTAAAGAAACCACCTGGAAAACGTCCGGCAGACGCGTATTTTTCTCTGTAGTCTACGGTCAGCGGTAGGAAATCAACGCCTTCTTTGGCTGACTTTGAAGCCACAACTGTGGCCAGCATCATGGTGTCACCCATGCGAACCATAACGGCTCCATCCGCCTGTTTGGCAAGTTTGCCTGTTTCAATGGTAATGACTTTACCTTCTCCGAGGTCAATGGTTTGTGTGATCAATTCGTAATTCATCTTTTCGTTGTGTTGTGTGTGTATATGTGTTTGTTCTGTAAACTTTCAAAATGAAAAAGGGCAACGGTATACACCAGTTGCCCCATTTCGTACGTTATCGGCTACAGCACCAATTATTTTCGGATACCAAGTTCCTTGATAATTGAGCGGTAACGATCAATGTGTTTGTGCTTCAGGTAATCGAGCAACCGACGTCGTTTTCCTACAAGGGCAACCAATGATCGCTCTGTGTTAAAGTCATGACGATTCTTCTTCAAATGTTCCGTGAGGTGATTGATTCTGTGGGTAAAGAGGCCAATCTGACCTTCGGCTGAACCGGTATCTTTCTCAGATTTACCGTGTTTTTTAAAAATTTCTGCTTTTACTTCTGGGGTTAGATACATGTCAAAATTATTGTAAATGTTTGTGATGCGATCTAAAAATCGAGTGCAAATATAGGTTTATTTCTTTAAAGTTTTGATGTCTACATAAAAGAAGTCCAAGGTGGCTGATACTTTCTCCTTGAGCTTGTGTCGGTGCACAATAAAGTCAAGAAACCCGTGCTCCAGAACGAATTCACTGGTTTGAAATCCTTCCGGCAAATCTTTTCCGATCGTTTCTTTAACCACCCGTGGGCCGGCAAATCCGATCAAAGCTCCCGGCTCGGCAATATTGACATCGCCCAACATAGCGAAGCTGGCCGTAACACCTCCTGTTGTGGGATCGGTAAGCAGGGAGATGTATGGCAATCTGGCTTCCGCCAAAAGGGTTAGTTTCGCTGCTGTTTTGGCCATTTGCATCAACGAAAATCCGGCTTCCATCATCCGGGCTCCTCCAGATTTTGAGATGATCATAAAGGGTGTCCTTCTTTTGATCGCCACATCAATGGATTTACTGATTTTCTCACCAACTACAGAGCCCATGGACCCGCCGATGAATTGAAAATCCATGGCCGCGATCACCACAGGACGACCTTTTATATTTCCGTAACCCGTGCGGATGGCATCCGCCAATCCTGTTTTTTTCTGGCTCGCCTTTACGCGTTCTATATATTTTTTGGTGTCCTCAAACTTCAGCGGATCTCCCGAACTCATTGACCTGTTGAATTCCGTAAATTTCTCATCGTCAAAGAGAATAGAGAAATAATCGAGACTCGTGATGCGTTCGTGATAATTGCAGGCCGAACAAACCCACAAGATTTGGGCATGTTCCTCAGAACTTACGACGTGGTTGCAATTCGGACATTTATACCACAAACCTTCCGGTGTTTCCTTCTTGTCTTTGGTAGAAGTGGTAATGCCTTCTTTGATTCTTTTAAACCAACCCATGGATATCAGATATGCGACAAAACTACAAAATCTTTGCTTCGAACATTTTTGCGCTCAAAAGGGATATCCAATTCCCAGATTCAGATTCCATCTCCACTCATATGGCGACAATTGACTCTGCGGCGGGCGGTCTTCATTTATTTGCCTGATATACTCATTATACCGATCCTTGCCCTGAAATAGCCAACGTTCGCCTGGGTCAAGCGAGGGGTCTTTCATTTGCACGGCTGCATCTATTCTGATCAGAAAAAAATCAAAATTAAACCTGAAACCAATTCCCCCACCCACAGCTATTTCACTCAAAAAACGATCAACCTGAAAATCGATGCCTGGCCTGGCCTGATCTGCGCGTATGTTCCAAATATTTCCAGCATCCACAAAGAGTGCGCCCTCCAAAACCTTAATGAGATCAAAGCGATATTCAATATTGCCCTCAATGAGAATGTCTCCGATTTTATCAAAATTCCGCTCCGGATCGCGAAAAGATCCCGGCCCGAGTGTCCGCGCCTGCCATGCGCGAATGTTATTGGCTCCTCCTCCAAAAAAGCTTTTCTCAAAAGGCAAAACGTTTAGATTGGTGAGCGGCACCCCTACGCCGCCGGCCAACCGATATGCCGTATTCATTTTTTCGTTGTGTATCCGGTAATAACGAAAATCGTGAATGGTTTTCAGATAATGGGCAAAATTTATATCCAGGATTTTATAATTTCCATTTTCATCGGCGGGCGCATTGGCGAGCTGGTACAAAGCGCGGAGTGTGGAACCTGCACTTTCCAGTTCCCCATGATAGAAGTATAGGTTTTTGGAGGCAGTTCCCGGTCTCCGCGAATTGAACGTATAAGCGATTCGTGTGCCTTGAATGAAATGATCCTGAAAACTATTAAGGAGGAAGGGGTCACCAATGGATTCGAGTTGGTTTTGAAAAAGTTCAGATTTGAAAATTTTGATCAGACTCAGCTCGAGAGGGCTTATGGCCCATTGTTTTTGATCACTTTCAGACCATTTGTAAGTTATGGACGCAAATGATCTCGTGCGTTCGTAATCCGGACGAAGTTGATAGGAGAGATTGGCTCTTAAAGTGGTGCGTGGGTCGGTTCGCTTGGAAAATCGCTCGGATCTAATGGGTAAAAGAAATTTTGGAAAGGTGAGTGCGACTTCGGGGCCGAATTCGAGGGTATTAAATGTGAGGCTGTTGCGCACTCCACCAGTGCTTTCTTCTACGGCCACAGATTGGGTGAGGAGCCGCTGCGCTTCCAACCCCCCGGAAATATTGATCTCAAACAGCTCAGCTCCGCCAAAAATATTCCTGTTTTTGTAGCTGAGCGCGCCCGAAACGCCCAAAAAACCTCCCCTGTTGGTGCCCCGCCACTCCAATGCGACGTTTTGCTTGGGAGCTGGCGTGAGAGAGATCGTACAATCGAGTAAAGTATTGTCGATATCATCTGAAACGGGTTCAAATTGAATGGCGGTGCTCCTCACGATCGGCAAGGCGCTCATCCGCTGATACGTACGCGTCACCCTGTCGAGAAAATAATAATCCTGGGGTTTGAACAATACATTTTGCGAAAGCGCGCGCGGCTTCACGTGGAGTTGATTCTGATCGATAACGATGTACTCCCCGATCCGAATGGTATCTGAACTCGCAATTGGGGTGAGCCGCGCCACAGGCTGATCGATGATGGTGATACTCCGAATCTGGTAGCGCTTGTAGGGTACCAAAAGCAGCGAGTCGGGATCACCGCTGTAAGGTATTCTTCTGGGAATGATGCCCAGGGTGACATTCACCGTGTGGTTGTTGTGTGCGCTGTCGACATCAAAATAGATGAGTTCTTTATTGAAGTCATAATATCCGCGATTCCTGAAGAAATTCGTCAATAACGTTCGCTCTTCATTCAGTTTGTCAATATTAAACTGATCACCGGCTTTCACGTTGGTTCTGATTTCTCTTGACTCCATGACCAGCGAAGTGAGCCTTACATCGGGAATTGCCAGGTAGATGCTGTCAATATAATAAGGCGTTCGTTTTCTGATGGAATAAACTGCGTTGATGCGCTGATTGGGAAGCGTATCGGTATAGGCGGTCACTTCCGCATTGAACCATCCATGTTTTATTAAGTATATTTCTAATTGATCCACGCTACGTGAGGTAGCAGCACTGTCGTAAATTACTGGAGCCTCGCCGACTGTCTCGCGCCACCAGGTACCGTGGGGTTTAAAAACTTTTGGTTCTTTTCCTCTCGCCAGTCTTTTTTCATTCTTCTTTTCAAGTTTGGCGAGGCGACGGAGATTGACTTTTTCTGCTCTATCAGGATTGGGGACGTAGTAAGCCCAGAGATAAATCGGGAATACGCCGAGCAGACGGCGGTTGGGCTGCTGTCGGATGGTCTGATACAAGGGATCTTTGCTGATTTTTTTTTGAGAATTTTCAAACTCAATCTTATTCCGTCGAAGTAAATATTCATCTGCCTCCAATCTCTTGGTAGAATTACACCCACCCGCATTGAGCAAAGCCAGGCCAACCACCGCAAATGCCAAATACTTATACCATCTTTGCGTGTTCAATGTCTTACGGAGGTGTCCAAAATGTCTGAAAAATTATCGAATAGCGCGGCAAAGTTGATTAAATCACTTCAACAAAAAAAGTACCGCGATCTCAATGGTTTATTTCTGGTGGAAGGGGTCAAACTTACAGAAGAAGCATTGCGTCACAATCAGGGAGTTGAAAAAGTGATTTACAGCGGAGATAAAAGCGATTTCCACTTTCCCCTTCCGGAAAATGCCATTTCTGTAAGTCCCAGGGAACTCGAAATACTTTCGGGCCTGAAAACGCCAAACCGCATCCTGGCCGTTTGCCGGAAATTTTCTGAGGAGACGCACATTACAAGGCTTTCGCCAACGCTCGTGCTCGATGGTGTGGCAGACCCCGGAAATCTCGGCACGATCATCCGTTTATGCGATTGGTTTGGTTTTTCCCAACTCATTTGCAGCAATGAGAGTGTGGATGTATACAATCCAAAAGTCGTTCAGGCCAGTATGGGTAGCTTGTTTCGCGTCAAAGTGATCTATACAGATTTGCAGGAATTCATCGACGGTTTGCCGGAAGGCAAAAAAATCTACGGAGCCGATATGCATGGCACTTCCATCTACGACGTAGATTTTGAAATACATCCAGTCGTCGTTTTTGGATCAGAATCGCATGGTATCAATGAAAAACTGAAGGCCTTAATGAGCGAAAAGATATCGATTCCGCAAACAGGGGGTGGCGAATCTTTAAATGTGGCCGTATCGGCCGCCATTATTTCTTCTGAGATCCGGCGGCGGTTTCCAACCAAATAACGATCGCATCCGCCACTTTTTGACCGTCCATCGCAGCCGATACAATTCCTCCGGCATATCCGGCTCCTTCTCCGGCAGGATACAGGCCGGCAACTTGCGGGTGTTGCATCCATTCATTGCGCGGAATTCTTACCGGAGATGAAGTACGCGATTCCGTCGCCACGAGTACCGCTTCGTTGGTGAAATATCCGGGCATCGATTTGCCGAAAGCTTTGAAAGCCTCACTCAACCGTTTGCTCACCGCAAGTGGCAGGCACTCGCGCAATTCTGCCGATCGCAATCCGGGTTGATAGCTGCATTTGGGCAAATCACTGCTTACCCTTTTTATGGTAAAATCAACAAGTCGCTGAGCCGGTGCAGTTTGTCCGCCTCCACCCAGTTGAAATGCTGCCACTTCCACCCGGGCCTGATAATCTAATGCCGCCAGCGGATTGTTGGTGCCCCGTGGGTCATAATCTTCCGGCAGAATGCTTACCACCATACCCGAATTGGCATACGGATTATTTCGTTTGCTGGGCGACCATCCATTGGTCACAATCTCTCCCGGCGAAGTGGCACAAGGCGCAATGATGCCACCGGGACACATGCAGAACGAGTAAACTCCACGATTTTCAATCTGTTGCACCAGGCTGTATGAGGCCGGGGACAAATAGGGGCTCCGGGTCTGGCAGTGGTATTGAAGTTGATCGATAATTTCCTGTGGATGTTCGACCCGCACCCCGAGCGCAAAAGATTTTGCTTCTATGAGGATGCCACGATTGTGCAGGAGGTGAAATATATCTCTGGCAGAATGTCCCGTGGCGATGATAAGCGCTGAACAAGCAATTCGCTCGTTGTCGTTCACCACAATTTCCCTGACTTGTTCATTCTCAACACGGATATCAGTCAATTTTGCGCCAAAACGCAACTCACCACCGCATTCCAAAATGAATTTCCTGATTTCCTCAATGAGCTTTGGAAGTTTATTCGTGCCGATGTGCGGGTGAGCGTCAATGAGAATATCTTCGGGGGCACCAAATGCAACGAGACTTTGAAGGATTTCCTCCACGCTGCCGCGCTTTTTGGATCGCGTGTACAATTTTCCGTCGCTGTAAGTTCCGGCACCACCTTCTCCAAAACAGTAATTGGATTCCGGATTCACCACATGTTCTTTGTTCAGTGCAGCCAAATCACGGCGACGACTTCGGATGTCTTTTCCTCTTTCGAGAATGATGGGCTTGATGCCAGCTTCGATGAGCCGAATGGCGGCAAAAAGTCCACAAGGGCCTGATCCAGCGATGTGCACTTCTCTGGAGTTGGATACGTTTCTCGGTTTGAGTTCGAAGTTTCGAATGTCGGAAAGCGAATCTCGTTTTGAAAATTCGCATCTCAACCTGATCAATACTTGCCGTTTTCGGGCATCGATAGATTTTCGGA